>Ga0209694_1003002_pt1 | contig 12104 bp, 10 predicted proteins | sample GluameincwithD2O_FD_187499 | JGI IMG/M metagenome (GOLD analysis project Ga0209694, IMG submission 187499) | Mouse cecum microbial communities from Vienna, Austria - Glucosamine amended microcosms incubated with D2O (SPAdes) (version 2) | ecosystem: Host-associated > Mammals > Digestive system >...
CGCTATGAAAAAAACATTCGCCACACTGGCAGTCGCTCTGTTCGCTACGGCAGGCGTCTTCGCAGGCAACATCAAGGAATCGTCGGTTCCGGCCGTCGTGAAAAGCTACGTGTTGAAGAGCTACCCGCGCGTTTCGCCCGTGGAGTGGAACTACGAGGAGAAAGGCAACTACTACAACGCCGAATTCAAGATCGACGGCGCCAACTACAGCCTTGACATCTCGCCCGAAGGCACGCTCATCAACTCGACCAACGAAATCGCCGCCGTGCAGCTGCCCGCAGCCGCCAACGCCTACATCGCCAAGCAGTTCCCCGGTTTCCAGGTCAAGGAAGCCCGCAAGCTCGTGCGCCGCGGTTCGACCTACTACGAAGCCGACATCCACGGACAGAACAGCAACCAGATGCTGACTTTCTCCGAGAGCGGCAAACTGCTCGACAAGAAGCTGTAATCGCTTTTCAGCGAATCGAAAAAGCCCTCAGCTCACGCGAGAGGGCTTTTTCATGCCCGCCCGTGAGCCGGTCGACTAGTGCGTGAAACCGCGGCGAATGGTCGTGGTGGACGGTATGGCAGAGCTCGTGGATGATGACGAAATCGCGCAGGTGCTCGGGCAGGGTCATCAGAAAGAGGCTCAGCGAGATGCTGCCCTTTGCCGAGCAACTCCCCCACTTGGTGCGGGCCGCACGGACGGTGAGCTTTTCGTACCTCAGTCCCGTCTGCCGCGAGAGCCGGGCCGCGCGTTCCGGCAGGTCGGCCTTGGCCGCCCGGCGCAGCTCCTCGATGCGGGCCTTTTCTTCCTCGGGCGGAAGCGCAGGAGCCAGCGCTGCCCGGCGGGCCGCAAGGCGCTGACGGGCCGTTTCGACCCAGCCGGCCTTTTCGTCCAGAAAAGCCAGGGCCCGGCGCTGCGACACCCCGCGCGGATACGAGACCCGCACGGCGCCCGACGGCCGCACCCGAATCGAGACGCGCCGGGCCCGCGGCGACTGCGACAGCACGACCTCGCCCAGCCGCGGATGGTCGAAGACGGAAATCATCGGGTCAGCACGACGTCGACCGAGACCTTATCGACCCGCAGCGCCGAATCGCTCCGCTCGAACCACACTTCGGAAAAGACGACGGCCAGTTCCTTGCTTCTGTAAACCAGCAGCTCGTCGTTTTTCTCCCGAATCGCCGCTTCGTCCGGCACGCTCCCCGGAGCGATGCCCGCCTGCCGCAGCAGATTGCCGAGAAGCTCCTCCGCCGGAACGACGACATCGGGATGCAACCCGGCAAAATGGAGGTTCAACGTGCTGTCGGTCAATTCATAATAAGGATATTGCCCCGAATTCCAACTCCGCCACTCCGTATAAAGCGCCGAATAGCCGCCGATTCCGTCCACACGGAATCCCCGTTGCGTCTCCGCACTCCAATGCGTCTCGACCACCTCCACTGTGTCGGCCGCCGAATTCCAGCCGTAGAGCACATAATTGGAATATTCTGCCGGAACCGCGTTCCGGATTTCGCGCATCGGCACGCCGAAGCGACGGAAAGCCACCGTATCGCGGTCAGCCACGTAGTCCACCGCTTCGTAAAAATTGCGGAACCGGGGTTTGCTCGCGCTGTCGATCTGCCGGAAAGCATCCAGCTGCAAAGCACCCTCCCCGTCGAGCAGCTCCAGCTCCCCGGCAATCCTCACGGCACGATGCAACTGCGAACGCACGGCCACGCGCTCGGGTTCGAGCGCAGGCACATAGGCCAGCGCCGCAAAGAGCACGAAACCAGCGGCGCAGACCCAGCGGTAACGAGCCGTCCGCCGCATAAGGAACAACAGCACGCAAAGGGTCATCAACCCTCCGCAGGCCACCAACCACACGCGCGGCTCGGTCAGTCCGTATTCGCCCACGCGGCGCCCCACGCCGACCCAGAAAAGCACCAGCAGCGGCAGCGACACCAGGCTGAAACGGTCGAAAAACCAGTCGTAACGGCGCTCCGCCAACACTAACTGCAACGCCTTGACGACCAGCGCCGTGATGGTGAATCCGAAAACCAGGTAGGCCACGCCGCCCGCGGGCAGCGACCACGCGACCACGATTTTGACCGCATAGAGGTAGAGGATGGCCGTATAGACCAGCAGCGCCGGGGTCACGATGTAGTCGAGCAGAACCGCCAGAATCCGGTTGGCCTTGACCTGAGCGTCGCGCCACCGCTCGGCCATCATCAGAAACAGGCACGGCGCAGCCAACGATTCGGAGAGAATCGCCGCATAGGTCCAAACGTGGTCGATCCACCTGCCGTGCAGTCCGAAGATGTAGGTCGTCGAAAAGAGAATAGCGGCGAAAAGCCCCAGCGCCACATTGGCGAACAATTCAGCCAGCAGCAGCGACCGCAGCCACACGATGGCGTCGCTCACGAAACATTCGTTGCGGGCTTCGCGGCGACACATCAGCAGGGCCAGCGGCGCAAGAATCAGCAGGCTGACAAGATACTGCGTCTCGCCGACCCAGTCGTTCAGCCCGCTCCACAGCGACAGCGGCACCAAGGGCATCCACACCACCCAATAAACCTTGCGCCACGGCCCGCAGCCCGCTAACCGGCTGACGGCCAAAGCCAACACGAAGAAGAGCGGCACGACCGCCGCCCGACAGAAGCCCTGCGACCAATCGGCCTCGTAGGCCACCAGCCACACCACGCACGCATACACGGCCAACAGCAACTCGACCGGATAATTCCGTGCCACCTGCACCATCCCCTCGCGGAAGATGCGCCAATAATGTTTCGGATTGAATTTCATAGGATTTTATCGAATAGAGGCGAGCACCCGGCCAAAACTATTCATTATTAATTATTCACTATTCATTGATTCGTTGCCGCACGACCTCGAACAGCATCACCGCAGCCGCAGCCGAGACGTTCAGCGATTCGATATGGCCGATGAGCGGAATGGCCAGCTGCTCGTCGCACATCTTCAGCACTTCTTTCGAGATGCCCGTATCCTCGGCTCCCATGACAAGGACCGTCGGTTTGCGGAAATCGGCGTCGTAGAGCAGCTTGCGGCTCTTTTCGGTCGCGGCGACCACTTGGAATCCTTCGGCTTGCAGCGCCTTGAGCGTGTTGCGCACCGAACCCACGCGGCACACCGGAATCGTCGTCAGCGCCCCGGCCGACGAGCGGATCGCTTCGGCGTTGACCGGAGCGGAGTTCTTGAGCGGCGCAATCAAACCGTGGGCCCCGGCGCATTCGGCCGAACGGGCGATGGCGCCGAAGTTACGGACGTCGGTCACCCCGTCGAAAAGCACCACGAGGGGCGTTTCGTCTTCGGGCACCCGTTCCAGAATGTCGGCCAACTCCACGTACTCGATAGCGGCAATCTGCGCCACAACACCCTGGTGGTTGCCGCGCGTCAGGCGGTTCAGCTTCTCGACAGGCACCTCCTGATAACGCAGGCGGTGCCGCGCGCAGAGGTCCTTCAACTCCTGCATCAATTGCCCCTCGGCCCCCTTGCGCAGGTAGAGACGTTCGATTTGCTTGCCCGCCTCGATGGCTTCGGCTACGGGGCGGATACCGAAAATGAGATTATTGTTCATATTATTGTTCTTCCGTTATTTCCAATTCGTAGGAAGCCTTCTCCCACTCGTGCATCTGGTGGTCGTAACGGGCCTTGAGCTCGTTGTAAGCCTTGTAATCGGCTTCGTTGTACTCGGTCGCCGCGGCGAATTTCGTGTCGTAATCGGCAATCTGCCGCTCGATGTCGGCCAGCTCGGCTTCGATGGTCTCGACCGCCTTGCGGAGCTTGCGCACCAACTTCTCCTGCTCCTTTTTCTGCTCGTAGGAGAGTTTGCCGGAAGCGGCGCCGGATTTCTCGGGGGCGCCTTTGGACCTCTCGGGAGCGTCGTGCCGCTCGATTTCCTGCAACGATTCGAGTTTGCGCTTTTCCAGGAAATAGTAGATGCCGCCCAAATACTCCTTGACCGCGCCGTCGCGGAACTCGTAGACCTTGTCGACCATGCCGTCGAGGAATTCGCGGTCGTGCGACACGACCACCACCGTGCCGTCGTACTTCATGATGGCGCTCTTGAGAATGTCTTTCGAGCGCATGTCCATGTGGTTGGTGGGCTCGTCGAGCACCAGCAGGTTGCGCGGTTCGAGCATCATGCGGGCCATCGCCAGCCGGGCCCGTTCACCGCCCGAGAGCACCTTCACCTTCTTGTCGATGTCCTCGCCGCGGAACAGGAACGCCCCCAGGATGTCGCGCAGGCGCGTGCGGATGTCGCCCACGGCCACCCGGTCGAGGGTGTCATAGACCGTGAATTCGCCGTCCATCAGGTCGTCCTGGTTCTGCGCATAGTAACCTATGTTGACGTTGGCCCCCAGCCGGACCGACCCCTCGGTGGGGGTCAGCTGGCCGATGAGCATCCGCGCAAGGGTCGTCTTGCCCTCGCCGTTGCGGCCCACCAGCGCGATGCGGTCGCCCTTGCCGATGGTGAAGTTCGCGCCGCCGAACACGTGCTTCGCGCCGAACGACATCCCGGCGTCCTTGATTTCGGCCACCACCTGCCCCGAACGCGGCGCGGGCGGGAACTTGATGTTGAGCGTCGCCAGGTCTTCCTCCTCGACCTCCAGCCGGTCGAGGCGTTCGAGCTGCTTGATGCGCGACTGCACCTGGTTGGACTTCGTAGGCTTGTAGCGGAACTTCTCGATGAACTCCTCGGTCTTCTCGATCATCCGCTGCTGGTTCTCGTAGGCGGCCAGCTGCTGCGCCCGCCGTTCGGCCCGCAGGACCACATATTTGGAGTAGGAAACCTTGTAGTCGGTCACCTTGCCCAACGACAGCTCGACGGTGCGGTTGGTCACGTTGTCCAGAAAAGCCCGGTCGTGCGAAATCAGCAGCACGGCGCCGCTGTAATTGCGCAGGTACTCCTCCAGCCACTGGATGGATTCGATGTCGAGGTGGTTGGTCGGTTCGTCGAGCAGAAAAATCGAGGGACGGCGCAACAGCAGCTTGGCCAGCTCGATGCGCATGCGCCAGCCGCCCGAAAACTCGCTCGTCGCACGGCCGAAGTCCTCGCGCTTGAAACCCAGCCCCAAGAGCGTCTTCTCGATGTCGGCGTCGCGCGTCTCGCCGCCAAGAATCTGGTAGTGGTCCTGCGCGTCGTTGAGCCGATGGAGCAACTGCTCGTAGTCGGCGCTCTCGTAGTCGGTCCGTTCGGCGATCTCGCGCGTCAGCCGCTCGATTTCGGCCTCTATGCGCAGCACCTCCTCGAACGCCTTGGCCGTCTCGTCGGCCAGGGTCGTGGTATCGGCCACGCGCATGGTCTGCGGCAGGTAACCGATGGTACACTCGCCGTTGACCGTCACAGCGCCCGACGTGGGCTGCTGCTCGCCCGTGATGATGCGCAGCAGCGTAGTCTTGCCCGCGCCGTTCTTGCCCACGAGCCCGATGCGGTCCTTGGGGTTTATCAGAAACGAGATATTGTCGAAAAGAGTCCAGCCGCCGTAGCTGACCGTCAGGTTGTCCAATGAAATCATAGCGACAAAGGTAGCGATTTATCGCGACAATCGCCCCATTGCCGGCCGGGAATTCAGGCTTCGAGCATCCGGACGATTTCGGCTTCGGGGTCGGCGGCGCCGAACACGCTGCTGCCCGCCACCAAGATGTCGGCCCCGGCGGCGTAGATTTCGCCTGCATTGCGGGCCGAAATACCGCCGTCGACCTCGATAAGGGTGTCGAGCCCCTGCTGGCGGGCCATCGCCCGCAAGTCGGCGATTTTCTGCAACGCTTCGGGGATGAACGCCTGCCCGCCGAAACCGGGCTCGACGCTCATTATCAACACCATGTCGACCAGCGGCAGGATGTCGCGCAGCACCCCGACGGGCGTGGCAGGCTTGACGGAAATACCCACCCGCGCCCCGGTCTTGCGAATCAAACCGATGCACGCCCTCACGTCGGCCGTGGCTTCGTAGTGGAACGTAAGGATGTCGGCCCCGGCTTCGGCGAAACGCCCGATGTAACGTTCCGGCCCGACAATCATCAGATGGACGTCCAGGCATTTGTCCGACGCCTTGCGGATGGCTTTCAGCACCGGGAATCCAAACGAGATGTTGGGCACGAACACGCCGTCCATCACGTCTATATGAATCCATTCGGCGGCACTGCGGTGGACCATGCGGGTGTCGCGGTCGAGATGGCCGAAGTCGGCCGAAAGCATCGAGGGGGCTACTATACGGGGCATAGGCGGGATTTTTTACAAAAATACAAAACAAATCGCAGGCCGCAACGCCCCCGCCCCATAAATTCGGGGCGCAGACCTGCACAGCTCGAAATTATTTACTACCTTCGTGCGTATGAATACGACCCTTATCATCGCCCTGGTCCTCCTCGGGGCGCTTGCCGCAGCCCTTGCAGCCATCTGCATCCTGCAACGGCGCGAAGCCCGGCGGCTTGCGGCAGAGAAAACCGCCGCTCAGGAAGATTTGCGCATCCTCGCGGCGGCCCGCGCCGAGAGCGACGCCCTGCGCACACGCGCCGAAGCCGAACTTGCGGCCCTGCAACGCCGCACGGCCGAAGAACGCGAAGCGGAGAAACAGCGCCGCGAAAAGGAGGAGGAGACCCTGCGGCTCCAATTCCGCAACTTAGCGACCGAAATCCTCGGCGAGCAGTCGCAGCGCTTCCGGCAGACGAGCCAGGAATCCATCGACCTGCTGCTCAAGCCTTTCAAGGACAACATCGCCGACTTCCGCAAACGCGTCGAAGAAATCTACACCACGCAGACTTCGCAGCGCGGCGAACTGAAAAACGAGCTGCAACGGCTCATGGAGCTCAACCGTTCGATTTCGGCCGAGGCGCAGAACCTCACCAACGCCCTCAAGGGCAACTCCAAGGTGCAGGGCGACTGGGGCGAGATGCTCCTGGAAACCATCCTCGACAACTCGTCGCTGCTGAAAGGCATCCATTACGAAACGCAGTACAACATCAAAGATGCCGAGGGACGCAACCTGCGGCCCGACGTGGTGCTGCACCTGCCGGAGAAGAAGCACATCGTCATCGACTCGAAAGTTTCGCTGACGGCCTTTCTGGGCTACACGGCGGCCGAAGACGAGGAGGAACGCCGCCACCAGCTGGCCGCCCACGTGGCGTCGGTGCGCCAGCACGTCAGCGAACTGGGACGCAAGGAGTACCAGCGGCTTTTGGATTCGCCCGACTTCGTCATCATGTTCGTCCCCAACGAACCGGCCTTTCTCGCGGCCTTGCAGAACGACCCGGCCATCTGGGCCGACGCCTACGAAAAGAAAGTCATCGTCTCGTCGCCGACCAACCTGTTCGCGCTGCTGAAGTTAGTGGCCGACCTCTGGAAATACAACGACCAGGACAAGAACACCAAGGAGATAGCCGCCTGCGGACTGAAACTCTACGAACAGCTGGTGGCGTTCACAGCCTCGCTCGAAAGCGTCGGCACGGCGCTGGGCAAGGCCCGCGACGCCTACGACGACGCCCACAAACGCCTCTGCACCGGCAACGACAACATCATCCGCGTGGGCGAACGCCTGCGCAAAACCGCCCGGCTCCAAGCCAGGCGGCAGCACGATCCCCGCACGCTCGAACTCGCCGGCAGCGAGGAGGAGAACGATTAGAAGAGTTTTTTCTTCGCCGTCGTGACGACGAAATCCTTGAGATAGAACGGCTCGAAGTACGCGACGTCTTCCGTGCGGCCCTCGTCGAACGCCTGCTGGGCCAGCCGCGCCAGCCCGCGGGCCGACGGCGCCACCTCGACCAACTGCGCGTCGGGCAGCACCCCGGCGCACTTGCGGGCACCGTTGCCGAAGATGACGAACGGACGGCCCTCCGCCCGGAACGCCGCGAAACTCTCCGCGCCGACCACCTCGGCCACCACCTCCGACTGCGCCGCGCCTGCGCTGTCGAACACCTGCGCATAGACTTCCATACGCCGGGCATCGACCATCGGGCACAGCAACGCCCGGTCCCAGTCGCCGACCGCGAGAATCCCGGCCTCGTGGTCCTCGCGCGCCACTTCGGCCAGCGCGTCGAGCGACCCGACCGCCAACAGCGGTTTGCCCAAGCCGTAGCAGAGCCCTTTGGCGAACGACACGCCGATGCGCAGCCCCGTGTAGGAACCGGGCCCCTTGCCCACGGCCACCGCGTCGAGCTCGTCGGGCGCAATGCCCGTTTCGCGCAGCAGCTCGTCGACGAAAAGCCCCACCTTGCGGGCGTGGTCGCGGCCCTCGTCGCTTTCGCGCAGAGAGACCAGCTCGCCGTCGCGGGCAATCCCCACCGAACAGATGTCGGTGCCGGTTTCGATACAAAGAATCAGAGACATGTTTTTCAGAGGTGAAAAGTGAAAGGTGAATTTTGCGGTTTAGCGAGGGCAGAGACTGCTTGCAGGCTATGCCGAGCGCAAGCAAAGTCAAACATTTTGCGAATAAGCGAAGGCAGAGAGTGCTTTTTGTCATTCGGCCGCTCGCGGGCCCGGCTGGGGCGGTCGCGCTGTAAGCGCGAGCCGGGCCCCGCGCAAAGTCATTGCCCCGTAAGCATAAACAGAGACCGTCCGATCAATTTTTAATTCTTAATTTTTCATTTTTAATTTTCGCTACCGATTACGCCGAAACGAATCAGCGCCTTGCGGATTCCGCCGTCGTCGACCGAAGCCGTGACATAATCCGCCGCGGCCTGCACCTCCGGCCCCGCCTCGCCCATCGCCACGCCGACGCCTACGGCCCGCAGCATGGGTATGTCGTTGCCACCGTCGCCGAACGCCATGATTTCGTCGGCCGCCAATCCGAACCGGGCTGCCATTGCCGCCACGCCTTGGGCCTTGTCGGTCCCGCAGGCGTTGATGTCGGTGAAAATCGGGCACCAACGGTTGGCTGCCAGTCCGGGCAGCTGCGGCATGATGCGCCGCTGGGTTTCCTCGTTGCAGAAAAAGCACATCTGGCAACAGGTGCGTCGGGCGAACAGCGCCCGCAGGTCCACGGCTTCCGGCACGGGGTGGGCTATCGAGTGGGCCATCCGCACCACTTCGGGGGTCACGCGGTCCACGAAAATCCCGTCGTCGAACTCCAGCGCCACGGCGAATCCCAGCTCCTCGGCCAACTCCATGCTGCGCTCGAAATCGGCCTGCGGAATCGGGCGGCAGGCGATGCACTCGCCGTCGGAGAGCCGGCATTCGGCCCCGTTGAGCGCCACCACCCCATCGCGCGGAATCCCGGCTATGAGCCCCAGGTCTCCCGCGGCCCGGCCCGTGGCGATAAAAATCCGCACGCCACGCCTGTGGGCCGCCGCCAACGCTTCGCGCGTAGAGTCGGGCACCCGGTGGGTCGCGAAACTCACGAGCGTACCGTCGACGTCGAAAAAGAGCGCCCGAATCATCGCCTGAAGTTTTTCAGCGCCTTGTCCATCTCGCGCTTCGCGTCGTTCTCCTTGAGGTACTCGCGCTTGTCGTAGGACTTGCGGCCGCGGGCCAGCCCGATGACGACCTTGGCCAAACCACGGTCGTTGAGAAAGAGCCGCAGCCCCACGACGGTCAGCCCCTTATCCTGCGCAAGGCGCTGGAGCTTGGCGATTTCGCGGGCCGTCAACAGGAGTTTGCGGTCGCGGCGCGGCGCGTGGTTGTTACAAGTACCCCAATCGTATTCGGCGATGTTGACCCCGCGTATCCACACCTCGCCCTTGTCGAAATAGCAGTAGGAATCGGTCATCGAAGCCTTTCCGGCACGCACCGACTTGATTTCGGTGCCGACCAGCACGATGCCTGCGGTCCACTCCTCGAGAATTTCGTAATCGAAGGTGGCCCGCTTGTTCCGGATATTGATTTTTTTCTGTTCGCTCATTGCCTTGTCCTCGGTTTTCCGGCCGATGTCCCGTCCGTGCCCCCGCATCGGCCAAAACGGCACGCGAATTGCAACGTATGGTCGCAGAGGGCGGGAATCGGTTTAAGGTAACCAATTTCTTTATCTTTTCAGATATGTTTTACACATCTTTCTGTTTATTTTCTGTTTGCACACGGTATGCGCAGCGATGCGTGTACGACCCGAAGCCCGCCCTCTTTTTAATTTCCACCTTATAATATAAGTCTTTGCAGTTTCCGGGCCATGGTCACCTTGGCGCGGTTCAAGGCGGCGAGCCGCTGCATGATTTCGGTCACCTGTTCGTCGGTGAGTTCGTCGCCGAGCTTGGCCTGGCACTCCTTTATCAACCCCTCGATGACCTTGGTCTTGTAGAGCGCCACGGCCTTGGGCACCCCCACGGCCAACATCTCGGCGTCGCTCTCCACATGCACGTCCTTGCGCTTCCAGAGCTCGCTGGGCACATAGTTGTCGTCCGAAAAAAGCAAGTCGACCGACACGTTGCACACCTCGGGGTCGCTGTGGTTGGTGAACAGATGCGCCGGAACCTCGACCCCGACGCCCGACTGCTGCCATTGCTCGCAGTAGGCCGCGCGTATCTTGTCGTACTGGGGATTGCGGAACGTCAGTCCGCCGTCGGCCAGCTCGTCGAAGATGACCTCGGCCACGTTGCACGCCACCATGGTGCGCCCCTCCTTGAAGTCGAACGAACAATGCCCGTACTTGAGCAGGTATTTGCACAGCTCGCGTTCCAGCGCATCGGTGCTGCTACCGGCCTCGACCTCGCGCACGTACTCCACCTCGGATTCGCGCGGCGTCTCGCGGCGCAGGGTCGTCTGCCGCCGCACGAATTCGTCGGTCTCGCGGTCGCCCGTGGTCGAAAGCCGCTTGCGCGCCACCTCGGAGATGAGAATCTGTTCGTCGATCTCCATGATGCGGGCGCACTCCTTGATGTAGACGGCCCGCTGGATGGAATCGGGAATCTGCGCGACGGACTGCACCATATCGCCGATAAGCGACGCCTTCTTGATGGGGTCGCCCTGCGCGTCCTCCAACAGCAGCTTGGCCTTGAACGCCAGGAAATCCTGTTCGTTGGTGCGGATATACTCCTGCAGTTCGGCCGCCGTGTGGCTCCGGGCGAACGAATCGGGGTCCTCGGGCTCGGGCAGCAGCACGACGCGCACGTTCATGCCCTCCTTGAGGATCATGTCGATACCGCGCAGCGACGCATGGATACCCGCCGAATCGCCGTCGTAGATAACGGTGATGTTCTTCGTAAAGCGGTTCAGCAGGCGTATCTGCTCCGTCGTGAGCGACGTACCGGACGACGCGACGACGTTCTCGACCCCGGCCTGGTGCATCGAAATGACGTCGGTGTAGCCCTCCACCATGATGGCGAAGTCCTGCTGCTGGATGGCTTTCTTGGCGAAATAGAGACCGTAGAGTTCGCGTTTCTTGCTGTATATCTCGCTCTCGGGCGAATTCTGGTACTTGGCGACTTTCTTGTCGGTGCGGAGCGTACGGCCGCCGAACGCCACGATACGGCCCGAAATATTGTGGACCGGGAACATCACCCGGTCGTGGAAACGGTCGAAGAGCGAACCGTCGCTCTCGCGCTTGAGCGACAGTCCCGTCGAGAGGAGGAATTCCTCCTTGTACCCGGCGGCCAGCGCGTCCTTGGACATCTTGTCGCCCTTGGCCGGGCAGAAACCGAGGCCGAATTTCTGAATCGTGGCGTCGGTCATGCCGCGCGTCTGGCGGAAATAGGCCATGCCGACGCTCATCCCCTCGCTCTCGTGGTGCAGATAGTCGGCGAAGTAGTCGGCCGCCCAACCATTGAGCGCAAACATGGATTCGCGGTCGTTGTTGCGCCGCTCCTCCTCGGGGGTGAGCTCCTTCTCCTTGACCTCGATGCCGTAGCGCTTGGCCACCATCTTGAGCGCTTCGGGATAGGTGACGTTCTCGTGTTCCATCAGGAACGTCACGGCGTTGCCGCCCTTGCCGCAGCCGAAACACTTGTAGACGCCCTTGGAGGGCGAAACGACGAACGACGGGGTCTTCTCGTTGTGGAACGGACAGCACGCCTGGTAGTTCACGCCTTTGCGCTTGAGCGTGACGAAGTCGCCGACAATATCCACGATATTGGCGGCGGCATAGATGCGGTCTACTGTCTCCCGGTCGATCATACGTGCAAAGATAGGGAAAACCGAATTAAGAATTAAACATTAGGAATTAAAAATGTCATTGCGGTCTGCCGCGGCTCCGGGACC
>Ga0209694_1003005_pt1 | contig 12100 bp, 9 predicted proteins | sample GluameincwithD2O_FD_187499 | JGI IMG/M metagenome (GOLD analysis project Ga0209694, IMG submission 187499) | Mouse cecum microbial communities from Vienna, Austria - Glucosamine amended microcosms incubated with D2O (SPAdes) (version 2) | ecosystem: Host-associated > Mammals > Digestive system >...
TTAACCTCTCCAGCCATTGAATGTCTTACCATCGAAGATCACATATCTACCCTCTTTATCTTTCGGGAAAGTCGTGATATCTACAGTAGGAAGATCTGTCATGAGCTTGTACTCAGGAGCTGCGGCTTCTGTTGTAGTCTCAGCAGCTGCAGGAGCTTCTTCTGTTTTCTTTCCACCACCACAAGATGTAAAATAACACATCATGATAGCAGCACTTGCTAATAATACTGACTTTTTCATTTTATTTATTGAGTTAAAACTATTATCTCGGCATATCTACCAGCTTCCAACCGTCACGATAATTGTGCTTAATCAAACCTGCAGCAAATTCTTGAGCGTTGATAGGATCCGTCCACACTGTCTTAAATTTCGGGTCGCCATCGATAACCTCGAAGGTATCTTTCTGGATAATCTTGATCGTATCATTCGGATCGATATTCGTAAATCTCATGTTAGGACCATCCCACAACAATTCTTTATTCAATCTTTGTAAACGAACAGCCAATACACCCATTACAACCATTTCATTGAACGGACCAGCCTCCAAGAAGTTAGACTTCGTCTGAACACGGCTACCAGCGCTTTCCTTACAAGCACGGATCCAGTCTTGTTCGTGACCACCCTTCATGGCATCTTTCACACGGCGCAATGTTTGAGGAACGTTCGGTTTACGACCAGATAACAACCATGGGTTAACACCGTAGCAACCGCAGATCAATGTATCTTTCGTACCGTGGAAGATACACAATCCACCACCTTCACCCATCAATTCCTTACCTTGAGGGAATCCTTCTGGACGATCCGGCATCATACCACCATCATACCAGTGAACTTCAACCTCCGGCATAGCTACCTTCGGCATATTATCACGAGCCGGGAATACCAACTTAACATGCTGAGCGTTAGGAGCACAGTCTTGTAATAACAATGTAGAAGAACCTTGTACTCTTGTCGGATAGCCTAAATTCAAGCCTTTGAATACCGGATGCAAGATGTGGCAAGCCATATCACCCAACGCACCTGTACCATAATCCCACCATCCGCGCCAGTTCCAAGGATGATATGTCTTATTAAACGGTCTCAATTTAGCAGGACCCGTAAACAAATCCCAATTCAATGTAGAAGGAATCTTATCTACTTTCTCAGGAGCGTTCAAACCTTGCGGCCAAATAGGACGGTTGGTAGCGCATTCTACTTTAGTAACCTCACCAATCTCACCATTCCAAATCCATTCGCAGATCAAATCTACACCTTCAGCCAATGAAGAACCTTGGTTACCCATCTGAGTAGCTACGTCATACTTCTTAGCCAAGTTCGTAAGCAAACGGGACTCATAAACAGAGTGAGTCAACGGTTTCTGAGTGTATACGTGTTTGCCAAGCGTCATAGCGTCAGCCGTGATCATGGCATGAGTATGGTCGGCGGTAGCTACCAACACAGCGTCGATAGATTTACCCATCTCATCATACATCTTACGATAATCCCAGTATTTCTTAGCTTGAGGATGACGGTCGAATACCGGTTTCGCATACTTCCAGTCAATATCACAAAGAGCTACGATATTCTCGGTAGTCTCCATGTTCTTTAAGTTAGCGTTACCCATACCTCCGATACCTACACCGGCAATATTCAATTTATCAGTTGGAGCGATATGACCATGGGTTTTACCTAGGACCGCACTCGGAACAATAGTCAAAGCTGCTGCGGCAGCCGTACCTTTTTGAAGAAAAGATCTTCTAGTAATGTTTGACATAGTAATAATTTTTTATAGATTAGCACTTAACAATGATATTTCATGTGTCTTTACACCTTTACAGGCAACAAATTGTCGCAAATATAGCCAATGCTGTATTATTGACAAGATCAAAAGACCGCTTTCTTATTTAAAATAGTTTTTTTTAACAGACAGGATAGATCTTATTTATAATTTCATAAATATTATCTATAGGATTGGGGGTATTTTATTAACGCAGTTTGGATATATTTGTAAAAACATGAAAACATATTCATATTAACAACTGTTATCTTAAATGAGAACAACTATATGAAAAAAGAATCTGCATTCATACGAATATATCGCTTTTATCTGGAAGGATTCCGGGAGATGAAGCTGGGCAAGACTCTTTGGCTAATCATTCTAGTCAAATTGTTTATCATGTTTTTTATCTTGAGATTATTCTTCTTTCCTAATTATCTCGGGCAATTCGATAGCGATAGTGAGAAGGAGAACCACGTATCGAACGAACTCATACAACGGGCAATAAATCCTTAAAACATTAATAAATATGATTGAAAACATTGACACTTCATTGATCGATTGGTCGAGGGCTCAATTTGCCCTTACGGCCATGTATCATTGGCTCTTCGTGCCACTAACACTAGGACTTGGCGTCATCCAAGCTATTATGGAGACGATTTATTATCGGACAGGTAATGAGGCATGGAAAAAGACCGCCCAATTTTGGATGAAATTATTCGGTATCAATTTCGCTATCGGTGTCGCTACGGGATTGATCCTCGAGTTCGAGTTTGGAACCAACTGGTCTAACTATAGTTGGTTTGTCGGGGATATCTTCGGGGCACCTTTGGCTATCGAGGGAATTCTCGCCTTCTTTATGGAAGCTACCTTTATCGCTGTTATGTTTTTTGGTTGGGACAAGGTTAGCAAACGCTTCCATCTCGCCTCCACTTGGCTGACGATTATCGGCGCTACTCTTTCCGCTCTCTGGATCTTGATCGCTAACGCATGGATGCAATATCCGGTCGGTATGCATTTCAATCCGGATACGGTCCGTAACGAGATGTTCGATTTCTGGGCCGTAGCTTTATCGCCTGTCGCCATTAATAAGTTTTTCCATACGGTATTGTCCGGTTGGATCGTAGGTGCCTTGTTCGTACTAGGAATCAGCTGCTGGTATTTATTAAAGAAACGGAATACCGAATTCGCTTTGTCAAGTATCAAGGTCAGCGCTATATTCGGGTTGGTAGCCTCCATCCTTATTATCTGGACGGGTGATGGCTCCGCTTACCAAGTCGCTCAAAAGCAGCCGATGAAACTAGCCGCCATGGAAGGTCTTTATGAGGGTGGCAACGGAGTAGGACTCGTAGGTATCGGCATCTTAAATCCAGCAAAGACGAGTTATCTGGATAACCAGAACGCATTTATTTTTGACATTAAATTCCCCAAACTCCTCTCCTTCTTAGCAGAACGTGACATGAACGCATACGTTCCGGGTATCGTAAACTTGATAGAGGGAGGTTATACGACCAATAAAGGAACGGTAGCGCTCTCCGCCAAAGAAAAAATAGAGAAAGGTAAAACCGCTATCAAAGCGTTAGCAGATTATCGCAAAGCGGTCAAAGATAAAGATACCGCAGCCGCCGAGCAATACAGGGTAACTTTGGAAGAGAATTTCCCCTATTTCGGATATGGTTATATTAAGGATCCGGCAGAGTTAATCCCGCATGTAGGATTGACATTCTATTCTTTCCGTGTGATGGTGATCCTTGGTTGTTTCTTCATCTTACTATTCATTATTACGTTGATATGGGATAAAAAAGGGAAAATCGCTAATACACGTTGGTTGCAATACGTGGGCCTATGGTCTATACCTTTAGGATATATAGCGGGACAAGCCGGTTGGATCGTAGCGGAGGTAGGACGTCAACCTTGGGCTATACAGGATATCTTGCCGACCAGCGCTTCGATATCCAAGTTAAACCCATCCTCGGTACAGACCACTTTCTACCTGTTCCTTATCTTATTTACGATCCTGCTGATCGCAGAGATTGGAATCATGGTTAAGGCCATCAAGAAAGGGCCGGAAGCTGCCGCCCACTAATTTTCAATTTTCAAATATCAATTCTTAAATAGAAAGTCCTATGGATAGTACATATATATTGTTACAACATTACTGGTGGTTTCTGGTATCTCTACTCGGAGCGCTATTAGTATTCCTTCTTTTTGTACAAGGAGGCCAATCTCTACTCTTCACTATCGGCAAGACGGAGATACAGCAAAAAATGTTATTGAACTCGACCGGGCGTAAGTGGGAGTTTACTTTCACTACGTTGGTCACTTTCGGAGGTGCTTTCTTCGCCTCTTTCCCTTTATTTTATTCCACAAGCTTCGGCGGAGCCTATTGGGTATGGATGCTGATCTTGCTTTGCTTCGTGATACAAGCTGTATCTTACGAGTATCAAGCGAAAAAAGGCAACCTACTCGGGAAAAAGACGTATCAAGTATTTCTTATGATCAATGGTATAGCAGGTCCGATCTTACTCGGAACCGCTGTAGCGACCTTCTTTAACGGCGCTGAATTTATTGTTAACAAAGAACAGTTGACTGATGTAGCCATGCCCGTCATTTCCACGTGGGCCAATCCTTGGCATGGATTAGAGGCGGTTTTGGTATTTTGGAATTTGTGCCTAGGACTGGCAGTTTTCTTCTTGGCACGAGATCTGGCCCTACTCTATTTTATCAACAATATCGATGATCCGGAGATTGTCGCTAAAAGCCGGAAACAATTGATACCGGAGACAATCTTGTTCCTCGTCTTTTTCTTGACATTCTTGATCCGTTTATTGTTGGTGGACGGTTTTGCCGTAAATCCGGATACCGGAGAAGTATTTATGCAACCGTATAAGTATTTTATGAACCTGATCGAGATGCCAATCGTGTTAGCCGTATTATTGATTGGCGTGGTTGGCGTGCTATTCGGCATAGGGAAAACGATATTCTCGAAGACTTGGAGAAAAGGCATCTGGTTCGCGGGAGCAGGGACTGTCTTGACCGTATTAGCTTTATTACTTTGCGCAGGATGGAATAATACGGCTTACTACCCATCTTTGGCGGATCTACAAAGTTCATTGACGATCCAGAATAGTTGCTCAAGCCCATTCACGTTGAAAGTAATGAGCTATGTATCTATTCTCGTCCCATTCGTATTAGCCTACATTTTCTATGCTTGGAGAGCGCTTGATCTACATAAGATCAATAGTAAGGAAATGCAAGAAGGAGGTCATACCTATTAAATAATGTGCAAATTAAATAATATGCCAATGTGCCAATATGTCAATGTGCCAGTGAGAATGCAAGTGATAGTATCTTAATTGACACATTAGCATATTGGCATATTGCTACATTGGCACATTAATTTATTGCCTTTGGAAGTCCGCCTCTTTTGTCCACTTAGGCATCTCATCATTGTTGGCGATAACTAAACCGATACTAAACATTAAGTTCATATCTTCCATAGCCCCATCAAAATCCCACCAAGATTCATCATACTCATCATTCGGTTGGTGATACCGGTAAACTTTCGGTTTAGCCTCATGGCGTGCTTTATCCACGTAATCCTTACCGCCACCAACTAAAATCGTAGGTACGCCTTTTTTCACGAAATTAAAATGATCGGAACGGAAATAACCACCCGCAGGATCTTCGGTGATAACCTTCACGGTCCGCCCTTGTGCCGAGGCCATAGCGATCACCAAGGCATCTGTATCCGTCTTGCCCGCTGCCCGGAGAGAAACATCATGGGTACGCTCACGCGGAGCAGTGCCGTCAAAATTCAAGTTAATAGCTGTTTTAGATAACGGGAACAAAGGATGCTCACAATAGTACTGAGAACCTAATAAGCCACATTCCTCGGAAGTCACCGCCACGAATACGATAGAGCGACGAGGACGAACAGGCAATGATTGATATTTCTTAGCTAATAGCATTAAGGTAGCCACACCCGAAGCATTATCACTAGCGCCATTATAGATACTATCCCCATCTATCGGAGTACCGATCCCAAAATGATCCCAGTGAGCAGTAAAAACCAAGTATTCGTCTTTCAGGTCCGTGCCCGGTAAAACAGCCGCCACGTTATGAGACTCGCCTACAGTCATCTTTACATTTAATATAACCTTACTTTTCGCCTTCATCGTAAAACTCTTGAAACCCGGTTTCTTCGCAGCGGCAATCGTCTCGTCAAAATTCAATCCGCTAAGGGCGAACATTTTCTTGCAAGCCTCCTCCGAAAGCCATCCCTTCATGCCCAAAGCTTCCGCATTCATTGTCTCCGAGCAAAGAGCGATATTTGTCTGCACGTGAGAAGCCTGACAGACCTTCCAACCATACGAAGCGGCCGCCTCGTTATGAAGAACCAATAAACCTGCGGCACCTTGGCGTTGCGCCTCCTCGAACTTATAAGTCCAACGGCCATAATAAGTCATGTTCTTTCCACGGAACAAAGACGCATCATAAAAACCGGGATCATTCACCATAGCGATAACGATTTTCCCCTTCACGTCTACATTCGCATAATCGTTCCAACCATATTCCGGCGCATTAATACCAAACCCACAGAACACATAATCCGTAGTAGGGATAACTACCTTTTCAGTCCCCCGGTTCGTCCAAACGACAATATCATCCGAGAACTTCAAATCCATAGAGCCTTTCGCGCATTTCACCGTGATCTTATCCTTTACCGGACGGGTAAAAGTAGATATTTCCTTCACCGGCTGGAAATAACTATCGCCATTAGCAGGCTGAAGACCTAGTTTCTTAAATTCATCAGCGATGTAATGGATTGTTTTCGTCTCATACTCGGTCAAAGGCTTACGCCCTCCGAACTCATCCGAGCCTAAAGTCTTTACTCGTTCCTTGAAAAAAGCCAAATCTTCCTCATAACTCTGGGCCATAACAGATACGCCCATAGCGAGCATCAGAAGAAAAACAGAGATAAAATTCTTGTTCATAATCGTAGATTGTTAAATGACATAATTTATTAGATATAGGTATTTAGATTTCAAATTAACAATAAAAAAAGGAAACGGCGAAGCTCACGCTTGGCCGTTTCTACATTTAACCGTTTTAAACAAAAAGAAAAAGTTAGTTAAGGCTTAGAAAAAAATATCTTAAGTCTATTTACCGACTGTATATTCGCTTTCCCGAAGGACAGCAAACAAATATATGGAATCCACCTCATCCTGCATACATTACACTTTGTTTTTTTGTTATTTTTCACAGAACAGAAATGCTTTTGTATTATCTTTGCACTCAATTATTCCCATAGACAACAAATGGCTGATTTTGATATAAACATATTGGGATGCGGTTCCGCATTGCCCACGACACGCCATCTGGCGACTTCTCAAATAGTAGATTTACGAGATAAACTATACATGATCGACTGCGGGGAAGGCACGCAAGTGCAAATGCGTCGTATGCGTATAAAATTCAGTCGTTTAAATCATATCTTCATCTCCCACCTACACGGAGATCATTGCTTCGGGCTACCGGGATTGATCTCTACATTAGGTATGCTGGGACGTAATGGAGAACTTGTTATTCATGGGCCGAAAGAGATCGAGAGCTATATGCGTCCGGTACTTGATATCTTTTGCAAAGGGTTGCCTTATGAGATCCGTTTTAACTTAATCGACCCGACAACTCATTCGTTGGTTATGGAAGATCGCTCCTTAAGCGTTTATTCCATTCCGTTAAAGCACCGGATACCCTGTTGTGGCTATTTGTTCGCCGAGAAAGCCAAAGAAGCGCATATCATCCGGGAGATGACGGATTTCTATCAGGTTCCCGTCCGTATGATGCAAGAGATCAAAAGGGGCGCTGATTTCGTCACCCCGGAAGGAGAGGTAATCCCGAATGCCCGCTTAACCCGCCCTGCCGTCGCTCCCAAACAGTATGCTTATTGCTCGGATACAGCTTTTCACCCATCTATAATCCCCATCATTGAAGGGGTGGATTTATTATACCACGAGGCGACTTTCGCTGAATGTGACGCCGCACGTGCGAAAGAGACCTTTCACTCTACCGCCCGCCAAGCGGCCGAGATTGCTTATAAAGCCCAAGTGAAGCGATTGGTTATCGGTCATTACTCGGCTCGTTACGAGGATATGGCACCGTTAAAGAAAGAAGCAGACAAGATATTTCCCGGCACGATCTTAGGAGAGGAAGGTATGAGGCTTAGCGTATAATCATACATCCGTTTTACGAAATAAAGCTAATTACTTTCTAATATGCAGAAAACTTTCTACATTTGTACGAATTTAGGGACAAGTAAATGAAGCTTATACATATCATCGCTTTGGCACTTGCATTCTCCGCAAGTTATCCGGTTTACGCACAAGCTAATAAATCGGGAGTCAAGACATTTGCTTCTAGGCAAGAAGATCCCTCTCCTATCGAAATCACGGCCTACGAGAATCGCATCAAAGTAGAGAACGCTCCTGTCGGGAGTATCTTGGAAATCTACAGTGTCGTAGGCATCAAGGTGAAAGAAATCGAAGTCAAGCAGTCCACCGCCGAATATGTCGTAGATATCGCAAAGGGATATTATATCATCCGCATTGGCGATACGGTACGCAAGGTGGCGATACGATAAATAAAAGCCCCATAGGATAAATCCCACGGGGCTTGTTTTTTGATCCGCTCTCTCTTCTCACGAGGATACCTGCGGAAGAACTTTTAATTACTTTAGTATTAATATGCCACGTGTTCACCCGTCACGGGATACTTCTTTATTGCGGCATAGTTATTTAATTATATATTACATAAAGGCGGGTCTCCCCGCCTCTATTCGTTTAGTCCATCGGTTAGTCTTATTTTACGACTACCTTAACAGCCTCTTCACCATCAACAGCTACAGCTACGATACCAGCCGGTACAGCGATTGTAGCGTTGTCAGAAGTAAGAACTGTCTCAGCGACAACCTTACCTAAGATGTTAGTGATAACTACAGACTTGCCAGCTGCGCCTTGGATAGTTACAGTACCGTTACCAGCGATTACAGATACTCCTTCAACATTGTTGATGTTATCGTTAGATGTTACCATATCATCATCTTCAGTCTTAGAATATGCGTTGAATACCAATGCTCCATCACCACCAGTCTTAGCGGCACCAAATGTAGAGCTAGCATCTGTCAATACCAAGCAGCCATTGTGCATCTTCAACCATGCGGCAGCTTCATTAGGAGCGATAGCTTTTGCCAAATCACCCTTGATAGTCTGATATTGATTATCACCATCTGTTCCTGTTGCATATACGTTAGACTCGATCAAGAATGAGTTATTCTCACCCTCTTTTCCATCTACATAAGCTAAAGCAGCCTTATCCGGATTTACATAACGGAATGACCAAGTTACGTTCTTATGCTTGTCTCCAGACAATACGTTGATGAATTTCGGATAATCTTTCTTATAAACAGCCATAATAGACTCGATTCCCTCATTCTTCAATTGATCAGCAGTCATAGCTTTGTACTTACCTGTCAAAACGATCAAGGTATCACCATATTGAACGGCAGGAACGAAACCTACACGAGTATAGCTACTGTTTGAAGCTGCTTTCGTATTGAACAAGTACGGGTTAAGAGCTTCCTTGCGAGCAGCAACAGCGGCAGCAGAGTCTGAGTAGTTAACCAAATACTTACCATAGATGAATGCTGGAGTCTTCACATGAACAGCATGTACACATTGATATGGATCTTCTGTAACTTGACCATCAGCAGTGATATGCTTGCCTGTCTCAGTACAAGGAATGATCTTCTCACCCTCGATCAACTCACGATAAGCGGATACCAAGTATTGAGGTTTAACCTTACCTGCGCCACGAGTTAACCATGCTGTGTCAATACGGAAAGCCAACTTACCATCAGCCTTACCCTCACTCCAGATACCAGCGTAATCAACATCCTTGTTCAACAAGGCACCATTATGCTCATCCATCAAATATTCACCACGGATAGTTTCCTTGAACATCAAGCTATCAGCTGAATTATCAACGTTCTCACCAAGAAGTTCATTATTGAATTGACGATACAACGGAGTCTCGTCCGGAGCGATAGCGAATGCGGAAGTACGAGTCTCACCCATTACCTGAGCTTTCAAAGTAGCGGAAGCATCATAATCGGAAACACCTGCTTTATGAGTGCTGATAGCACCTGCGGAAGTAGCCTCAAGGATAGCATAGTAATGGTTACCCTCAATATGGTTGTTCTCCTTGAAGTAAACAGAGTCATTCGTAGTATTAGGATAATACTTACTCAATTTATACTTAGACTCTACCGCTACGTTATGATTACGGAAAGTAGTCTCACCATTAGTAATGATATACATCGTTCTTACCGGTCTCACCAAGCCAGGGATACGACCCGTGATCTTCTTGTCCGCATTACCGGAAACCTCCTCAGAAGGATTATAGCCATAAGCATGTTCTTTGTAAGAAGACTTAAGAGTGAACGCTTTCTTACCCTCTAACACATTCATCGTAGAATCCTTAACACCGATAAATTTATCAGATGCGTACGGATGCCAGTAGTTGAAAGTATATTTGTTCGTGATCAACTCATCATTAGTCAGATGCTTATAACCCACATACTTATCAGTATAGATTTCTTTAGCGACTGGGATAAATTCCAAAGAGTCACCAAAACTAGCAGCATACATATAAGTAGCCCCCGCATTTTTATTCAATTGGAGAGTCGCATCAGCAGCCGTACCGTCATTATACTCACGGTTATACAAATCTACAGCAGAAACCTTATTCTTATCTGTTACGTTCTTCTTCAACACAACCCATTGATAAGCAGGCATATGAGTAGCATCTTGAATATCCAAAGTCACCCACTCGTATTTACTAGATGCAGATTCATTATAAAGCGGAGCAGCATAGTACTTACCAGTCTTAGCATTTCTGATTACATAAACACCATCATCAACAGTTGTCTTTGTAGTAGGCAAAACTTTGCAACCTGCGAAACCTAACTCAATCTTAGTATTTTGAGCCGCATCTACCGTCAAGATACGAACCTTGTCTTTCAGCAACTCTTGCAAAGAGATATGCTGATTTTGCATAGCTGTAGTAGCAGTAACATCTTTCCAATACGTCTCACTTGTTTTTAACAAAGATTGTTTAACCTGAATCTCCAAGCTGTCATTTGAAGGCCAATATGTAAACATAAATTTATATTGGTCTGATAAATCTGTAGCATTGATAGAATCTTTCGGAGTAGCATGATTCTTAGTACCAGTCTTATAAGTATCCTTTAAGTTGCTCCAGTTATAAGCCAAGAACTTAGCTCCACCCACAGCATTCGTATAAGCAGTATCTACGTACAAGTAAGAAGAGTCGGCTCTCAATACATGGAAATAATTAGCAGTTCCAGAAGCTTCAACCGTGAACTTCTTCTCGGTAAAGTAGTTTACCGCTCCATCTCCTAATACATCCGGAGTAAACTTCAATGTGATACCAGCTTTCTTATCTTGGGTACCAAAGATCGTATTCAATTCATCAGCACCTGAGACAACGATCGAAGCGGCCTCTACCAACTCAAATTCAGTGAAACCAGCGGCAGTAATACCAGCTGTAGTAGCTATAGTTTTAACCATTTCTACATCGCCACTAGTATTCACCTTCAAACCGATTACAGAGTCATTCGTGAAATAAGAATAGAGAACGGATTTCTCCACACCATTCTTAAATACAGGAGAGAATTTCCAACCGGAAAGATCACCACCGACAACAGCAGGTACAGCAGCTAACGGAGCCGCCGCCTTACCTTTGATCGTGCTGATCTCAAGACCTAAAAACTTTCCGATCTTGTTCGTGAAATCATACTTAGGATTCTGTCCTTGATTCTCGGCATCAACCGTTACACACCACATTGTACCTCCTAAATTTGCGGAAGAGTGAGAAACCATTTTGATTTCATCTTCGTGAGTCGTGGAATTTTCGGTAATACTCAAGAAAGCAGAACCTGCCTTAAGCTGATAAAGACCGTTATTCGCTCCTTGATTCAGCTTAACAGCACCATTAGCCGTCACCGCACCCAGAAGCGCAGCACCAGCCAAAAGAGTAGAAAACTTTTTGTTCATAATTCTAAAATTAATATTAATACTAGTGTTTATTAAGATAATCAGCTCATTACGTTATCGTATCGATTGCTTTGTCATTCAAAAACGACTAGTTTAAACGAAGGTTTTAATCTTGCGTTTTATAAGGGGTAAATAGAAAGGTTTGTTGAAGGAATCGCTTGTTTCGTAAAGGATAACCTATCCTATTGATAAGAAAGAGAATAAGCAG
>Ga0209694_1003009_pt1 | contig 12088 bp, 12 predicted proteins | sample GluameincwithD2O_FD_187499 | JGI IMG/M metagenome (GOLD analysis project Ga0209694, IMG submission 187499) | Mouse cecum microbial communities from Vienna, Austria - Glucosamine amended microcosms incubated with D2O (SPAdes) (version 2) | ecosystem: Host-associated > Mammals > Digestive system >...
ACCTTCATCCGGCTTACCGGTGAGGAACGATACAGCATTGCCAGTATCCAGATGGTACCGAACGCGACGGATGAAGACGCGGATGCTATCCATGATCTGGTGCGGGGACGGTATGAGTTTCTGGACCGTCGGGAGGAGGCGGACCGGAGCACATTTTTTGCGTTCAGCCTGTTCATCTATGGTTTCCTGGCAATCATTGCCCTGATTACGGTGCTGAACATCATCAACAGCATTTCCATGAGCGTATCTGCCAGAACCAGGCAGTACGGGGCTATGCGGGCTGTTGGAATGGACGGCGGGCAGCTTACCGGGATGATTGCCGCCGAGGCGGCCACCTACGCCTTAGCCGGATGTGCCATAGGCTGTGGAGCGGGGCTGCCGCTGAGCAGGCTGCTGTATGGCAAGCTGGTGACCTCCCACTTCCCCTATTATACCTGGACGCTGCCCGTATCATCTATTCTGATTATTTTGCTGTTTGTACTCGTGGCTACTCTGGCTGCAGTCCATGCCCCCTCCAAACGGATGCGGAATATGGCGGTGACGGAGACCATCAACGAGCTATAACCACCGACTTTGAAAAAATACCGGCTGTGCGGCGGTGTAACCAAGCCGCCGTACAGCACGGTTTTGCTGTCCCTGTGGGTTGCGCTGAAAGCTGCGCAGGGCCAGAGATGTGACAAAAGGAGGGAGAACGCCGCTATGCTGCAAATCGCATTTTTTCTGCTGAGCATTTCAATCTGCGTTTTTGCCTGGATTATGATACATGACCCAAGGACATTATGGAGCGGCATTTCACTGCTGGGGATGCTGCTCTGTTCGGCAGTTACGATGTTTTTTCTCCTGTCGGAGTACGCAAACTGGTTGGCTGAACACGAACTTCTGATGAATATTCTGGTGGCCCTGCTGTTACTGACGGCGGGCTGTATTTTCATGTTTCCGGTCATTTTGATTGTCACGCTTTTTGTTGAGGGAATCAAGGTAATCCGGCATGAGGGTCTAAGACCGTCCAATTTGTTGACTATGCTGTTTTCTGTTTTGCTGTACCTCTATCTGGCCGTCTGGCCTGTGGCCGGCGGTCTGGAGAAGGGACGGCTTGGCACCAAGCTCTATCTGTTCATCAGTCTCTTCGCCGTTTATATGCTGTCCCTGATGGCCATCTATTTGCTCTCCGCGGCATTAAATCTGCTCCATTGGAAAAAGCGTCGGGGAGCGGACTATATTGTTGTCTTGGGAGCCGGAGTGATTGGCACCAGGGTCACGCCGCTGCTTGCCGCCCGGATTGAACGAGGAATTGAATTGCTGCACAGCAATCCTGGCGCGGTACTGATTATGTCCGGCGGACAGGGCCCGGGCGAGGACATTGCCGAGGGTGAGGCTATGGCGAGGTATGCGGAAGAACAGGGAGTGGGTAGAGAGAAGATCGTCATCGAAAGCAGATCAAGATCGACCGAGGAAAATTTGCTGTTTTCGAGCAGGCTAATGGAAAAAGACCGGCCCAGGGTCGTAGTCGTAACGACATCGTATCATGTGTTTCGGGCGCTGCTCCTGGCAAAACAGCAGGGACTGAAATGCGTGGGGTTTGGCGCAAAGACAAAATGGTACTTCACATTAAACGCTTTGATACGTGAATTTGCAGGATATTTGCGCTTGACGTGGAAACGGCATATTTTTGCGGCCGCAGCGATTATCGTGATAGCCGCAATAGCGACATGAAATCGGGGATGTAATCCCAAAGTTCTGCAACAGAAATATAAAAGGTAGGAGAGAAATTATGATGCGAGATGCAGAAAAGACGATTGGAAATTTGATAGACAAGCAGAGGGTGTCCTATATTGCTTCCATTTCAGAGGATGGCTTTCCCAATATGAAAGCGATGCTTCCGCCACGCAAACGGGTGGGTATTCGTGAGTTCTACTTCACCACAAATACTTCTTCCATGCGGGCCGCCCAGTATCGGAAGAACCCAAACGCCAGTATTTACTTCTGTGATAAGCGTTTTTTCAGAGGCGTTATGCTGGTTGGACATATGGAGGTATTAGAGGATCCCGCCAGCAAAGAGATGATTTGGCAGGAGGGCGATACGATGTATTACCCCAAAGGTGTTGCCGACCCGGATTATTGTGTACTGAAATTTGTCGCCCAGAGCGGGCGGTACTATGCCAACTTCCATTCGGAGACGTTTGAAATCAGTCAAGGAGAAACCAACTGATGAACATACAGCAATTTTGGGAATCCGTTCTCGCCCAGGACGAGCAGAAGATCAGAACCTACTTTCATCCGAAGGCCTATGTAAACTGGCACTGTACCAACGAGCACTTCAGTGTGGAGGAATTTATCCAAGCGAACTGCGAGTATCCTGGAGAATGGGGTGGAGAGGTGGAACGGGTCGTGGAGACAGACGGGCTGACCATTACCGTGACACATGTTTACACCACAGATTATACCCTGTCGTTCCATGTTACATCTTTTATCAGGCTGCAGGAGGATAAGATCATCTCAATGGATGAATATTGGGCTGATGATGGCGACGCGCCCCAGTGGCGGAAGGATAAAAAAATCGGGCAGCCTATTGTGGAGAGAAGACAGGATGGATTATAGCAAGAAAATTTCGGAACGCCTTTGGAACTTACCGGACAAGGGCGAACTTGAAAGCCGTCGAGAGCAGACCTACATTGATGACATCGTGCAAAAAAGCCATATTGAACGAGAACTGCTTTCCAGCTTGGACGGCATCAAAACCGTGTTCGATGGTGGAGCAGGATGCGGCAGGTTTTCCATCCTGCTTGCAAAACGTGGCTGCAAGGTCACGCACTTTGATATTTCCCGCCCCATGATCAGCAAAGCAAAAGAGTTGGCAGAGCAGGAGGGGGTTCTGGAGAGGATAACCTTTGTAGAAGGTGCGTTAGAAGATCTGAGTGCGTTTGGCAATAAGGCATATGATTTGGTGATCTCATTTGATGCCCCTGTCTCATATACCTATCCAAAGCAAGAGCAAGTCATCAGCGAGTTGGTGCGCGTTTGCAGAAAAAGGATCATATTAAGTGTATCCAGCCGGCTGGGGTATCTGCCTTACCTGTCCAACCCTATCCAGAAAAACCAGTTTATCCTGAATCAAGACTGTGATGATCCTTTTGTGAAATGGTGTATCAGCAACAAAGCGGATGCGGTTAAAAACTTTCGATTGGATCGAACAGAAATTGAAAAGCTATGGGCAGATGGACTGATGGGCGGTGAGGATGAGATCGCTGAGTACGAACAGGGCGGTGCTCCCTGGTGTATCACCTACACGTTTATGCCGGACGAACTGAAAGGGATATTGGAACGGCTTGGCGTGCGGGACATCAAACTGGCAGGTCCGGGCGCGTACGCTCGAACCATCCCCAATGAACTATTGGTCAAGATTATGAACGATCCAAAGCAGCGTTCCGATTTTCTTGATGTTTGCTATCGGTTTGACTCCAATCCATTCGTATGCGGTATGGGAAAGGACAATCTGCTGGCAAAGGGTGAAATCCCTGACGAATTGTCTTGAATTTTTGAAACAGTCTCATTGCATAGGAGGAAAGGGCCTGATATACTTGACCCGGAGGTGACAGCTATGGCAAACGAGAGCAAAAAGGATTTCAACGCTATGCTGCATGACAGCAAGGATATGCCGAAAATCCAGACGGTTACAGACCCGAAGACGATTGAAAAATACGGCGGCACACGAATGTATTTTGCGCCGCCGATTGACTATGATAAAATCATGCGGCGGGTTCCGTATGGTAAAGTGGTCACGATAGGCGGCATCCGCGAGCACTTTGCGAAATGCAACGGCACGGATTTTACAGAGCCGATTACCGCGGGGATTTTTGTGTCCATTGCGGCATGGGCTAGTTACCAGCGGGATCACGATCCAACACCCTATTGGCGGACGCTGAAGGCGAACGGCGAACTGAACGCGAAATTTCCGGGCGGCGTTGAGGCGCAGAAAAGGCTGCTGGAGGAGGAAGGCCATACCGTCATACAGAGAGGAAGAACCAAGATCAGGTACTTTGTGAAGGACTATGCGCAGGCGCTCTTTGTGTTGGAATAGCGTGCAAAGAAAGGGGGAACTGCCTGTTGCGTGAAAAATTGCTGATCGTGGACGATGAACCTGGGATTGTAGAAATGATGGCCAGCTATTTCGCACCGCAATACCAGGTCCTGACCGCCCGCAGCGGTGCGGAAGCCCTGGAAAAAGCCGGGGAAGGGCCGGAGCTGATTCTGTTGGACATCAATATGCCGGACATGGACGGCCTGACCGTCTGCCAGACTATACGGGACCACATCGCCTGCCCCATCCTCTTCCTGACCGCCCGCGTGGAATCCGCGGACAAAATCGCCGGGTTCCAGGCGGGGGCGGACGACTACATTGTCAAGCCCTTTGACCTGGACGAGCTGGGGGCCCGGGTGGCGGCCCATCTGCGCCGGGAGCAGCGGCGGCAGGGCGGGGGCGCGGTGCGCTTTTTCGGAGAGCTGGCGGTGGACTATGCAGCCAGGACGGTCACGGCTGGCGGCCAGCCTGTCGTTTTGGCCCGGAAGGAATTTGACATTCTGGAGCTGCTGTCCCTCAATCCGGGCCAGGTTTTTGACCGGGAGCGTATTTATGAGACGGTTTGGGGACTCGACGGGGAAGGCAGCAGCGATACCGTGATGGAGCATATCCGGAAAATCCGGGCCAAGCTGGCGGCCCATACGCTCCACAGCTATATTGAGACCGTTTGGGGGTGCGGCTATAAGTGGAACGGCTGAAGCATATGGGCCTGAAACGCTCCTTTGTCCTGCTGGCCGTGCTGTGCCTGCTGGCGGCGCTGCTGCTGACGGCTGGCGTTTATGCGGTATGCAGCTGCATTGCCGGCGGCTATCCCCGGGGCGGTATTTCGATCGCGCCGGATGGGACGATCACAGAATTGGAGCGGCCTTCAGCGGAGCAGGAACGTATCCTGCGTTTGCTTGGTGGGATCCAAATAGCTTCCATAGCGGTCCTGCCCGTTGCAGGGCTGGGCCTGGCCGGGGTCTTGTTTTACCAGCTGAAGCTGAAAGGCCCCATTTCCACACTCCAGATGGGAACGGAGCGCATCCGGGTCCACGACCTGGATTTTACCATCCCGGAGGTGTCCAAGGACGAGCTGGGGCAGGTCTGCGCCGCCTTTGAGACCATGCGGGCAGAGCTGCTGCGGAGCAATCAGGAGCTGTGGCGGCAGGCGGAGGAGCGAAAGCGGCTCAACGCCGCCTTTGCCCACGACCTGCGCAACCCGATCACTGTGCTCAAGGGGACGGTGAAGCTGCTGCGGCGGGGCACCGGGGATGAACAGGCATTGGACCGGCTGGAGGTCTACACCCGGCGCATCGAGCAATATGTGGAGGCCATGAGCGGGGTTCAGCGCCTGGAACAGTTGCCAGTGGAGCCCAGGCCGGTTTCTCTGTCCCAACTGGGAAACGAGCTGAAGGAGACTGCCGGACTGCTGGCGCCCGCCTTGAGACTGTCCTGTAGGTTTCCGGAGGAGGGGTGGGTGAACCTGGACCACGGCTTGTTCCTGACCGTGGCGGAAAATCTGATTGCCAACGCCGCCCGGTTCGCTTGTTCCAGGATGGAATTGTCCTTGAAAACAGACAACGGCTTTCTAATGCTGACCGTTGCGGACGACGGCCCGGGTTTCCCCCAGGAACTGATCCAGAACGGCCCGAAACCCTTCGGAAAGCAGGACGGGGACGCCGCTCATTTCGGTATGGGGCTGTATACCTGCAAGCTGCTGTGCCAGAAGCACGGCGGGGACCTCCGGCTTCAAAACGGTCCAGGGGCGGTTGTTTTAGCTTCCTTCAAATTCCAGGGGCAGACTTGAGGATTTCTTGAGATTTATCCTTTACACTCTCCTTATCCCAAACATAAGGAGAGTGTTTTTATGCTCATAAAGGCAAAAGGATTATCAAAAATTTATAGCAGCGGCGAAAATCAGGTGGTTGCCCTGGACAAGGCCGACCTGACGATTACCCCCGGGGATTTCATCTCCATTATTGGCCCATCCGGCAGCGGCAAGAGCACCCTGCTCCATCTGCTGTCTGGGCTGGACCACCCGACCTCGGGGAGTTTGACCTATGACGGCCAGGAAATTTATACGCTTTCAGACAAAGAATTGTCCGCCTTCCGCCGCCGGCAGATGGGCTTTATTTTCCAGCAATTCAACCTTCTGCCGGTGCTGACGGCCCGGGAAAACATTCGGATGCCGTTGCTTCTGGACAGAAAGCAGCCGGACGAAGGGTATCTGGATCAGCTGGCGGAGCTGCTGGGCCTCCGGGACCGGTTGGACCACCTGCCCCACGAGCTGTCCGGCGGCCAGCAGCAGCGGGTGGCCATCGCCCGGGCGCTGATCGCCCGGCCGGAAGTCATTTTTGCGGACGAGCCCACCGGCAACCTGGACTCCAGGAGCGGCGGCGAGGTAATGGAGCTGCTGAAGGGCATCCGGGAGCGGATGGGCAAGACGCTGGTGATCATCACCCACGACAACCGGATTGCCGCCGCCGCGGACCGGCAGCTGACCATTATGGATGGAGTCCTGTCGGAGGTGGCGGCGGGATGAAACACTATCATACCCTGGCGCTGCGGGAGCTCTTTGCCCAGAAAATGACCTCTTTTCTGATCCTCATCGCCATTGTCCTGTCCACCATGATGACCGCTGCCGTGGGGCAGTCCGCCGGCGTGCTGGCCGCCATGCGGGAGCAGCAGGCCATCGCCATCGGCGGCGACCGGTACGCTACCTTCGTGCAGCTCACCGAGGAGCAGGCCCAAGTTTTGGAGCAGGATCCCCGGCTGTCTTACGCAGGGCGGTTTGTTCCCCTGGGCGATATGGAACTGAACGATCAACTCTCTTTGGATCTGGCAGAGTATTGGGGAGATGGGCTGAAAACCCGGCCGACCTACACCCGTCTTGTGGAGGGCCGTCTGCCGGAGGCGCCCATGGAGCTGGCCTTGCCGGAGGACGCGCTGCAATTTCTTGGATTTTCCGGAGAAATCGGTGATACCATCTGTCTCTCCTGCTCCAAGGCCCTGCGCCATGGAATTGTGCTGAACGCCTATGACTATACCGCGGAATTTACCCTGGTGGGGGTAACGGAGAGCAATTTCCTGGGCTATACCGGCGGTCATATTTTGGGCCTGGCCGGAGAAGGGACGGCGGCGGAGCTTCTGCCGGATGACTACCTCTATTACAGCGTGGACATCCGCACAGCGGAAAAGAAAGGCTTTCAGGAAGTAGTGGATGATTTGTGCGCCCAACTGGGCATTCATGAGCTGGATACCCTCTATAATATCCCGCTTTTGAACGCGCTGGGTATCCGGTATGCTACAGAAGCCGCCGATTCGGAGCTGGCAATGATGGATGACATCGGGTTCTCCTGGCTGCTGGCAGTCGGTATACTGGCAGCAGCCCTGATCCTGCTGGCGGCGGGGCTGGTGATCTACAACATTCTGAAAATCGCTGTTTCCCAGCGGGTCCGGCAATACGGCGCATTGAGAGCCATCGGCGCGGAGAAGGGGCAGCTTTACACGGTAGTCTCCGTGGAGATCCTGCTGCTGTGTGTGGTTGGCATTCCGCTGGGACTGCTGCTGGGCTGGCTGTCCGCCAAGGGCATCCTGAGCGCCGCGCTGAGCCAGCTGTCGCCAGAGATGTTCCTGGCGCAGGATACCGGGCAGCTACAGGGTCTGATTGCCGCAAACAGTGAAGGGCAGTGGGCCTATCTGCTGCTCAGCGCCGCGGTTACGCTGGCATTCGCCTTTTTGGCTGCGGCCCCTGCGGCCCGATTTGCGGCGAAAGTCTCTCCGGTTGCGGCCATGTCCGGAACAAACGTCAAGGTGAAGCGGGGCCGGGGCAGGATCAGAAAAATCCGCAGCTTTGAGCGGTATTATGCCTGGCTGAACCTGCGCCGCAGCCGGGGCCGCACAGTCATCACCATCCTGTCCCTGGTCATGAGCATCACCGTTTTTATTGCTCTGCAGGGGTTCCTGTCCCTGCTCAGCGTTGCGGGATCCGTGCCGGAGCACCTGGGAGACTACTCCATTGTCAACCAGGTGACTGGGATACCCCCGGAGGAGCTGGCCGCGATGGAAGCGGAGGAAGGTGTGGCGTTTGTGGCGGCGCAGCAGTTCTCCCTCTATCAGCTGGACGATCAAAACCGTCCAGTGGGAATCGAGACAGACGTTGCGCTTGGTCCCGGCGAGACATTTCAGATGTTCGGACTGAATGACCGATGGGTGGAGCACGAATTTGCCGGACAGCTTACCGCCGAACAGCTGGCGGCGCTGAAGGCTGGAGAGGCCTGCGTGGTCCGAAACCCGCTTCCGATCACAGCTGAGGGGGCAACCTATGGTACGACCCATGTGGAGGAGGGCAGCGTTATCACGGTCGCGGGCAAGGAACTGCCTGTGCTGCTCTCCCTGAGCGGTTATGACGGCTATTTCAGTGTGGGGAACAGCGGCTTTGTCAACGGCGTCCAGGTATTGACCAGCGACCGGATCTATCCGCAGCTGACCGGGACGGATGCCTATGCGGAGCTGAGGCCGGCGCTGGATGCAGACGCGGACCGGGGGGCCTTTGACGCGATGTTGGAGCGATTCTGCCAGCGGGCGCCGGGCACCTCGACGGTTTCCTATGAGCAGACAGACCGGCAAATGGAGGAGAGCGCGGCCCAAATCAATATGCTGGCCTGGGGGCTGATCCTGTTTATCGGGCTGGTCGGGGTCCTGAACATCATCAACACGGTCTATACCAATATCCATACCCGCATTGCGGAGATCGGCACCCAGAGGGCTGTGGGCATGAGCGCCCGGAGCCTGTACCGGACCTTTTTGTGGGAGGGCGCTTATTATGGCATGATTGCGGCCGTGATTGGCTGCGTTGCGGGCTATGGATGTGCCATACTGGTGGAAGCCGCGGCGATGGATGAACTGCGGCTTGTTTTCCCGCCGCTGATTCCTATGGCGGAGGCGGTTGTGTTGTCCCTTGCGGCCTGCCTGCTGGCCACGGCTGTCCCCCTTCGGAAGATTGCGAAGCTGAGTATTGTAGACTCCATTGAGGCAGTAGAGTAGAAAAGAATTGCATAATAATAGCCCCGGCGTTCCGTTCTGTGAACGCCGGGGCTTGCTTTTACAGTGCCTGGAGCATGACCGGGCCATGCTTGGAGAGGACAGCGGCACACACCGCCGTCAGCAGGGCAAACAGCAGGATCGGGAGGGCCAACGCGGCCCATCCCGCCGTCTGACTGCCCAGCCAGTACAGCCCGCCCGCTGCGGCCAGCGCCGCCATAGGGACGAACATGGCCAGGGTGGCAGCCAGAGACTGCTTGATGACCACGGTTTCGTTGACCGCGTCCAGCTTGGGGAAGGTCAGTCCCATCAGCATCCCAAACATGGCGTGCCCTACCGCGAAGAGCAGAGCGGCAATCAGAAGCGCGGCCCCCTGCCACAGCTGGAACCCCAGCGCGATGGAGATGCACGCCCCAGCAATTACGGTACAGGGGAGGGTGAGCAGCAGCTGGAACCCTACCTTGACCCACAGCAGCGTACTGCCCGGCATGGGAGCCTCCCGCAGAATCCAGAGGTACTTTCCCTCCAGGCTGACGGAAGGGGCGGTGATGAGGCAGGTACACAGGCAGAAGCAGATCACAGCCGCAGCCATAGGCAGCAGGGGGAAATCTTCCGTACCAACAAAGGCAAGCAGCTTCTCCCGCATCACCAGGGAGGCCGCTCCGGCGGCCAGCAGCATAATCAGGCCAAGGCCGGCGTTCCAGAAGTACATGGGCGTGCCAAAAAACCGCTGAGCCTCCTTCCGCAAAAGGGCCTTCTTTTGACTGGAGGCGGATTGGGCGGAGAGCTTATAGTTGCTCTGGGCAGATCGGGCGGCGAAGGCTGTGACTGCCCGCCGGTAGACCCGGCCTAAGCCGAACACCACAAGGGCAAAGGGGAGAATGCAGCACACGGCAAAGGCCAGCAGCAGGCCCCAGTCCCCCATGATGCCCTCGCCCATCCACAGCAGGGGCGCGGCCCAGTTAAGGGAGTCCTTTATACCAGCGGCATTGACGGCAAGGCCGCTAATCATTCGGTTAAGGTTAAAGGAAAAATAGAACACCACAACCAGAAACAGGCCCGTTACGATGTTCTGTCCCAGCGCACCCTTGGATACTCTGGCGGACAGAAAGGCCACCAGCGCCCCCAGCAGGACCGACAGCGCCGTATCCAGCAGGGGAAGGGTCAGGGCCGCGATGACAAGCCGCACCCAAAAGAGAAGGCTGTGCCCCACGCCGCTCTGGGTCAGCATCGTGCAGACCACCCCGGCGGGGAGCAGCACAAAGGCAGAGAACAGCAGGTTTTCCAGGTAGATGGCCGTCACTCGGCTGGCCATCAGCAGGGTGGAGGATACCGGCATACTCAGCAGCAGGTCGTTGTCCTTCCCGCCAAACACCACGCCCTTGACGGCGAAGGTGGTGAACAGCAGTCCGCCCACCAGGGCGGCCATGCCCATAAAGATGAACACCAATATCTCCATATGCGAGGGGGCCAGCGCCTGCATCAGCATGTAGCTGTAAAAACCGGAGAGGTAGAGGCCCAGGCCGGCAATGACAACGACAGCGCCCAGGCCGGTGGCCGCCTTTTTCCGGCTGCGGCCCCGGGAATTGGTGGAGGAGAGCAGCATAGATTGGATGCTCACCTTCAGCAAAGTGAGAAACTTCTTCATTTCTCTCCCTCCAGCTCCAGGAACACGTCCTCCAGGGAGGAATCGCCCACCAGCTCCGCCGTAGGACCGGATTTTACCAGCCGCCCGTGTTTGATGATGGCAATTTTGTGGCACAGCTTCTCCGCTACCTCCAGCACATGGGTGGAGAAAAACACCGCCGAGCCTCCCTGGCACAGCTCCGCCAGATAGCCTTTCATCAGATGGGCGGCGGCGGGGTCCAGGCCCACAAAGGGCTCGTCCAGAATCAGCAGCCTGGGCCGGCGGATGAAGGCTGAGATTAGGGCCAGCTTCTGCCGCATTCCGTGAGAGTAGCTGCCGATGGGAGAGCCTAGATTCCCTGTCAGCTCAAAGGCATCAGCGTACTTGCCGATGTCGGCGGTCCGCTGGCCTGCCGGGATGTCGTACAGGTCGGCGATGAAGTTGAGGTAGTCAATGCCCTTCATAAATTCATAGAGGTCCGGGTTGTCCGGCAAAAAGGCGGTGACACGCTTGGCCCCCACCGGGTCTTTTTTGATATCATGGCCGTCGATGGTAATGGTTCCTTCGGTGAAGTCCATCACCCCCGCCACCGCCCGCAGGGTAGTGGTTTTGCCAGCCCCGTTGTGGCCAATGAAGCCGTAAATTTCCCCAGGTTGGACATGAAGGGTAAGATCGTTCACCGCTTTTTTACCGCCTGGGTAAGTTTTGGAATAGTGTTCAACGCGAAGCATGAATAGTCTCCTTTCGGCTGAAGCATTGTGTAGGGTCAGAGATTGAAAACAAAGGTGACGACCAAAATAACAACGGCTAAGGCAAGGATGATGAGGCCCCGCGGCCGGCGATCCTCCTTTTCGCTGGAGGCGTATCCAGCACCCAGAATACCGGCGGCCATGGGAATGAGAAGCCCAAGGACTTTGGGCACAGATTTGCTTGGCTGTCCGCTCATACTGACCTGCATGACCAGTGTATCCGGAAGCAGGAACCAGCCTGCGATGACAGCGATGGCCAAGGGAATGAGAAGAAGGAAAGGCCAAAAGCGTTTCTTATTCATAATAGGTTACCTCCATATACGAATCGTACACCTTCCGGTTTGTGGAAGGTCAAGAGTTTTTTAATTTTATCCTTGAAAATTGTCTTTCAGTTTCTCTATTGCCGCGCATAACCTTGGATCGCTGAGGTGTTCGTTGCTCTGACGCGCTTGTTGGATTGCCAGATAAATAATTTGACGCAGCTGCTTATCGGTTTCCTGATGCGCGGTTTGTGCGGATGTTGATGGAAATAGTATCTCGTTGGGCGGCGGTGAAGACTCGTTGAGTCCATCCAGATAGTCGCAGAGACTTTCGATCATCTGCCGTGTC
>Ga0209694_1003011_pt1 | contig 12076 bp, 8 predicted proteins | sample GluameincwithD2O_FD_187499 | JGI IMG/M metagenome (GOLD analysis project Ga0209694, IMG submission 187499) | Mouse cecum microbial communities from Vienna, Austria - Glucosamine amended microcosms incubated with D2O (SPAdes) (version 2) | ecosystem: Host-associated > Mammals > Digestive system >...
AACACTCGCGACACCGTTCATTTCCGAATTTCATCGTTAATCTCATTGGTGGGATAGCGGCTTATTGCCTGTTTCCAAAGAAACCGAGGATAAACTTAGAACGCGTGTATGATAATCAGCTGACTCTATTTTGATTATTTTCATCGAACTCACGTTATTTAAAGAAGGGAGAATTGAGCATTTGCACAACAAACTTGTGCGAAAGGTCAGAAAAAACGGAATCAATCCTAGAGTCCATCAGTGGGAGCACTTGATGCCCAGTGTGTCAAATGGGGTAATTATCTGTAGTAATTTTAACTCAATATGACGATAAAAAGAGGCTTCAATTAAGGATGCCAAGAGTTCGCGACTTATTTTTTGCATTTTTTTATTTAAACCATCGTCTAAATATCCTCTAAGCACATATATATTAAAGCAATCACAATAAAACGTATTACATGCTACAAGAGCATTATAGCTACAGCCATCATTAGCATGGGCAACTTCCGGAGAAAAAACGCCACTAATCCAAACGTCTGGGTTAGTCTTTTTCTTAATCTGGCGGTCAATTTCATCAATATCCCCCGTGAGCACAGCATGGCATAGTAAACATTCATCTGCATCATATCCCATCGTCACTAAATTATCAAGGGTACCATCCAGCATTTCATCCATATCCCAATCGACAAAATGAGCCCTTTCTTCAGGGAACAAGGAGTAGTCAACGTTACCAGCTAAATTGAGGTTTTTATCATTAAAATACTTCAAGAGATGCCTGCAATTTCTTAACGAAGGAACAACAATCCTTTCATAATACTCTTCTCTCCAATTTGTGTCCTTCAGTAATATTTCATTACATTTTAGAAGCCAATATAATGGGAATGGTTTATCCAATAAACCAATATCTTTAAGTATTGACTTTGAATATGCCTCAGATTCCAAAATATCAATAGCCTCATCAGCCATGTTTTGAAAAACATAGCAAACTAAGCGTGAATTAATGTCAAAGCGCGGCATAACAAATTATTAAATTCAAATCGGTTTCAAAATTACACATTATTTGTCATTGGTACAAGCTACCATATTATTCAACTTTATGACACATGATATCCAGCGATAATACTCCTGTTTATCTCAGGAGCAATCATCTCACAAAGGAGGATTTGAAACATCTTGGATATAATGTTGATAAATTCCTTTGTTTACAAGGTGGCGTTATCGCTAGATTCTTAAAGAAGGTTTTTGAAAAACCTTTTGAGAATACCTACATCCGCACTATCGAGTAGAAACCCGGGGAGAAGAAACCCCACGCTGAGCGTATCCTTATCCATACCAATGATTAGATGGATATGTTTTTCAAGCACTTCCAGCGATACGGAAACCTCAACCTCGACATACTCAACAGAGCATAAATCATTGAAACACTATACCCAAACCTGGTATAATGTTTCGCTTTAACGGCCCACCTAAATAGGCTTTCAAAATGAAATGCTCTTTTTGCGATTATATCCTAAATATTTCTTCTTTGGTCTTTGTGTTATAAATAACACGACGCATAGTACCACCTTCTGCCCATTTACAGTCAAATTGGTGTACTCGATAAGGTGTCAGACGTTTCCCGTCAGGTGTATAAAATGCACATTTATTACCTTTGATTATTGCGAATCCTGCGTTATTAAACCGAGCATTAATTCCATCAATTTTACCACATCGTAGGGGCCTGCCTGTTTTCTCATTAAGCAAAACAAGTGTATCATCTTTTAATGCCAAAATGTAATCGCCACATATATGGCCTATTGTCAATATCTTATACTCAGCGAATCGTTCTTCAATCTTTCTTTTCCGCTCAAAACACTCTTTGAAGTCATCGATATAGACATCCTCGATTTCCGGCCATTTCTCAAGTCCTGTTATTGTATGGAAACATGAAAAATCTATCTTGGAGACTATTGGAAATTCTTTTTTCCAATCAGCAAAGGTAAATGAGTAATCGCACATATCGAGGTTATTATCTCCATAAGCATGATTCCAACCATGATATTCATTCGCAATTATAGCATCCTTATATCCAAGAGCTGTGATAAAGTCAAAAAACTTATCACGAAGCCATGTCTGATTGTTACTAATATAAAAATATTGAGAATATCTCCAAGTACTATCAAGGGTCATATATCCATTTCCGATTATGATTTCAAAATCATGAAAGGGAGTATCTATTCGGTATTCGTTCGGCGAATCGGGCCATTCAGTCCCTTCGTAATCCTCAATTTCCAGTTTAAATCCTTGTTTAAGGTGGAAATGTTCCACTAATCGTTTTTTAATGCTTGTAATCGTTTCGATAGCCGCAGCTTTGTCGCTTAATCTATCGAAATCAAAAGGCATCAATGCTTGGACGTATATACTCATAACGCAAATTTATGAATTATCTTATGATAGTCAATCAGTCTGGGACGAACAAGTAAATCTATGTCTATAGTTGATGTTTCGGACATTAAACTTCTTCGAGGTATTTGTAGAAAGGGTGTGAGGGGTAGGGGAGTTCTCGGGAGAGATTGGGGTTCCAATGGAAGAAGGCTTCGTCGAAAGCGCGGCGAGCGATAGCAGTGCCGGGAGCGACTTTGCGGATTTCAAAGAAGCCGATTTTTGGCCGATGAAGTATGCCTGCTTCGATGAACATAGGCAGAGCGCAGTTCATAGCATTTGGTAATGAGCGGTTGGAACCATACTTCTGCGACATCTTCTGAGTGATGAGCGCGGTAACAACCTGGTCTTGCACATGGAAATATTTGCCAAGGAGCGTGAAAATATCATAGGCAAATTCAAATTTGGCTATGATGAGCGATGAAAGAATCAATGTACGGTCAGCTCGATTACGGAGTGCGAGAAGCACTTCGTCTTTATTTTCACGCAAGAGGTCAATCAACGGATTTTGGTCGGTCAACTGCGAGATTGCCGTTACTGTCTTGGCTATGCGGTTTTGTCCATTATACTCGGTTGCAGCGAGTTCGGCGAAGTATTCTCTCGAATAATCCCCCGACAAAACCGCAGTCAGAGCCATTTCGAGTAATGACATCGGTATTCGTTGACGTAGTCCTATGGTGATTTTATCTGACATATCTAAAATTTGATGAATGGAATCATACACTCAAAGAGGTGTGAGCCTCCATGAGTGATTTCTACTTTGCCGGTTGACGCGAAGCTATGATTGTCGCGAATGGCGAACCATGATTGTTTGTGAAGATATTGGATGGAATAGCCAAGGTCAGAAACAAACTGGTCGCTCGCATCTTTCTGCATGAAGATGGCGTGGCGATGGCCACGGCTCGCTTTACCATAAAGATGAGCTTTCTCGGTCGGAGTGAATGGACGCCAACCTTTGGCAAGCACATTGCCGTGGTCGGTAGTAAGGATTATATCGAACCCGGCCTCCTTCAACTGCACAAAACGCGTGGCAAATGATTTGGCCCAAATCTTTGTCAATGCGAGCAGTTCAACGTAAGATGTTGAACTATGCATCTTCTCGTCGAGTGCAACGGTGACGAGAGCGAGACGTTTGCAGTCATTACTGATGTGCAGAGGTTCATCACCGTTGTCGTAGAAATACTGCGGGAAACCGGTCTGCCATTGGGACTGCCATGCCAATCGCTCATTGTTAGGAGATTGAGTATAGTCGATGGTTGGATGCTTACCGGCGAAGATTGCTTGACGCGACAGACAAGTGATTGACGGAATCCACGAGTAAGTCCAATCTTCTTCGGTAGGGGAAATATGAAGATCCTCGAGCGCAGTGCGAAGTACTCCATATTGCCAAAAGGCCATGCCGTCAACAACCACGAGAGCCACTTTTTGCCCCGGCTGATAGTTGTCGCGGATATGCGACACAATACCGTTGACGCATCGAGGCTTTAAGTATGGATTAGCGTTAATTGAGTTCCAGTAAGTATTATCGAGATAATGTTGGAACTCGAAATTGAGGTTATCGATGGTTTCGGCTATCTCGTCGTAGCGGTCATTATCAACTACCTTGATAAACAATTCGCTGATTCGGCGAATTGTGGCGACATCCGACCAGTCCGGGTTATCAATATTTTTAAGATTGACAATTGCTTCGCCAAAGTCCTTGACTGGCTCCGCAACGCACGAAGAAGTCAAGTCAGCAATCAGGTCTTTAAGCCGTTGAGCGGTGACGATTCCTTGTATATGCTTGTTGTATAATTTTGAGAGAATATCAAGCGACTGTCGCGAGATAGTCTCCTTATCAACGAAATTCGGGAAAAGTTCGGCTATCTTAAAGCGAACATTGTTTGCTTTCGTACTGATGTCGGGAAGCATATCACCGGTACTCAAAATATATATAGCCGATTTTTCAGGGTTTCTGCGAAGATTAAGCTCGTAGTGAACACGGAGCTGAATGTCAGAACCCACAACGACATCAGTCGGGCTTTCACGCTTTAGTTCTTGGATCACATCTTCGTGTGCCAAGAATCCGTCAGGATTACTGACGATGGTAAGCGGATGAAAGCCTCGACTTATAGAGTCTAATATTTCGTTGATAAGTTCCGACATAAATTATACGCGCGATGAAGCGATTTCGTAGAACTGAAGAAGCTGCTCGTCTTCGGTAAGAAGATTTTGTGGAATACGGTTGCCGACAGCGATGATAGTGCCAAAATCTTTGTCTTGATAGCACTGTTTGAAGCCTGCTCGCAAAGCCTCGAGGCGAGCTTCCTTGATTTTACCACGAGGTTTCTGAGCGACTTCTACATACACCTTAAACTCACGCATCAGAGCCTTATGGCGAAGTGCGGCGAGGTCAATATCATCCCGGAGGTTGGGCTTACGCCATTTGCCGTCAGATTCCTTGATGAAGTTTTCTTCAAGAATCTGCATCAGTTCCGGCAAAATGTCACCTTTGCGAACACCGTTGATGGCTTGCATCCATTTGGGTTGCAAGTCCTGATATGTGTGCGGCGTGCTCAACTCATTGTTGAGCCATGCAATACCGCCCTGTTCGCTATCTACTAAGAAAAGCGATGCTTGGAAGCCATCGGTGTGCTTACGCAGTTCGTCATACTTGGCGGCTTGTGATGGTGTGAAATACATACCGTCGCGCTCGGCATAACGCTCACGCAGACCGGCTTGGAACTCTTGCGCGTTCAACGGCACAGGGAAGCCGTGCTGAACGTAAAAGGAAATAAGACGGTCATATAGGATTTTGGGACTACGCTCAACGACTGCCGTTGTCTTGTTGCTATGCTCCAGATGAACAGGCAGGCGTGAAAGCAATTCGTCGATGAAGTCCCACACATTGGTTTCGGGAGCGCCGTTCTCGAATTTATAAAGCAACTGCTCAGTCGGTTTAAAGCAAGAAATAGCGAGGTCTTGATTAACGGCTGTTTTTGTAGTTACAGCTCTCATACCTCCCTGCCCCTTGTTTAATGCTGAAACATTTGCAACAACAAACCCTGCATTGATTAACGAATTTTGAATTGTTCTCCAAACAGAAGCTGATGTATTGCTAAATTCAACCGTCATCCATTTGCCGGGCTTTAGGATGCGGAAAAATTCGGAGAAACATTCTGACATTAAACTACCATAGTCACTAAGACTTTTAGATGTATCTTGTATAGCTTCTGTCCGATTTTGCGTAACAACACCAAGCCAAGATTCCATGATAAAATTTAATTCAGAATAATTGATATTTGCCCCAAAGGGAGGATCTGTAAAAATATAGTCAATAGAATTATCAGCAATTCGAGTATCCAATGACGAACCATTTGATATAGCCGTATCGAAAGTTTTAGGTAGATACGGAATTGCTTTAATGTAACGAGTGAACTTATTTGTAATTTGAGCAAGTACCGACGATTCAACCATGAAAGGAGGTACATAAAGTGTTCCTTTCAGATAACCTGCGTCCCAATCAGTTCCTCCATTCAGGTATTTGGTAAAGTGCACCTTATTTACCAAAGCTGAGCGCATTATCATACCTGTAAATAGGTATCTTAACTGGCCTGATATAGGTGAGTTGGAAATTTTGTATAGAAAGGCGGATAAGGCTATTAAATTCCTTTTTGAATAAAAATGGTGAACATGAGTTATACCATATTTATCATTTCGCCTTGTTTCTGACCCTTCGGGCAACCTATTTGTAGGGAACCAAAATGGGATTTCATAATTCTCGATTCTTTGGAGGAGAGATAAATCGTCTTCATCAGGTGTCTTTTCATGGCGTTTGCCGTCAAAAGTATAAGTAATAGTCACAGGAACAATCTTCTTAAATCTATTAGATGCTCCAATTGAGGCATCATACTTTGACTCAAAAGCTAAATCATTTTTCTTTAGGGTATTTTGAAATCCACAATGGGGACAATCAAAATAATCCCGTAGCACTTTCTCTTTTTTATCAACAACACCCTCCCACAGATTTAATTCTGCACCACAATTTGGACATAAGATAATGTCTGAATATACTACACAATTAATAGTACCATATTGATTTGATGAATGTTTGGTCTTGTATAACCAACCTAATTCATCAATCATTTCATTTAAAATTCGTGTAGCTTCATTCTTAACAAGTTTAAGAGATGAAGGAGTGTTTATATTATATGCAAGAGAACATGCGAATGGAGATAAATCAACACATATACCATGCCTTAGTCCCCAATTACTATTTAACGAGCCGCCCCTTTCTATGACCTCAGCATTATCACCTTTACATGATTGACAAGCAAGGCCAGTCATCCCAGATCCAGCAAATCCATCAAAAACTACGTCTCCAGGCTGTGTATAATGCAGCAGATATCGGATGATGATTGATTGGGGGACCTTTGTATGGTAAAATAAAGAACGATAAACCGAATCGTTTTTAATATCGTTATTGTCGGCAGCATACGGCTCGTTGACAACGACATTGGGATGCCGTTTGCCCTCGGCTTCGAGATGGAGCTTTTCTTGCTCCCACTCGGCAATGAAATCGTTAAGCCAAGGATTGGGGCAAGCGGTATAGTAAGGAGGGTCTGACAGGTTGACGATATCATCGTCAGAACCAATTGGGAAGCCCTCTATACTGCGAAGTTCGGGGAGCTTGGCGCGAAGTTGCTCCCGGAAATAGGCGCGACGTTCTTCATCGTTGGAGAACGTCATGCCAAGGACTGTGACGGGGCCGTTTTCCTGTTGGGAAGCGGCATCCATTTCGTCAAAGCCCATGTCGAGAGTAGGTTCGACCGGGTATGATTTATGTTTCTTAGCCATTAGTCTAATGATATGCGAGCGTTTGATCGGTCAATGCCGGCAAGTTTGCCGTTGACCAGATTCTTAAATTCTTCAATAATCTCATCGGGAGTCAGTGGCCGGTTGAAGAGTGTGAACAGTTCATCTCGTTTTATCGAAATGCGGTTGATACCATGGGTGAGCTTCTGGATAATCTGTATTACCAAAGGGAAATTTTGCTCAGTGATTTGCTTGACCTTGAATTCCTTAAGGAATTGTACTTGACTGGCATTCAGCGCATCTACATTCTTCATGAGATTTGCGTCTGTGAGGATGAGATGATATTGAGCATCGGCGAAGTTGAATATATCGTCGAGCTGAGTTTTCAAATCATCGAGATTTGGAAGCGTCTTATCTTTGAACTCACGCGGATTGAAGTCCTTATAGGGTGTAGCCATCATCAACGTCTTGGTGATGGTTTCAGCCGGACGCAACATTTTGATGTCAACGAGCCACGGCGCGAGCTTGGGCTCAATGGCAACATAGTTTGATTGAGTCGCCAGTTTGAGAGCGGCCAGTTTTTGCGAGTTGAGAAGTCGCTGACGATCGGCTTCCTGAATGTTGGTAATGTGGTTCTTTTTGTACTCCTGAATGTACCAATCAGCGTAACGCTCTTTCAGAGCCGTCATGCGCTGACGCGAAGCAGCAATCTTTGAAGTCTCATCGGGAGAAAGACCTTCAAATTCACGGATTGCGGCATCAATCTCTGCAACAAAGGCATTGTCATATATGTACTGACGAGCTTGCTTCAGATAAGATATTATTGGTGAGAACTCGTTGACGATAGCTTGTGCATTTTTGATAACATCAAGGTCGACCAGATGCGAGAAGGTTTCACGTATCTGGTCGGCATTGAATGGGAAGTTTTTCAACTTCGGAACGGTGTTGAACGACGCCACGCGGTCGGCGATGCCTTTCATGCGGTCGAGATGTGTGCGCAGAGTGATGGCGGCTGATTGAGAAATCAATTCAATGCCTTGGAACTGGATGCCATCTGAAATATCGTGTAAGGCACGAGCGCACTTCTCGGCAACCTGTCTGGCGTCGCTAAGCAAGCGAGACAAGGCTCCCGATTCAATGTCGGGAATTTGAGCGGAAAGGTCAACGCCCGAAATGCCGAGCGAAAGCTCACGCATGGCAGCGTGATCTACACCGCGTGGCCGACGAACGCAGTTGAAACAATAGTAGTCCTCCTTGGTGCAGTTGACGATTTCGCCGATGTTGGCAGCATTGATAATCTTGCCGGAAACATCAATCTCGATGTACCCGAGAGCTACCTCGCGGCGAGGACGAGATACTCAAAATCGGCTTCGATTTGATAGTCCTTGGAGCGATAAGAGTGTGTAGCCTCCCAAAAGCATTCGAGGATTTCGTCGCGGTTTATAACTTGATTGGGGCCTTTCTGCTCCAACAAGTCTTTGATGGTCCTGGCATATATTGAGTGGTCGATGGAAAGGCGACCCTCATGGAGCAATCCAAGGCCGTGAAGAATGGCCTCGCCATTAGAAATGGACTGATTGGGATTGGCGATTTTCTGCTTGGCCTGTTTGATGTGGGTATCGAAGTTGCCCTGTGGCCCGAATGTAAGAGGCTGACGCAGGACGGTAAACTTCGGATAATTGGGGCGAGCGGTGTTGAAATGGTCTTCGAGCAAGAACGAAGTGATTTTGCTGACAACCATTTCTTTTGACGGGCCGTTGAGAAGTTCGGGCGAGAGCGTCTGCTTCTCGTCGCGATAGTAGACCTCCATGTTCTCCTTGAACTCAGTATTGAATAACTGCTTGAGCTTGTTCTTATACTGGTTGATGTAGCTCTCGTAGAAGCGCTTCTGCGAGCTGTCTACCGAAGCCTTCAAGGATTCGGCGGCGGCATATAGAGCGATGTAGTCTTTCATTTCCTGACTGATATTGTCGAAAACGAAGTACACGCTATCTTCTTCATTGCCACGAGTCTTTGCCGACTCGGTAAAGACAGGCATGAAGTAGATGTAGAAGTGCTACTGCGGATGGGTGGTGCTACGCTCGTTGGGGTTACCCATGAAGATGTAGCCGTCAATCATCGTCTTGTGAGAAATCCAGTCGATGCGATGTGCCCAGATGGGGAAACCGAGTCGGTATTGATCAATCTCTATTGGAAGAAACTCAACGAGGAAGTTGAAGAAGAATTGGTCTTTGACCTCCGGAGTCATTTGCGAAGCATAATCTTTAATCTTCTGCTCATAGTTGATGCCTCCTACGATGCGCAGATGATACTCCTGATTAAATTCGTTCTTCTCAAAGTATTGTCCGACAGTGGCTGAGACAATCTTATTTGCTGTATTATCGATTACGTCCTGGAGAATTTCGCGGTCGAAGCAAGTTGAATCGGTCCAGCACAAATCATCGACGAGAGTTTCGGCAGTGACACCATTAGTGGCACTGAGCGAGGATTGAAGAATCTTAACGGCACAAGCATTGGCGATGCGATGTGCAAGATGGTTCTTCTTGGCTTGTACTCCCACAAAGTTGTCATCAATCTTTTGGGATACGATAGCCATAATCTCGTTGATGCGATGCACGTCCGGATCGGTCTGCATCTTAGGTGCGGTAAGGTCTATCCAATAGCTATCGTATGAAATAAGACCGGGGCAAGTGCTTGGTACGTCCTCGCCTTTAAGACTTTCGAATTTCGACGATAGCGTTTTGAGAATTTCTCGTTGTCCGTTCTTTACCTGTACCAACTGGAAGTTATCGAAGAAGGCAGGGTGAACGGGAAACAGTTCAACGTATTCTTCGATGTTTGCATGCAAACCGTTGAAGAATTGGGTGAACTGCGAGAGGTGGTTCCTTATCCAAGCTTTCTGCTCGTCAGTCTTGCGGAGCAAGCGCTGTTCGGTAACAAACTTAACCTCTTGCTTGGTAATGGTGATTTGCTTATAGCGGTCGTTGACCTTATTAAGCATATCACCCGCAAACTGAAATTCCGGTGAGTTATAAATAACCTCCTGAACACCGAACACGATACGGAACTTAGAGTGGTCGGAAACTTGGCCGAGGGCTTGAAGCACCGCAAGGTCACGGTTAAGTTTGTCGGATGCGCTTCTGCCTTTGAGGTATGAAAGCATCTCATCAATTACGAGAAGGAAGCCCTTGTCAGGGAACTTAGCCTCGTAGTGTGCCATCATGCGCGACAACTGAACTGCGTAAGGTTCGAGCGGGCAAGCATTGGAGATTGAGTAATCAATGCCGACCGAGCGAAGGTATTTGTCGATTTGGTAACATACAATCGACCAAAGCTCTTGACTGTTGCCAAGCTCGAATCGAAGCACGTTGTATTTTCCGGCAATCTTAGCGAGATTTTCACGCGTTTTATCATTGCTCACAAGAGAAAGGTAATCCGGATTCTCGGCAATGAGCGTGAAAAGCGACATGAGGTGAGATTTACCGGTACCGTAGTTGCCGACAATTTGAAGTCCGAATGTATCAACTGTGGTTGTATAATCAAGATTTGAGCAGATAAACGGAATTATGGTGTCTTCGTATTCCTTTGAGAAAACGAAGGTTCTTACCAACGACTCTTGGTAAGAGATATCATTCAGTCGGTCGAATTTAACGACCTCCGTTATCGGCTCAAAATGGAGTAATTCGCTGTATTTCATGTTCGGTAGATTTTACTGGAGTATATATGGGTGGAGATTTCCAATGGGAAATGTTGTGTTGAAATGCTTGTTGACGAGATGAAAGTTCTCGTAATCAGCCTGACCGCAGTTTACTAAAATCAGAGTGTTCGATTTGGAATGGGAGTCAAAAATCGAAACGAGATTTAACTTTAGCGCAGGTTCAAACAAAATTCCCCAGTTTTCAAGGGCTATATAATCTCCGATAATCGGGTCTTCTTTGATAGACCGGCGAAGAATTGCGTTCAGATAATCTTCGGCAATCATCGGTAGATGTGGGGAGGATAAATCGCCTTCAATACTTTTAGCAAGTTCAAAGCCAACATCTACCGAGTGTAGATGCTGGTCAAGACTCGGAGCAAAGATAAGTTTGTTTCGCGGGTCATATTTAAGGTATTGTGCGATTTTATCTCTCATATAACATAAAGGAAACTTTCTCATAGCATCTGAAGGCCGACCAAAGCCTGTGCGACTATGAAAAAGTTTCCAAGGTTGTCGGCTTTCGCCGTATTCCTTTGTAATAATTACTTGGTCATTTTCAGATTGGCGTTACTATTCCTAATTACAAAGATAGCAAGAATTTTTGACAAGGCAATCGATTGTGCTGATAAACATATAGATTGAGGTCAGAATGACTTTAGGAAATGACTTCAATGACTTTCATTTTTTTTGCAATCTTACCAAAAGTGAACATAAGGATACTAAGTAATTTCTCCAATGAATTCAATGAGCTAATTTATTTAATTTCATACATCAATAGCTATTGTACAACTTTAGATATTAGTGTAAATTTGAGTTGTGGCCATGTTTTTATGCGTTAGCATCTTGCTGACGGTGTAGATGTCAGTGCCGTTTGTAATCAGTAGTGTGGCGTATGTATGACGGAGGCCGTGGAAAGTGATAGGCTGTGCAAGGAAAAGCGGACAGGTAAAGATAAAACGTAAACCGTTTGAAATGAGCTTTGTTTCAGCATTCTGCCAAGTGGAGAAAATGCAAACGGCAACGGAATATTGAGGTTGTTCAGTTACCAAACCGTTAGCCGGGCAGTTACCGAAACGGGAATAGGTAACGGCAGGCAATGAAAAGAAATACTCACCGTTTTGTTTGCGCTCATACACAGTGTTTTGCATATCAAGGAACGCTTATACGGCAAGTAATTTTGCACTA
>Ga0209694_1003012_pt1 | contig 12076 bp, 14 predicted proteins | sample GluameincwithD2O_FD_187499 | JGI IMG/M metagenome (GOLD analysis project Ga0209694, IMG submission 187499) | Mouse cecum microbial communities from Vienna, Austria - Glucosamine amended microcosms incubated with D2O (SPAdes) (version 2) | ecosystem: Host-associated > Mammals > Digestive system >...
CCTTGGCCGAATCTTTCAATGCTAAAATAAAACTCTTTCGTGCAAATCTCAGAGGTGTTGTGGATAAGAAATTCTTCCTTTTCCGTATTGCAAACCTTTATGCTTATCCCCACTGATTTTCTACTGAGCCCTTTTAACCTGACAACCAATACTTCTTCACTTCTCACGAAGTGGTTCTTTCTTTTTACCTTAATTCTAAACAATACACCTTAATTTCTTTAAATCAGGATCCGGTGCTGCGTTGTTTTAAGTTCCGTGTATGCAACAACCGTCATTCAGTTTGTTGATGCAAATGTAAAGAATAAATCCGACACGACTTCGCACGAACTGAAAATTTACCATATTTTATTTCTTTAATTCTTCTTTTGACAAATGTTGTTTGCAAACCTTGAAATATTTTTCATATTTTATAAAAGATTCAACAATTGCGGAAGGTCTGTGATGACGGCATCGGACAGGGACCTATCCACTTCCGTAGGTTGCCACTCCTCTCCCTTCAACCACACTGTACGACACCCCGCCTTCCTGGCCGGCACGATGTCCTTTTCATACGAATCGCCCACTACGACACAAGCTTCCGGCTCACAACCGGCCGCCTCGACTCCAAGTCTGAAAATGGCCGGATCAGGCTTGCGCACTCCTACAACAGCACTCTCAATGATCCGTCCGAAAAAGTCCAGGCTGAAATCCTGCAACACGGTTTCTATGTTTCCGTAGAAATTGGAGACAAGAACAAGCTTGTATTTCTCCTGCAAAGACAGCAGCACCTGACGGCTACGGGCTGTCACACGACATGCGTATGTATAACAATAATCAGCTACGCTCCGGACTGTCTCCATCCGCCTTGCCTCGTTCATGTCCAGAATGCCTTCCTCGCACAAGAAAAAGGTCTCGCGCTCTATTTTCTTCTCCAACACAACGCGGAAATTATCCTGAGGACAGACTATCGGCGCTTTCGCCAACGCCCGCTCTCCAAAGACATACGCCAGACGGAACTGCTCTTGCGTAAGTCTGCCGAAGTAACCGGAACGGAGATAACCTTCCCACAGAACATGGGCCCAGTGACGGGCATTCGTGTCAAGCGTCCCGCCGTAGTCAAAAATAACGGCGGATATACCGGTGCGGTCAAAGACCATTCCGGACGACATGGATGGAGACGTATTCATAATCTTTTCTGTTATTACTGTTTATACTCTAAAAAAATAATCACCGCATGCCCTCTTGTCCGCCTTCTGGCAGTTTCTTCATGAGGCTCTTGTTGCCAACCTTGACCAACCCTACCCCGATAAAGATCCAGACCATCTCACGGATGCGCGTATAGAAACTGGTGAAAATACCGACAGAGGGAGAGCTGATGCCCAGAATCTTGATGATAATGGCCAAACCGCCTTCACGGGCTCCCAACTGCATGGGAAAGAAAAACAGCAAGTTGCCCAGCAGGGAAGAGAAAGCCAGAATGAGCACGGAATCACCGAAACCTACCGGCACGGAGAGGGAACGAAGGATGAAGAAGTATTCCAAGGCATTGACCACACGTGCCAGATATTCCAGCAACAGCGAAGAATAGAAGGCCCGCGACTGCTCATGCAGATAGGCGATGTTACGGTCTATCTGGATCATGTTCTCCTCGTTGCGTTCATAGAACCGCCGGGCATATTTCCGGGCGAAAGGTATATGCAACAATATGCTGTAGAGCTTGACTATCATGCCTCTCTTGTAACCTACGTAAAAGAAATAAAGCACAACGAAAAGTATCACCGCAAAAATTCCGAAAAGCGTCCAGAGAAACGAATTGACCTTTTCAAAATACAGCACGATGAAAAGTACAACCGAACTGGCCCAAAGGCAGATATGCGAAAGAATATGCATCATCGAATACAACACCACGGACGACATGGCCCGCGTGGTTCCGATGTACGAACTCAGTTCCATCACACGATAAGGGCCGCCACCGAATCCGAATGGCGTCGTATAGCTGAAGGCAAACCCGGAAACAGTGAGTTTGAAAGCATGCGGAAACGAAAGATGCCGGTCGTGCTTTCCGCTGTTCACGATGATACGGAAAGCGGCGGCATTGAAAGCGTAGACAATGACCCATACACCGATCACGGCGGGAAGATACATCCCCGCACGGGCCAGATTGGCACGCAATTCCGTGAAATCCACACCAAAGGTATAAAGCATCACAAAGATTGAGAGGATGCCGAACGACAGAAAAAGATTGCGGTAGAGCGGTTTCATTTGCTGGCAGAATGGATGGTTGAAACTGAAACGGACTTGGCAAGACGATGGCAGAGTTTCTCGTGACGCGAACGCATACGGAAGAACAGCAGATTCATCACCGTCACCTCAAAAACCGGATACAACCAGGGATGACCTGCCAACAAGGAGAGATAAAGAACAATGGCACGGGTATTGAATGTCAGAATATTGGCATATTTCATAAGCGGACGGCTGCCTGCACGGAAGTCCTGACGCAATGACAGCGGCAACGCTCCTCCGCGAAAAGCCTCTTCCCAGCAAACTCTGAAACGTTGAAAACAAGGGGTCATCTGTTCCTGCGAACGGGTGTAGTTTCCATAAAAATAAAGGAAGAGTTTCCACACCCCGTCCCGCTTCCACGAAAGCGAACGGAACTCCTCACGCAACTTTTCGGAACGGTCCAACTCGCTGCCCTCCTCCCCTTTCAGGAAAAACAGATGGATGTTGCGATAATAGTCGGCCAACTGGCACTGCTTGCCATGGCAGACAAATCCGGCAAAAGCACAGAGCAACCAGATCCAGATGCCCCACTCTGCCTGCAACCGCAGGCAGATGGCAGCATAAATCGTAAAGAACCACACATCGCCGGCAAATCCGTCCAGCACACGTCCCCAACGGGTTTTCTTACCGGTCATACGGGCCAGCTGACCATCGGCACTGTCATATAAATTAGCCCATACCAACAACAATATACCGATGACAGTATGGGACAGATCTTCAAAATAGAACATCACACCGGCGGCAGCTCCGAGAAGGATGGACAAAACAGTCACCACATTGGGGTGAACACCAAAATGATTAAAGAATCTTGCCCACAACAATCCCAACGGACGGGTAAAATGAATATCCAGCCACTCTTCCGTGTCCATGGACTTGAACGTGGCAGCCAGATTATTGTTTTCGCTCATTGCTTTTATTATTATATATATTATGTGTATTCTAAAAAATCATCTTGTCACGCTTTCCACCAGTCGGCAGGCAATGGCCCGCGCAGCCTCGTCACGGCACGGCGAGAAACTCGGCCAGTCATTAAAGTCGATCAGAAGAAAACTCCCGTCAGACCGCACAATACAGTCACCGCCATACACCGTCAAACCGCTCAGACGAGCAGAACGGTCGGCACAAGCCTTCAAATCTTCCACATCAAAAGAAAATCCCGACGGGACACCGTTAATCTGTTCCAGTCCGAATTTGCTGAATCCCGGTTCTGCCGTCGGATAATAATAATAGAAAAAATCCGTACCTTCCACACCGTAGAATTTCACCAGATCCCCTTCCACATGCTCACATACCAGCAAATCGCAAATGCCGGCTGAACGGAATTCCGCCATAGCGGCCTCCAGTTCTTTTTCATCATGCAAAAAACGCACGTCACCGGCCGTTTGGGCGCAGGCATCTCCCCTTTTCAACCAAACCGGGAAATCCGGCCGTCTCCCCCGCTCCGAAAAAGATTTCGTATAGGGAACAGGAATTCCCGACTGCTGGAAAAGCGAAGTCAATGCCGAACGGGAGGCCTTCAGCAAAGCTGATGCGGAATTGAGAACCCTCACTCCATCTTCCTCCGCAAGCATCAACCTCTTCAAGACGTCCTCCCTGCGGGCCATATTAAAGATTCCGTCCGCCCCGTCCGGTAAACGGCTGTCATCTTCGCACACACAGTTCACGACATGGCCCATTCTTCCCAACTCTTGTGCAACCGCTTGCAGAATGGCGTCATCACGACTGGCCGAATTGGGCGAAAAACGGGGCGAACGCCCTATACCGAGAAATGTCAGCTCCCCCTTAGTCCCCATGTCGCAAAAAATCTTCCGCTTTTCGGATGTCACCGGCATGGTCCACATCAAGAATCTTACTGAACGGATAAGCCTTCAGGCACAAGCGGTCCTCAAGCAACGCACGCTGGAAATTACGCATCCGGCTACGCCCTTCCGCCATGCAACGGTGCAGCGTAGCCAACGCTGACGGACGCAGACAATATATTCCACCCGAGATATAGGCGTCTCCGCAATCGGCATCATGGAAGCCATTGATACAGTTCTCCGCATCTACTGAAACATAGAGCGGCTTTTCATCATCAACAAAATCCGTCACGGCCATCATGCCATCTGAATCCGAGGCGTTGAAAGCCTTAATATATTCGGTAAATTCCTTTTCGCGAAAAATGGTATCGACCGTGGTGAGACAGAATTTTTCGTCTTTCAGGAACCGGCTGATTTCATAAAAACTATGCATCGAACTCGGCGTTGTCTTCGCCACGATCCGCAACGGGCCGAAACGGCCATCTTCTGCCATCTTCCGGACATGGACCTCTGTTTCGGGATGCAGACGGTTCACAATAATCACCGTCTCCTCCGCACCATTTTCATGAAAAATCCGTGCAAGACGTTCTATCATCGGTTCGCCGCCCACCGTCACCAAAGGCTTGGGCAAATCCACTCCTTCCCGGGCCAGACGGGATCCCTCCCCCGCCGCTATAATCGCAAACTTCATTCCGCCTTCTCCTGAGTAGTATGCCGCTGACGGTCTCCGTCTTCCCGGCGTTCATGATATTGTTTTTTCAACGGATGGGCACAAGCCTCATCGTCACTCAGGCGGTTGCGGTAAACATCAATAGCCATATAGACGGCCTGACGGAAGGAGTTCTCATCGGCGGTCCCTTTTCCGGCAATGTCGTATGCCGTCCCGTGGTCGGGCGAAGTACGTACATAAGGCAGTCCGGCGGTGAAGTTCACGCCGTCGTCCATCGAGAGCGCCTTGAAAGGCACCAGTCCCTGGTCATGATACATGGCCAGAACCCCGTCAAAATGCCGGTAATGCCCGGCCCCGAAAAATCCGTCCGCCGGATACGGGCCGAAACATTGTATGCCGGAATCGAAAGCAGCCTGTACGGCCGGAGCGATGCAATCCTTCTCTTCCGTACCCAGCAGTCCCGCATCTCCCGCATGGGGATTCAGGGCAAGCACGGCTATACGAGGGGCCGAAAGCAGAAAATCATGGCGCAGACTGCGGTTAAAAAGACGGATTTTCCGTTCCACTTGCTCGCCGGTAATGCTCTCCGCCACCTGCGAAAGAGGCTGATGCGTTGTCACCAATGCCACCTTCATCCTATCGTTTGACAAGATCATCAACGGCTCGTCCCCTTCTCCTCCCAAACGGTTGGAAAGGTATTCGGTATGACCGGAAAAACGAAAGTCGTCACACTGGATGGTAGCTTTGTTCACCGGAGCTGTCACCAACACGTCTATGCGGCCGGCTTTCAAGTCCTCCACAGCCCTTTCCAAAGCCGACAAGGCCGCACGGCCGCCTTCGGCATCCGGTTGTCCCAGCGTCACTTTCACCTCGTCCTCACAACAATCCAGCAAGTTCAGCATGCCTTCTTCGGCCTCACTGGCCGATGCGATATTGTGAAAGTTCACATTCATATCCAAAACCTTACGGTGATAGGCCGCAATTTTGGGCGATCCGTAAACAACAGGCACACAGATCTCCATCATGGAGCTTTCGGCAAAAGTCTTCATGATGAGCTCATAGCCTATGCCATTCGTATCACCGTGCGTCAACCCCACTTTCAGCAAGCGTAAAGAGCGGGCACCTCCTTCGGCCGGGACCTCTGCGAGACCGTTGTTTTTATTTTCTGTATCTGTAGTCATATATCAAATTATTTTTAGTATTCGCTGATGTCAAAAAAACTTCATTTGTATTCCTCCTCCTGACAGGCTTCCCTTCCCGCTGTCGACAACAGGCCACAAGCTGCCATGATGTCTTCGCCACGCGAGGCCCGTATTGTGGTAAAAACGCCATGTTCCGTCAGATAATCCCTGAAAGCAACCATGCGTTTCTCGTCCACCCCACGGAGAGGGGTTTCCGGAATGGAATGGAAACGGATCAGGTTGATCCGGCAATCCAGCCCTCGCAACAAGTCAACCAACGCAGCGGCATCAGAGCGGGAATCGTTTACTCCGTCAAAAACGATATATTCAAAGGTGAGCCTGCGCTGTTTCGGCACTTCGGCATTGCGCGGCCCCCGCCGTGCAAAATCATATTCGCGCAGGACCTCCACCATCTCGCTGATCGGAAAAGCCTTTTCCGCCGGCATCAGTTCCATGCGCCCGCTGTGCAAGGGGTGGTGCAGACTGATTGCCACATTACACGGATTTTCTTCCAACAACCGTCGCAGTCCCCTGCGCACTCCCACCGTAGAGATCGTGATGCGTCGCGGACTCCACGCCAACCCCCAACCGGAGGTCAGCACTTCCGTCGCCCGATTCACATTCTCCCAGTTGTCCAGCGGTTCGCCCTGGCCCATGAACACAATGTTCGTCAGCCGCTCCCGCTCGGGCAAGGAATATATCTGGTTCAGGATGTCGCCGACACCGAGCGAAGCAACATAACCCTGCCGGCCCGTCATGCAAAAACGGCACCCCATTTTGCAACCCACCTGACAGGACACACATACCGTTGCGCGTTCGCCGTCCGGAATAAACACCGTCTCAACATAATGGCCGTCTTCCGTCTCAAAGAGATATTTGGCCGTTCCGTCCTTCGACCGCATCACGCCGACCGGTTCTTTCCTTCCGATCCGATACCGGCAGGCCAGACTTTGCCTTCCCGCCTTCGACAGATTGGTCATTTCATCCCACCGGGCCGCACCGGTCACATACAGCCATCGAGCCAGTTGTTTTCCGGAAAAACGGGGCAGTCCGGCCTCCACGGAAATTGCCGTCAGTTCCTCCGGATTCTTTCCGAGCAATACATCGGCCGGCTCCGTGCTTTCCATATCCTGCAACATTTTCATTCAATGTCATTATTTTTAGAGATACAAAAATATGAAAAAAACTTCGAAAAGCCCCAAAAGAGATTATAGAATAAGTTCCCGGCCATTCTTTTCGGCATCTTTTCCCGATTCGAGGCAGAACTATGAAATTCCACAACGGATAGAAAAAAAGGAAACTTCGCTTTCTTCATGCGACTTTGTACCCAACAAATACAGCATGTTTCCCCTCTCCTCATCCGGACATCCCCAAAAGGCTTCTTCCATATCTCGTTTTTTCTGCGTACTTTTGCAGACATTAGAAAAATACAGACCACAACGTGACTCACAAATACAGACAAGAAAACATCAAGCCGTATAACGATGAAGAATCGAAAGGCCAGCAGGTGGAACGCATGTTCGACAGCATCGCCCACTGCTATGACCTGCTGAACCATCTTCTGTCATTCGGCATAGACCGTCGGTGGCGCCGCGCCGCCATAGACTCGCTGCGCCCCTATTCCCCGCAACACATCCTGGACGTAGCCACCGGAACGGGCGATTTCGCCCTGATGGCCGCACGGCGGCTACATCCCGTAAGCCTGTTGGGCACAGACTTGTCCGAAGGCATGCTATCCGTAGGACGCTGCAAGGTGGAAAAAGCGGGCCTCACCGGAACCATCACCTTCCGGAAAGAAGATTGCATGAGCCTGACGCTCCCCTCCGACACATTTGACGCAGTCACAGTGGCCTATGGCATACGCAACTTCGAGAATCTGGACTGCGGCCTGCGGGAGATGCTCAGAGTCATGCGCCCCGGAGGCCGGCTGGTCATCATTGAGCTGACAGCCCCCACACGTTTCCCCATGAAGCAACTTTTCGGGTTCTACTCCCACGTGCTGATGCCCACTCTGGGGCGCATCATCTCGCGCGACAGCAAAGCCTACACCTACCTGCCGGCAACAATGGAAGTGTTCCCACAAGGCGAACGGATGCAGGAAATCCTGCGCAATGCCGGATTCAAGGACGTGGCGTTCCACCGCTTCACTTTCGGACTAAGCACACTCTACACGGCCACCAAATAGAAAAAAGGCACAAAAAAACACAGACAGTCATGAACTTATACGGACTTATCGGATTCCCGTTGGGACACAGTTTTTCGGTCCGCTTCTTCACCGAAAAATTCGAGCGTGAAGGCATTGCGGCCCGCTATCTGAATTTCGAGATACCGACCATCGGCCAACTGCCCGAAATCATCAGGGAACATCCCGACCTGCACGGACTGAACGTAACCATTCCGTACAAACAGGCCGTACTGCCGCTACTCGACACCCTCAGCGAAGAGGCTGGGAAAATCGGAGCCGTAAACGTAATCCGCATACGCCACGAGGGTGGCATCGTCCTCACGGAAGGCCACAACACGGACGTCATCGGCTTCAGCCGGTCCATTTGCCCTCTGCTCGGCCCCGGCCACAAACGCGCCCTCATTCTCGGTACGGGAGGTGCTTCGCGGGCAGTGGATTTCGGCCTGCGCCGCCTCGGCATAACCCCGACGTTCGTAAGCCGGACTCACCGCAACGGAGAACCGTACGGCACACTCACCTACAACGAACTGACTCCGGAAAAGATGGAAGAAAACACCGTCATCGTGAACTGCACTCCTATAGGCATGCATCCGCACACTGACGAGGCTCCAGCCCTTCCTTACGAAGAAATCGACTCCAGCCATCTGCTCTACGATCTTATCTACAATCCGCGTGAAACCGAGTTCCTCCGTCGGGGAGCACAACAGGGAGCCATCACCAAGAACGGACTGGAAATGCTGCATCTTCAAGCCATCGCGGCATGGGAAATCTGGCAAGGGTGAAACACCGGCAAATGCCCGAACATACAGAGATCCCAAAAAAATCCCTCAGCACGAAATCCAAAAGTAAGTTAATTAACATTTGCTTTTCGCCCACGTTTGTAGTATCTTTGCGTTAGCAAAAATAGAAGTACCCTGAAAAGCCGCAATTTAGCGGCTTTTTTTCGGCGCTAAACATGAAAAATACATAGGATCTTCTTTAAAAAAGGTCGGAACTTTTTCGAAAAAGATACTATGTTGTAAAAAAAAGGTCCGTTCCCGTTCAAATTTCCCCAAATCTTAAAGTTAAACTTTATCTCAAACTATTAAAAAAGAAGAAATTGCAAACCGGCACTTTCGGGCCTTTTCAGTTTGGCACGTTTTTTGTATGGACCATCCCGACATCCGCTTTTCCGACATCCGTTGCAAGCCCATGAAGAAGGGGCAGCCGATTTTTGGCTGCCCCTTCTTCATGTTACAAAAAACTACCTGTTCTCAGACAAGTGTGTGAGGGTTATTTGTTAAACAACAACCAAGCACCGGCATAAGTCGGCTCCAACTCTCTACGGGAGGTTATGGCCGAGGACTTGTCATCAAAAGAAGCGGCGATCACACGGAACCACCCGGTACGTCCGTTGATAGTCTCGTTCGTCTTCACGACACGTGCATTATATCCCTTGCCACGCAATGTATTCATCAGGACTTCTGCATTGGACTGGGTCACAAAACTGCCCACTACAACACTATATGCCTTGAGCACGTCACCGTTCACCACCGTCACACCTCCGTCTATGGTACGCACATCGGCCTTCTCGGACGAAGCCGCGGGATCCGTTGTTACCTGAGTAACTTTCACAGTCTCTTCGGCCGGTGTCGGAACAACTGCCACAACCTGCTCGCTTTCATTGCTGTTCTGCACATTTTCCTGAGCCTGCTCATAAGCCTTGCGGTAGGCACTCTCCTGCGATTTGCAAGAAGACAGCAGCACGGCACAGCAAAGGCCCATTGCAAAAAATAGATGTCTCTTCATGATATTGTAAATATATGTTTTATATAATTGTTATTACCGCAGTCCTTCCGCCGGAACGCATACGCGAACCTCACGGACCGACATGACACTATTCCATGTTTCGGTAGCAAAGTTACAATTCCTTATCTTTATTTCGGAGATGCAACATGTTAAACTACATTAAATGGAAAGAGATTTGGAATTTTAGGCAAAAATTGAAAGATTTTGTATGTCTCGAATAAAAGAAAATCCTTACTTTTGCCTCGTTCATAAACATCAAAACATTCAGAACTATGAAAGGATTATCAATTTTAGCAGCATTCCTCGGCGGAGCAGCCGTAGGCGCAGCATGTGGAATTCTCTTTGCCCCGGAAAAAGGGACGGAAACCCGTACACATATCGCAGCTGCCATTCGTAAACGCGGAATCAAATTAAACCGCAAGGAGATGGAAGAACTCGTTGACGACATCGCCGATGAGCTGAAACCCGTCATTGACTGAGTTTCACCCGGACAATAAGGTTAACGGTCAGTTGTGCATCCGACAGACTTCGGAGAAGGGCATTGACCGTTAACCACTCCTTTTTTCATCCGTCTCACCCCACAATCAGGCTATTTCAGTGTTCTCTTCCGACAAAAATATTGAAACCATCAGACTTATCTGCTCGGATATACGCAAATATATCGAATTACGGGCCGAATATGTCAAATTCGAGTTCGTCAGCAAACTGACGGTACTGATGGCCTCCCTCATCCTCGGAACCATTCTTTTCATTCTGGGAGCCATCGTGCTGCTGCTGCTTTCGGCAACTGCCGTCTTCGCCCTTTCCGATGTCTTGGGCGGGACAACCGACGCATGCGCAGTTGTCACCGGCTGCTACATTGTCATCGGCATCCTTGTATACATGAACCGCCGACGTCTCATCATCAACCCGGTGGCCAATTTTCTCGGAAACCTTTTCCTAAACAGCAAAAAGAGAAATACATCGACCCATGAGTAAGCAGAAATATACATTGGAAGCAATCGATGCACGGCGGGATACCCTTGCTGAGGAAGCCACAAAACAGGAGAAGCAGATCAGAGAAGACGTGGAAAGCCTGTTCGCACCACCTGTCTCGGAAACAAAAATACAGTCCTGGGTGGCACAGACGGAAAAGGCCCTTGCCATCTACGACGGGGTTATGCTGGGATGGAAAATATTTCGGCAATTCCGCCGCCTGATACCGTCCCGAAGCAAAAAAAGAAGACGATAGCCCCAATTTTTCACGCCGCTGAAAAGCGTGTTCCCTAACGGAACACGCCGGTGAAAAGTTTGGGCATAGGAGTCTCAAAACTCAGAGGCTCGCGCGTGACAGGATGATAGAAATTCAACCGGAAAGCATGTAAAGCCAAACGTCCCACGGGATTATCTCCGTTACCGTATTTAATATCTCCGCAAACGGGATGTCCAAGATCCAGCATGTGGACGCGGATCTGATTCTTACGTCCGGTCTCGAGTTTCAATTCCACCAGTGAATAGCTATCCGTAGCCTGAAGAGTGGAAAAATGCGTCACGGCAAACTTTCCGCCATTGTCGGTCGGAGAGGAATAAGTATAATAGGCTTTGTTGTCCTTGAGCCAGCTGCGTACCGTTCCGGCCTTCTGCTCCATCCGCCCCGAAACCAATGCCACATATCGCCGGTCGGTCACAATGTTGCGCCAGTTGTGCTCCAATATCTGCTCGGCCTCAATGGTCTTGGCATACACCAGCAACCCGGAAGTATCGCGGTCCAGACGATGAACCACATGTGCCGTGCACTTCTGGCCGCTCTTCCGGAAATAATCATCCAGTACGCTTTTCACACACAACGCATGAAGGGAAGAGGCCATCGACAATATGCCTACGCTCTTCTCCACAACAACGATCCAGGCATCCTCATACACCAGCCGCACGAACCTGCTGCGGAGAACGGCACGAGACTTATGCTTTGAAACCGTTACGACATCGCCGGGACGAAGCGTATAGTCAAACTGTTTCACGACTTTCCTGTTGACCGTCACTCCGGAACCGGCCAATATGGCTTTTATCTTGCTGCGGCTGATTCCGGGCGCATGGTAAAAAACCTGTGTTTAGCCAGTGTTTAGATATAACTTCTTACATTTGCAAAAAAAGAGTGCGATGGAGAAGAATCCTTACATAGAGTTGGCGGAATGTCTACTTCCGGAAGAAATGA
>Ga0209694_1003037_pt1 | contig 11968 bp, 10 predicted proteins | sample GluameincwithD2O_FD_187499 | JGI IMG/M metagenome (GOLD analysis project Ga0209694, IMG submission 187499) | Mouse cecum microbial communities from Vienna, Austria - Glucosamine amended microcosms incubated with D2O (SPAdes) (version 2) | ecosystem: Host-associated > Mammals > Digestive system >...
CTCATTCATGATGTTTTTAATCTGGGAAGAAAGTATCAGGGCGATATACTGGATAAACAGCCGCCCGTCCATTGCTGCTGAGGAATGGATACGCAGCCTTTTCATATCAAGGTCATTTTTCAGGTCAACGAAATGCTTTTCTATTGTATCCTTCATCCGGTATATTTCAAGTGCCTCCACCGGGTCTTTGACATCATTTGTCGCAAGCACAAGCCAGCCGAGTCTGCCTATTGCAACGCCAAAGAATAAATTAAAAAAATCGCCCCCATGTTGATATTGTATACTCCCACACCTGTGTTACTTTGTTTCGGCTTGTTCTTGCTCCTTTCCGGACTTCCGGTAAATAGTTTATATCATTTCTTCAAGAATTCAAGAAATTCCTTTTCGCGCTTGCTGAGCTTATAGTTTTGGGCTGTCACACAGCAGGAGTAAAGTTGATACGTCTTCTCATGAAACGGGATTGCCAGATATTCTCCATTAGACGGGGGATTCCAGAAGGCCATTGTTGTCAGATATTCACCGCTTCGCAGGGTGTCATAAAAACCCCCTCTGTCAGATACTTCCAGAAGTTGCGGATGATCTGCAATACCAAGAATATGGAGATAATTTCTGGAACTTTTGTCATTATAAATGACGAAAGGATAGTCATTAAGGTTCTCCGCTTTGATTTTCGGCATTTTTGCCAGAGGATGTGTGCGATGCAAAAAGACATACATCTGCAGTGGAGGCAGAAACAACTCTTCATGAAAATGATTCTTTTCAATCAATTTCTTGTATTTTTGTTTCTTTTCCGGCGCAAAGAAAATAATTCCTATCGTACTTTCGCCTGATGCAACCGATTCCATAACTTCTTCATTTCCCATTTCACGTATCTTGTCTGAAAACTTATATGTGGATGCATTATGGAATTTGAGAAATTGTTCCATAACATACGTCGCATAATAACTGGCAATATTAAGTTCACGTTCATCCGTGGCCGCATTGATTTCCCGCAATTTTTTGAGTTCCATCAGGATTACTCTTGCACAGTCCAGAAACCGTTCTCCTTCCTTTGTCAGGATCACCCCCGTAGCCGTCCTGCTAAAAATCCGATAACCGAGTTCATCTTCAAGTCCTTTGACCATGCCGCTTAAATAGGGCTGCGATACAAACAGATTCTGCGAGGCTTTCCGAATCGAACCCGCCTTTGCCACTGCGGCTGCATATTCCAGATGATTAAAATTCATATAAATATACCTCCTGATAATTTCAACCTATAACTAATTACTTATATCTTCTCATACTTTTCGGAATAACGCAAACGGTATTTTCCGTGTTATGATTTCAACATAATAAAATACGAATATGTATTCGATGAAAGAGAGGAAAGATACTATGGCACATCAGATTCTAGAAGAGACTCGGGCAATGCAGACGGAATTGGCCGAATGGCGCCACACACTCCATCAGATTCCGGAATTGGGACTTTATCTGCCGCAAACAACTGCGTTTATCAAAGAAAAGTTAACAGAAATGGGAATTACTTTTCAAGAATATGAAAATTCTTCCTGCATTACTGCCACGCTTGGCAGCGGCGGAAAATGTTTTCTATTGAGAAGTGATATGGATGCGCTTCCGATGGAAGAGGAGTCCGGAGAATCATTTGCTTCTACAAACGGAAATATGCATTTATGCGGTCATGATCTTCATGCGTCAGTTCTGCTAGGCGCGGCCAAGCTTCTGAAAACACACGAGCAAGAGATTAAAGGCACAGTAAAGCTGTTATTTCAGCCGGGGGAAGAAACCTTTGAGGGAGCAAAAGCCGCTATTGACGCCGGCATTTTAGAAAATCCTCATGTAGACGCTGCATTTGCAATGCATGTTGCATCCATTTTGCCCAATAATATTATCATTTATGGATCCTATCCGATGGCCGCCGTTTATGGCTTCCGGATCAAACTGACAGGTTCCGGGACTCATGGCTCTACGCCGCAGCTTGGCATTGACCCGATCAATACTGGCGTACATATATATCTGGCGCTTCAGGAGCTTATTGCCAGAGAAATGAATCCAAGTGAAGAAGCCACTCTTACGATCGGACGTTTTCATGCCGGCAGTGTATCGAATGTTATTCCGGAGCGCGCCGTTTTAGAAGGAACATTGCGCACATTTAAACCAGAGCTCCGTGAAAAAATGATAGGGCGCATCCGAGAAACCATTACATCCATTGCCTCTGCCTATCGCACGAATGTTGAGATTGAAGTATTGAGCGATGTGCCTCCGGTCGTATGTGATGACACTTTGAACATAGAAATAGTTGAGGCAATACAGGAGCTTGATGATACGCTTGGGATTTATCCGAAATATCATGTAATGGGGTCTGAAGATTTTGCATTTATTGCCGAAAAAGTACCTTCCAGCTATTTCTGCTTTGGCGCCGGGCTTTTGGATCGTACAAAATGGCTCGGACAGCATAATCAAAAAGTCCGGTTCATTGACGAAGCGCTGCCGCTTGGTGCCGCAGTTTATGCAAAGACTGCGCTTGACTGGCTGAATAATCACGCATAGCTAAGTTAATAAAAGTAGAGAGGAAAATATGTATGAAAACGAAACAGAAGAATAAAAGTATTTATCATTGGGTGATTCTTGTCTGCTGTATTCTGACACTGATGTTCGCCTACTCAACAAGATTTGGACTGGCTCAGTTGTTTACAGCCGCAATCTTAAAAGAAACAGGGTTTGCTACAAGCGCGTATTTTCTGTCCACAACAATTGCAAGTGCGATTTGTGTATTTACATCTCCGATTGCCGGGAAACTGCTGCGCGGGAAATATATGCGTCCGGTTTTTTTGATCTGCTGTGTCGGTACAATGGGGTTTTATGCCTGCTTTGGTTTTTGCCATAAGCTTTGGCATTTTTACCTTGTCGGCGCGTTTCAGGGTATTTTTGCAATGGGTGCATGTACAATTCCGGTTACCGTACTGATTACGAACTGGTTTGAGAAAAATCGCGGTCTTATGATCAGTATTGCTATGACAGGAATCAGTATCGGCGGCACTATTTTAAGTCCTGCAATTTCTTGGGCGATCGGCAGTTTCGGCTGGCGTAAGGCTTATTTTATTCTCGGAGCGGTAAGTCTCTGTGTGCTGATTCCGATTGCAGGGTTCATTGTACGGCGTACGCCGGAAGAAGTCGGGCTGCTGCCTTATGGATGCGGTGAAACAACTGTTTCTGGGACTGCAAAGAAAACAACTGCTTATCCGGCAAGTAACTGGAACGTATCTCTTAAAGAAGCACGAAAGACGCCGGTTCTATGGCTGTTTGTTGCCGCCGGATTTCTCATTTATTTCAGTTCGTGTATATTGGGCCATATGAGCAATTACCTGCAGAGCGTCGGTTTTCAGGCAGCTTATATCGCCGCATTTATCTCTATATATTCGGTCGTAGCGATCTTTGGGAAGCTTGTGCTTGGACATGTATTTGACCGTTTCGGACCGAAAGGCGGCATGCTGTTTGGCGGCGGTACATTTGTCCTCTTTTTGGCTGCTTTCCTTCTTGTATCCGGAAGACTTGCCGTACTATACCTAGCGGCGGTTCTCTATGGATTTGGGACATGTATTGCTACTGTAGCTATCCCGATCATGACAACGAGTATTTTCGGCGCACAGCATTACAGTGAATTATATGGATTTATTTCTGCATTCACAATGACCGGCGCTGCGATCGGAAGTCCTGCGATCGGGCTGATTTTCGACCTGACTGGTTCATATCGGCCGGCGCTCATTGTTCTGATCGTACTTACCCTGCTGTCTATTGCCGCTGTTTTTATCTGCACGGATATGAGCCGGAAAAAATCTGAAAAAGAAAATCAGAAAAGTTAAAATGTGAATATATGGGATATAGAATCATCCATCGCGGAAAGATGGTGAAAGAGATTACCATGAAGGAAATTGCGGAAATTACGATAGCAGACAATGTGGTATTCCCTGTGGTTTTGACGGTGATCTCATTTGCTTTTGCAGTTTTGTCCATGTATTATGTGGAACGTAAAGATTTGATCGGATGATCTTTAGAGGAAACTCAAGATAGGGTTGTTTCATGAAGAAAAATAAATAAGTGGAAGAACATATGATTTATCGAGGGTAAAAGCTGCTATACAGAGTAGCTTCTTATCCTCGACTTTTTGTTGTTGTAGAGGTATAATATCTCAAAGTATAGGTGTAATACACCTATACTTTGAGAACAGGAAAAACATGATGTTTGAAAGGAGGATATTATGCCAAAAACAGGGAAAACATACCCCGATTGGGTACAGGAGTATCGAGCCAGGGGGACCACAGTCAAGAAAAAAGGAGAGAAGTATTACCTATATAAGCGGACATCAAGGCGGGTTCCTGGCAAGAAATATCCCCAGCCTGTAGATACTTATATCGGAGTGATTACTCCAGAGGGTGTCCTGAAATCAAATAAGAAGAAAGTAACGTTGACAGAAGCAACTGTAAAAGAGTTTGGCTTTTCCAGAGCGGTCGAGATCCTATGTCCCCAAAGCTGGAAAGAACCGCTGGGAAAAGCCTGGCAGGAAGTTCTGGATTTCATCATCCTAAAGGAGTCGGCAGAATCTTATATAGCCGCCGAACGTGGGACGGTGGAGATACTGGATCCCCATATACAGTATGGCGCACAGAAAGGTTCCCTGATACGCCGGATGCAAAAAGAATCCGGTGCCGATATGAAAGACTTAAAACATCTGTCAACAATATACCTGATTTATATGGATGGGAATAAAATTGTCTCCAAAATATCTGATGAGCAGCAGGAAATCCTGAGGCGGTTCCATATTAATCTGGAGGTTGATTAAAGCGGTATTCCTGGTCAGACCATTGGCAGAGTATTTGGGGGAAATGCCGGACCCACGGTGTGCCCGGAAACATAAGCATAGCCATGTGGAGATCCTGTTGCTCATAGTCCTGGGGTTTCTGGCAGGAAAAACCCCCCTGCGGCGTATTGTAAAATGGGCAAAAAGGAATCGGAAAAAACTGGAAAAGCACCTGGCATTGAAAAATGGGATTCCTTCGCTTTCCACATTTTCCCGGATTGCCTGTAGAATCGATGAAGAACTGCTGTCCCTGGTATTTACGGATTGGATAGGAAATATTTTAAGTACAAAAGGGATCCATATTGTGATTGACGGGAAGGCACTAAGGGCAGCGGCAGAAAAGATAAAGGATAAGAAAGCCCCATATATTTTAAATGCCCTGGATGCTGCAACCAATCTGGTGATTGCACAGATTCCAATCCCCGAGAAAACAAATGAGATGACGGCGATACCAAAGCTGTTGGAACTCCTTGATATAACAGGGAGCACAGTAACCATAGATGCGATTGGGGCGACTGAAGCTATACTGAGTATGATAGATGAGAAAAATGGGTATTTCGTACAGCAGATAAAAAAGAACTGTCCGGCAACCTATCAGGAGATCCAGGATATTTTCAGGGAACTTGAAAAAGAGGCAGACCAGGAAAAGTTTGGAAATAAAGGGCACTATAGTGAGTACAGCAGTTGTGAAAAGAATAGGGAACGTGTGGAATATCGAGAAGTGAAATGTTACACAAACGATGAAGCGATTGGAAAGATACGGAAGGAACTGCCGTTTATATGCAGCATTGCTTCCAGCTGCCAGGTGAGGATACCAAAAGAGATCGATGCAGATGGGAATGATGTGACTCCGGATAAGGAAACCTTCTTAAAGCAAGGAAGCAGGAAGTGCCCAAAACCAACAGAGGGGGATGAGCTAACAGATCAAATACAAAAAGTAGGTCTGGTATCGAATCATGTTCTGACGGCGGAAGAATTCGCAAGATATAAAAGAGACCACTGGCGAATTGAGAACTGCCTGCATTATGTCTTGGATGAGGACTTCCTGGAAGATAAGAGTACAGCAAGAAAATCCAAGAATGTTTTATCTGTATTACGGAAAACAGCATATAATATCATCAGGTTGATGCAGACGGATGCTTCAAAAGACAGGGAATTGGTAATTGATGTAATTGATGAGATAACAGATGATTTTTCAATTGCGCTAAAATGGGTATTTGATCCAATACCAAGCTTTTATTAAAATAGAACCATGACTTTTCAAAAAAATGCAGATTAGACGACAGGGGGGATTTTGCGCTTTTTTCGTGGCAATGGCTGTTGAAATTTAACAAAGGCTATACTATAAATCACATTTTACCTTATAATTTGAAAAATAGATGATAAAGTCTTGATGAAACAACCCTGGCAGGAAGAAAATAAATATTGACATTGGAAAAGTTATGAGTTAATATAGGTCTATATTTTAAAGAAAAGGCAGGTATGTATATGTTGGTGGTATCTGTAATGACAAAGAACAACTAAATTTAATAAAGAGGGTAAACGCCGCGAGTGGTAAGCACTAGGGATAGTGTTTTATTTGCGGTACCCTTTTCAGCATTATTGAATGCTGGTTGTTTCTGCCTTACAGAATACTGCATATACTGGGAATTATTGTCTTGTTTTGATGAATGAGAAAAAGGAAAAGTATGGCTGTAGCGGTCATGCTTTTTTGTTTTAGACCAACTATGAAATGGAGTGCAAGTTTTAAGACATTGCGGGTATCCTTTCATGGAAAGCCTTGTTTTGCTACGTCAATTTGAGACATATAGATTCGTGGTTTCAGTCTATTTATGATAGGCAGAAACCACGTTTTTTTGTGTCTTGAACGAAAATATATTTCATTAGGAGGTTTTAAACATGAAGATGATACGGACAGAAAATATAACGAAAAAGTATAAACGGTATAAGAAGCAGGAGGGAGTGATAGGAAGTATTAAGGGGCTGTTCCATAGAGAATATGAAGAAAAAATTGCGGTAGATGCCTTTAACATGGATGTGGATGAGGGTGAGTTTATAGGATTGATCGGACCGAATGGAGCGGGTAAAACTACCTTAGTGAAGATGCTGACTGGTATTATTGCGCCAACAGGCGGCGAAATTCAGGTCATGGGATTTTATCCTAATAAGCTGGAGAAGGCATTTAAGCATCAATATGCGGTAGTTATGGGGCAGAAAAGTCAGTTGTTTTTTGAGCTGACAGCGGAGGATACGTTAAGACTGTTTAAAGAAATATATCGTATTCCAGAAGACGAGTATAGGAAAAATAAGAACTTTTTTGTGGAGCTGTTTCAGGTGCAGGAGATTATGGATGTACAGGTAAGGACATTATCATTAGGAGAAAGGATGAAAATGGAATTGATTGTTGCATTGCTTCATAATCCCAAAATACTGTTTTTAGATGAGCCGACAATCGGACTGGATGCTGTGGCAAGTAAACAGATTCGGACTTTCTTGAAAAATATAAATGAATCGAGAGGGACGACCATCCTGCTGACTTCGCACTATATGGAGGATATTAAGGCATTATGCAAACGCTCTATTGTAGTAAATAACGGCAGAAAAATATATGACGGCGATACGGATATGTTATTTGAACAATACCAGAAGAGCAAGAAAATGACTATATACTTTGAGCATAGTGTAGAGCCTGATGTCCCAAAACATTGCAGGATATTAGAAAAAACAAATGACAAACTGGTGCTTGAAATACCAAAACAAAATACAGAAAAAGTCCTGGAATCGTATATAGGTCATTATCCGATCCGGGATATTGGAATTGAGGAAGAAGAAATAGGCTCTGTAGTAGAGCGTATCTATAAGGGGGTGTAAAACGTGAAGAAATATTTGGAAATTGCCAGGGCATATATGAAAGCGCAGTTGATCTGGAGAGCAGATGTATTTATTGATGTGATACTGTCAGTGGCTAAGATATTGTTTGCATGGATCTTATGGAGTATTTTGTTTGAAGGAAAAGAGCAGATAGCAGGATTGGAATTTCACACCATGATTTCTTACTATATCATAAGTTCCTATCTATTCCAGATGGAAAAGTCTGCTGAGATCAGCCAGCAGATGACGGGGATGTTAAGAAACGGCACTTTTTCAAAATATATGGTGATACCGGTACAGACACAGGGCTATTTTGTGTCGATGGAGGCCGGGAAGATTGCATTTTCTTCAGGCATTGGCTTTTTCGCAACTGTTCTGTGGTTTTGTTTGTTCAGGATTTCTATTGTACATACAGTCAATTTAAAGATATTGCTATGCGGAATTATCATGGTTGTTTTAGGTCTGCTGTTTATGGCTTTGCTCAATTATTTCCTTGGGATTTTAACTTTAAAATTTGAGGAGATCAGTACCTTTCTCATGATAAAGGATAATTTATCAGCAGTTGTGACAGGAGCGGTGATTCCCCTTGCACTTTTGCCGGAATGGATGATAGCAAGCATGAGATTTCTGCCGTTCTATTATGTTACATATCTCCCAAGTATGCTGTTTATAGGAAAATGTGAGGATGAAGCAGTGACGGGCTTATTTGTTTTAAGTATATGGTGCATTTTCTTTATTGTTTTAAATCAAGTAACTTTTGAACATTATCGAATGAAATATGACGGAGCAGGAATATGAAAGATAATTTTAAATTTTTAATAGAATTAATGAAATTAAGGCTATCCCATATCATGACATTCCGGTTGGGATTCTTTGGACCGTTTTTTATTGACACCAGTTATTTTCTGGTCCAGCTTTTTGCCTTTGAGGCAATTTACGGGCATGTGGATAAAATTCGTGGATGGGGGCATGGAGAAATCCTTATTTTTGTAGGAACATTTTCCCTGATCAATGCCCTTAACATGATAATTTTCTTTTTTGGAGTGATCTCCATACCTGAAAAAATACAGACAGGTGAACTGGATTTGTATCTGACCAAACCGGTAAATCCGCTGTTGCGGATTACTTTTGAAAGAATAAATCCAGGTTCCATACCGCTATTGGCTTTCAGTGCATGTATGATTGCGTATGGGGTGAAAGAAATAGATATGGGTTTTTCATGGTCTAATATTATTAAATATCTGTTTCTGGTTTTTATGATGACGATACTGTATTACGATATGGAACTTTTGATACGATGCTTTGCTTTTTTTGTTTTCTCTGTAAACAATTTAACGAAAATTGAGGAGACAGCGATTGGCTTGTGTTTGAAAGTACCGGGGATTGCTTTTTATGGAATTTATAAGTTTATTTTTTATTGTATATTGCCATATGGAATCATTGCAACGTTGCCGACACAGGCATTTATAGGGGCACTGTCAGTAAAGGGGCTGTTTTTTGGAGCGGCAATTGTGTGTATTTTTACTTTTTTTGCATTATCATTTTGGTCATATGGAGTACACAGATATGAAAGTGCAAGCAGTTAATTATTTTTTGTAATAGGAGGGTTAAAATAGTTCAAACAGATAAAGTATTGGAATTTGATAAGATGAAAGAGAAGTGGATGGAACTGGCACTTACAGAGTGGGCAAAAGAATAGATTAAGGACACCGTTCCTGGCATGTCAGAGAATGAATTGATAGCAAGGCAAAGGGAGACAAGTGGAGCCAGAGAACTATTGGAGGAAAGCGGAAATCCGTCGTTGGTTTCTTTATGTGGGATTAGAGAATGCATCTAAACGGCTGCTAAAGGAGACTGTTTATCCATTTCACAGCTTGAAGATATGGAAAAGCTGTCAGAAATTAAAAAATTATTCATATGCTTTTGAGCCCGATCAGACACAGCTACACTGCAAAAGAGAGGGCGATTGAACAGGGAATCGGTCACTATGTATACCCACGCTATACGAGGGTTATTGATACGAATGAAAGTAAAAACGATATTAACAGAGCGTATACTTTGATCAGTACAAATACTGTTTGAAATGAAATGATTCTTGCAAAGAAATGTTAAAAAGGTATAAAAAATTGCTAGTCCTTACATGACAGTCCATATGGGGAGAAGGTTAAGGCTTATCTGAGGAGAGGGGCGAGGGCGCTGCCGGGGTTTGAGGAGTATCCGAATCCGCAGGTGGGGTATGGGGTGCTGTGTGTTGAAAATAGTCTGACGCTGTGAATAAATTATTGATGTAAATGTAACAAAATTTATAGCACGTTTTGACAAGGAGAGATATAATACATTTTATGAACAGAAACTAAGTTTCAAACAGGAGAGAAAAATGTTTTTTTAACGTACGTTTGTATGTGGTCAGAGCATGGTTGGAAGAAAATAACGGCTAATGAGGCGGCGAGGTTGCATTCAGGTGGAACTGTTTCAGTGGCAAGCGGTTTATTCCCGTGAGCAACGAGCCAAGCGGGCATGCTTGCATGCACATTTGGCGACTGCCGTGAGGGTCAAATACCCCGCTGCTCTGCAGCGCTACAAATTTGATGTCCCGTTGCTTGCAGCGGGGGCTTTGACTCATGTTTGAATTACGCAGCCAATATGTTATCCTGACAGAGGGAGAAAAATGTCCGTTATTTCAGACATAAGATATCGGAAAAGAGTAAGGATTGTCCGGAGCGAACATTTGGTCCTTCTATTATTCTCGTAATTTTAGGTATTCTACCCCTTGTTGATATGCAGCTTCTGCAGAGGTTTCGATATTGGGTATGAGCACGTTTTCTTTCTTGTACTGATCCGGTCTGATAAACTTTTTATGGGAAATGACTATTTCCAACTTAGAATTTTTAAGTGTAAATACAAGGATATCTCCATAGGCACTGGGCTGATTACTGCTAGGTTCTCCAATAATTTTCCCCAGATTCCCATCTCGTATCCATGTACAAAGCAATGTTGCAGAACTAAAAGTATATTTATCCGATAGAACGACCAATTCTATCGGATTGCCCGGTTCCTCCGCTTCAGTTGATTCTTTATATGTTACAAGCCCTTCTTTTTCTACATATCCTCGCTGTTCTGTTGCAAAGGAAGAATATCGACATATCATAGTCATATCAGGTACCGACATTCCCAGTTCATTCAAAAGCAAACTACAAGCGTTACTATCACCTCCTGGATTTCCCCTAACATCAATCATCACTTTGTGACACCCAGTATTGAGTGCACGTTCCAACTCTGAGAGGATAAAATCTAACTTTGTGTCGACCACACACAAGTTTAAATCAACTACAAAAATGTCTCCTTCTTTATAACAGTTATTTTCTCCCATTCCATAAGACATCGTTTCAAGCCTTTTCTTTCCAAAAGAATATTGCTTTTCTTTCCCATCAGAAAACAGTATTTGTACATTGTTATCTTTCATTTCCACTCCGCAATTTGCTAATACACTTTTGATTACCAAAAATCTTTCTCTGTTTTTCGCTATCGCACTTTGATTCTCTTTAGGTCGAATCAAGTCAATGTTTTGATAAATATCTTGTACGCTTATACCGCCAATTTTTTCTATGCATATGTCTGTTTTTTTTCCATTTTCGCACAAATATGTTTTCCCATCTTCATAACTTGATTCTATTTGTAAGAATGGAAATTCTTCCCCGGTCTCCCAATTAAGTGTTGTGTGTCCGTCATTGAGAGAGGATAAATAGATTGAAGTTATCTTTTGAAATTCAGTTATCGGCATTGCTCTTTTTGTTGCTTTCATATATTTTTCTTTCGCAGCTTTATATTTTTCTTGATCCTTTTCCAACAAAAAGAAGGGATGCACATTTTCAAGGTACTCTATCACTTGCTTCACAAAGAAAACAATCATCATATGTTATGGAAAGAACTTTAGCTGAAAACAGAGCCGCTTAGATGATTCTGAAAGAAAACTTTCCATAAAAACTATCTTTTCATAAAGATATTTATGGAAATCTTTCTATAAATATTTGAAGGGAAAGAGTGTGCTCATGATGTTTGACAGGCACACAAACTTAAAATCTAAGTTTGGGAACCGTCATTTCTGGTCGGAGGGATATTATGTAGAATTAGACCGATATCGGTCTAATTCTACATAGGCCGACAAAAAAAATAGACCGACAAATCACAGGAAGATCCCCGTTTTAAAAGAATATTTATATTGATTTATCGGTCTAAAACCGT
>Ga0209694_1003039_pt1 | contig 11963 bp, 14 predicted proteins | sample GluameincwithD2O_FD_187499 | JGI IMG/M metagenome (GOLD analysis project Ga0209694, IMG submission 187499) | Mouse cecum microbial communities from Vienna, Austria - Glucosamine amended microcosms incubated with D2O (SPAdes) (version 2) | ecosystem: Host-associated > Mammals > Digestive system >...
AAGAGCCGAACTTAAGAAGAGAGGTTTTGATGCCAGCGATGAAACAGTCAAGTTAGGCGTTGATATTCTTGAAAGACTTGATAAGTCCCTTACCGATTACTTCGAGGCCAAACCACAGCGGGCGGTTAAATTCAACGAATTTGCCGGAGCCGTTGTTCCTAAGAAAACATCACCGGAGACAATAGCCAGACTCGAAAAAGAAGGAATCAAAGTAGCTGTATACGATGAAACCTTACCGGACGGACGCCAGAAAGCGATAACTGAACTTACTGATTCACTCCAGAAAGAAAGGGACGATATCCTTTACCAGAACGGACGCAAAGGAATCTACACGCCCGGAGAGCGAGTTATTACGCTTTTACAGAGCGCAGATGAATCTACATTCGTTCATGAGAGCGGTCATTATTTCTTGGACGTCTTAACCGATATTGGCTCAAGAGAGAGAGTTCCTAAGCAGATTAAAGATGACATTCAAACCCTCATGGACTGGTTCGGAGTCAAAGACTTAGAGGAATGGAACAGCTTATCTTTTGAAGAAAAGCGTCAATATCACGAGAAATTCGCAAGAGGTTTTGAACAGTATCTCCGAGAAGGAAAAGCTCCCTCCTCTACTCTTGAGAAGGTATTTAAATCGTTCAAAGACTGGTTGATGAAAATCTACAAATCAGCTAAAGATTTAGACGTTGAGTTATCGCCTGAGGTGCGGACGGTATACGACAGACTGTTAGCTACTGATGAACAAATCAAACAGCGTAAAGCAGAACTTGAGGGACGCACCGAGGGCGACACCGCAACCGGTAAAGTCGGTATAGAAGTACCTGAACAAGTAACCGAGGCAATCAACAACCTTCCGATCCCGGAAGAGGCCAAAGGAGTTCTTAAGAATACCTTAGGAATTGAGGAGCCGGCCAAGACCGGAGAAAACCACCCACATTCAGGAATCCCAACGGAGGAAGAATTTATCCGCCAGAGCTTAGAGACTAACTCTGTTCGAGATCCGGACGCTTTTATTGTTGACGAGAACGGCAACGAGATAAGCCTTAAGGACTATCTGGCCGAACAAGACCGAATCGCAGAGCGTGAAATTAAAGACGCCAACGCCATGGGAGTGGCTGCGGAATGTATGTGGCGACAAGGTGCTTTTGACGAGATCTAAAAAATTATCACCGGAGAAATAAAAAAATGGCAAAAAATCAGATGAAGGCAGAGTGCATTACCGCCGTGAGTGCTGTAATGGGACGAGAACTTACCGAAGGCGAGAGCGCAGAGATTGTTGAAAACATGAGAGCTTACTTTGTTAAACACAAGCAATCCGACCCCACCAGAACCCGCCAAGAGATTGTTGTATTAGCAGCGCAAGATTACGCAAACATATTAGTCAAAGAAGCTAAGAGAAAACAGGATAACGCCAAAAAGCAAGCCCTACTTGTATACAAAAACAGGACGGCTTATCAGAACTACAGAGACCAAGGATTGACGCCTAACCAAACCGCACGACGAATCTTAGACAAAGTAGACAAAATATCGAACGGCGTCAAAGAACAGTACAAGAGTAAGTTAGTAGACATGCTGGAGAAAACCGCCCCTCGTTTCTTAGGCTTAGTCGAAAACACAAAGATGATTAAAGACATGCTCAATGAAATTGCCGGAAAAGATACCGGGAATGCCGAGGCAAAGAAAGCAGCCGAAGCATGGCTAAAAGTTACCGAAGAAATGCGAGATAGGTTTAATCGAGCCGGCGGAAATATCGGAAAGCTCGAGGACTGGTTTTTTCCGCAGACCCACGACCGCTACAAAATTATTAACGCTGCTAGAAGATTAAATGACAATTCTGTAGTTAGTGCCGGAAAAGCGATAAAGGAAAGAGTGGGACTCCGGAAACACGATATAGCAGAAAACCAGGAGGCATGGGTTAACTTTGTCTTTGACCGTATCGACAAAAAGAAGTATCTCGACAACGATATGCGACAGATGACCGATGACCAGATTCGTGATGTCTTGAGAACTTGTTACACAACGATTACACAAAACGGCGCAAACAAACTAAGCCTATATGACGTAAACGGAGGACGTGGCAAGAGCAAAGCAAACACAAGAGCTGAGCACAGAACAATTCACTTCAGAGACGCTGACGCCCGTTTTGAATACAACTCTGTCTTTGGCCAGAATCCTTCAGTGTTGGGAACAATGATGTCGCACGTAAACTCTCTGGCAAACGACATTGCACTCATGGAAGAAATGGGACCGAGCCCTACCGGAACATTCAACACAATCAAAAGAATGGTTCAAGTTGAGAACGACAAAATGTCCCCGGGTATTGGAAGAGAAATAGCAACAAACACAACCTTCTTAAATGCTATGTGGAAAAACTTAACAGGCGAGGCAAACGTTGTTGAGAACAACTTGAGGGCCACCGTATGGCAAGGCGCTCGTAACCTCCAGGTAGCTGGCAAACTCGGCTCCGCTTTTATTTCATCCTTTACGGACGTGGCAACTTATTTCCATACAGCCAGAGTGAACAGAATGCCTTTTGCTCGGAGCGCAATGCTCCTGGTGAAGTCTTTGAATCCTGCTGACAAGTCTGATAAGCGCTTTGCCGCCAGGGCGGGCATTATCGGAGATGAACTTAATTCCGCCGCCTCCAGGTTTGTAGAGGGAAATATCGGCAACGGAATCACGGGCAAACTTGCCGACCTCACTATGAGATTGTCTTTGCTCTCTCAGTGGACGGACGCAGTGAGAAGAGCGCAGTCTTTAAACACTATGGCAACTTTTGCTGAGGCCACAAAACACAACTGGAATGACATTGACGGCTGGCTTAGATATCGCCTGGAGGAATTCGGAGTTTCTGAGGACGTGTGGAAAGCGCTCCAGAAGTGTAAGCCCGAAGAACTCAACGGCTCGGAGTTTTTAACGATCAATTCAATTAAGAACGCCGCCAGCAAGAATGGCGACATTGACGGCCTTAACGTGGACAAACTCGTATCCACTTATCTGAGCTTTGTGATGGATGATTCATTTATGGCATCCCTCCAGCCTGACCTAATGACGCGCTCGATTACGAACTGGGGCAAGTCTCGAGGCACCGTGGCAGGTGAATTTATCCGCAGTGTTTTCCTCTTCAAGTCTTTCCCTATCGCAATGTTTACGCGGCACCTCCAGCGCTCCAAAGACCTCTATCGCTACAAACTTCAAACTAACGGAAAGACCGCCGCAGTCTGGAGCAGAGTTGGGTACTACTCAACATTGATTGCCTCAACAACATTAGTGGCCTGGGTAGCTAATATGTTTAAGGACATTATTAACGGCAGTGACGTTAAAGATCCCTTTACAACTGATGCTATTTTTAAACGTGCCCTCACGGCAGGCGGCGGAATGGGCTTTATCGGAGACATCCTGGTTTCTGGCATGGATGATTACAAATACGGACATCCCGCGCTCATGAATATGGCCGGCCCTGTACTTTCTACAGCTATGGACGCTTACACAATCTTTGATAAATTCAAAGACAATAAAGATGTTGGCGCAAACTTAATCCGAATCGCAAAAGGGAATATTCCTTTAGTCAATCTCTGGTACGCCAAACAGGTAATCAACCACGGAGTTTTTAACCAACTACAAGAAATGATAAATCCCGGCTACCACGCTCGAATCGAAAGAAAGATCCAAAAGAACCAAGGAGTCGGGTTCTGGTGGAAGCCAACCGAGATGACGCCGAGGAGAGCACCGAGAATCGGAACCCAGCCGGACAGGTAAAAATCAAAGAAGTGCGCATACTTCTTTTAATTGCTTAGAGAATATTCCTCAAACTAGCGAGGAATATTTTTTTTATGCTTTCTAATACGCTAAGACGAGTCGGGCCTGTGACCGGAGTCGGAATCTCGAGGGTTGACTTTAACTTCAAAATTTTCTCTCAGAAAGACGTTGAAGTTATCCGCACCTCCGCAGAAAACGAGGACACAGTTCTTAAACTTTCGGACGACTACACGGTAACTTTCGACAAAGACCAAGTAGCTCACGTGGGCGGTTATATCACCTTGGTTAATTTTCTGGAGGACGGCGAAAAAGTCACTCTCCTGTCTAATGTTGATTACACGCAGAACTTAGACCTTCATTCCGAAGGCGACTTTAACCCGCAGGATATCAACACAGAATTAGACCGTCACGTAGCGCAGATTCAACAGCTCGTTGAGAAAATCGATCGTGCTGCTGTAGTCCCAGCCAGTAAAGACAAAACCGGTGAGGCATGGGGCCTTGAATTAGTCGAGAACTCAGAGCGTTCAAAAGAATATGCAGAGCAAGCTAAGCTGAGCGCAGAACAAGCTAAAGCCAGTGCAGCAATAGCTGAACAAGCTCAAGAAAATCTTGACGCCAGCACAGACCTTGCGGTCAATGCCGGCAAAGACGCCCAGAACGCCGCAACCGGTGCAGCACTATCTAAACAGCTTGCCGAGGCAGCAGCCGTCCAAGCTCAGGAATATGCACAAATCGCACAGCAAGCAGGGTTTAGCTATCGCTATTCTGAAAACGCTACAGCGGGCGGAACAGTACCTCTTGCAAACATTGTGCCGGAGACCTTGGTAAAGATCGGCGATCACGTGATGAATCACGCCGGCGAGATTTTCAAAGTAATCACCGTTAACTCAACAAGCGTAGTCCTCTCTGATGTAGTAACTCAGATTGTCGGTCCGCAAGGCCCGAAGGGATTGAAAGGCGACCCCGGCCAACAAGGGCCTATCGGAGCAACGTTTATTCCGGCGGTATCGAACACGGGAGTTCTGTCTTGGACAAACGATAAAGGTTTGACTAACCCTGCTTCAGTAAACATCAAAGGACCGAAAGGTGACAAAGGAGAAACCGGAGAACAAGGAGCCCCGGGACCGGCCGGTGAGCCGGGAGAACAAGGACCCATGGGAACCGCACCTTGGGCAGCTGCTTTTGGTCAGTTCAGATTAGACGGAGCGTATCTAAAAATGGATTACGTGGGGCTCCAGCCGGCGACAAATTTTCAAATTAACGCAAATGGAGAATTGGAGGCAACAGTGTGACAACAATAAACTTAGGAAAAGTCCGGCCAGTCTATCAAGGCGCATGGTCAGCAACCGCAACGTACGAAGCGTATGACTTTGTTATCTATAACGGCTCCTGCTATCTTGCTTTGCAAGACGTGCCGGCAAACTATATCCCGACCTCTCAAACTTCCTATTGGGTTTTGTTTGGAGCAAAAGGAGACCAAGGCGTAAAAGGTGATGACGGCGATCAGGGGCCCCGTGGCTTGCAAGGACCAAAAGGAGATGTCTTTACTCCTACTGTTTCCAGCGCAGGAGTGCTGTCATGGACGAATGACGGTGGTTTAGATAATCCAACGCCGGTAAACATTAAAGGCCCGAAAGGCGATGACGGTGAAAAAGGTCAGCAAGGTATTCAAGGTGTGCAAGGCCCACCGGGAACGACTGACTACACTCAGCTGACGAACAAGCCACAGTCGGATACTTCCCTTACCGTCCAAGGAGGTTTTGCTGACGCCAAGGCAACTGGTGACGCACTGGCAAAAAAAGTCGGTGTAGCTTCGCAAACATTTACCGAAGCCGAACAAGCTCAAGCAAGAACAAACATTGGCCTCGTTCAGACCTTCTTTAACAAGGCAGTAGATGCATATTTAACGCCAATCTTCAAGGAACTAATCCTTGAAAATGGCGGGACTCAAGAAGAGATTGACAACATAATCAACGGAACGGATACAGAAAGCGAGACAGAAACCCAAAACTAACCGGAGTAATTATTAAAATGAATACAAGTGAAATTAAAGAAGAAGCAAGAAAATCTTGCAAGTTTCCCTATATCAACAATGAAACAGTAGACGCATTGATAGAACGGGCGGATTACCACCATGTTGCCGGTACCGGCACAATGATATGCACTTTAGTATTGAAGAATCACTTTACTGTTACAGAGATAGCCTCTTGCGTAGATATCCGCAACTTTTCAGAGGAAACCGCTAAGAAAATTTCTTATTCGAAGGCAAGAGATAAAGTTTTCCAATTTGTCGCTTTTGGTTTTTGTTCAGAGCAATACGGAGATAATTAATGAAAACACTTGACGAAGTTAAACAAGAGTATTTACAAGAGGCCAAGAAACGTCCTCTTTCTCGTTATAGCCTCAAAAATGCTAATGGCAAGATTGTTGTTGAGTCAAACAGTCAAGGCCAGCACGCATTTATAGATGAAGCCGATCTAGCCTATGCCCAAGAGCACTACACGTTGTCGGAAAACTTTAAAACGCCAGACGGCAAAATTATTAAATTCTGGAAAATGGAGCTTTCCCCGACAGGATTATTCCGAAGTGCGGACGGTAATTATTACCCGGAAGATGAATTACCAGAAAACGATGATGATTTTGTTATTGGCAAGTATTCCGATGTAGTTAAAGTTGAACGTAACGCCCGTATTTCCGATACGGATGATTACGTCAAGTTACCGGATATCACCGTACAAAAATTGGCTAAAGCCAAGAGAACCGCTTTAACCGATGAAGATAGAGCGTACTTAGAAGCCTATCGACAATCATTAAGAAATATGCCGGAAACAACGGGTTTTCCATTCGTGGAATTCCCTGCATTCCCAACCGCACTGGCATACGAGTTGGGTCAGAAGGTAGGAGATCGTGAACGTATGAAAGGAGGATTTAATGCTTAAAGATTTTATTCAGTGGTTATTAAATACCCGAACGACACCAGCACAGGCGGCGCATAGCGCTATGCCGTCTAACAATTACACCAGACTAGTCGAAAACGGAACGATTGGCTCAGAGTGGACAGCTCAAGCATTTTCAGGGGTTGCCGCTTTTGACGGTTATTTATATCTTGCGGGGACGAGCACAAGTTCAGTTCCAATAATTGGAATATCATCCGCGGGAGTTACCGGCCATCTAACTTTTCCGTGGGAGGGTGCCCGTCTAGCAACCTCAATTCCCATAGCAAAAGGGCAGACCTGGACAGTCCAAGGTAGCAATTTAAAAGATGTCATTATCGATTTAACTAAGACAATCGGGAGGGGGTCTTAGCCTTATTCAAGGGGGTGCAATATGCTTAAACAACTTATTGCACTCTTTGCGGAAATGTTCTTCGATAAACGGCTTAATGAAAATCGTGCGTGGGTTCCACAGCAAATGGTGCCGGATTCTACTAAGAAAATTGAAATTCCTTTTCCCACAGATAGAAACCTTAAAAATTACACTCCACCTCAAGACGGAGTTTTTAGATTCGGTGTTAATTCCGTTAATCAAGGAAATAACTACATTGAATTTAACTGTCAAGGAGTGGGTTTTAGCATGGAAGAAAACGGCAATAGCTATCTTAGTTTTACCGTTCCTGTTTATAAAGGAGTTACGTTCTCTTATAAAACCTATACTGTTGGTGAGACTCAAGGGGATTTTAAACGGTGTACTTTTATTCCCTATGTTTCAACTTCATCAAGTTAAATATGCAGGAGGTACGTTATGAGTTTAAAGGCGTACCTTCAAAGACTCCTAAGCAAAATTGGTGTGCTTAGCACTTTAAATCAAATTAACCAAATTGATTCAGTAACAGGTGTAGCCAATACGCCTCTTCAAAGAGATTTTTCTTTTGTAGCTCCTTATTCAGGATATGCAGCGATTCATATTAAATGTGATGTTGCAATTGCGAATGCTCTAGTAAATGGCCGTACTTTTACTCAAATTACAAAATCTTCAGAGGACGTAAGCTCAAATCTCTCTGTTTATGTCCCATGCGCTAAAGGAGACGCCGTCGCTTTAGCAGTTTTGGCTAGGGGAAATGGAGAAATAATTTTTAACTTCTTCCCAATAAACAACGGTAAGTAATTAATCAACCATTGCGCCCACCTCGTTTTTTTATCCGCCCTTTCAAACCTGTTTTATTTCAATAAGTTATCTTAAGTTTTTGGATATTTTAGTTTTGAAGGGCGGATATTTATCTGCCCTTTCACAAGGAGTGCGCATACCGCCGGCCAACTTCAGCACAATATTTCCATTAAATAAAAAAAATGGAGTTCGAAAAAAATGGCATGGAAAAACCCGACCCAATGGGGAGACATGAACAATGCTTTAAACATTCTCTCCATGCTCCTAGTGTTTTTTTGTGCGCTGACCGGCGGCGCAACCAGATTCACGAAAGGCGATATAGCTTTTAAATTCGGTTTGTATTTGTGGGAAGTCGCAAGCTCAATGTCCGCAGGCATGATTGTGTTCCTGTTTCTTAAAGCTACCAATACCCCTGACGAGATGGTAGGCGCAGTTTCAGGTCTTTCTGCTTACTTTGGCACAAGGCTTATGTCCATGCTGTACGGCGTTTTGGTTTTCAAAATCAAGCAATACTTCAGACATTCTGACGCCACAACCAAAGACAACAACAAGAAGGAGGAGGACGACAAATGAAATCCCCGGTTCTAAATTTCATAAACGGTTTAATGAAAGTAGTCCTTCTCCTTGCTTTCTTTTGTACCGGCTATTGGACGAAATCAATTATTGACGCACAGCAAATCACAGACAACAAAAATCAGATCGAATGGTTGCAGGTTGAGACAGAACGCCAAAGAAAAGAGATTGACGAGCTGAAAGTTAAAGCCACAAACATTGATTTAATTCTTCAAAAAATTTCACGACTGGAGGCAATGCACAATAGATGAGCAGATATTTCAAACCAGAAGAATTCAGATGTAAAGACGGGAGCACGCACCCAGAATATGAAGGCGGAGTGCACCCGGGACTTCTTTTAGTTCTGGACGATATCCGAGAGAAATTTGGGAAAGCTATTCTTGTTAATTCAGGTTACCGATCCCCGGAGCACAACCGGAGGGTCGGAGGTGCTCCACGTTCTTATCACGTTCGAGGAATGGCAGCAGATATCAGACCACAAGACCTGAAAGATTTAAAGCGACTTTACGCTATTGCCGACGAAATCAACTCAACCGGAGGAGTCGGAAAGTATCCGACTTTTGTCCACGTTGATATCGGTCCCGGGCGAAGGTGGAACGGCTAGAAAGAAAAAATTAATTATCGCCGGAGGAGAAAATTAGAAAATGCTGGAAGTAGACAATATCAAAATCAACGATTCGGAAAGAACAAAGTGCGAAGTCTGGACTCGTGTTATGGGTTACCACCGTCCGACCTCTTCTTTCAACATAGGAAAAAAAGGCGAGTTCGCTGACAGAAAATATTTCACTGAAGAAAAAGCCTGTCCATGCTCACGAAATTAAAAATATTTATGGTTGTAGCCGGCGGTATTGTTTCGCTCGTTACAGCTTATTCTGCTGGCTACTATCAAGCAAAAGAAACCGAGGAACTGAAGAATGCCCGTTCTCAAATCGCAACGCTCCAGAGCGTTGTTCAAGAGTTCAAAGCCAAGCAAAAAAGCGATGCAATTGCTCTGGCTCAGCTACGCATTGATGAGTCTGCTCGCCGTACTGAACTTGACCGGATGCGCAACCAGCTCTCAGCAATTGAGAGAAGAGCCAAGAATGATGCCGATCGAGAGCGTAATCGATGCCTCAGACTGGCAATCGAGGGTAAAGAACTACTCGAAGAAGCTTCAAGAGCAATTAAATTCTGCGCAGAAAATCACAAATAACTGAGCCTTGCTAGGAGGATCCTTGCCTGTTAGTGAGAAATTAGGAATTTGATCCTAGTCTTCTTTGGCGCTCCTCTTCTATCAAGTGCTTGGCGTTCTTTTCAGAAACTACCTTTTTTCCTGTCCTCAACTCAATTTTTCTTCTAGCATCACCAGCTATTTTTCCACTAGTCTTAGCAATTTCTTTATTTTCTTCTATATCAACCGGATGTTGTGAACGTGTGATTTCTGTCGCTGTTGCCTCAGCCAATGTTGTTAAAGCCGACTCAACCAACGTCATATTGTCTCTAAGGTTTTCTTTTGTGAGTCCTTTAATCGTTTTATGTTGTTTAACACTCACTTCAAAGGTTCCGCGGTGAATAATGTCAGTTAACATTCCGTACTGTTGATCTCGTACACCATGTTCTTTCCATTCTGAGGTCAGAGCATTTCTTGTCTCTATTCCCTTCATTCTGGCATTTATCCACTCTTCGGAATAACCCTTTCTTCTGTATGTTTCTCTTGCTCTGTCAATTGCTTTCTGAGGATCTATTTCTTCTTCCACCCTCTCATTTGCAACTTTTGCTAGCCACTGTTTAAAGGGTTCTGCATTAGGGGAAGGAACAGACTGGATAATTCTAAAGATTTGTTCCGTAGTAGCTGCATCAGATGTTCTCATTTTTCCATCAGCAGCTTTGAATTTCAAGGTACTACAGATTGTAGTACCTTCAGTGATTTCTTTTTTAATACGAGCTTTTAGCACACTCCAATAACGTTTAGGATCAGGACTGTCAGTTAAAATAGCAATAACGTCTATCACCGAAAAGTACCATTCTTCTTTTTTCTCGTCCCAAATAGCTCTAATCTTTCTATTCTCAAATAGCTTTAATTTATCCCCCATTGATTTTCTCCTTCTTCAATTTTTTTTCGTCTTAATTTTACTGAAGAAGACTGTGAGTTATCCTACCAAACTGATAGAGCTGTTGAATTCTGCTCAAAAAATCACCGGTAAACAAAAGCCCCAATAAAACTTTGGGGCCGTCCGGTTATTTTTCTTTAAATGTTTTTTTTAGGATTGACACAGATAAAGGAGACATAAAAAACTCCTTTATTTTTTTTTCAGCTCGGTGGCAATGTCGGGGGCAAAATAAACTTTACTTTTAAATACCTTGAGTATCAATACCATTCAGTTCTGGCTCGGGCCACCAAGTCACAAAAATTCAATGCCTACTAAATCCTACTAATACCTACTAAATTTTCTTCTAAATCCCATGGATTCAGGGGACTTAGCCTATCTTCTAAGAAAATCATATATTCAAAACCTACTAACTTCTACTAAAATTTACTAATTAAAGGAGTGACCAAAAGAGTAACCAAAACCATGTCTGAAAAATTTACGCAGAACTTTGTGGACCTGCGGACAAAAAGTTGGACAACATAGGAGCAATCAAATGTTTTCAAAGGACATCCGCATGCGAGCCCTTGAGGTCTACTCTGTCACCGGTAGTATTAGTCAAACTATCCAACAGATGGGTAACTGTTTTAGTCGTCAAACCTTATATCAATGGATTGCCCAACAGCATAGTTCTCCCTCGCAAAGAAAAAAGAAAGTCTTACTTAACACTGCGTCGCATCCAGCTATTCCTACTGCGGAATTTAAGCTAAAAGTCATTAAGAGGTGTTTTGAAAAGGGAGAAATGGTAAAGGACGTGGCTGAAGAAATTGGCTATGCCCGTCAAACAATCTACTATTGGCACAATGAGTATAAAAAGAAAGGTATTGCCGGACTGATGAGAGATGATAAATTAATTCGCAGAGGCTCAATAAGCCCTGCCATACAATCCAATTTAGGCTCTGAGGAGATTGAGCATCTTCAAGACGAAATTAGAAATTTGAAAATGCAGATTGAAATTCTCCAGGAGGCAATGAAGATAATAAAAAAAGAACAAGGCATCAACGCCACAAACCTCAACAACAGGGAAAAGAAACAGATCGTTGATGCCTTAAAGGAAAAATATGAACTAAAGGACTTGCTAAAGTTCATTGGGCTGGCAAGGAGTTCATATTACTATCAGCGCAGAGCTTATTTAAGCAAGGATAGCTATGCCGAGCAAGTCGAAAAAATAGAAAAAATTTTTAAGGACAACTATTGCTGTTATGGATATCGTCGTATTCATCAAGAATTAAAACAGCAGGGAATTAGACTTTCAGAGAAAGTGATAAGAACAATCATGAGGCAAAGGAATCTAGTAGCGGCAAGTGTCAAAAAACGGCGCTACAGCTCCTATCGTGGGGAAATCAGTGAAGCTCCTGATAACATTATTAATCGAAATTTTAAAGCTGAATCTCCAAATCAGAA
>Ga0209694_1003048_pt1 | contig 11923 bp, 5 predicted proteins | sample GluameincwithD2O_FD_187499 | JGI IMG/M metagenome (GOLD analysis project Ga0209694, IMG submission 187499) | Mouse cecum microbial communities from Vienna, Austria - Glucosamine amended microcosms incubated with D2O (SPAdes) (version 2) | ecosystem: Host-associated > Mammals > Digestive system >...
GGAGGTCATTCAGGAGGCCATCCGTTGGGGGCACCCCGCCATTGCCATCACGGACCACGGCGTCGCGCAGTCCTTTCCGGACGCGTGGCATGCCGCCGGAAGCAAGATCAAGGTCCTCTATGGTGTAGAGGGCTATTTCATCAACAATGTGGACGACCGCATTGCGGTCCACGGGTCCCAGGACATCCCCCTGGACGGGGAGGTCGTCTGCTTTGATATTGAGACCACCGGCCTCCGGGTGGACCGGGAGGCCATTACGGAGATCGGCGCGGTGGTGCTGAAGAACGGGGAGATTGCGGAGCGGTTCCAGACTTTCGTGAACCCCGGGAGACGGCTGACTCCGGAGATCATCGGCCTCACCGGCATTACCGACGAGATGCTCAAAGACGCGCCCAAGCCCGCCGAGGCCCTGGCGGACTTTTTAAAGTTCGTGAACGGGCGGCCTCTGGCGGCTCACAACGCGGAGTTTGACATCGGCTTTATCCGCAAGGGCTGCCGGGAGGCGGGACTGGACTTCCATCCCACTTACATCGACTCCCTGATTCTGGCCCAGAATCTGCTGCCGGGCCTGGGAAAGTACAAGCTGGACATCGTGGCGGAGCATCTGGACCTGCCCGCCTTCAACCATCACCGGGCCAGCGACGACGCGGCCACGGTGGGCTATATGCTGATTCCTTTTTGGAAAATGCTCCATGAGAAAGGGATTCACACCCTCCAGGCTGTCAACGGCGAGATGGAAAAGCTGCGGCCCCTGGGAGGGAAGTCCAACCGCTTTCCCAAACACATCATTCTGCTGGCCCGGAATAAAGTGGGGCTGAAAAACCTCTACCAGATGATCTCCGACTCCAACTTGAAATACTTCAAGCGGGTGCCCATTATCCCCAAGAGCCTTTTGAAGGAGCACCGGGAGGGCGTCATCGTGGGGGCGGCCTGTGAGGCGGGGGAGCTGTTCCAGGCCGTGAAGGACCACAAGGACTGGGACGAGCTGCGGCGCATTGCCTCCTTCTACGATTATCTGGAGATTCAGCCCCTTTGCAACAACTGGTTCATGCTGCGCAACGGCGACGCCCGGAGCGAGGAGGACCTGCGGGAGTTCAACCGGACCATCGTCCGCCTGGGGGAGGAGCTGCGCAAGCCTGTCTGCGCCACCGGGGACGTGCATTTCCGGGAGCCGGAGGACGAGGTGTTCCGGCACATTCTGCTGGCGTCCAAGAAGTTCCCCGACGCCAACGAGGCCCTGCCCATCTACTTCAAGACCACGGACGAGATGCTGGAGGAGTTCTCCTATTTGGGGAAGGAGAAGGCCTACGAGGTGGTGGTGGCCAACACCCGGCTGGTGGCGGATCAGGTCGAGACCTTTGAGCTGCTGCCCAAGGAGCTCTTCCCCCCGAAGCTGGAGAACTCGGAGGAGGACTTGAACCGTCTGGTCTGGGAGAAGGTCCACCGCCTCTACGGCGAGGACCCGCCCCAGCTCATCGTGGACCGGCTGAATGTGGAGCTGGGTGGCATTTTGGGGAAATACGACGTGGTCTACATGTCTGCCCAGAAGCTGGTGCAGCGCTCTTTGGAAAACGGCTATCTGGTGGGTTCCCGGGGCTCCGTCGGGTCGTCTCTGGCGGCCTATATGTCCGGCATCACCGAGGTCAATTCCCTGCCGCCCCACTACCGCTGCCCAAAGTGCAAAAACAGCGAATTCATCCAGGACGGTTCCTACGGCTGCGGCGCGGACATGCCGGACAAGGTCTGCCCGGTCTGCGGGACCAAGTACGAGAAGGACGGGTTCGACATTCCCTTTGAGACCTTCCTGGGCTTTGGCGGCGGCAAGGTGCCGGACATCGACCTGAACTTCTCCGGCGAGTACCAGGCTCGGGCTCACCGCCACGCCATCGAGATGTTTGGCGAGACCCAGGTCTTCCGGGCGGGAACCATCGGCACCCTGGCGGAGAAGACCGCCTATGGCTTTGTGAAAAAGTATCTGGAGGAGAATCAGATAACCGCCGGCCGGGCGGAGGAAAACCGCCTCACCCTGGGCTGTGTGGGCGTCCGCCGGACCACCGGACAGCATCCGGGGGGACTGGTGGTGGTCCCGGCGGACAAGAGCATGGAGGATTTCTGCCCCGTTCAGCACCCGGCGGACGCCGACGATTCCGACACCATCACCACCCATTTTGAATATCACTCCATGGAGGCGAATCTCTTAAAGCTGGACATGCTGGGGCACGATGACCCGACCATGGTCCGGATGATGCAGGACCTGACCGGCATGGACCCCCAGAAAATCCCTCTGGACGACCCGGACACCATGTCCATCTTCATCTCCAGCAAGGTGCTGGGTTACGAGAATGACGAGATTCTGGGTCCCACCGGGGCGGTGGCTATCCCGGAGTTCAACACCCGCTTCACCCGGCAGATGCTGATTGACACCCAGCCTAAGGATTTTAACACCTTGGTTCGGCTCTCCGGCTTCTCCCATGGAACCGATGTGTGGCTGGGCAACGCCAGAGAGCTGATTGTCAGCGGAACGGCCAGCGTTCTGGAGACGGTGGGCTGCCGGGACGACATCATGCTCTATCTGATTCAAAAGGGTCTGGACCCTAAGATGAGCTTCAAGATCATGGAGTCCGTCCGAAAGGGAAAGGTGAAGAAGGGGGGCTTCGAGCCCGGCTGGAAAGAGGCCATGCAGGAGCACGACGTGCCGGAGTGGTATATCGACTCCCTGGCCAAGATCGGATATCTCTTCCCCAAGGCGCACGCCGTCGCCTATGTTATGATGGCCTTCCGGATTGCCTGGTATAAGGTCCATGAGCCTCTGGCGTTCTACGCCACCTTTTTCACGGTACGGGCAAAGGCTTTTGACGCGGAGTATTGCTGTGCCGGAAAGGACGCGGTGAAGAAAAAAATCCGGGAGATCGAGAACAACAAGGACGCCACCGCCGTGGAGCAGAATCTGCTGACCACGCTGGAGGTTTGCTATGAGTTCTACCTCCGGGGCTTCCATTTTGAGACCATCGACATCTACCGCTCCGAGGCCGCGCGGTTCGTGGTCACAGAGGGAGGGCTTCTTCCGCCCTTCACCACCGTCCACGGCCTGGGAGAGGCAGCGGCCTTGGACACGGTGGAGAAACGGAAGGGGAAGGAGTTCATCTCCATTGAGGAGTTCGCCCTGTGCTGTAATAAGCTCTCCAAGACCCACATTGAGCAGCTGAAGGCCCTGGGGGCCTTCGCGGGAATGGCGGAGACCAGCCAGATAACGTTGTTCTAAGAGCCCCTGTTCGCCGCAAAAAGAGCCGCTGTGCAAAGCACAGCGGCTCTTTCATGTATCCCCATCGTGGGCCAGCGCCCGCTTTAAAAGCATCTCGGTCATGCCCTCGCCCAGAAGGCAGAGCCGCCGGAACTGTCCGCCTATATCATAGCGCATCCCGCTGTTCAACCACTCGATGATCTGGCCGAAGCATTCGCACTGATAGAAGCGGACGATGATCTCCCGGTCCTCCTGCCGGATGGGTACGCCGCCGAAAGCAGCGGCAGCATACTTCCGGACCACCTGCCGGCAGATGTCCATCAGACACAGCTCAAAGAGGTCCCGGTGGGCGGACTGGTTGATGTGGAGCATGGCTTGACGGTGCTCCAGGGCAAACGCCGCCGCAGTTTCCAGGCAGTCCGCCAGCGAGGGGGAGGGGCCCTGGGCCGCAATGATGCGGCTGGCATAGTCTGTAATGATTTCCTCCAGCAGGGCGGGGATGTCCTTGAAGTGGTAGTAGAAGGAATTCCGGTTGATTCCGCAGTCCCGGACAATGTCGGTGACGGTGATTTCCAGGAGGGGGCGCTCCTCCAGCAGCTTGAGGAAGGAGGCCTTCACCGCCTCCTTGGCGGGAGAGGTCATGAACGTTCCCTCCCTTCACCGCCGGGGAAGAGACTGGCGGCGGCGGCCTCCGCCATATGCTGGGCGGAGAAAAGCAGGTCCTCCTTCGGCAGGGCCATGTCCTGGGCGAACCATTCCTTTAAAAGGCCGATGAACCCCCAGGCCAGAAAGTTCAGCAGATAGTCCGTCAGGCGCGGGTCCTGGGGGTGGAACCAGGTTTTCACCAGCGGCTCACCGTTCTTATGGACCAGCTGCTGGAGAGACTGGATGAAGCCGGTGGCTTCGCTGCTGGCAAAGAGGACGGTGCAGATTTCCCGGCGCTCAATGACAAAGTCCAGCACCGGCTCGAATACCGGAGCCGCGCTGCCCACGGCTACGCTCTCCTGCATGTGGGCCTCCACCAGGGACTGGAGTTCCGACAGAAGGTCCTCCTCCAGACTTTGCAGCAGCTCCGCCGTACCGGAGTAATGGAGATAAAAGGTACCGCGGTTCATGTCCGCGGCGTCCGTCACATCCCGAACGGAGATGTCAGAAAAGGTTTTGCTCTTCATCAGTTCCAGCAGACTTTCCTTCAACAGCTTGCGGGACCGGCGTGCCCGGCGGTCCTCCGGATTCTTCAGCATAAGCGGCCTCCTTGAGGCAAGTTAGACACTTGCCGGCTTTTGTCTATTGACTGGATTTCCTGTTCTTACTATAATCGACTCAAGTTAATAAGTCAACACTAATTTTTTATCAAACAAATGTCTATCATCTGGAGGAATGGGTATGAACTGGCGAATGGCAAAACAGCGTGTTTCCGCGATGGGATTGGCGGCGGCTCTGGCGGTGTCCTGCGCGGTTCCAGCGGCGGCAGCTCCCATTGGAGACGGCGTGGAGCCCACGTATGACGAGGCCTATTACGCGACGCTGGACTATTACGGCAATCTGCTGGAGGGCAGCGTGGTGAAGAGCTATGCCCTCAACGGCAAGGACAGTCTGACGGATTATGGCGTCTATGACGAGGTGGTGAATCTCACCGACGGCACCTCCCCGGTGAGCGGGGAGGGGGGAGCCACCTCCTTCCGCTTTGGCGGCAGCGCGCCGGATCACTTTTATTTCGAGGGCAAGACCAAACAGCCCTTCGAGGACCTGCCCTGGACCCTCTCTCTGCGCTATACCCTCAACGGCGTACCTATGAAGGCGGAGGACCTGGCGGGAAAGCAGGGCGTGGTGGAGATTCTGCTGGACATCGTACCGAACGAGAAGGCCAGTGATTACGCCAGGTATAATTACACCTTGGAGGCCATGGCCCTGTTCAACCAGGATGACATTTTGTCCCTGGAGGCCCCCGGGGCCCAGGTCCAGCTGGTGGGCAACCTGCGGACGGTGCTCTTCCTGGCGCTGCCGGGCGAGGAACAGCATTTTACCATCCGGGTCGGCAGCGACGACTTTTCCTTTGGCGGACTGACGGTGCTGATGGTTCCCGCCACGTTGGCCCAGCTGGAGGAGATCGCCAAGCTCAGCCAGCGGAAGGACGACCTGGAGGAGGATTACCGGGCGCTCTCCGGCAGTCTGGACAATCTGCTGGACGCCCTCAGCGACATTCAAAACGGCCTCTATGCCTCCGCCAAGGGCCTGGACCAGCTGGAGGCCGCGCGGCAGAGCTTCTCCGGCGGCAAGGGCGTGCTCTATGACGGGACGGACCGTCTTCGGGGCGACCTGAGCAATCTGGCGGAGCTGCTGGGGCCGGTGGAACAGCGAATCCAGCTTCTCAGCCAGACGGTGACGGATTCCAAGACCGTTCTCAATGATATGACGGACGCCGCCCTTACCCTCCAGACACAGCTGAAGGATATGGAGGACGCTCTGTGGGGTCTGGAAAACGGCAGCGACGACCTCAAGCACGTCATCGATCTGGCGGCGGACATGAAGAACAGCCTTCTGCGGCTGGAGCGGGCCCTGGGGGGCACGCATACCGGCGGCAGCAGCGTATCCACCAACAGCGGCGCGCTGGTGCAGAAGGTGAAAACGGTCCACGGCGTTTATGCCGAGAAGGACCGGGACGCCTTCTTCGCCCAAATGCTGGCCCTCCAGGGGAAGAGCGCCGGGGAGATTCAGGATATCCAGACCATTCTGGGTCTGGACGAGGCCACCGCCGCCGCCATCGGCAAGCAGCAGGAGTGGCAGGCGGCTCAGCAGGCCAAGCAGCAGATGGACGGTCTCCACGCCATGAAGGAAAACGGCATGAGCTTCCAGGGCTTCTGCGAGAGCCTGCCCGGCGTCTCAGAGAGTCAGGCCAAACAGATGAACGACCTCTGGCTGATTTACAGCAGTGGCGATGTGACTGGCGAAACGAAGCCGGCCCCCCCGGAGACGCCGCCGGAGCAGGAGGGACAACAGCTCCCGGCTATGGAAAAGACGCCGTCTGAGGCGGGAGAGGAAGCGGGGGAGACCCCTGTCTCCGAATCGGAAAACGAGCCGGAGGAAGAAGAGCTGTCCCCGGGAAAGGCCGACAGGGAACAGATGACGGCGAGACTGACCCTCAACGCCCCCGGCAGCGAGGGGGAGACGGACGGCGGCGACGCTTCCGACGGCGACGCTTCCGACGGCGACGCTTCCGACGGCGACGCTTCCGACGGCGACGCTTCCGACGGAGACGCTTCCGGCGGTGATACCGGCTCCGGGGGCAGCGCCTCGCCGGACAGCGGCGGCAGCGGCTCCGGCGAAGACTCCGAAGAGAACAACCCGCCTGACCAGGACGATGGTTCCGGCGCGGATGGCGAGCCGGGGGAGGAGCCGGATACGGGCGGCGGTTCCGATACGGAGGATACTCCCGGTACAGGCGAAAACCCCGGCGGAACCGGCGGCTCCGACGAGAATAACACGGTTGGCGGCGCGGTGGTGGACCTGATCACCGGCGGCCTGGACAATGCCACCGCGCAGATTGACCGGATTCAAAGCCAGCTTACGGATACCCTGGAGGAGATCAAGCGCCCCACCGCCGTGGTGGTGGGCGACCTGGCAGACCTCTGCGGAGAGCTGGACAGCCTCATCTCCGCGCTGGACGACGCGGAGGACCTGGCGTCCGCCCTGCGGCAGTCCTCCATGACGCTGCGTGAAATCTTGGGAGACGTGGACGCGCTGCGTACCGTTCTGAACGGCTATGAGCCCACGCTTCAGGAGGCCCTGAGCAGCGCTGGGGCCCTCAGCACCGCCGCTGTTTCCACCATTCGGGACACGGAAACGCTGCTGGCAGACGCGGAAAATCTGGCCCGATCCACAGGAAGGGACCTGGACGCGGGGACGAGGCAGTCCCTGAATGGTCTTTCCGCCGCTCTGCGGCAGACCGCGAAGGCTCTGGCCGCCACCGGCGAGGTGAAGGACGCCAAGAATACCGTCGCCGATATCATTGAGGATGCCTGGAACGAGTACACCGGAGATGTCAACAACCTCCTTCTGATGGACGCCACAGCCGAGCCGGTATCCCTGACGGACGAGCGGAATCCCACTCCCTCCAGCGTCCAGGTTCTGATTCGGACCCAGGAAATCAAGGAGGAGGAGCCGGAGAAGACGCCGGAGACCGCCGAGGCCAAGACCGCCACGACCTTCTGGGGCCGCGTTGGGCAGATGTTCCGGGATTTCTGGAATGCCGTCACCGGCATATTCCACTGACAGGGGGAAATCGCTATGGTGGAAAAAATTGCCCATAAACTGACGCGGAAACCCAAGCTGGTGGCCTTGGCCGCAGTGCTGATGCTGATACCCGCCATCATTGGCTACGCCGCCACCCGCATTAATTACGACATTTTGTCCTACCTTCCCCAGGACCTGTCCTCCTCCCAGGGGGAGCAGCTGCTGGAGGACCCCTTTCAGATGGCGGCCACCAGCATGCTGATCGTGGAGGGAATGCCTGCGGGCTACACCAACAAGCTGATTCAGGATATCAAGGAGGTCCCCGGCGTGTCCAGCGCCGTGTGGGTCAGCAACCTGGTGGGCATCCAGATTCCCGTGGAGATGATTCCGGCAGATTTCCGGGAGATGTTTTTCTCTGGTCAGGCCACTATGATGCTGATTCAGTATGACCATCCCGGCGCGTCCGACGAGACGATGGAGGCCATTCAGGGGGTCCGGAATGCCTGCAACGAGCGCTGCTTCCTGGCGGGCTTTTCCGTGGTTATCAAGGACACGCGGGACGTGATGGACGGAGAGCTGCCCATTTTCGTGGGCCTTGCGGTGCTGCTGGCGCTGGTGGCGATGAGCGTGACGCTGGAGTCCACCGTGCTGCCCTTTGTGTACCTTGCCAGTATCGGCATGGCGGTGGTCTACAACTTCGGCAGCAACGTCTTCCTGGGGCAGATTTCCTACATCACCAAGGCCATCGCCGCCGTACTTCAGCTGGGCGTGACCATGGACTACTCCATTTTCCTTTACCACCGCTACGAAGAGGAACGGGAACACTACGACGACAAACGGGACGCCATGGCCCAGGCCATCATTGCCGCGTTCCGCTCCCTTTCCGGCAGCAGCATGACGACCATTGCGGGCTTCCTGGCCCTGTGCTTCATGCGGCTGACCCTGGGCCGGGATATCGGCATCGTCATGGCCAAGGGCGTGGTGCTGGGCGTCGCCACGGTGATTTTGGTACTGCCCTCCCTGGTGCTGATTTTCGACAAGCAGATTGGCAAGCATAAACACCGGACGCTGATTCCCTCGTTTGACAAGGTGAATGCCTTTGTCCTCCGCTATCGGATTGCTCTGGTTGTGCTGACGCTGGTGCTGTTCCTCCCGGCGGTTTACGCCCAGAAGCATGCCGAGATATATTACAAGCTGGACGAATCCCTGCCCCGGGACCTTCCCTCCATTGTCAGCAATGAGAAGCTGAAGGATGATTTTGACATGGCCACCTCCCATTTCGTGGTCCTCCGGGACGATCTCTCCGCCGCCGACATGGGGGCGCTGGAGCGGGAGATCGAGGCGGTCCCCGGCGTTACCTCCGTCGTCTCCTACCACAAGATGCTGGGCTCCGGCATTCCGGACTTCTTCATCCCGGACGCGGTGAAGGATATGCTCCGCCAGGGAGGCTGGCAGCTGATGATGGTGAATTCCAGCTATGCCCCCGCCACCAGCGAGGTGTCGGCCCAGCTGGACGCCATGAATGAAATCCTCCACAGCCGGGACCCCAGCGCCATGATTACCGGCGAGGGCGCCATGTACCGGGACCTGATCGATACCTCGGCGGTGGACTTTCAGGTGACGAATTACATCTCCATCGCGGCGATCTTCTTGATTATCGCCTTTGTCTTCCGCTCAATTTCCATTCCCGCGGTGTTGGTGGCCACCATTGAGCTGGCGATTTTCATCAACCAGGGCTGCTGTTATTTCCTGGGCACGGAAATCCCCTTTATCGCGCCCACAATCATCAGCTGCGTTCAGCTGGGGGCCACGGTGGACTACGCCATCTTGATGACCTCTCGCTTCCAGGAGGAGCTGAAGCGGGGCCTGAGCCGGAAGGAGGCTATTCTTATCGCGGCCAACTCCTCGGATGCGTCCATTGTCACCAGCGCTCTGGTGCTCTTCTGCGCCACGCTGGGTGTGTCTTTCGTGTCCTCCATCGATCTGATTGGGGCCATCTGCGTTATGCTGGCCAGGGGCGCGCTGGTGTCGGCTCTGGTGAGTATTTTCCTCATGCCGGCCATCCTCTGCGTCTGCGAACCTCTGTTCAACAAGACCAGCTGGCACTGGCGGACGCCGGACCCCGTTCCGGAAAAGACGCTTCCTGTCCCCGAGGAGGAGCTTCCTCCGGCGGAGACCGCCCTGGCCGGGCTGGAAGCGCTTCCGAAGGAGACCATTCCGGCGGAGGTGAAGTGACAGCGCCAGAGGTAAGATGTAAGAAAATGCCGAGGAAAAAATGGAGTTTTATGGAAGAGATGAAAGAAAAGTGTAAAGAGACACGCAAAACGTAATTGAAGTAATTGAAGAGTGTTGATAGAGGTTGAAATATCCGGAAATAAACGGCGTTTAAATGGAACTGCCTGAAAGCAAATCGAATAAGTATGCACAACGGTAACGTGAGCGGCCCGCCCCAAGACAATTCAGGGCGGGCCGCTGTAAATTTTTACAAGCCGGTATCAAGGTCCCCTTCGAGACCCCTTAAAATTCCGTGTAAACGACAAACTTAGAGAGATTGTCAATCTTCGACTCAGTCAAGAATGGAAAAAACAATCCATTCAAGATGGGAGTCGAAGAAAATGAACACAGCGCCGCAGGAGCTACTGAAAGAGTATATCAAAAGTCAGCATTTCACCAACAATACAGAGATTATGGCGGCGATGAAGGAGATGTTTCGGGATGTGATCCAGACAGCCGTGGAGGTGAAGCTGGATGAGGAGCTGAGGCGGGAGCGCTGGCAGCGTGCGGAGGCGTCCGAGACGGCGCCTAACTACCGCAACGGCCACTCCCGAAAGACGGTAAAGACACAACTGGGCGAGGTGGAGATCAAGGCGCCCCGGGACCGGAACGGTACGTTTAAGCCGAAAATCATCGGCAAGTACAGCCGGAATGCGGACGGTATGGAGGAAAAGATCATCGGTCTTTACGCCAGCGGTATGAGCCAGCAGGATATCGCCGAGCAGATCAAGGAGCTGTACAACGTAGAGATATCTCCGGAGCTGGCGGCAAAGATCACGGAGAAGATCATGCCGGAGGTGACTGCGTGGCAAAACCGGCCCCTGGAAGCGGTCTGCCCCTTCATCTTTATGGACGCCATCCACTTATGAATACCCGCCGGAGGTTCGGAAAATCATATACACGACCAACATCATGGAGGGACTGAATCGACAGTTCCGTCAGATCACAAAAAACAAGCCCAGCTTTACCAGCGACGATTCTCTGCGCCGGACGCTCTACTTGGTTGCCCTGCGCATCACGAGGCGCTGGAGGACCAGGTGTCAGAACTGGGACCTGGTCCTCAGCCAGCTCCAGCTCATGTTCGCGGACCGGGCCGCGGGCTGAGCCTTCCCGTTAGAATATCCCGGCAAACCGGACGGCATTCACGCCTCCGGCGCGCATACCGTCCGGTCCGCCAGGATGATGGCTCAGGAAGGGCTCCAGCCCACATTCTGTACTGTTTTCACTGCACCATACTTGACTTTGTCGAATCTCGCTTACACAAAATTTTACGGTGTGCCCCCGGGAACGATGTCTGAGATCTCTTTTTGATAGGCTCTCACTTTCTCCGGGTCCTGTTCCCGGCAATGTACCATCTTTTTTTGCGGGTGATGCCTGACCGCTCAAACGCCTTTCGTATGGCAGTTTCGCAGCAGCCAAACTCCTTGGCTGTTTTTTTGGATATGTATCCGGGTGTTCTTACACATATTTTTTCAGCTTTTCAGGCTCGATCTTTTTATATCCTCGTACCACTGGTACCGGTGTCAATCTCCCTTTCTCTTTCCATTGCTTTTCCCATGAACGTATCGTGCGGATGGACACCTTGAACACACGATGTGTTTCCCCCAACATATGCCCTTCCCCGCGATATTCTATTATTCGTTTCCGGTAATCTTTTGAATAACGCATTCTCTTATTCTAATCCATCTTTCGAGTGTTTACAAGTATGTTAACTATATTTTTCAAACCGCTCACCGTGCGAGACGATCTCTCTTTTGCTAAAATGTGGTTATTATTTTTTACAAGGAGGGATGGGTATGAAAGAGATAATCTATGGATATGTCCGGGTTTCCACCCAGGAGCAGAATGAAGAGCGTCAGCTGACCGCCATGCGGAACTTTGGCGTTCACGAGGAAAACATTGTAGTGGAGAAAGTGTCCGGCAAGGATTTCAACAGACCTCGTTACCGGCGGCTGGTGCGGGCCCTGCGGGCAAAGGATGTGCTGGTGGTAAAAAGTATCGACCGCCTTGGGCGGAATTACACAGAAATCCTGGACCAGTGGTCGTTTATCACCAAGAAGCGCGAGGCCGCCATTGTGGTGCTGGATATGCCCCTGCTGGACACCCGGCAGAGCCGGGATTTGACCGGGACACTTATTTCCGACATTGTTCTCCAGCTTCAAATCCCGGCTCTGC
>Ga0209694_1003049_pt1 | contig 11920 bp, 11 predicted proteins | sample GluameincwithD2O_FD_187499 | JGI IMG/M metagenome (GOLD analysis project Ga0209694, IMG submission 187499) | Mouse cecum microbial communities from Vienna, Austria - Glucosamine amended microcosms incubated with D2O (SPAdes) (version 2) | ecosystem: Host-associated > Mammals > Digestive system >...
GATCTGCTGTTTAAATTCCGGAGTGTAAGATTTTTGATTTTTCGCCATGTGGAACATCTCCTTTGCTCTTTCATTTGATAGTATAGGTTGTTCAACTTTTCCTGTCCACATTTATATACTAACACCAGGCGGCAGATCCTGCTTATGCCGAATTTATGACAGCAGAGCAGATTACACAGATCAAAGATGCAAAGAAAGAGCTGGAGAATGGAAAGATAAAAATAGCGGATGCTGAACAAGAAATCAAAGATGGGGAAAACGAACTGTCGGATGGTGAAGTAAAGATTGCAGATGGTGAAGCGCAGATTACGAAAAACAAAAGGTTTTTAAATGAAAGCGAAAAGGAATTGAAAAACGGAGAGGCTCAAATCGCAGAAAGTGAAAAACAAATATCCGATGGTGAAACGCAGCTTGCAAAAGCAGAAGCGAACCTTGCAGAAAGCGAGAAACAAATATTAGCCGGAGAGGAACAGCTTGCGGCAGCAGAAACCGAACTAGCCGGGAATGAGAAACAAATATCCGATGGAGAAAAACAGCTTGCGGTAGCAGAAGCCGAACTAGCCGAAAATGAGGAACAAATATCAGCCGGAGAGGAACAGCTTGCAGCGGCCAGGAAACAAATGTTGGAGTCTGGCTTGGACGAAGAAACAATTAATGCCCAGCTTGTCCAGCAGGAACAGGCGCTTGCAGAGGCAAGACAGCAGTTAGAAGCCGGGAAAGCGGAGCTTACGGCAAAGAAGGAAGAGCTTGCTAATGGAAGGAAACAGTTAGAAGCCGGGAAAGCAGAACTTGCGGCAAAGAAAGCAGAATTAAAAGAAGGCAGAAAACAGTTGGAAGCTGGGAAAGCAGAGCTTGCGGCAAAGAAACAGGAACTGGCAGATGGCAGGGCAAAACTGGAAAGCGGGAAGCAGGAACTGGCAGACGGCAGGGGACAGCTGAACAATGGGTACAGCCAGATAGCGAAAGCAAAACAGGAATTAGAAGAAGGGAAGCAGGAACTGGCAGACGGCAGGAAAGAATTGAATGACGGTAAAACAGAATTGGAGGAAAGTAAAGAAATCTACGAGAAACCCATGACGGCGGAAGAACTGGCAGATGTTATGGAAGAGGATCAGTCAGATGTAGAAGAAATGCTTAAAATCCGCAGAATGACGATGCTTGATGTAGAAAATGACAAGATGGAACTGGAGGAATTTGTTGATTTTATTATAAAGGAAGTGCTTACGAATGAAACCTATGCAGATGCCATCACAGATGATATGAGGAAAGAACTGGAAGATGGGCAGAAAGAAATTGCGAATAACAAGGAATTAATGCTTGGAGAGGAATACAACCGTATGATGGTATCCCTTGCACTGCCAATAGAAGGAGATAAAACTTTTTCATTTATAGGGAAAATGAAAGAAAAGGCCGAGAATATTTTTTTGGATGAGACATGGATCGTAGGTGATTCTACAATGGGATATGAAATGGACTTAGGATTTTCAGACGAATTGAACTTTGTAACGCTGCTTACGGTTGCGGCAATCCTGGCTGTGGTGGTAGTGACTTTCCGTTCCCTTGTCTGCTCAGCAACGCTTGTGGCAGTTATACAGGCCGCTGTATATATTGTGACTGCAATCGTGGCGATGATGGGCATTTCTGTTAATTACATTGCGTTGATCCTTGTTCAGTGTATTTTGATGGGTTCTACGATTGATTACGGTATTCTTTTCATGAGCAACTACAGAGAGATGCGGCAGGAAAAGGACAAAAGGGAAGCAGTGGTTTCCGCCATGAATTATTCCATAAAAACAATCATGACATCTTCACTGATATTGATCAGCTGCTGCCTGACAGTAGGATTTATCATGACCCAGGAGATTATTGCACAGACTTGTTCTGTAATTGCATATGGGGCATTATGTGCTGTAATATTAGTTATTTTCCTCCTGCCCGCTTTGGCATATGTTTTAGACAGATTTATGATAAAAAAGACAAAGGAGGTACATGGAGTATGAGAAAGATTATATGTATCGGGAGGCAGTTTGGAAGCGGAGGGCATTTTATCGCCCAGAAATTTGCCGAAAAGGAATGCATTCCTTATTATGACCGAAAAATACTGGAACGGGCAATCGAAGCCAGCGGCATTGCCAGGGACATTATGGAGAGGGCGGATGAAAGGATGGCGCACCCGCTCTGGCAGCCGGTATACTATGAAGGAAATTCTAAAAAGTATTATGGAAAGAATGCCAATGATATTTTTGTGTAAACTTTAAACATTTTTCAAAAAGTGGCTTAAATGCAGTGTTTTAGGCACTTCTAGCAAGAAAAGCGTGAGATTTTACTACTAATTTACTACTTTTGCCCATAACAAGCGGATTGCTCGATTTATAGTTGGGTAGTCCATTTTTTATGTCCTTTTCCAAGTTGTGAAATCAATAGTCGGGTGCTTTTGTAAAAAGGAGTACAGGCAGATGTATAAATATTTTGCAGAGGTAAAAAGCATTGAGGAATTGCGCCAGAGATACAGAAAGTTATTAAAGAAATATCATCCCGATAATGAGGGCGGCAGTATTGAGATTACGCAAGAGATTAACGCAGAATATGATAGCTTATTTGACATTTTGAGCGAAGAAAAACACGCAGACGAGGAAACCCCTAAGTATGACTATCAAGCCGAAAATGACGCTTTTAAAGAGGTCTTAAACACGATTATATCATACAACATGGAAATTGAACTGATAGGCAACTGGATATGGTGTTTTGACTGTTTCGCATACAAAGACAGGCTCAATGAGTTAGGCTTTAAATTTGCGCCGAAGAAAAAGGCGTGGACGTGGCATTTTGGGGATTACGTGAGGTATCACAAGGGCGAGGTATCACTTGATGAAATCCGGCAGAAGTACGGTTCTAAGAAAGTCGGCAGTAAGTCCAAACAATACGCAATCAGTTAGGAAAGGAATGTGGGGAACTATGAGCAAAAAAGAATTTATAAAGGTTTTTGAATTAACGCTTGTATCAGCAAATCTTGACATTATCAGTCTGTCACTCATTGACAACGACCATGTATTGATTACCTTTAAAGGCAACGGAACAAGGAAAGTCAACATAGAGGGTGACAGTTACGGTGCAATCATCCAAGATACAATGAAGTATGTGTTTTAAAAAATGGATTCATCATTTCCAGTATAAGAGAAAGGGATACCCACGCAACCGGGTATCCCTTTTTTAATGAGATGTTTATTATAGAAAAACAAGAAAGGTATAAAATATGATTTCGTAAATGATTTAGTTAGAATGAAAAGCCGCAATCCGTTTTTGTGCCGCCAATGTCAATAATGTCTGGGATATAGCCTGTATCGGATTTACCCTGTAAGCGTTCGTTTCGCATATTGTGCATTTCCATTTGCCAATCTGAAACGCTGTTCCGGCGTTCTTCCTGAAAACGCTTATATAAGTCCTCTACGAGTTTTTGAAAGGGTTTGCCGGTACGCTTGCTTTCACGTTCCAGAAATTCAAGGAATTTAGCATTAAGGTTCTTTTCATCAGAAAGAATCTGGTTGCATACTTCCGCAAGGGAATAGACTTCTTCTTTCATCTTCTCAACGCTTACTTTTTCCGCAATCAAGGCTTGTGTCTGCGCCTGCACAGTTGCCTTATCGTTATCAAGGGCGGTCTGCTGTACAGATAAGATTTCACGCTCTTTTTCGATTTCCTGTTGTCCGGCTTTTGCTTTTGCCATTACATCAGCGACAGCCATTTCTAATTTATCCATTTCGGATTTCCTGATATTCATTTCGATTTCCCCTATCTTTAATTTTATTTCTTTCTTGGATAATGCCTTGAGCATATCCGGCGTTAAGCCCTGCTGGTGAAATACTCCGTTTTTGTCCGTATACCCGGCAAGGACTTCATCTATTGGCTTGTTGTCAAGTTCTATTTCATATCCTTTATCAATCAATGATTTGCGGATTGTCTTATGGATTCCGGCTAATTGTTTCGGGTTTTTGAAGAACTTAGTTTGCGAGATTACACATTTCTTCTTCCCATTCTTTTCAGATTCATAACAGGGTACAAATGCAATGTGCATATGGACGTTCGTTTCATCCCGATGTATTGAGAAACCCCGGAGATTGTCTTTATCGAACTGTTGTTCTAAAATCTCGATAACATCCCACATCCAAGTGTTTTCATGCCCTGCGATTGATTCATTATCAAGCTGAACGACCAGAGGACGTACAAGGACTGTATCATTTTTGCCCCCGGTATAGATTCTTGCTCCGTTTGCTTTAGCATAGTCAATCCGCTTGTTAATGGCGGTCAGCATATCGCCGGAGTTTTGCGTTTCCTGCCAGATACTGTTATCATCCTTAAAATAGGATTCATTCAAAAGGGTGTAATCTGGATTTATGTCAGGGTTGCTATGACCGACCTCGACACCGTTTCTTTTATCCGTAGAACGGTCAATGTGCCTGATATACCCGGCAATGCCGCCATATCCTGTTTTACTGGTTTTCGTACAAGTGTACGCACCAGAGCATTTTACTTTAATGCTTGCGTCAAATGATAAGTAGCCAATGATAACCACCACCTATGCTTTAGATTGTTTCCGTTGGAATTGTTTTTTTGCAGAATGTTGATTGCAAAATTAGATGTTCCAGAATAAAGATAAACTTATCTTTATATATGTATTATACCAGATTGTTAAATATTTGTCAATCTTTTTTATGAATTATTTTTGCATTTTTTATATTGTTTCTCATGCTGTTTTCTTATGTATCATCTTTATCCGCAAGGCTTGTTCCCCCGGCAGATTCCCCCTCTCCGCAAGGCTTGTTTCTTTCCCCTGTAAGCTGTCTCTCCGGCTAGGTTGTAGAGCAAAATACAAGCTAATATCCCAGAGGGCATTAGCTGATTTTGCAAGGGGAGCGTTTGCCACGCCCCTTTGAACCCCCGGCTTTTGAATCCCCGGCACGGTATCTCTTTTCGCTTTCGGGTTACAAAGCCATGTTCCTGCTATGCCCATGCCATGCCCACGGTATGCCCATGCCATGCCCATATCATATGCTATTTTGTGGACATGGCTCTATTGCCTTGCAGAATCAAAAATACAGGCATTGTGTTAAGCACAGGGGGAGAGCGTACAGAACAGGTACAGGGAAAGGGTACAGAGGGATAGCAACAATAAAGCATACAAAGTAAATGCTATTCTTTGTCCGTTTGTCTGTCTTTTTTTGTAAAAAACTATTTTACTTATATTGCTTATCTCTTATCTTCCTTATATAAATAAAACTTTTTCATTAAAAAAAGTCAGACAATCAGACAAACAGCATTTATACTGTATCTTATATAACCTATCCTGTACCCCATACCATTACCCTGTATCTATGCTTTTGCTCATTATACAGGACAGGTACAGCATTAAGTACAGGGAGAGGGTACAGAGGGGAACAGCAACGATAACGTATACAAAGTAAATTCTTATTCTCTGTCCGTTTGTCTGCCTTTTTTTGTAAAAAACTATTTTACTTATATTACTTATTTCTTATCTTCCTTATATAAATAAAACTTTTTCATTAAAAAAAGTCAGACAAACAGACAAACAGCATTTATACTGTATCTCATATAACCTATCCTGTAAAATAAACCAGACCGTCAGACACGCCGCTAACGCCTGTTCTGTACCCCTAACCCATTACTTTGTATCTACCGCTATGATGTAATAAAAAAGAACCGGGAGCAAAAGCAAAAAAGAAAGGAGTTAATATTAGAAATGGACAAAACTGCTAACAGGGAGTATAATTCTGTTTAAGTAGAATTGTGTCGAAAAATGACTGATATTTCGCAAAGAAGAATTTTTTATCATATACTAAAGAAAGGAAGTAAAACATTATGAAACACATTATCAAAAAATCAATCATTACTATCACAGCAGTCGCAATCATGCTTACATTGGCTATGCCTATGAGTGCGGAGGCGGCAAGCAAGAAAGCTCCGAAACTGAACAAGACGAAAACGACTTTGACTATCACGAAGAAAAAGACAAAGCCTGCGGTTCAGTTGAAAGTAAAGAATGCCGCTGGAAGAAAAGTGAAATGGACTTCTTCTAACAAGAAAGTCGCTACGATAAGCAAGAAAGGGAAAGTCGTTGCGAAGAAGAAAGGCGTGGCGATGATTACCGTAAAGGTGAAAGGCAGTAAGACGTTGCGTTGTAAGGTAACGGTGAAAGATAACAGGAAAGCTGTTACGAAGAAACCGATTACGAATCCTGCACCAAGTCCTGCGCCAAGTCCTGCTCCGAAACCGGATGGTGAGTGTGAGCATAATTGGGTTGACCATAAGAAAATAGTAGGCTATAAAATCCACTGCTCATGTGGAAAAACATATAACACTATTGAAGATTGGAAACAACACAATTTCAATATAGGTGTGACTGAAAACACAGGTCATGGTTACAGCGAAGAACCAATCTATGAAACAGATTATCAAGAATGTACAATCTGTCACAAAACAAGACCTGTTCAGTAAAAGAAAATGACCTCCTACTGAGAAGTGGGAGGTTGTTTTTTTAAGAATATTGACAACAGAATTCTAAAAAGGGATAACGCTTAGTAAAAACAGCGTTATCCCTATATTTTTTATGGATAGATATAAGCGAATCATTCAAAAATGTGTCTTTATCAATCTCTTTTTTTAGTAATGTAAATACCGAGTGGTTTTTCTAATCTCCGGCTTAATTCCGAATATCCCGGAACAGGCTTTACGCCGCCCTCGTTGATTTCCTCGATATGAGCCGCCCTCTCATACAGAGCCATGCGGAAATCTTTCTCCTTGAAATCATAAAACAAATCGAAGATTGCCCGAATCATCATCCTGTCAATAACCCTCTCCACTGTTTCATTGTCCAGTTCGTCAACGGACAAATCCGGGATATGGTACTCAAAGTTTTTTTTCAGAACATCCGAATTGTCAGATAATTTATAGAAGTTCTCGGATTTCCATTTAGAGGATTCTATCTTTGATTGAATCTTACCGTCACGGTCAAAGTTGGGATTTGTCTTTATTTCGTCATATAGGACATTCACAATTTCAGCCGAACCCGTTGCTATGGCTTTCTGTTTATCATCCTCTAATGATTTTATTTCCATGTCCGCTAAGACTTTCTGCCTATGCTGTTCCTCTCTTTTGGCACGTCTTTCCTCTATTTTAGGGCTGTTTTGCATAAAATAGTCATACAAAATGTCTTCTACAATATATTTTGCCAGATAAACGTGAACCTGGTATTTCTCATGTCCGTTGTCACCTACTTTTGTCGTCTGCAAATGGAAGTCCTCGAATGTCCGTTTGATTTTCTTGATTGCCTTTTCCCTATTGCTCCAATCATCTTTAATGGAATCTGGAATCGGGTAGATTTGCATTGCATACTCATACATTTTGTTACTATCCCAAAACTCTCCTTCATTTTTGGATTTCATATTTTTTTCTCCTTTATCGTGGTTTTTAAGCTGAAAATGTCCTGCAATCCGTCCTAAAAATGTCTTGAAAATAAGTACCGTTGCTATTTTATTCTATCTTGAACCTTATGGAAAATCAATGCTTTTCGCATGATAAATGTCCCGAAAACACCGTTTTAACTGTCTCTGACTTTTCCTTGATTTTATAGTATGGTGATAATGGAAAAAATAAACAAGCGAAAGGAGTTTTCTAATATATGAAAACAAACTTAACAAAGGCTGTCTATGCAGAGCGTAGCCATACTTACCATATCTTAACAGCGATTATGGAGGCGGCTCTGGCAGAACCAATTATTAGCAAGAAGTTCAAGCAGTTCATCATTGATACGCAACAGGAATCCGAATGGCGTTATTTCCTTATTTCAGATGAAATGCACGAACAAGAGTTTAGAAAGGAGAATGAATAATGTCTACATTGTCAAAAATTTATGAGGATGCAACGAATAAAATCCTGTTAAAAGGCGCTAACAGCCCAGACAGAAAGAACCCTGATGAAAAAACATATGTACAAATGGTAATGGAAGAAACACGAAATCAGATTGAGCTTTCCAACTCATTTCTCGAAAAAGGTCAAAAGCTGAAATGCCCACAGGATTTGCCGCCGCTGTCCATTGCGTTGCTGATTGCGGCTAGAGCGGATGTGGCTCTGGTATCTCCGGGAGATAAAAGCCAGTCAAACAGAAAACAGAATCTTACATTAGAGCAAACGTATAGTCTGCCTATTGGAATCTACCAGACAACAGGCGGCAACAAGGGTGTATATGAACTTACCAACAATCCATATGAGGCGTTCGGGGCATTAGTGGAAAAATACAAGCCAGACGCTACAAGGAGGGAAAAACTGGAAGTATTCACTCTGGTTAAAAGCAGGCTCAAAGTCGTAGAGAAATGCGTTATCCCTTATTATGTAGCGGTCAACAACGGTATCTGGAACATGAAAAATAAAATTCTTCATCCGTTCAATCCAGATTTCGTCTTTACATCCAAGATTTACACGAACATTAATTTAGCCGCAACTAACCCGGTTATCTCAATCCCGGAGGACAACAGCACATGGGATGTTGACACATTTTTTGCTGAATTAGGTTCGCCGGAATTTCAATTAAGCATTAAGGAAGTAATTCAGGCGGCTTGTTTGCCGCTTGCGCCAAGAAATAAAATGGTGCTTTTTCTTAATACAGCAGGTAATAACGGAAAAGGAACAGTCTGCCAGTTAATCCGCAATATTTTAGGCGAACATTCCGTAGTCAGTATTCCGATTGCAGAATTTTCAGAAAAATTCGCTTTGGGAAATCTGCCGAACGCTGTCGCTGTCATTGTAGATGAAAATAATGTATCAAAGTTTTCACAAGGTTTAGGCAACTTAAAAGCAGTCATTACAGGAGATACAGTAACAATCGAACGGAAGTTCGAGAAACAATATGACTATTCTTTCCACGGTCTTGTTTTGGAATGTGTCAATGATTTTCCTAAAGTGGATGACAAGAGCGGCAGTTTCCGGCGGAGATTACATATCATCCCTTTTGAAAACTGCTTTACAGGAAAGGAAAAAAGATACATCAAGGACAGATTAATTTACAGAACAGACGTTCTTGAATACATTTTGAAAATGGTGCTTGTTGATATGGAATACAGAGAAGAATTTACACAGACAGCGGCAACAAAAGCAGCATTAGAATTATACACTAAGACAACAAACAGCGTGGTTTCGTTTTTACAGGAGATTCTTCCTGTATGTAAGTGGGATTTACTCCCGGCAACGGAATTTCTCTATACCGCATATAAAAACTGGTATCGTGAGTTTGTCCCCTCTGGAAAGGTCATTGGACGTAATGATTTTATCGACAGCGTGAGGGAATTTGTTGCTACGGATGAAAATATGAAACTCGAATGGGAATGGACGGATTCAACACGTTCAAAAGGATATATCGACTGCGACAAGAAAGAACCATTGCTTGACAGATACGACCTTACCGCATTTATGGATGACAGGTCTTGCGTGGGATATGGCAACAGGGGATATGTCAACAGAGAGTTTGTCTTTGAACCCAGACTGAAAGAGAAATACAGTGGTTTGAAAAGGCGTTCTGCCACAGGGAACAATACAGGCGCAAACGGAGGTGACAGCTAATGGCTAAGAGTATTGAGGACTTATCAACTAAATTTCTTCTTACATTTGAGGAATCAGCAATTTATTTCGGGATTGGAAAGAACAAACTTAGAAACATGGCGAACTATAGCAATACGCCGCCAGACTGGGTTGTACATAATGGCAATAAAACATTAATTAAGCGGGTGCTTTTGGAGAAGTACCTCTTAAACGCAGAAACAATTTAATCAAGCCGGTAAGGGCTTTGCCAAAAGCGGCAAGGCTCTTACTGAATAAAGAAAGGATGACATTATGGGTAAAACAGCATCAGGCAAACGGACAGATAACAGAGGAAGAATCTTAAAGACCGGGGAAAGCCAGAGAAAGGACGGGCGGTACGCCTATAAATACAAAGGAGCAGACGGAAAACCCAAATTTGCTTATTCGTGGCGGCTGAACGAAACAGACCCATTGCCAAGGGGAAAAAGCGACTGCAAGCCATTAAGGGAGATTGAAAAAGAAATCCAGCGTGACATTATGGACGACATTGACCATTCAGGCGCAAAAATCACAGTATGCAAGTTATACGCAAAGCATACTAACTTAAACTCGAATGTGAGGGAATCCACACAGAAAGGGAGAAATCAGTTGATGAAAATTTTGAAAAATGATAAAATTGGAAATATGCAGGTTGAGAAAGTCAAGCCGACAGACGCTAAAGAATTTGTAAAGCGGATGAGGGAACAGGGATATGCCTTTAACACCATTAACAATTACAAGCGTTTCCTCAAAGCCATTTTTTACACAGCGATTCAGGATGATTTAATCAGGAAGAATCCTTTTAATTTCAGCACAGATGATGTAATCGAGAATGACACAGCGGAAAAGATTGTATTGGCAGACACACAGGCAGATTTATTATTGCAGTTCTTACAAACAGATTGTACCTATCAGAAACATTATCATGCGGTTACGGTTCTGCTGAATACAGGGTTAAGAATCTCTGAATTATGCGGCTTGACCGTCAAAGACATTGACTTTGAAAACGGTTATATCAATGTAGACCACCAACTCATTTTTGACAAAGGCAACTACCGTACAGAAAAGCCTAAGACGGACAGCGGCATTCGTAAAATCCCAATGACCGAGCCTGTAACAAGAGCCTTGAAAGATGAAATCAACAACAGGGAAAACGTACAGCCAGTAACAGTTGACGGATATACAGATTTCGTATTCCTGAACAAAAAAGGCTTTCCATTGTACGGAGCGGCTTATTCCACTGATTTTTCAAAGATGATTCATAAGTACAACAAACACCATAAAAAGGAACTTCCGAAGATTTCACCGCATACATTAAGGCATACATTTTGTACGAACATGGCTAATAAGAATATGCCGCCGAAAGCCTTACAATATATCATGGGTCATAAAGACATCACTACTACATTGGGTTATTATGCACATGGTTCAGCGGAATCTGCTAAGACCGCGCTTAAATCATTGACAGCATAGCCAATGACCGTACTACTTTTTTTACTACATTAGAACGGTGTTTTATGGGTTGATATAAACAGATATGTGAAGTCAGCATACATAATAAAACTCTCACAAGCCGCATAGAATAAAGGTTTGTGAGAGTTTGGAATTTTATAACATGATATGGGAAAACTTATTTCTTGTTTTGTGTAAGCGCAAAAAGAAATTATTCTTGAGGATGCAAAAAAGAGTGATGCTGTATTTGTTGGAAGATGTGCTGATTATATTTTAAGAGAATTTACGGATTACTGTGTAAAAAGCATTTTTTTTGTAGCTCCTATGGAATATCGGATCAGGCAGACGATGGAGGTCGATCACCTCAGCGAAAAAGAGGCGTCTGTAAAAGTAAGAAAGTCAGACAAGATGAGAAGTGCATATTACAATTATTATACAGGACACGATTGGGGAAAACCTTCCGATTATAATTACTGTGTGAATGTGGCGGATAATGATGAGGAAGAGATTATAACATTGATGGGGCATATTTATAATATAAGTTAATACATTGGAATTTATTTTGAAGCTGTCACATTGTAATAGCAGGCAGAGCGTTCCTGGTGTGACAGCTTCATTTAGAAATGACAGGATGATTTGGACATAGCTAGTGTAAAATAGAGGATTTGCAATCAAAGTAACTTAGGCCGGTTTGAATAATTGTTTTAAGATATAAAAGGTAGTGTAAAATAAGTTGTGTCTTTGGAAATAAATGGCTCCTTTTTGGTAAGAATTAGGATATGAAAATTTTTATCGAAAAGGAGTATTTTTTATGGCAGTTGCAAAGGAACAAATTCGACAAATC
>Ga0209694_1003054_pt1 | contig 11895 bp, 9 predicted proteins | sample GluameincwithD2O_FD_187499 | JGI IMG/M metagenome (GOLD analysis project Ga0209694, IMG submission 187499) | Mouse cecum microbial communities from Vienna, Austria - Glucosamine amended microcosms incubated with D2O (SPAdes) (version 2) | ecosystem: Host-associated > Mammals > Digestive system >...
AAAAAGTTCCACTGCCCGCAATCGCCTGTACTCCCGAACGTTTTTTGCTTTGCTGCTTGGTAGTTCCATGCCATGCAGTGTAGCAGCTTTGCTAAATATTGTTTAGTAAAAATTTGGAAGATCAGTAACAGGTTTAAAAAATTTTTGCCAGTCCCCAGCAACGCTGAAAAAATTTGCGCGCGTGTAGTCATAAGCTGTGCCAACGGGGTAACAAAACACGGACGATCATGGAGTGAAATACCTGAAAAGTATGGAAAATTCGACACAATCCGCAAACGCTTCGCTCGTTGGAGCAAGAGTGGAGCTTTTCGTGATGTCTTTACATCGCTTGCTGCAAAAGCAGGTAAAAGCAATATTGCCATGATTGATTCGACGACCATTAAGGCACATAGAACCGCCGCAAGCATGCGTTGCGATGGTGAACACAGGCAGGTTGGCAGGAGCGTGGGAGGCCTGACTACTAAAATACACATGATCGCAAATATAGAAAAAATGCCACTTGATTTTTGCCTGACAGGCGGACAAGTGAACGACGCCAAAGAAGGATACGAAATTATCAAACGGAATCAATTTCGGATGAAATATCTGCTTGCTGATAAGGCGTATGATACGGACAAGATTCGGCAAAACTGTTCGACATATGGGACGAAAACATGTATCCCACCGAAATGTAACAGAATTTCGCCCGCCAAATACGACTCTGAGCTGTACAAAAAACGAAGGATAATTGAAAATATGTTTGGGCAGCTAAAAGATTGGCGGGGTATAGCAATGCGATTTTGTCGTTGCGCTCATACTTTCGACTCATTCGTATGCCTTGCCCTAATCCAGATTTTTTTCTATGTCCGCTGAACCTGATAAATTTTATTACCAATATAATTATTGAGCAATTTGCACCATCACAAATACAGAAAAATTACCATGAATCCATTTCTATAATTTCTGTTGTGATGATAAAAGAGATTTCATTGGCCTTACTACAATAAAATTGAGAAATTTTACTGCGTATTTAAATAAGAGACCTTCAACAAATAGAATAGTGCAAAAAAGGCAAAGTATTCTGACATCCTCTACGGACGGCCAATTTCCAATCTGGCCCAGTGCAGACATGACTGTTGCGTCAGGTGGTGTGTGTAGCTTTATTGCCATGACCACCAATCCACATCCCCCCGATACAAGCAGCATGTATCGAACACCTGTAAAACGTAGTAAAAACATAAGCTGTAGCCAAAAAAAACTTCCCATGAACAATCCTAAGCCATCATTTTCAAAATGCAAAGAATACCATTCAATATTATATATTGTGACTATTGAAAATAATAAATTGTATGCAGCGGCAACTACAAGAAAAAACAGAATTGCCTTGCTTGAAATGAATAAAATTTTCATTTGTACTGCTTCAAACTTGATCTGACAAAAGCCTCCGTTTTGATGATGCGTATGTCAGACTTAATTCAACTGTCCGACTTTTTCCTCCCATATTTTTTTGCCATCAAGGAAGGTCTCCATTGGCGTCCTTCCACAGCACATTTTCCCCTGGTGTGTTCGGTCGTTATTATAAAAACTTATCCATTCATCCAGATCCGTCTGTAGTTCCTCCAAAGATTGATATATCTTTTTTCTGAAAGCAACCTGATAAAACTCATGCAAAATTGTTTTATGGAATCTTTCGCAAATACCGTTGGTTTGCGGATGGCGAGCTTTTGTTTTTGTATGCTCAATATCGTTTACCCCAAGGTATAATTCATAATCATGAGTTTCCACCTTGCCGCAATATTCTGTCCCCCTGTCGGTAAGCATCCTGATTATGCCCATTTCATGTTCCATAAAAAATGGTAGTACCTTGTCATTGAGCAAATCAGCGGCCGTTATGGGCGTTTTAGTCTTGTAAAGCTTGGCAAAAGCCACTTTGGAATAGGTGTCAACAAATGTTTGCTGATAAATACGGCCAACTCCCTTGATTGTCCCCACATAAAAAGTATCCTGGCTGCCAAGATAACCCGGATGAGCGGTTTCAATTTCACCGCAAGCTTCATCATCCTGTTTCTTCTTTTCAAGAGCCTGTACCTGGGCTTCTGTAAGCACCAAACCTTCATCAGCCGATCTCTTTTCAAGGGCAGCCAGGCGTAATTTCATTGATTCAAGCCCATGCCTTAGCCAGATAGATCTGACGCCAGAAGGCGAAACAAAAACTCCTTCCTTTCGTAAATCATTGCTTACCCGAAGCTGTCCGTATGCCGGATAATCAATGGCAAATTGCACAACCCTGTTTTCTGTTGCCTCATCCACACGGTTCTTCAGGTTCGGCTTTTTGCGGTTGGCATCAATAAGCGCATCCACTCCCCCTTCTTCATGCGCCTTTTTATATCGATAAAAAGTATCACGGGAAAACCCCATAAGCTTGCAGGCTTTGGAAACATTACCAAGTTCCTGGGCAAGGGTGAGCAAACTTGTCTTGTGCTTTATAACGCTTTGGTTGAAACTGGACATGGGAACTCCTTTGGCATTGTGCCTGTTTGATGTTGAATTTTGCAAAACCATCAAAACGGAGTTCCCTTCCGTTTGCAAGGGCAAATGTCAGATCAAATCAAAACTATCCCAAATTATTTCGCTTTGGCAAGGAAAAGGCTTGCTGATTGATTGTTAAAAATTTTTATTTTTATGAAAACAATTATTTCAAAAACAAACCAGCGCAATTCTTTGCCTCGTCAATATTCCACACAGCCTCAATCAATCTCCTACACTCATCCATGCCACAAACAGGCTCGCACAGGGCAACAAATTTGTCCTCCAGTTCCTGATCTGTTGGCGGACATGATGCTTCCCAATGCGCTTCCCGGGGGCCTGATGAATATGTCTTGTTGCCGGCATTGATTATCACTTCGGAAATTACCCGCGCCGGGAATTCCTTTTCAAATTCAGGGGCAATTTCAACCGAAATTCTTTTTTGCAAATCCAGAATTTGCGGATTGTCAAAATGCTCCGGAGAAATCTGTTCTTTCATGAGATTGCCATCAATCATGGCCGCAGCCAAAGGCCATGTAAGATTATACTCTGCTTCATCAGGCGAAGATGGCACTTTTCTCGACAAAGCCGCGGCGTGGGAAAACGTCCGGACAAGGACGGAGTCAACATCTGACGGCCTGATTTTGTATTGCCTCAGCAAACCAAGGGCGGCATCAATGGCCGCATGTGTCCAGCGGCATGAAGCATACTGTTTGAAGTACAACTCATGAATCAAAAATCTGCCTTTTGGGGGAAAATCCGGGATTGGCCGCGAGTTACTCCCCGGACTGAATCGCATTTCCTGAAATGGCAGAGGAGCTGTGAGACCGGATTGCGCCAGCAACAACGAAGACATCGCCAGATATGATCCCCATCCGATGCAGTCTTTGGCCATGTTCGGCTTTTCCACACTTCGCATTACAAGACCAAGTGGGGCAAAAAAATCAGTCAATCCCAGACTCTGAAGCAGGATTTCCCGTTTCACGCCAATCAGTCGGCAACCGGCGGCAACAGCGCCAATACTGGCCCATGAGCCGGAAGTCAGAATATTGAGCGGATCATTCTGGCGCGCAATGCCTGCCCGAATGGCAATCTCATAGCCAACCGCGAAAGCAGTCAAAAATTCATGCCCTGTCGGCTGATGAGGCATTGTTTCCACCAGCGCCAACATTACAGGCAAGAGGCAGGCTCCCGGTCGCCCCTGAGCCGGTCGTGATCCATGCTCGATATCCAGCGCGTTTGAGGCAAAACCATTGGCAATGGAAGCGCCGAGCAGGGATGCGTTCCCTCCGGCTAAAACAGTGCATCTTTCTTTGGGAGTGGCTGGCAGGTGTTCGACCGCGAATTTGGCAGCGACTTCCGCGGCTGGCATACGGCTTCCGGCGAGGATCGCTCCGAGATCATCCAGAAGACAACGGATAGTCTGATGAATGCATTCTGGCTCGACAAGATTGAATTCTGAAATAAAATCAAGAAATTCATCCACATTGTTTGTCATGCCAACTCCAGTTTCGCAACGTCCCATCCAAATGGTGTGGAACGTTGCGATCTATATCGGAAAACTATTCGACAATACTCTTGAGCGCCTTGTTTATCCATTGGGAATCAATTTTTTCAGACAGAACTGGCCAGCATTTTTCTCTCGCGGAAGCGGCAAGTATATTGATATCATCCGGGGTGACGTCAATAACTTCGATTCCGGCCTCCTTTAATTTCCTTGTATATTCCTCAGCCTGGGCCATGAAATCCCTGTAACGGCGCTCTTCCAGTTCTTTGGCCGCCAGGGTGAGTATTTTTTTTTGCCCGTCATCAAGCTTTTGCCATAATTGCAGATTGATCATCACGGGCCAGAGCTGGACAAAATCATTGAGGGGAATAAAATATTTGATAAGGTCGCGATAATTCACATAGTTGCCATTTGCGCCAAACCCCATGACTCCGTCCACTATGCCTGTCTGGAGAGCCGTGAAAGTGTCAGACATGGGAATCGGAGTTGGCTGGTAGCCCATGCTCTCGGCATGGAGGGCGAATGCGGGATCGTTCGGAATGCGCAATTTTATGCCTTTCGGGGCGCCGGGAACATTCCATTCATTTGGCATCTTCTTTGTGCCTATGCCGCCAAAAAACAGCGGCACATATGTTATGGGATATATGTTCTGGCCAATGAAAAGCTGGTCAAGGTCCTTTCTGAAAGGAGATTCCGGAGCCATGTTTTTGCGCAGCATTTCCGCATTCTTGAACAGATAGGGAAAATAGAGGAAAGAAATCCGTTTTTCCGCCTGCGAGCTGGCCGGCTGGGTTGCCATTTCCAGCCCTCCCATCGAAACGCGCTGCTGCATGACAGTCCAGTCGCCAAGCTGCATCGCGGGGAAAACCTTTATTTTTATTTCGCCCTTGCTCAATTCATCCACGCGTCTGGCGAATTCCTGTATTGCCTGGTCTTCCAGCGTATCCTTGGGAAAAGTATGGCCAAGTTTCCAGTTCTGGGCGGCATATGCCGCATCGCACAAAATAAAACCCAGCACAACAAGCATTGCCAACAGTTTGCGTGTGATTCCCATCATAAAAACATCCTCCTTGATGGCCGTGGAAACAGACTTCACCAGGGCCGGTTGAAAATCAGGCCAGTCCGAACAGGCGCGGCAGCCATAAAGCCAGTGGTTCGCAAAAAGTAACCAGAAAGCACATGGGTAAATAGCCGATACAGAGAAGAATTATTAACGGTTTAAGAATTTGGGCAAATTCAACATTGCCTATGCGCATACTGAAATACAGGATGCCGGCAAATGGCGGCGTAAGCGTTCCCATTGACAAATTCACCCCGATTATGGCCGCGAAATGCACCGGATTCATGCCTATGGCTTTTACCAGCGGAAGCAGAAGAGGGGCCATGAGCAGAATGCCGGTAGCGTCATTCATAATCATCCCGACAAAAATCAGCGCGGCATTGATCAGCAGCAGCAACACTATTTTATTGTCGGTAACGGAAAGCAGGAAATCGGCCAGCTGTTGCGGCAATCCGCCAAACACGAATTGCTGGCTTAACATGAGGCCAAACAGAATCATCACCATGATAGAGCCAACGGCAGTGGCGGAATCCGTAGCGGCCTTGACGACTCCTCCTGTGGCAAGGCCGCGATAAATCAGGAAACCGACGGGGATAGCGTAGGCGGCGGCGACAGCTGCCGATTCTGTTGGCGTCATTATGCCTCCATAAATTCCGCCAAGTATGATCACCGGCATCAGCAGAGCCGGAAAAGCCGCAAATATCGCTGAAGGCAACTTCTTTACCGTTTGCGCAAAGGGAATTTTGTCAACCGGAATTGCCTTTCGTTTTGCGTAAAACCAGTTGGCAACGCAAAAAATTATCATAAGCACAATGCCTGGCATCAGGGTGGAAAGAAAACAGGCGAGGATGGAGGTTTCAGTTACCCAGCCATAGACCACCATATTGATGCTGGGCGGAATCAGCAGGCCAAGCACGGAGGCATTGGCTATCAAAGCGGTGGCGTATGCCCTGTCATAACCCTGGCTTACCATGCGGGGAATAAGCAATGGCCCTGTAGCCGCCACCCCGGTAAGGCCAGAACCCGAAATCGCTCCGATAATTGCGCAGGCAAAAACCGCTACCGATCCAAGCGCTCCCCTGAATCGTCCTAATACCAGATCGCAAAGCTTGAGCAGGGCGTCCGCTATGCCGCTCTCACTCATCAATGCGCCAGCAAAAACAAAGAGCGGAATGCAAAGAAGTACGGGGTTCACAAGCTGTTCAAATCCCCACAAGAACAGGCCGCTCATGCTGCCTATGTCTGTGCAGAGGACCATGTACATCAGTGCCCCGCCGAAACAGAAAGGCAACGGAGTGCCAAAGGCAAGCAACCCCACAAGAATACCGATGCTGATTGCAAGATCGCCTAGCATGAGTGTTCAGCCTTGCCAAAAATTCCGCGAAGCCGTTTGAAACTGCGGACAAGATGAATCAGGCAATATGCGGTAATCAAAATCATCCCAGCGGCGATGGCTGTTTCACCTATATAAAGTGGCGTAAAAAGATAGCTTGTTTTGCGGTTTGCCTCCAGGCTGTAGAAAAAATACTCCACAGCATGCCATGTAAGCCAGGATGAAATGATGAGGCTGAAAACTCTGGCGCAAAAATCAAATACGGCCACGGGGCGCGGTTTTGGGAAAAAAACCGGCAGAATTTTGGCCACAATCTGGGTGTCCTCGCGGGATGCGTTGGCGCAACCGAGCATATACATCCAGATGGCCGGGAAAATTATGGTTTCGTCCAGCCACATGAGGGGCATATGGAGAACATAGCGCAAAAGAACCTGAACACACTCCATTATGGTGGCAAGCAAAAGAAGAAAAGTTAAAGACCAGCGAAAAAAACGCTCCATTGTCATCTCTACCTGTCAGATCCGGGAGTCCGGAGCCTGGAATTACAATTATTATTGTCACAGGTTTTAGACAGAAGGCTGGCATTCAAGGATATAGGGAGCATATCATTCATCTGTTGCCCGATTCATTCCAGGCGTGTCAACGAATGGATCATCATAGTTTTTGGTGACAGCCTTGCGCCCTGTCATAAAAAAAGCGTCTTCAACTGTTTTGTCAAATTTAACAAGGTTTTTCTTGCTTGCGTCTCCTTGCCTTAAGCTGAATTCCATGCAGATGGCATTAATCAGGGCAAAAACCGGTCCCAGTATGTCTATGTAGGAAAATATTCCGACGTCAAGGGTAAAAAGAATATTGCTTATTTCAGCCAGGGGGGACGAGTCATCTTTGGTTATGGCAATGATGGTGGCTTTTTTCTGGGCAGCTTCTTTGGATAGCTCTATTACCGCCTTGGGATAGCGGGGAAAAGACAGACAAAAAACAAGGCTGTTTTTGTCAAGCCGGGAAATAACCGCCGCTTTCAGAATATCAGCTGTCTGCATGGGTAACAATTTTGGCGTTATCTTGGCTAAAAGCTGCTCAAGATAAATTGTCGCCGGATAAGCGCTCATGCTGCCCAATACACATATTGATGAGCTTTCATTCATCAGGGAGACGCACTGCGATATTTTTTCTTCAGGATAATTTTCCAGCAGCTTGCCCAAGTTGGCCGCATCCTTTTCAATGATTTTGCGCCCCAGACTGCCGACATCATTATTATTGTCATTGCAAAATCTTGCAATATGAAAATAGGTGGCATGGGAAATTTTATTATTGCGCAAATCATGCATCGTCCTGGAAAAATCAAGAAAGCCATTATAGCCCAGGGTTTTGCAAAATCTGTTAACCGTGGGTTCGGATGTACCTATCCTTGCGGCAAAATCTGTTAATGACAGCACTCCAAGTGTTTCTGGGTGCCGGTAAAAATAATCGCCAACTTTTTGTTGTTTTCGAGGTATTTTCGGAATAGCTTCCCGTATTTCCTCAATTGCGGCATTAAACATTTTTTCTCCAAAAAAAATTTTTTGTTTTTTAAAAAATAAGTAGAAAATACTTTTGCGTCAACAGGCGAATTCCGGTCCGCCATTATGAGCAGGCGTCTCGGGTAACACCATGATTTTTTTACTTATTTTTTCCTGAAAATCCCATGACACAAAAAAAATATTTTCTTTCGGTAAAAACAGCGCCGTAAAACAGGCTGCCATGTTTTAAATATTGTTGTATTTCAATGTGTTGAGCCAAAAGCAATATTTGTAGGAATTTAAAAATTTTTAAAATTCAAAAAAATTCTTTACAATTCTTTTTCAGGTAGTATATAAAGAAAATGTATTATTCAAAGACGTGCTTTTTGCATAAAAAAAGCTCCAAATTTTCTGGGGGAAAATTTGGAGCAACTGTAGGTGTCTTTCCCAATCCGTAAAACCTCAAATCCCAATGAGATGAGGATCCTATGGCAGATTTTACGAATGATTTTTTGGGTTCAGAAACGAACAGCGGCGATTCTTTTACCGCAAATCCAATTGCCGCGCAAGATGTTTATTCGGCAGCTGCTTCCAATGGGAACAACGGAAATGGTAACGGCAATAACGCCAAAGGCCATGTCTGCACAGACCCCGACGAGCATGGGCCGCAAGGGAACGGCAACGGGTATGGCCATAACAAGGGAGAAACAGCACAAGCACTTTCGGAAGCTGAGGATGTCCCCCCTTTCACGCCTGGAATTGTTAATAAAAACCGTGTCTACTCTTCAGTAGTCATAGATATTTTGAGCGAAGGAGGCTGGATACCAGAAGGAAATGACAATTCAAAACATACAAATAATTCTTACATACCAGAAGATCCAAATCTTGATCCAACAGCTGAAGGCGTTCCACTTGTAATTTATGTTAAACCTGCCCGCGGAAAAGCCAACGATGCCTATCTGAATTATGTAGGAATTGATTTGGCTCCAAATCCCGGAAAAATATTCATGGGAACCACCGAGATTAAACCGGGTTTCCAATATATAGATGATTACCAAAACATTTATGATTTTGATATTGTAGATGATTTCTTCACTTTAAACATAACTCCCGGGCCGGATCCCGAACACAATCCTGTTGATTTGTCAGGACTTGGCGGTCTTTACTTTGTCCCTGAAAACGAATTTTCGGACGAGGAAATAGACCTGTTCATTGAGGCTGAATGTTCCAATGGCTATAAATCAAAGGGTTCAGACGGCTATGGTTATATAGCTGTCGATGCGGTGGCCGATCTTCCTGTATATGATGAAGGAACGAACAGCCCTGTTACTGTAGGGCCAAGCACTGATGTTGAACTCAATCCCGATGGCACAAACTATCAGGATGGCTCCGCTGTCCAGACAATTATGGGTAGCATGCCAGCGGATGGAGCCGAAAGGACCTACAACCTTGGCGATTTCACTTTCAAGGATTATGAGGACGGTTCTGAGGAACATTTCCTGCTCGTAAAAGTTGACCCCACTGGCACTGTCAGCATTGACGCCACGAAACTGGGATTGCCTGATAGCCCTTATGCGGCTTTTGAGGCTCTCCCTGAAGGCGCGGAGCTTGAAATTGTATGTTTTGACGGCAAAAACATCATTCCTGATGCCGATTTTGACAAAGACAATCCCAATCACGCGCAATTCTATAAAATCAATATTGCAAATTCTTACCTTAAGGAACACGATGGCAATGTCAATCTGCAATTGCCTGTCACAGTCAAGGGAGGCGCTGACGATGGAGAATACTCCCTCGAGGTCAAGGCTTGCGCAAGGGAACTGGTTACGCAGGATGACGTTGATAACGGCGATAATGATGAATGGGATTGGGGCAATAATTTCGCTTTTACTCCTGTCGAGCCTGTCCAGGTAAAAGTCCAGTCCATTGCTTCCACCGTTACCGTCTCCACAGGCTGGGTTTATGAAAGCGGCGCAGCTTCAGCTACCCCTGCCAACCCCGCTGCCGACCCGGATGCCACTGGTTTTGGCGCTGGCCAGACCTCGCATACTTTTACTACTTCCGATGGAAAAACCGTCCATTCCGCCGCTGTAATCAACATCAGACCGGAACTTGCCAATGGCGAAACGCTAGGCAAATATGTGACTCTGACCTTTGACGGTTCCCGCGGCGATTTTTACGATAAAAATGGCGAACGGCTCAACTCTGGAGAGGGAGAAGGTTTCGCCACCATTCCCGCCAGCTGGCTTACAGGTCAGGATAATCCTATCTACTTTGTTCCCAACGACGACTCCGATGATCATAGTGATATCCTCATCAACTATGAGTTTTCAATTAATGTTCCTTCTGGTGATGGAACCACCAAAGAATTCAAGGCCAAAGGCGAAATTCCCATTGTAGTGGACGCCGTTGCCGATCCGGCCAAAATGGATCTTACCGAAAGTGGCAAAGTCTCGGATTTTGACGGTTTTGTCCTGAATTATGATGCCGAAATACGCAATGACTTCGATGAAAAACAGTATATCGTCATCAAGGATGCTTCGGGCCAGCTGAAACTGGGTGAAGACCTTGGCAAGTGGGCGCCATTCCTTGAAAGAGCCACGATTGAAGAACTTCGGGCATTTGACAGCCAGGAATCCGGAGCCAAACATTATTTCGACAATCTCGGACAAAATGACATCATTCTCAAAATCAAGGATTTGAGCGGTTTTGAAGGCGCGGACGGTTCTACTGACGGGGAAGTCCATTTTGAAATTCCCTTCACCGTCAAGGACAGAAGCCAGACAGGAAGTGAAGTCAAGGTCACCGTCCAGACAATAGTCATCGAACAGGGCGGCAATAATCGGGATAACTGGGCGGGCTCTGACAGCGAATACGATTTTGCCAATAATATAGCCGTCACGGAAGATGATGTGACTGTTTACCTCGCCCAGGGCGGCGCCACGGCAACCGCCACCAGCCATGTTTATGAGGGCGATAACAGCCGGCAGCACCAGCCTGACGGAAGCGGTCATGAAGATGGCGGAACGGCAATAGACATTACCTTGACTGACCCCAACGAAGCCATTCATGAAATCAGTTTTACACTCAGCACAGCCGATGGAGCTCCTGTTGATGGCTATATGGCATTTGGCACAGGCGGCGAACCGATCAGAATTCCGCAAGATGCAAAACTTGTCTTCACTTCAAAAATTATCAATGGCGTTGCCCATTATACAGGTGTTGACATTGTTGCCAGCGATGGCGCGACAACAAGTATTCCTATAACTCCGGCTGCCACGCTGGCAGAAATCAATGGCCTGAATGAAACTTCAGGACTGCGTTTCATCCCTGAAGGGGACAATGACGCAGATGTCACTATCTCAATGTCAGGTCGTGTCGTGGACGTGCGCTCAGGGGATGTGATTACAGTTGACAATCTCGCCTCTGCCACAATTATTCGCGATGCCGTTGCTGACAAGCCGGTTGTGGTGGACGCGGAGATCGTTCGGGCGGATGGTTCGCCTCATGCGGTAGTAGCTGGCTCAACCGTCACCCTGAACATAAAATCAACCTTTGGCGACTATCAAGACGGTTCGGAAAGCCATTACATTTTTGTCAGAAAAGACTATCTGTCAAAAGTTGAGATTTCAGGCAGTGACTTTACAGTCCTGGATACGGGTGCCGCCAATAAGGTTTTCAACAAGGTAAAAGACCCAAAAGGCATCGCTGATGCGGACGATGCAAATTACTGATCTTCCAAATTTTTACTAAACAATATTTAGCAAAGCTGCTACACTGCATGGCATGGAACTACCAAGCAGCAAAGCAAAAAACGTTCGGGAGTACAGGCGATTGCGGGCAGTGGAACTTTTTGAAAGCGGTATGAAGCAGGCTGCCATCGCACGAGCGCTTAATGTTACCAGAGGTGCCGTAAGCCAATGGCTTTCCGCATATCGGGATAAAGGGCTTGAAGCTCTTCGTTATCGGAAAATCACAAAAAATCCATGTC
>Ga0209694_1003055_pt1 | contig 11895 bp, 13 predicted proteins | sample GluameincwithD2O_FD_187499 | JGI IMG/M metagenome (GOLD analysis project Ga0209694, IMG submission 187499) | Mouse cecum microbial communities from Vienna, Austria - Glucosamine amended microcosms incubated with D2O (SPAdes) (version 2) | ecosystem: Host-associated > Mammals > Digestive system >...
AAAAAGGGAGAATACGCCAGAGGAAATTTTTACTGTAGTACAGCCAGACCTGATGGTAGTTTGCGACAAAACAAAAATCGACCGGCGTGGGATTCACGGAGCACCTGATATGGTTATTGAGATTGCCTCTGATTCTACTCGCCGGATCGATCGGCTTACGAAGCTCAATCTATATCAAAGGGCGGAAGTAAAAGAATATTGGATCGTCGATCCTGACACACATATTGTTTCTGTCCACATGTTAGAGAACGGTGTTTATCGTACTGCTGGCGTCTACTCCTCCGGGATCATGCCTGTCAACATTTTGCCTGGATGCAAAATAGATCTTTCGACAGTATTTCCAGGTGAATAGTCGGGGGCTGGCATGGGCTGAGTGTTCAATAGGCGGAATTTGGAATAATTAATGTGCGAGTCCCTGAAAATTTTTCGGGGACGCTTTTTAGGGAATACCAACTTTCTCAGAAAGGGCTTTGGTCGGCAGGAGCGAGCGGTTCGAATGCCTATACCTAGTGGTCACTTCGGGCAAATGTGTCTGCTTGCTCCCCCACGGGAAGCGCTGCCTCAGGGCCATCCATGAGTACACAGATTGTTCCGTCTGTAATGGCGTATTTGTCCTCGCTGGGGTGCTGGCCGGGAGCAGGACGGCCTGAGCGCACCTGATATGCCGCCTTTTCACGATCCAGAATTCTCCGTAGGGCAGCAAGCTGTTTTTTCGTCATGACGCATCTCCTTTCTCTTGTACCCCCAAAATCTTTATTCTTTCGGCGGCAACTCGCAACTGCCAAATGTCCGAGAAAAATATGGGCGTGTACCAGATCTCCTGTCCCTCCTGTGGAGCAGGGAGCAGGACACTGGGGCCAACTGTGGGGTGCAGCAGGGAATCCCTCACAACAATGTAACCGGGGCACCCCAGCAAGCTCAACTGGACGAAGCACATTATTGCTTCTCTCACTTTTGCCGGTCAGACAGACATAAGCTGCAGGCCGACATGGTGATGAAGTCTGCCCACACCTCCCAACGCCCATGGCGGTCTGATAAGTACCGAAATCGTTCATAGATCCCTTTTTGATGCTCGGTGTTGAGTCGGATGTGATTTCTGCTCAATGGCATTCCTCCTTTTATGAATTAACCCCCGTTTTTTGATTTAATCCCCAATTTTGCATCTCACTGAGGAATTAACCCCAGAAAGTTGACTATCCCATTTGCAAAAATTCGGATTAAATCAAATTTTTGCGTCAAAATCTCGGAATAATTCGATTTATCCCGAAACACTATGTGCCTCTTACTTTTCGTTTGGGCACTTTCTTCGCTCAAAAATGTCCTCCAGCGCACCCCCCAAACGCCCTCCCAACGCCCTCCCAACAGGGCTTTTCCAAAGAATGGTCAGGCACCGGCTCTCAATTTTTTCTCTCAAAAACCCTCCGAATTACCCCGGCCCGCCGCCAAAAGGACAACAAAAAAGAGCCCAGAGCAATTCGCAATGAACTACTCTGGACTCTCAAATTTTACTCAGTGCTTGCTCTCAACGCTACTCTGAAAGGGACAGAATTGGGATGGTTTTGGGTGGGGCAGGCTCAGGGCTATTTACTTAATCATGGAGGCAACCTCGGCGGCGAAGTCGTCCTCAGCCTTCTCAATGCCCTCGCCGGTGGCGAAGCGGGTAAAGGCCTTGACGGTGATGGCACCGCCCAGCTCCTTGGCCACGGCAGCAATGTGCTTCTCCACGGAAATTTTGTTCTCCTTGACGAAGGCCTGCTGGAGCAGGCAGTTCTCCTCGAAGTACTTGCCCATCTTGCCCATGACGATGCCTTCCTTCACCTTCTCGGGCTTGGAAGCCATCTTGGGGTCGTTGGCCAGCTGAGCCAGCTGGATTTCCTTCTCCTTGTCCAGAACCTCCTGGCTCACGTCAGACTTGTCCAGATAGGTGGGGTTCATGGCGCAGATCTGCATGGCAACGTCCTTGCCCAGCTCCACCACCTTATCGGCGTCGATGCCCTCAACGGCCAGATTGACCAGCACAGCCACCTTGCCGTTCATGTGGATATAGGGCACGTTGGCCCCCTCAGCGTAGCGGACGAAGCGGCGGATCTGGATGTTCTCACCGATGGCCAGCACCTTGTCGGCGGTAACGTCGGCGATGGTGCGGTCGGTACCGGGGTAAGTGCAATTCTTCAGGGCCTCCACGTCAGTGGGGTCCTGGGTGGCGACGGCGGTGGCCACGTCCTTGACGAAGCCCTGGAATACGGCATTTTTGGCCACGAAGTCGCTCTGAGAGTTGACCTCAATGATTACGCCCACGCCGTTGTCAGCCACGATGGCGAAGGACACGCCCTCGGCAGCCACTTTGCCTGCCTTCTTCACCTGGGCGGCCAGGCCCTTCTCGCGCAGCAGCTCGATGGCCTTGTCAAAGTCGCCGTCGGCCTCCACCAGGGCGTTCTTGCAGTTCATGATGCCTACACCGGTCATCTCGCGCAGCTTCTGCACGTCTTTTGCGGAAATTGCCATAATAAATTACCTCCAAATCATTGATGGGTGAATATCAGAATTGACGCAGGGCGCGACGACTCGGCGCGCCGCACGCCGTCGTTCGTCTGGGCGGCGTGCCGGGGTCGTCACGCCCTACACAAATAGCTCTTACTCAGCGGCAGGGACGGCCTCCTCAGCGGGGGCGGCATCCTGGCCCTGCTTGCCCTCCTGAATGGCGTTAGCCATGATGGAGGAGATCAGCTTGATGGCGCGGATGGCATCGTCGTTGCCGGGGATCACGTAGTCGATCTCATCGGGGTCGCAGTTGGTGTCCACGATAGCCACAATGGGGATGTGGAGCTTGCGGGCCTCGTTGATGGCGTTGCGCTCCTTGCGGGGGTCCACCACGAACAGGGCGCCGGGAAGCTTGCGCATCTCAGTGACGCCGCCCAGGTATTTCTCCAGCTTGGCGATCTCGCCCATGTGCTTGATGACTTCCTTCTTGGGCAGCATGTCGAAGGTGCCGTCCTCCTGCATCTTCTTCAGCTGAGCCAGACGGTCCACGCGGCCCCGCATGGTTTTGAAGTTGGTGAGCATGCCGCCCAGCCAGCGGGCGTTCACCCAGTACATGCCCACGCGGCTGGCCTCCTCGCGGATGGCCTCCTGGGCCTGCTTCTTGGTGCCCACAAAGAGCAGGGTCTCGCCCTTCTCGCCCAGGGAGCGGACGAAGTTGTAGGCCTCCTCCAGCTTCTTCACCGTCTTCTGGAGATCAATGATGTAGATCCCGTTGCGCTCGGTGTAGATGTAGGTGTCCATCTTGGGGTTCCACCGGCGGGTCTGGTGGCCGAAGTGTACACCGGCCTCCAGCAGCTGCTTCATAGATACGACTGCCATAGTTTGTTTCCTCCTGTTTTTCAGTTAATCTTCTGGGGGCATCATGTCCTCCGCCAACCCGGAATATCCCGGGCACCGGGCGGAAAATCCGCACTCCCACGCATAATGCCTTGGTAGTATACCACACTTCCCCGGGGGACGCAACAGTTTTTTCCTGATTTTTTGATAATTATTCGTATTTTATGGACAAGCCGCCCCTCGGCTGCCGGCTGCCCCTCCAGGCTGCAAAATTGTGGTTGAGTTTTCCGGCCGTTTGCGCTATAATTACGCTATTACCCACTGGGCAGCGAGCCCGGTCACGGCCCGCCGGGAGAGGCGGACCACGAAATAAAGGAGAGCAATATGAAGTTCCATATTGTCAGCGACAGCTCCTGCGACCTGGGACGGGAACGGCTGGAGCATCTGGGCGTGGGGATGGTGTCCTACTACGTGGGCTTTGAGGACGAGCCCTATTACCGCGAGGAGCGGGATATCCCCACCCACCGGTTTTATCAGATGATGGCGGACCGCCCCGGGGTATTCCCCAAAACCTCCATGCCCACCATGGAGGACTATCTGGAGGCCTTCCGGCCTCTGGCGGCCCAGGACATGCCCATCCTGTGTATCTGTCTGAACGCCGCCTTCAGCGGCTCCTGCCAGTCGGCCCTCAACGCAGCGGAGGAGCTGCGGGAGGAGTTCCCCCGGGCCCGGGTACAGGTGGTGGACTCCACCCTGGCCACCGTACTCCAGGGCATGTTTGTGGAGGAGGCGGCCGCCCTCCGGGACGCGGGCTATACGCTGGAGGAGGCGGTGGAGGCGCTGAAGCCCTTGCCCGCCACCGGCCGCATCTTTTTCACCACCAGCGACCTGGACTACCTCCGCCACGGCGGACGCATCGGCCGGGCGGCGGCCGCCACCGGCGCCCTGCTGAAGGTGAAGCCCCTCATCGGCTATAAAGACGCGGGCCTTGTCTCCGACGGCATTGCCCAGGGGCGGAAGAAGTCGCTGGTCCGGGTGCGGGAGCTCTTTTTCCGCCACCTGAAACAGGAGGAGATTGACCTGGACTGCTACCGCCTGGCCACCGGCTTCGGCCTGGACCGGGAGGAGCACGCGGCTTTTGCTCAGACCATCTACAGCGGCCTTCTGGAGCTGGGAGCCGACCGGCCCGAGGTGAAACACCCCTACCAGATCGGCGTGACCATCGGGGTGCACACCGGCCCCACCCCCATCGGCGTTGGACTGATCCGCCGGGCGGTTTAGCCCCGGAAACAGGCCTTCCCCGGCCCCCGGCGGGGCCGGGTCTTTTGTTCCAGAAAAAGGGAATATTTGTAACGGTTTTGTCACTTGCAATTTGTCGAAAATATGATATCCTGATTAAGAACGGTTTAAACAGATTTCTGTTTGTCTCCAGCTTGGAGGTGTATATAAATGCCTGGTAATTATCAGGGAAAACGGGTCGCCCGGTCCCACAAGGTTACCATGATTGTGATTGCGGCAGTGGTAGCCGCGGCCGCTGCGGCGGCAATTTTCTTTCTGAAATACTACGACGGAGCAGAAAAAAATCCGGACGCCGCCCACATTGGCAGCGGGTCCGGCGCGGGGAGCGCCAGCGGGCCGGATGTGAGCACATTTCAGGACCCGCCCAAGGTTTCCGACGAGCCCAAGGCCCCGCCCTACGACTTCTCCCAGCCCGTCCCCGAGAGGGAGCCGGTGGAAAATAGCTACTTTGACGACGCCGCCTTTGTGGGCGACTCCCGCACCGACGGCTTTATGCTCTACAGCGGCATTGGCACTGGCGAAAATCTGGCTGCCAACGGCGTGTCCATCTTCAGGCTGGCCGAGCGGAAATCCCTGACCATCGACGGGGAGAAATATACCCCCCTGGAGGCCCTGGCCCTGAAGCAGTACGGCAAGATCTACATCGCCCTGGGGGTCAACGAGCTGGGCTACAACAACGACAAGGGTTATTATGAAAAATTCTGCGCCGCCGTCGACGAGGTACGCCGGGTCCAGCCCAACGCGGTCATCTACATCCAGAGCCTGATTCCGGTGAATGAGGCGCAGTACCTGGCCGCCACCGGCCACGACTACCTGACCAACGACCACCTGCGGATCTATAACCAGCTGATGCAGCAGGTGGCTGAGGAGAAAAAGGTGGCCTACGTAAACGTGTACGAGGCCTTCGCGGACGAAAACGGCTCTCTGCCCGAGGGAGACAGCCGGGACGGCGTACATCTCTATAAGGAGTCCTGCCAGCGGTGGCTGGAGTATCTGAGGACCCACACAGTGGAGTTCGACACTCTGTACCCCGACGGGCCTCCCCCGGTGGAGGTCCCCGACCCCGAACCGGCTGGGCCGGACACATCAACTGCGGATGGGAGTGGACAAGGATGAAAAAGCTCTTGACGATTATGCTGGCTCTGGCGCTGAGCCTGGGGATGACGGCCTGCGGCGGAAAAGATTCCGGCGACTACAAACCGGCAGACGTCCAGGCCATGGCGGAGGCCGGCGCCTTCTCCGAGACCCTGGAGGAGTTGGACGCCGACACCGCCTTTTCCGCCCTGTACCGGCTGGAGAGCTACGGACTGGCCCGGGAGGACCTGAAGGACTGCGCCGTGCTGCGCTCCGCCGGGGCCACCTGTGAGGAGGGCACGGTGCTGGTGCTGGACAGCGAGGCCCACGCCAAAGACGCCCAGAAGGCACTGGAGGACTATGTCCAGGGCCAGATCGACGCCAACGAGGACTACGGATACCGTCTGGCAGAGGTTCCCAAGCTGAAGGACGCCTACATAGACGTAAAGGGCTGCACCGTCCTGATGGTGGTGGCCAACGACCTGGAAGCCGCAAAGAAGGCGGTGGACGGGAAGTCGTGACCATCCCGGGAAACACCTCGGGCCCTGTGTGAAGCTTATAAGTTTTTACCAGCTTCACAGGGAACTGATCCTGTATCACACAAAGAATCCCGGCCTTATGGCCGGGATTTTCTCATATCTGGCAATAGTTACAGGGCTCGTCCACTGTGACGGTGTATTTCTCCAGCAGGGTCACTGGGTGGTAGGACAGCTTGCTGGTGCGCAGGCCCGGGTCTCCGGTGTCGTCCTCCCGGTTGATAAAGGCCACGCCCTCCCCGGCAAACTGCTGGGCAAACTGGGCCACCAGCATCTGGTAGCAGCCCTCATAGTCCCGGTCGGCCTTCTCGATGTGGGTAAACAGGGTATCGCCGATGATCTCCCCCAGCGAGAAGCCCACAATCCGGTCCTCCACCAGCAACACACCGCCCAACAGGTCGTAGGTCTGGTAGTTGTCCAAAACCTCGTGGGTCTTGGCCACATCCTCCCGGAAGGTGGCCGCCCCCTTGCTCCACCGGGCGGCGTAGCTGTCCAGAAAGGCCTTTACCGCCGGAATATCCTCCGGCCCGATGGATCGGAAGGCCCAGCTGCCATAGGTCTTCAGGAACTTGTTCACATGGTTGCGCTGGCCGCTGAGTTTTTTTCCCCGGAAATATTTCAGGTCATCCGCCCGATAGAGATAGTCGAAACTGTCCCGCTCCCCCACCGCAGTGCTGGCGGGGAAAAAATCCTGGAGCTGTTCCAGCTCGTCCTTGGGGACGGGGTAGAAGGCGATGGGCATGTTCCGGCGGCAGCAGTAGTCGGCAATCTGCTGAAAGTGCTCCCGCCGTCCGCCCCCCAGGGGCAGGGTGAAGGTGGGGCCCAGACCGGGGTAGTCCACCTTGAAATACAGGGAGCCGCCGTACACGGCCCACTCGGTTTTATAGATATCCCGCCAGATAAAGACGGTGCCAGGGGTGGTGTCGCAGATACGGCTGCGGCTGTAGCCAAAAAACTGGCGCAGGCGGGGCAGGTCCTCCAGCCGGAGGGGGTGGAAATCCAACATAAATTTACTCAAATCCTTTTACTGATATAATTCCCCGCCTTCGGGCGGGGAATTATAGTATTTTATTCCATTATATCCGATAATCGCCCATAATACCAGCCCGTAACCCCCTCTTTTTTGCACAAAAAACCGCGTCTGGTTTTCCTCACCACCGTCAAAACCTCCCCGGAGGCGACGGGCAGCCGGTAGTCAGTGGAGTCCTCGCACTCCAGCCCGCCGGGCCCCCGGCGGAGATAGTCGTTGAGGATGTACAGCTCCCGTCCCGTCTCCAGATGGCGGCACAGTGAGAGCTCCTCCCCCTCCTCCAGCAGTTCCAGAGCGGACCGCCCCCAGCGGATATTGACGGAGTCCCCGCTGGCCTGCTGAGGCTCCAGGGCTCGGGCAGTGGGCAGGCCGTCCCAGGCAGTCCAGGTGAAGGCCTCGCTGTCCTCCGAGGGGAGCATCAGGGCGTTGAGCTGGCCATCCACCTTCAGCACACAGGCGCCGTCGATGGAGATGATTTTCCGCTCCCGGCAGAACAGGGGGGCAGAGGAGGGAATCTGCGGGTCGTAGAGGGTGACGGGCCAGTGGCCCACAATCACCCACTTGTCAAAGGCGTGGCCCTGCCCCAGAAAATCGTCGTTTTTCATGCAGCCCCACCGGTCCAGCTCCTCCATCCCCTCCAGGGACGGGACGCCCCCGTGGACAAAGACCAGATGCTCCGTCTCCAGAACGGTGGGCATGGCCTTCAGCCAGGCCCACTCCTCCGGGAAGGCGGCCCGCAGGTCCCGCCGGAGCCGGGGCAGATCGGTCCACTGCTCAAAGCCCCTCTCCCGGGCCAGCTGGCGGATGGTGGACTCCGGGTGCCGGGGGAGGTAGGAGGCAAAAAAGCGGCTGTCCAGCTCGTCGGATTCAAAAAATCGCAGCACCAGCCCGTCGCAGTTGCCGCAGACGGGGTAGACGGTGTGGGTCCGGGACAGGGCCATCAGGTGGCGCAGCAGAGGCAGGCTGTCCTGTCCCTTCTCCAGAAGGTCCCCCAGCAGGATCAGAATGTCGTCGGGGGTGAGCCGGACCTTCTCCATCAGCGCCAGAAAAAAGGGGAAGTTGCCGTGAATATCACTGACGGCGATGATCCGCCGCCCCGGCTCGAACACGGGGCGGATTACAATTGCTTTGTCCATAACAGGGCCTCCTCTCAGCGCGTGTCGGGTTAAGCATACCACAGCCTGGGTGGAAAATTCAAGAGAAAGCCGCAACGCTTCGGTGCGGCCGCTCCATTTGACGGCAAACGCAAAAGGCACGTGGCAAAAAATCCATGATATGGACATAGTCCCTATTGAGAAATGGCAGGCTCTATGCTACAATGGGACACACTGCACGACAGATCAGGAGGAGAACTATGAAATTAGGCATCGTGGGTCTGCCCAACGTGGGCAAAAGCACCCTGTTTAACGCAATCACCAACGCCGGCGCGGAGAGCGCCAACTACCCGTTCTGCACCATCGACCCCAACGTGGGTATGGTGGCCGTGCCCGACATCCGTCTGGACCGGCTGTCTGAGATGTACCACCCCAAGAAGACCACCCCGGCGGTAATTGAGTTTGTGGACATCGCCGGTCTGGTGAAGGGAGCCAGCCGGGGCGAGGGCCTGGGCAACAAGTTTCTGGGCAACATCCGCATGACCGACGCCATCGTCCACGTGGTCCGCTGTTTCGACGACGACAACGTGATCCACGTGGAGGGCTCCACCGACCCCGTCCGGGACATGGACACCATCGACCTGGAGCTGGTTATGGCCGACCTGGAAATGGTGGAGCGGCGGATCGACAAGGCCAAGAAGGCGGCCAAGGGGGACAAGAAGTTCCTTCAGGAGGCCGCCGACTTCGAGGGCCTGCGGGACTGGCTCAACGATGGAAAATCCGCCCGGAGCTACACCGAGGTGGATATCGCCGCGGAGTACCCCGACTGCGAGCTGCTCTCCCTCAAGCCGGTGATCTACGCCGCCAATCTGGACGAGGCGGGATTCTCCGACCCCGCCGCCGTCCCCTACTACGGGCAGGTGGAGAAGCGGGCCAAAGAGCAGGGGGCCCAGGTGATCCCCGTGTGCGCCAAGCTGGAGGCGGAGATTGCCCAGCTGGACGGGGAGGAAAAGCAGATGTTTCTGGACGACCTGGGGGTGGCGGAGTCCGGCCTGGACCGGCTGGTGAAGGCCAGCTACACCCTTCTCGGCCTGATCTCCTACCTCACCTCCGGCGAGGACGAGTGCCGGGCCTGGACCATCACCCGGGGCACCAAGGCCCCCCAGGCGGCTGGCAAGATTCACTCCGATTTCGAGCGGGGCTTCATCCGGGCTGAGGTAATCTCCTACGATGACCTGATGGCCTGCGGAACCATGTCCGCCGCCCGGGAGAAGGGCCTGATCCGCTCCGAGGGCAAGGAGTATGTGGTCCAGGACGGGGATATTATTCTGTTCCGGTTTAATGTATAATTTGTAGGGGCCGGCCCCCTGGCCGGCCCGCCGTTATGAAACGGGCCGCCGAGGGCGGCGGCCCCTACAGATACGTTCAAAGGAGTGAAACCAGTTGAACATCTACCTTGACCTCTTCCTCACCTTTGCCAAGGTGGGGGTGTGTACCTTTGGGGGCGGCTATGCCATGCTGCCCATCCTTCAGCGGGAGGTGGTGGAAAAAAAGGGCTGGGCCACCGACGAGGAACTCACCGACTACTTTGCCGTGGGCCAGTGCACCCCCGGCATCATCGCCGTCAACACCGCCACCTTCATCGGCTATAAGCACAAGGGCGTCCCCGGCGGCGTGCTCACCACCCTGGGGGTGGTGTTCCCCTCCCTTGTGATTATCACCGCCATCGCCGCCTTTCTGTCCAACTTCGCCGACATCCCGGTGGTTCAGCACGCCCTGGCGGGCATCAACGCCGCCGTGGTGGCCCTCATTGCCGCCAGTGTGCTGAAGCTGGGCAGGTCCACCCTGAAAAACGGTGCGGCCATCGCCATTTTCCTGTGTGTGCTGGCCTTGGCAGCGGCGGGGAGCCTGGCCAATTTTGGTACCGGGACCCTGGGTCAGGTGCTGGACCTGCTCACCTCTCCGGCGGTGCTCATTGTACTGGCCGGCGCGGCGGGCTTCCTGCTCTACGGAAGGAAGAAAGGCGGTGCGGGCAAATGATATTCCTACAGCTGTTTTTTGAGTTTGCCAGAGTGGGCCTGTTCGCCGTGGGCGGCGGACTGGCCACCATCCCCTTCCTTCAGGACATGGGGGCCCGGACGGGCTGGTTTACCAACGCCGACCTGACCACCATGATTGCCGTGTCCGAGTCCACCCCCGGCCCCATGGGGGTGAACATGGCCACCTATGTGGGCTTCCAGACGGGCAGTCTGGCAGGCGGCCCGCTGGGCGGCGCGGCGGGCGCGGTGCTGGCCACCCTGGGCCTTATCACCCCCTCCATCATTATTATCATTGTAATCGCCGGGTTTTTGCAGAAATTCCGCCAGTCCAAAACGGTGGACGCCGTGTTTCAGGGCCTGCGCCCCGCCTCCACTGCGTTGATTGCCGCCGCCGGGCTGAGCGTGGCACTGTCGGTGCTGTTCGCTGTAGGCGGCACGGCGGAACACACCTTTGCCGTCCACTGGCCCGCTCTGATTCTGTCTGTGGCTGTGTTTGTCTGTATGCGCTATACCCCGCTGAAAAAGCTGCACCCCGTGGCCTTTATCGCCGCCGCCGCCATGATCGGCGCGGTGCTCCAGTTTTAACACACTGCCTGCCCAACGTGGGCGGGCAGTCATATTTTCCCCGCCGGGGTAATAGGCTGGCACAGACGGCCCCTGCGCCGTCTCACTACTTGGGAGGACTTCTTATGGAGCTGTATGAGCTTTTTATCATCGCGGTAAGTCTGTCCATGGACGCCTTCGCCGTGTCCATCTGCAAGGGGCTGTCCACTGGGAAGCCCCGGGCCGGCCACTGCCTCACCTGCGGGGCCTGGTTCGGCGGCTTTCAGGCCCTGATGCCCCTGATCGGCTGGCTGCTGGGGGTGCGGTTTCAGGGGATGATCGTCTCTATTGACCACTGGATCGCCTTCATCCTGCTGGGTATGATCGGCTTCAACATGGTCCGGGAGTCCCGGGGAGGCGGGGCGGAGGAGCTGGACTGCTCCTACTCCCCCCGGGCCATGCTGCCCCTGGCGGTGGCCACCTCCATCGACGCTCTGGCCGTGGGGGTCACCTTCGCCTTTCTCCAGGTGGACAATATTTTCCTGGCCGTGGCCTTCATCGGCGCGACCACCTTCGTCCTGTCCGCCGCCGGGGTGAAGGTGGGGGCCGCCTTCGGGGTCCGCTTCAAGAGTAAAGCGGAGCTGGCCGGAGGGCTGATTCTCATGGGTATGGGGGTGAAAATCCTGGTGGAGCACACTCTGCTGGCCTGAGCGGTTGCTTTTTCTAGGCAGGTGTGCTATGATAGGGGCATACGATTTGTGTGTCGTATTGTAACAAGGGAAAGGAGATATGTATGAAAAAATCCGAAAACTTCCTGGCAAAGCTGCTTGTTGGCGTGGTGGCCGGCGCGGTGCTGGGCCTGCTTATCCCCCAGGGGAGCACCCTGCCCTTCGCCGAGGCGGTGGTGAACATCGTCGGCACGGTGAAGTACATCCTGGGCCAGCTGATTAACTTCTGCGTGC
>Ga0209694_1003067_pt1 | contig 11846 bp, 10 predicted proteins | sample GluameincwithD2O_FD_187499 | JGI IMG/M metagenome (GOLD analysis project Ga0209694, IMG submission 187499) | Mouse cecum microbial communities from Vienna, Austria - Glucosamine amended microcosms incubated with D2O (SPAdes) (version 2) | ecosystem: Host-associated > Mammals > Digestive system >...
AGTTGTTTAAGTTATCGAACTAAATACCAAATTTGTTAAAGAAAAAGCACCCAGAGCGTTAAGCTGAAATAACCAAGTGTTAATCAACTTGACGCCCAAAATGGGTGCTTTTATATAACCACGAACAAGGCTTCATTTTCCTCCGCTGATTTTCGATATCGCTTAATAGAGATGTTGAAACAGAAAGACCGTATGAAATGTTTTCAAGTGATAAGCCAGCCTGTTTTCGCAGCAATCTAAAATACAAGCCTAAATAATCGTGAATGTTTTTCATTGCTTAATTTTAAAATAATAGTCTGAAAAAAGATATTTAATTTTATAAGACTGCATTCCGAATAATTGGAGTAAAAGTATGAAAATAAATAAACCGATATTAAAAATGTTTATGATGATTTCTTTGTTGACGAGTATGTACAGTTTGCCTTTGAAATTATGCATTGAACATGAATGCCAAGATCTGTGTTGGATTCTAAACGAATCATCTTTGCCATTGGGTGGTCCGACTGATCTCAATGAATGACTGGTTATAAACTGAATTAGAAAAGAATACAATCTTTATTTGTAATTCATCATCGTTTTCTGCCAAACATCCGACAAATAGGAGTGTTTGGCTATTTTTCTTTTCAGTGTGAATTACGAACAGATTTATGGATGTTGCTTTTTTAGAGAGATAAAGCGAAATAAATCATTTGGTTGAAGTGATGGGATAAGATAAACGAGAAAATGAATAATCAGTGAGGTAAACAAATGATAAAAGCAGTTGTAGCAGATATGGATGGAACTCTGCTGAATGAAAAGGACGAAATTTCACAGAAAACCAGAGATTATCTGATTGATCTTGAAAAGAAGGGGGTAAAGCTGATTCTGGCTAGTGGGAGAAGCTATCCAAGACTTCTTCCTTATGCTAAACAGCTGAAGATGGATGAGTTTGGCGGTTACTTTATTGAAATCGATGGAGTCGCCCGCTATGAACCAAAAACCGGTAAAAGGATTAAATTTCACGAAATGCAGCCTGAGGAAATTGCAGAAATATACGACTGGTTTACAACAACAGGAGCTGAACCGCAGGCTGTTTTTGATGATGGATTGTTCGATTTTCTGCCTGAACAGGCTATGGAAAAGAAAAGAAAGATCCGCGAGGAAAACAATCTTCCAGATGATTATCCATGGACTGCCGGTCCCTGGAGCTGGCTTGCCGATCTGAGTAAAGGATATCCGAACATCTCATATGTAAAAAGCTCTGCTGAAATCAATCGTCCGATTAATAAGCTGCAGGTAATGGATGATGAAGAAGCAATCAAGAAAGTATATGATCAGGCAATCAAAAAATTTGGAAATCAGTTTTCCATCTATCGAACAACACCTAAGCAGCTCGAAGTTCTTCCGTTTGGTTTTTCAAAAGGAGAAGCGTTAAAAAGACTGATGAAAGAAAATGGCTGGAATGCAGATGAAGTTGCAGTCTTCGGAGATGGGGAAAACGATGTGTCAATGATGCACGTAGTTGATCATTCCTTCGCCATGAAAAATGCGAAAGATTATGTTCAAAGTAAAGCAGCTCATATAACAGATTCCAACCGAAACGATGGAATTGTTAAAGGATTAGAGAGTCTCAATTTGCCGTTTGGTGCCTGATTGCTGCTCAGAGTGATATCAGGGGACCTGATTGAAACCTGATTTGATTGTTTGAGTATTTGAAAGCATTTTTACAAACGTGCCATAATAGAACTAATCGATCCTGGATCAAATTTTCATGAAAGTCAGATATTTTTTATTGTCTGGCTGACAGGAAATCGCTTCATGATCAATCGAAAGATGAGAAAGGAAAATATTTGAATGAAGTTTTTTAAAGTTGTTGAAGAAAGAAGAAGTATTCGAAAATACAAAGATAAACCAGTCAGTGATGAGGATCTAAAAAAGATGATCCATGCCGCGATTGCAGCTCCAAGCTGGAAGAATTCACAGACTCCTCGTTACTATGTGGTAACAAACGAAGAGAAATTAGCCAGCCTGAAAGAAAATTGTCTGCCGCCATTCAACGCTCGAAATTGTGAAAATGCCCCAGCAGTGATTGTTTGCTGCTTTGAAAAGGGAAAAAGCGGAATGGGAAACGATGGACAATATGCTAATGAATGTGAAGAAGGCTGGGGATATTATGATCTCGGATTAGCCAGTGAAAACCTGGTCTTAGCTGCGACAGCTCTTGGCCTTGGCACGCTGATCATGGGGATTCGAAATGCGGAAGGGTTAAGAAAATTACTGAACATTCCTGAAGAACAGCAGATTGTTTCAGTGATCAGCGTTGGCGTTCCGGATATTGAACCCAAAATGTCCAATCGACTGAAAATGAAAGAGACAACAATCTTTATCGATTAATCCAGCGGTTAATGAACAGCAGATAGATTTAATCATCTGCTGTAGAATATTGATATTTTGTTCGCAAAGAAAACGATAGTGCAAAAATATGAATTATGACGGATTTCGCCTGAGTCACACTCAAAATGGCCGGTGAAATCCGTTTTTTGCTGCTTTGTCTTAATTGTATGATCAGCCATATAGAATGGAGAAAATTTGCATTAAAAATTTGCATGCAGCAAGCATAGCAGGCAGGCCAGTTCAGATTCTGAAAAATCAATGAGATCTGATATCAGCCATTTTTACAGGCATGGACATCAGATCTCAGACAGGTTAAAGAATTTCATGCATCTTGAAATTCATGGAATTTATCATTGTTCAATAGTATAGGCGTTATTAAGGACATAGGCTTCGGAAAGAAGAGGTGTAATTTCTTCTACAGAATACGCTTTACTGTCCGCAGGAAAAGCTGGGAAATATACATTTACACAATCTGGCTGATCCGAATAGCTGATTAGGATATATTGTGGTTTAGCTGACAGATTTCCAGAGGGGACGAGTCCTAGGATAATCTGCTGCTGTTCACAGATGGATGCGATCAGACTTGAATCAACCTGAATGGGCTCAATGCTTAATCCAATAGATGGTCCGGCCGATACAAGCACCTGGGGCTCTGCTACGCCTTGAGAATCCGCACCTCCAGCTGAATCAATAGCCTGGGCTGCGAGATAAGGAGTAATACCACTGTTGTTCTGAAGATGACTGGCAGCAGCGGATAAAGCGGTAGGCCCACTTCCGACAAGTCCGATCACATTGCCTGAAAACGGTTGATAAGCCCATTGCAGGTCGTATTGAACCAGAGCAGGTAAAGATTCCAAAGACATTGTTAAGGCTCCGGGTGCAGCGATATAAGGTTCTTGATTTACAAACGCAGAAACAAAATTCAATCGCCGGGGATCTTCGTTTAAAAAGCTGATGTATTCTTCAGGATATCGTTCAAGATTTTTCAGGATATTCAAATAAAGATCTTCAGGGGCACTTAAAGAATTCACTGCTTCCATATCTGAATCGCTCAGCTTTTCATGAATCATTGAACGGACCTGATTCTGAAAAGCACCAAGCTGAGTTTTTGCCAGTTCCTGATAAGCGGCAAATGTAGATGGAGAGATGTTTGGGGTTGTCGAAGCGGCAGCGATTCCACTTTGAGCTTCGCCAATTCTGTTTGCTTTTTCTTCAATCTTTGCCACCCTTTGATGCTGAATCACAGCTTGATAAATACTGATTGCTCCATAGATCATTCCAAGAATTAAAGCAATGGGAATTAAGATCACCACGGCGAGGCGTCCATAATGAACCTTTGCTGTTGTTTTTTTCTTAGAGCTTTTCTTATTTCCTTGCTGGGAAGAAATACTCTTTTTGGTCGCAGAACTATTTTTTACGTTTTTTGAATTTGACCGTCTGGCCATAACCATCAATTCCTTTCGAACTGCCATAAAGCAGGTAGAGTTAACTTTAATTATACTTGTAACAAGTTTTCAAAAGAATGCTATGCCTGCCATCCTGCAAACAATTAAACAAAAAAACCGACGAAGGATTGAAGAAACTCTTAAAGACAAAAAACGCTTTCAAATCCATTAGAAATTGGCTAGACTCATTTTGCCAGTATTTTCAAAATCGATGGAATTCTGGACTAGGAAATTGGAGAAGAAAGGGGGAATTGATATGGTTTTTGATTTCGACAGAACAATTAACAGAAGAGGAACCCATTGCTTTAAATGGGATTCACAACCGATGAATGATGATCCAGAATTGCTGCCTCTGTTTGTGGCGGATATGGATTTTCAGACCGCTCCGTGTATTCAACAGGCACTGGCAAAAACAGTTGAGCATGGGGTATATGGTTATACTTCGGATTGGGATGGTTATAAGGATGCTGTGATCTCCTGGATGAAAAACCGTCATGGTTGGGATATTGAAAAAGAATGGATTTTGCCATTTCCGGGAATTGTCCCAGCGATAAAAGCTGCAGTGCGGACCTTTACGAAACCAGGCGATGAAATCCTAATTTTTAAGCCGGTTTACTATCCTTTTGATGCTTCAATTCGGGATAATGACCGAACGATTGTTGAATTTGCCTTAGATGAACAAGATGGATTTTATTCTATCGATTTTGAAAAACTGGAAGATCTTCTTAAAAAGAGCGATATCAAGATGGTGGTATTCTGCAATCCTCATAACCCCATTGGAAGGGTGTGGACAAAAGAAGAGTTGAAAAAGCTCGGAGATCTTTGTCTGAAATATAACATTTTGTTTTTCAGCGATGAAATCCATATGGATTTTGAATATGGCGATCATAAATTTGTCGCTATGCTTGATGCCTGTCCTGAGCTTAAAGAACAGTTTATTTCAGCGACGGCTCCTTCAAAATCCTTTAATCTGGCTGGTCTGATCGTTTCAAATCTGATCATTCCAAGTGAATGTACATACAAACAGCTGAAAAAGGAAATGGATAACAGCGGAATTATGGCTCCTAACCTGTTTGGACTGGTAGCGGCAGAAGTAGCCTATAAAGATGGAGCAGAGTGGCTGGACGCATTGCTGGCTTATATTGAAGGAAACTTTGATTTCATGAAATCCTGGTTTGAAGAGAATATGCCTGAAGTAAAAATGAGAAAACCAGAAGGACTTTATCTGGCCTGGGCAGACTTCAGAGGACTTGGATTGAGTGATGAAGAACTCGAGGATTTTATGCTTCATGAAGCTCATCTCTGGCTCGATGAAGGATACATTTTTGGAACCGATGGTTCTGGATGGGAAAGATTTAATTGCGCCTGTCCGCGCAGCATCATTGAAACCTCTTTGAATCGAATTAAAGATGCCTGGCAAAAACGTCAGGAAGCCCAGCGATAAACTTTTTGCTTTGCTTGTCCTTTTTATAACGCATCAAATAAAAATGACCGGCTTGATCTGTATTGGATCAAGCTGGTCATTTTTACATATCTTTTCCTGAATGTGAATTTACAAAACTGAATACAGCTTTTTGTTGGCAGGGAGCTAGAAGAATCTGCGCATTGGAAGCATGAACAAATTCATTAAAGTCATCGCAAAACCAGTTGGCTGCTCCGGTTGTTCTGGGGTTGGCTGTTCTGGATTTTCCGGCTGCTCCGGTTGTTCTGGCTGTTCCGGAGAAGGTTGTTCTGGCTGTTCTGGCTGTTCTGGCTGTTCAGGAGCAGGTTCCACCTGGATTGGAGCACATGCTGTTCCATTTAAGTAAGTACCGCTTGGGCATACACACGCATTGTCGGTAAAGGATCCGCCGGAACCTTCGCAGGCACTCTTTGCTGCCTCATCGACTTCCGGAGTCATATCATCCGTCTGATCACCACTCTGTTCAGGCTCAGGAGTTGGGGTTGGCGCAGGAGTATGAGAAGTAGAATCGCCCTGTTCAACGAACTCGGTTTTGATATACCCCTTACCATAATCTGAAACTCCATCAGGCCTTGGTATGGCGGCAAAGCCCATTGAATTATTCATATATTCAAGCAGGTGATCATTGATCTTAAACGCGGTGGCTTCATTCAGGGTAGGCATATCAATATACCAGCCCTGTGAGAAATATTCCGGTGTATATCCGGACCAGCAGGCAATGGATATCTTATCCGTGTAAGCGATGGACCATTCATCCTTAATGGTTGTGCTTGGAATTCCATACTGCAGACCATCTTCAGCCCAGTCGGAAGTACCTGACTTGGCATAAACCGGATAATTTGTAGAAGTCAGCAGGTTGTTGAAGTTGTAATAACCACCGGTAACCACCTTTTCAAGCAACTGAGACATCATCCACGCTGCCTGGGCGGAAATCAGTTCGTTTTCAGTGGTGTTTCCGTTAATCTCTTCATTATCAGAACGGCGAATAATACGACGGATTCGATGCGAATTGATTCTAACTCCATTGTTGGCAAACATGGAGTAGGCCGATGACATCTGCACCGGTGAAGCAAACATGTTTGATCCGCCGATTGCAAACTGAGGGTTGAATGTTTCAGCAACTTCATCATCAAAACCAAGCTTCTTGCAGAAATCAACCCAGTAAGGAATTCCTGTATTATCAACGAGTTCAATCATCGTTGCCGCTGCAGTCGTGTTTTTGGAAACTCCAAGCGCGTATTCCAGAGAAATGTTTCCTTCATAACGGCCATCGGAGTTGACAAGGTTAAAGCCGGCGTTCCAGTAGTCTTTTGCTTTGTCCTGTACGGTGTGAGTCGTCGCCCATCCTAACAGGTCAAAAGTTGAACAGTAAGCCAGCAGAGGTTTCATGGATGAACCAGGCTGACGGGTATTGATTGAGTTATCCTGTTTGACATCCTGTTCGTGATAGCGGCGTCCAGGCCCAACGGCAATGATCTCACCGCTTTGAGGATTGGTAATCGCAAGTCCTACGTCAAAGGCTTCGTTTGGGAATGGGATGACTTCACCGTTCATGACCCGATCCACTTCACCCTGAACGTCCTGGTTAAGAGCGGTATAAATATCCATCGGGATAATGGCTGGATCCTGACCAGTCAGCTGAATGGCTTCGCTGATCACCTGGTTAATATAGGCTTCGTTGGCATCCGTTGAAACCTGTGGAATATAGTTCAGGGATAGAGCAAGATCGGTATTTACTGCGAGATCATGTTCTTCCTGGGTGATATATCCATGCTGCAGCATCAGATCAAGTGTCGTATTTCTTCTTTCTGTAGCCGCAGCCAGATGGTCAAACTCCGAATCGCTTCTGTTGTTGAGCGGGTTGTAAAGGGCAGGAGCATTAATGGCTCCGGCTAGGAAGGCCGATTCTGGAAGGTTGAGTTCAGATACATCCTTGTTGAAGTAATATTTAGCGGCTTTCTGAATACCACGGGTGCTTCCTGCTGAACCAAACCAGATTCGGTTGAGGTAGTATTCCATGATTTCTTCCTTCTCGATTGTCTGTTCGGCAATCAGGGACAGGTAGATTTCCTGAATCTTCAGCTTGATCTGATCCAGTTTTGACACTGAACCCTTTTCGTTGGAAATTTTTTCTTCCTGATTTTTTGTAAAGGCATTATCGATCATCTGCATGGTCAGAGTCGATCCACCCTGGGAGAAACTTCCTGATTTCAGGTTGGTGACGGCAGCGGCCAAAAATCGAGGAAGGTCGAATCCGCTGTGCTCAAAGAATCGTGAGTCTTCGATAGAAAGAAAGGCATCGATGACATTTTGCGGAATCTGTTCATAGGTGATGTCTTCACGAATTTCTTCACCAAATTCGAATGCAAGGTTTCCTGCATCATCAAAGATTCGGGAATTTGAAAGAGTCGAAAGACCGTCCCGTGAAAAACGCATGCCTTCAGGATCGTTAATGACATTCACCAGGATAAAAAAGACAGAGATGCATCCGACCATGAATAAGGTCAGAATGCAGACTGCAATTTTATTCCATATATCCAGCTTTCTTCTGGGCTTTTTCGATGGAGTAGAATTGTTGTTTGAATTTTGCATATCAGTTGTCCTTTGCGATTGTATCTCCTTTCAGATATTTTTCATCGACTGCTTTAAGGTAATTGATTCTTGGCATAAAACCTTCTTTAAGCAGAAGACCGTTTTCACAAAACCATTGGTGAGGAATGGACGCTGCCTTTGTCTGCTCGAAGACACGAATCAGATCCGAGCTGTCAATCAGCCATGTCTCATTGAAATGAGAAAAGCGAATAATGAAAAAACCGATTCCTCCGAGCTTTGCGACTTTTTTTAAATGTTCGATCTGATGCTCATGAATCAGGTATTTCGGAAAGCTTGATCTGTTCCGGGTCTCCTTGGCTTCAAAATCAATGTAATGGCCTTTATAGATACCATTGTAATCGGTTGTTGAAGGAGTTCGGTAGTAAGCCTCGACAATCTTAGCATGATCCCGTGAAGGATAATCAACTCGTACAACCTGAATTGGGGTTGGTTTCTTATGAATCAGAGCTGCGCCTATATCGTTATAATACGTGTTTGAGGCGTTAAGGTCTTCTTCAAGTCTGGCTCCACGTCCAGAATGGTTATCGATTGTATTTTCATGTCGACCTTTGGGTATTGCCGCTTTCTTTATCGTCTTACCATTTGGATAGTGTATATTGGATGTCATTATCAAAGTATACCGAATGAAAATCTCTGATTCAATGAACGGGCTGTCTCTTCACAAGAGTAAGATTGGAGTTTTGGTCAAACAATACAATGAGTAACAGCTTCCATATATTAACAGCTTCCATATATTATAGAAGAGATGAGTTAGCACAAAGGCATTTGGTTTACGCCAATGTCCGTTACAATAGTACAGAAATTATTAGAGATTAGTCTTGTGAAAATATTGTGAAATATCACAAGATGTGAATTCATGCGTTGTTTAACGGCGAGAACGGTGCTATAATCACGACAGTATGGAGGGGATTAAGATGGCAAAAGATACGAATTTGTCAGCTCATGAAATCTACGAGAAAGAATTTCATGTCGATCTGAAAGGTTATGCCAGTGCTGAAGTGGATGACTTCCTGGATCTGGTTATTGAAGATTATCAGACATACGATGAAAAACTCGAAGAACTTGGTCAGGCTCTTGCTCGCTATGAAGCAAAGATCAAGGAGCTGCAGCAGGAAATTTTTACATTGCAGACCAGCAATAATAATCTAAACGAGCAGCTCAGCTCTGATTTCGTGAATGTAAATTCCGATCAGGTTGATCTTCTGAAGAGAATTGCGCGTCTTGAGCAGGCCGTATTTCAGTCTCCTCAGGAATAACAGTTCGATCAATCTGTCATTGTGACAGATAACAAGACCAATTAAAAATGGAATACGAAAAACACAGCTTTAATGAAGCAGTTGCTGGCAGTCATGCGCTGTCAGAGGAAAGTCCATGCTCGCACAATCTGAGATGATTGTAGTGTTTGTGCCAGTCCAATCAATAAGGCTGGGGTACCTTCGGGTATACGGCTGTCCGAAAGCCTAAAGAGAAATCCATGGCTGACGGCTTTAAAAGTGCCACAGAGACGAAGCTTCATTGGAAACAATGAAGGTGGAACGGGTAAACCCCTCAAGCGAGAAACCCAAATTTGGTAGGGGAACTGAATGAAGCAAAATGAAGCGGATTTCGGATGGATTCAGCTGAATCCATAGATAAATAACTGCTGCCTGCACTAGCAGGAACAAAACATGGCTTATGATTTAAGGCTGATCGACCGGAGAAATCCGGTCTTTTTTCGTTTATATAAAAAAAACTGCCCGAAGGCAGTGGGATATGACAGGTGAACTTCAGATTGCTTTTTCAAGACGTTTAGCTAGATATTTCATCAGAAGGGGAACCATGATCAATCCAACAATGGTTGTCGGGACCATATAGGAAGCCTGATAGATCATGCTTGGAATCCAGGGCGTTTCATAAAAGAATACGCCGGACAGGGTATGGGAGAAAAAGCGGATGAGATTGGTAATCAGAATTCCGGAGTAAAACATTCCATAGTTTGGAAACAGACAGGCAATTCCATAAATTCCAAATGGGATGATGTAGTCCAGAAGAAACTGAACAGGTCCAAGGACATACATCCGTCCGGAAACAAATTGAAGCAAAACAGAAAGGAGCCCTACAATGGTTCCTTTTTTCCAGCCCAGCTGATAGCTGGCCATCAGCAAAGCGATTGTTCCAAGGCCAAGAGAACCGCCCTGAGGCATCGCTGGCAAAATGTTGGCGATAAAATCCAGAACATAGAACAGGGCCAGATAGAAGGCCATCAATACAATTTCTTTAACGCTCATTGAATTTTTAGACATAAAAAAAACACCTCCATGCAAGAAGGCGCAGTCGGTCATGAATGACTCCCTACGCTAGTACAACCTAGATCAGGTACAAAGGCTAATCTCAGCTCCTGGATAAGAGCACACCTGTCATATCGTTCTTAGGATACACCAGACAGACCAGAAGATTTCCTGAAAGGACTAACAAAAAGGTAATTTGTATGGTTTTTTGAGATTTTTACAGGAATTGAGAGTTTACATTGTAGTTTGCGTTGTTTGATGAAACAAAGAAAAAGTCTTTTGTCATAGCAGGCCGCAATGATTGAATCATTTGGCGCTTAACAGACAAAAGACTTAAAAATTCAGTGGAGATTGTTTGACTTATATTTTTATTTTTTATTACTTTTTAATTTATTTTCAGAGTCTGCCAGTGATTTGGTTCAGAGTGATCTTATAAGGAATGAACGAAATTTACTGGTTGGAAAACATGAAATAAACGATTTCAACTGGTGCATTCAGCCTGGCACGAATATTGATGCAGCCCAGTCCACTGGTCAGATAATAATCAAATGGCAGATTCTTCTGATCGGCCCGATTCAGGTTTTCAGAGCCAGGCCACAGACGATATCCGCCTTTGATTGGCCAGGTAATCTGGGTGCCATGAGCATTTCCAGCGGCAGCTAAATCAATTGGAGCGTTTGTCACATATTCATTGAGCAGATGATCAGGATAATGTGAAAAGGCGAAGTTGAACTGTTCAGGATTTAATGCAGCCAATGAACTGTCTGTGTTGAGATCAAGGCCAAACGCCGCAAAGCGAATTCCTTCACGGGACTGATTGGTGATCAGTCTGGTCGTATTGTCGAGAATCTCGATTTGGGTATTGTTATAAATTTCCTGAACATTCACTAACCGGCCTTCATTGACCAGATCCTGTTCCCCATATAAGGCAAATTTACCTAATGGAGCCTGAATGGATGCCAACCAGGCGTTCATCTGATCCTTATCTGCATCGGTTACCGTATAATCCGAAGCAAAAAGATCACCGCCAAAAACAAACAGATCAGGATTGAGCTGTTTAATCTTCTCAAAAACAGCATTTGTTTTTTCAGGGTCTGAAAAGGTGCCGTACTCCAGATCAGAAAAGTAGACCAGAGAGACCTGATTGAGGGAATCCGGAATTTTCTTGGAGTGAATGGTTTTGTAGGTGACTCTGAACCCATCAGGATTAATGTAGAACATACGATAGATGGAAATATCGAGACTGATTACCAGAATCAGCACTCCAATGACCAGCATACAGAGTTTTTTCTGAAGGGAATTCATCATGTGAATCATATTAATCATATCGAAGGGATTAGTCAAAAGGGGCTGTTAAATTTCTGACAGTCCAAAAATAAAAAGAGGCACCTGATCCGTAATGGATGAGGTGCCTTTTTTGGTAAAATATGTTCATGCTTAATAAACAAAATTACCAAACACACTATAACTGTTATGAAATGACCTTTGTCAAGAGTGAATAAGAAGACATATTGCCCCCTTACCCCCATTGATAGTCTTCATTTTGGTTCGATGGTAGGCAGCACTTCACAGAAGCTGCACGGCAATTGGCCCCGGCTTTTGGCCACTCTGTTATACGTGGATTGGTTACCAACAGGTCAATGGTTCGCCAGGAGTGGAGCTGTCTCAATGCGTGGATCACTGCTG
>Ga0209694_1003071_pt1 | contig 11836 bp, 10 predicted proteins | sample GluameincwithD2O_FD_187499 | JGI IMG/M metagenome (GOLD analysis project Ga0209694, IMG submission 187499) | Mouse cecum microbial communities from Vienna, Austria - Glucosamine amended microcosms incubated with D2O (SPAdes) (version 2) | ecosystem: Host-associated > Mammals > Digestive system >...
GATCCGTTTACGGGAAAACGAAAATAAGTGCAATGGGCAGACCATGAAAGCGCGTTGACGCGCAGCTTTGAGAGCAGGGCTATGCCCGCATCTGAAAAACCACCGGCTTAGCCGGTGGATATTTATTTCTTCCCTATTTGCTAAAGATGTGCTAAAGTAATCTTGTCGTTTGAAAACGACATTCCAATTCCCTTCTTATGAATTCTTTTTATTTTTGTACGATCATTCCGATCGAATTTATTTATTTATGCTTATTTTCATTCAAAGGAGAAATCAATTCATGAAAAACATCAATCAAAAAGAGATCGTTGATCTCATCCAAACGCGGCTACCGTTGTTTTTTGGCGACCAGAAGGAACGTTTTCAAGTCGAGTTCCACACGATGCGCAAGGAAAACGTCGAATACGAGGCGGTCAGCGTCACGTTGTCGGGCCATGGCTTTGGGATCCAAATTCCAGTGGAAGTCATCAAGACGTGTCTAAAGCGCGAAAACAACCTGGACAGCCTGCTTCAGGACGTGGCCGCCCAGCTGCGTGCCGTCTGTCGCCAAATGCCAAAAACGGACCAGCTTTCTTCCCTTCTCACGTCCTACGAAGCGATGCGCGAACGCGTGTTTATTCGTCTGCGCGACCTTTCTCTTTGCGAGCCATTGCGTCAGCATGGCGTGTACACCCCTATATGCGGCCCGCTTGTCGCGACGTATCGGGTCAAAATCGGCCATGTCGCGGGAAGCTTGCAGTCGGCGGACATCGCGCCGGAAATGCTCGAAACGCTGGATATTTCCAAGGAAACCTTGCATGCGCAGGCGTTAAAAAACCTGCAGGCGGAGCGTCCGCTGCTTGTGAAGATCGGCAACGCCCTGAAGGAGCGTAACAATTTGCTGGTGTCAAAAAAGCCGCTGAAAAGACACAGGCTATACATTTTGACGCTGGATTCGTATTTGAATGGAGCGCGCGTCTTGCTGCGGGATGACGTGCTCGCGCAAATCGGCGAGCAATTCGGCAGCGATTTCTATATTTTCCCTTCTTCCATTCACGAAGTTCTCATCTACGCGAAAACGGGTCAGGAAAACGAGCGCGGAATGCTTCAGACGATCGCGGCTTCCAACGCCAATCCATTGACGGTGGATCCGCGCGATGTGCTGTCCAACGACTTGTTCGTGTACGAACGGGATAAAAAGAAGGTTACCTGCATTGCCAGCGACTATACCAGCGAGGATTTCGAACCGGTGCTTTTCGAAATCGGCGACAAGGAATCGGATGAAAAAATCGCCATCGGCTCGGTCCAGATGTTGCAAGAGAAGGATTCAGATCTCCTTCATTAAGACAGAAAAAAGCGTCGAAAGGAATTTACGCTTCCTCGTTCGACGCTTTTTTTGATTTAGCTGGCTTCTTTTCAAACTCTTCGATTTTAAAGCCAAAAAACTTATGGCCGCGGAACACTTGCTCCTGCAGACTTCCTTTGGCTTTGAATGGCTTGCCTTTTTTGGATAAGAACTCTGTCGTGATTTGCTGGCCGGCGACAAGCGCTTCGACTTCCTCGTCCGTGAACCGATGCTGGCCGAAAACTCGTTTGAACTTGACGGGATTGCCATTCCAGGTGCATTCCACGTATTCGGTTTCGTCTTTGACCGGATTGCCGTCCAGATCGAAATACTCGGAAGGCTTGAAGCCATAAAACTTTCGTTTTTTAAATGTCTGCTCTTCGAGTTTTCCTTTCGCTTTGACTTCCTGTCCGGCTTTGGTTTTAAACTGCACCTCGATCACTTCCCCGTTTTTGAGTGCCTCGATTTGTTCCGGGGTGAAGACGGTGCCCGAAAATTCTTTTTTAAACTCGATTTCCTTTCCGTCGATTGTCGTTTTGACGTAGTCGTCCGGATTGCGCTCGTATGTTTTGTGAACGATTTTTTTCCCGTTCTCTTTCATTTGCTCGAGGTCTTGCATAACGAGCTGTTCCATTTGATCGAGAAACGCGTTCGGATCGGCCTGGCCCAAACCGACTTTTTGCATTTGTTTGACAAGCTGTTCCGTCATTTCCAAATTGCCGATATTCGTTCCCGGCAGTAGCTGGTACGAGATGTTCCCATACTCGCTCATCGACAGCTTGCCGCGTGTTTCCACAAGCAAAGGAAAGCGCGTGTTGGCGTTGGTCACATCCGCGTAAATGCTCGTGCGCGTCGCGCCGGTTCCAACTTCGTATTTAGCGAGCTGTTTCATCAGCCACTTCATCGTTGGCGCCACAGGCTTTGGCGGGAATCCTTCGTACGTGAAAGGATCGGCGTGGGTGCCTAGCTTCTTATTCGTCTTTTCCTCTTCTTCGCTGGAATCGGAAGCGTTGTATACCGCTTTCCATCCTTTGAATTTTGGAATATCGGTTGTCGCTTTGTAATCCGGATATTTTTCCAGATGGCCTTTTTGCTGTTCGTACTCGTAGTTTGGCGCCAGCATCGCCAAAAAGTTTTTCGCGAGCAAAACGTAAATCTTTTCGGCACCCGCTCCGTACTTTTTCAAATCGGATAACGATTTAGGCACGTTGGGCCCTGGCCGGTTGGCACCATGCGCTCCCTGCGCCTTGACGTGCGACGCTCTCGCTTTGCGATACGTAAGCAGTTCGGGCTTGACGCCGACGATTTGCGCGATCTGGTCGGCCAGGGGAAGCAGCTCCTGAAACTGTTCGGGCGTGATCGTCTTATCCTCGGTTCGCGGATAGCTGACGATTTGATCCTCGTACATTTTCTGGTACGTGGACAAAACTGTTTTCGCTTTCAGCCCCTGGGTGGAGAGCTGGGCGGACAATCCCGCCAAATCAAGCAAGCGGGGCGGCGGCGTCTTTTTCAATGTCGTCGAGTCGACGACAACCGGGCTGGATTCGATGGCGATATTGACTTCCTCCGGCGTTTTGAACCGGGCCGCTTTCGACTTGATGAACATATTGCCATTCTCGTCTTTGAACCGCAATTCGTAAAACGGCTCCTTTTTGTAGCTTTCGACTTTTTTAAGCTGATCCCCGACCATCTTGACCATGGCCGATTTCAGCCGTCCCTGCCGAAGCACCGACTTGCCATCGCCGTTGGCGGTGGCGATGCGCGTAAACTGCATCGACAAATAATCCCATTTGGAACGGAAATCCGCCTTGACGAAATCAAGATCCCTGTCCATCTTCTGGTCGAGCGGCTTGCGTTCGACAAACGCTTTTTGAATGGATGGCTTGCTTTCGTCGACAAAGTACATGCGTGAAATCTTTTTCGGCTTCAAAGCGAGTCCGTCGATGATTTCCCACGCAAGCAATTCTCCCTCCCCGGATGGGTCGTCATCGGTCGCGATAATAAGCTCGTCGCATCCTTTCAAATCGGCTTTGATTTGTTTTAAAATGTCCACGGCGTCTTTTGTTTCCTTTTTTTTCCACAAAAAATCCTCTCGTTTCCACGGAAGGTTTTTTGTGTTCCAAGATTTATATTTCTTTTGGAGCGCTTCGTCGACTTGCTGCGAGGGATCGTACAATTCGTACAAGTGCCCTCTGGCGTGCGTGATGCGATACGCCTCTCCATTGTAAGTTCCTTCTTTGCCGCCGAGCGCCTTTTCAAAGTTTCGAGCGGCGCTGGCCTTCTCTGTTAAAATTCCAATCATACAGGTATACTAGCATCTTGGGCCGAATCATGGCAACTATTATCCGTTTTCAAGATGGATTATCGTCTGTTTTTCGCCCGTTTTCTTTTCCTTTCCTCGCAAAAAAGAGGCGATTCGCGCCAACGGATCGAGCCCGCCACGCGATGTCGCCTCAAAAGGATTTCCTTTTTATTTTTCTCTTTTTTGCTCAAAGTGCTGCCGCTTTTCGTCGATCAGGCTTTGCACCTTGTCGAATCCGGTTTTCTCCACGCTGCTAATCGGACAAACGCTCGCAAGCGGTAACTGAAGCTTTTGGGAAATCTTTTTTAACGCCGCGATTCGTTTGGTTTTCGGCACCTTGTCGATTTTCGTCGCGCCGATAATGACGGGATACCCCATTTCCCGAAAGAACTGCACCATATCCACATCGTCGGCGGTCGGCTCGTGCCGTCCATCGACAAGCTGGATGACCCCCGCGATATTTTCCCGATGCAAAAAGTAGTCGTCCATCATCTTTCCCAGCTTTTCCAGCTGGGCTTTGGACATTTTCGCGTATCCATAGCCGGGCACATCCACCAGAGTCCATTGGTCGTCAATCGTAAAAAAGTTGATCAGCCGCGTCTTTCCGGGCGTGTTGCCGACATAGGCCAGCTTCTTGCGGTTCGTGAACGCGTTGATAAACGAACTCTTTCCCACATTGCTTCGTCCGACGACGACGATTTCCGGCCGTGTGGATTCCGGCCAGTCCTGGCGGCCGGCGGCGCTTGTTAAAAACTCGCTTTTCATACGCTTAGACGAGCGCGTGCTCCAGCACTTTGGAAGCGGTGCTGACCGGAATGAACGTGATCGCTTCTTTCACTTCCTCCGGGATCTCCTCAAGATCCTTCTCGTTGCCTTTTGGAATGAGGATCGTCGTGATGCCGGAACGATGCGCCGCCAGCGATTTCTCTTTCAAGCCGCCGATTGGCAGGACGTTGCCGCGCAGCGTGACTTCGCCGGTCATGGCTAGATTGGCTTTGACCGGGCGATCCGAAAGGCACGATACCAGCGCGGTCGTCATCGTCACGCCGGCGCTTGGGCCGTCTTTTGGCACCGCACCTTCCGGCACGTGGATATGGATATCCGTTTTCTCGAAGATTTTTGGATCAATGCCGTACTCTTTGGCGTGCGAGCGAATGTAATCCAGCGCGATGCTGGCTGATTCCTTCATGACGTCGCCAAGCTGGCCCGTCAGGATCAAATGGCCTTTGCCTTCGAAACGGTTGGCTTCGATTTGCAGAATATCCCCGCCAAACGACGTGTAGGCCAAACCGGTGACGGTACCCACCTGGTCTTCTTTTTCCTTTTTGCCGTAGTCGACTTTTTCATTGCCCAGCCAGTCGTGGACAAGCTTTCGGTCGAGCACGATCGACTCTTTTTTATCTTTGAGAATCGCAAGAACGGTTTTCCGGCAAATGTTGGCGATCGTCCGCTCCAGCTGCCGCACACCGGCTTCGCGCGTATAATAGCGCACCAAATACAAAATCATATCCTCGTCCACGACGAGCTGGCCTTCCTTCAAGCCGTTTTCCTTCATTTGTTTTGGAAGCAAATGCTCCTTGGCGATGTTGACTTTTTCAATATCGGTATAGGAACTTAGCTGAATGATTTCCAGTCGGTCCTGCAAAGCGGGCGGGATGTTTTCCAAATAGTTGGCTGTCGCGATAAACAGCACTTTCGACAAATCGTATGGTTCCTCGATGTAGTGGTCGGAGAACATGCTGTTTTGCTCCGGATCCAGCACTTCGAGCATCGCGCTCGATGGATCGCCTTTGTAGTCGGACGCCATCTTGTCGATCTCGTCGATGAGGAACACCGGATTGATGACGCCAGCCTTCTTCATCCCCTGGATGATCCGGCCAGGCAAGGCGCCCAAATACGTGCGGCGATGGCCGCGGATTTCCGCTTCGTCGCGCACGCCGCCAAGCGACATCTTCACAAATTTGCGGTCCAGCGCTCTGGCCACGCTTTTGGCCAGTGACGTTTTTCCAACGCCCGGAGGGCCGACAAGGCAGATGATTGGCGCTTTCAGCGAGTTGGTCATTTGTTTTACGGCCAAATACTCCATGATCCGCTCTTTGACTTTGGCCAGTCCATAATGATCCTCGTCCAGGATCTGCTGGGCCGAGTCGAGGTTTTCGTTGTCCTCGGTCGTTTGCCACCAAGGCAGTTCCACGAGCCAGTCGATGTACGTTTTGATGACGCCTGTCTCGCCGCTGGCTTGCGGGAGCATTTCGTAGCGCATGAGCTCCTCTTTGACTTTTTCCTTAATGTATTCAGGATATGGATTTTCCTCAAGGCGCTTGCGAATCGAGTCGGCGTCTTTGTCCGCTTCGACGATGTCGCCGAGCTCTTCGCGGATCGCATGCATCTTTTCACGCAAATAATAGTCTTTTTGCCCCTGGTCGATGCGTTCCTTCACCGTGTCGTTGATTTTCTTCTCGACTTCGGACATCTTCTTTTCTTTTTCAAAGTCTTGCAGCAGCATCACGAGGCGGTCGTTGATCCCCGTCGTTTCCAGGTATTGCTGTTTGCGCTCCACCGTCAGCGGGAACGCCGCCACGGCTTTGTCGGACAACGCGTCCGCTCCCACGCCGCGCGAAAGCTCGATCATTAAATCTTTGGAAACGAAACGCTCGCCGGGATGCATTTGCTCGAACGCGCTGGCCACCATCCGCACAAGCGCGCTTTCTTCCGTTTCGTCCTGGCGAACGCTTGGCATCAGCTCAACATGGGCCATTTCCGACAAGGATCCGTCGATCCACTGCTTTAACTTGACACGTTCCAGTCCTTTGAACTTCACGCGCAAAAATTTATCAAACCGCCGTACGTGACGAATTTCGCACAGCGTCCCGACCGTGTAAATATCGTTTTCCGTCGGGTTTTCCCGTTCCATTTTCAGCTGTGAAAACAAAACGATTTGATCGTCATAGTTGTCCTGAGCGTTTTCGATCGCTTTCAGGGATTGTTCTCTTCCTACGTCGATTACGATTTCCTGATCTGGAAAAAGAATCACGCCCCGAGTGCAAATCAATGGATAAATTTTATCACTCATATAGCCACTCCTTTCTTTGGGCTTTAGCGAAAAAAGACGCGACGCGCCTTTTTCGATTGGATTATTCAGATTGTGCCGTTTCCTTCAAATAATCGATGGCCTTTTGCTGTTTGAGGTCGTATTCGATATTTTCCGGAACGATGATCGCCTTGATCTGCTCAACCGGCATTTGGTACATGTCGGACATGAGCTTGTATTGCTCATCAATGGCGGCTTCGTCGATCTTGAAGTCCTCGGCATTGGCTACCGCTTCCAGTACAAGCGTCGTTTTTACACGATTGGCAGCCTCGTTGCGCATCTGCTCCTTGATATCGGCCTCTGTTTGATGCGTAGCTTCCAAAAATTGTTTTGCCGTGAATCCAGAGCTCTGCATTCTCTGCTCGAACTGCTGATACATCCGGTCTACTTCATTATCAATCATCACCGCAGGGATGTCAACGATTGCGCCGTCAACAACCTGTGCGAGCACTTCGTCGGTGAATTTCTTCTCAGCTTCCTGCTCTTTGTGGGAAAGAAGCTCTTTTTTCGCTTCCTCTTTATATTGTTCAACGGTTTCCACACCCTCGCGTTTCAAGTTGGCGATGAGCTCGTCGTTGATTTCCGGAAGCTCCTTGTATTTGACATCGTGAACTTTCACTTTGAAAATCACGGCTTGTCCGGCCAGATCCGGCGCCTGATAGTTTTCAGGGAATGTCACTTCAATGTCTTTTTCCTCGCCGGCCTTCACGCCAACCAGCTGGTCTTCAAATCCAGGGATAAACGTGTTGGATCCTAAAACGAGCGGATAGTCGTTTCCGGCGCCGCCTTCGAATGGAACGCCGTCTTTTTCGCCAACAAAGTCGATCGTGACCTGGTCACCGATTTGCGCCGGCTCCTCGTCCTCGCGGATCACCCAGTCCGCGTACCGGTCCTGGATCCGTTTTACTTCGTTGTCGATTTCCTCTTCTGTGACTTCCACTTCCGGTTTCTTCACCCGGATCGCTTTGTAGTCGCCCAGTTTTACTTCCGGAGATACGGTGCATGTGAAATCAAGCACGGCTTTGTCCTTGTTGATTTCCTTGACATCGAGTGCCGGACGAGCCACAAGGTCGAGTTTGAATTCCTTGATGCCTTCCTGCAGGGCCTCGTTGGCAACTTCGTCAACCGCGGCCGCGCAAATATGGTCTGTGCCGATGTATTTCTTTGCCATCTGGTCAGGGATCTGCCCTTTCCGGAATCCTTTGATATTCAGTCCGGATTTCAGCTTCGAAAAAGTTTTCTTCTGCGCTTTCTCCCAGATCTCGCCTTCCACTTCAACAGTCAATACACCTGTTGAGTCTTTGTCTAATGTCCAACTACATTTCATGGTTATCTCCTCGCTTTTCAATTGCTAATGTGTAGTTCTCGACCTGTTCCAATCCATTCGCTTGCTCGAATCGGAGCAGTTCGTCGTTTTGCCCCATGGCTTCGTAAACAAGACGCACGATGCTCTTCGCCAAGGGCAGCGCGTCCAGGTCCGAAAAATCAAACGGTCTGGTTTCGTAGATTTCCTGATCGAGCAGACGATTGCAGAAATTACAAAACGCGGGGTCATCGTTCGAAAACCACGTCTCAAACAGCCGGCGCGCTTCAACGATCGACGGATCCTCGTCGGCTTTGATGATCGCGCCCGGTACGAATGTGACATCCAAACCATCCTTGACGACATGATACGGCGTGTCGATTTTCTGCTCCATCAGCGCTTCGATCAATTCGCCCTTGAACTCGTCGACCAGATCGCTGTCCAGCAGCGTCTGCACTTCCCGCTCCATCAGGCGCAGATTCATTTGTTTCAACAAGGAAACCGCCTTTTCTTTCTGCGCTTCGCTGCCGCGGATCAATGCATCAAGGTCGAACTCCTTATGTTTGGAAACGACATCGACATGCGCCATGCAGTCGGCTTGGCGGCCGCGCAGCGCTTCCAGCGCGTCGCGCTCCACATACGGCATCGACAATTCCTCCGTGACGATTCGCAGAGCGTCGGCGAACCGGCCTTCCTGTATCATGGATTCGATATCGTTTAACAGTGATTGATAATATGGATTCACAGTTCCTCCTTGCGTACCTTGGCATTATATCATAGGGATTGCTAAGAAGCAATGAAGAGAACGCCGTCAAACACCGCTTTCCCCTGATAAAACCGGACATTTTCCTCCAGATGAGCCAAAGCGTTTCTTCCCATTTGAGTCCCCTTTTTCTCCATGGTATAATCGGCACGAAAGGAACATTAGAAAAAAGATATGTTGAAAAAAATAAGCAGTTGGGTTTGTTCGACATTTCTGTTCCTGCTTCTGCTGATCGTGCCGGCCCAAGCCAGAGAGGAAACGATTCCAATCACCGGCTATGTCAACGATTACGCAAACGTGCTCGACCCACAGACGGAAGCCGATCTCAACGCGCAAGGCGAGGCTTTTGCCAGCCGGACCGGCGCGCAAGTCGTCATCGTCACGACCGACTCCCTGCATGGCGCCGACGCGATGAAAGTCGCCACCGATTCGGCAAACGAAGCCCAGCTTGGTAGCGGCGAGCTCGATAACGGCGTGCTCATTCTCGTCAGCATCGACGACAAACAGCGCTTTATGGCGGTCGGAAGCGGCCTGGAAGGCGATTTGACCGATATCGACTGCGAGCATCTCCAGCAAGATTATCTCGTCCCGGCGTTTCGCCAAGGCGATTATTCGAAAGGGCTTGTCGATTTATACGAACACACGATCGACCATATCGCCAAAGCCTATGGTCTGGACGACGATTCGGATTTCGCGCCAAACGAGGCGCCAGTCACACAACGCAAGCAGGCGTCCTTTGACTGGACCGGGCTGTTCGCGATTGGCGCCGTGCTCGTGCTTGGCGCGTTTGTGCTGACGAAAAAACCGTCATCCCGTCAAGAGACGACGCTCCATCTCAAGCCGCACCAGCAATATCGGCTCACCGTGCCTGGCGTGAACTTTCAAAACGATTCGGTCGTGGTTGGCAGCGACGATCCAAACATCGCCTCCATCACACCGGATGGCATGGTTACCGCCCACAACATCGGCCAGACGCGCATCACCATCCAAAAACTCGATGGACCGCGTTTGACGTACACCGTCGTCGTTTCCCGTCACGATTCAAGCGGCGGCCGAAGACGACGCGACAGCGACGTGTTTGACGCGTTCCTTCTGGGCAGCCTGCTCGGCGGCCGCCACAACGGCGGATATCGGGGACCGCGCTCCGGCGGTGGATTTGGCGGCTTTGGTGGAGGCGGAGGCGGATTCTCCGGCGGAGGCGGCGGTTTCCGCGGAGGCGGATCCGGCGGAAGCTGGTAAGCAAACCCATAGAAAGGTACTTTATGAACAGAAGAAAATTTCCAGGATGGGCCATTGTGCTCATCGTCGTGCTCGTGATCGCACTGGTCGCGGGCATCTCGGTCGTCGGACCGTACAACACGATGGTTGGTTATGACGAAAAAGTCACGACCGCCCAATCCAACATTCAAACGCAGCTCCAGTCCCGTCTGGACAAAATCAACGAGCTGATGCCGGCCGTGCAAGGCGCGATGAACCAGGAGGACGACGTCTATAAAGACATCGCGGCGCTGCGCTCGAACACGCCGGGAATTTCCATGGACGCCCAGGGCAACATGCAAATCCAAAACAACGCTTCGCTGGCCGACTTGGAGCAGGCGGACGCCGCCAGCTCGCAAATGCTGCGCGACATCAATATCGCGGTGGAAGCGTATCCGGAACTGAAATCCACCGATTTGATGAAAGACTTCATGACCAGCGTCGAGGGCATCGAAAACCGGATCTCATACGCCCGTGAAACGTACAACGAGGATGTGCAAACGTACAACGTGTACATCCGCTCGTTCCCGCACAACATCGCGGCCGGTTTATTCGGTTTCACGCCGAAAGACAAATTCGAAGCGTCTTCCGCCGCGCAAAACGCGCCAGTCGTAAAATTCGATTAAAGCCATGCGAAAGGGAATGCGTTTTTGGAGTCCGGTCCTTGCTGGACTCCTTCTTTTTATTGTTTTGAGCGCTCCGGTTTTCGCACAGGAGGACACGCTGGCGATCCACGACTACATCAACGACTACGCGGGCATCCTTGACGAACAAACCGAGCGCGATCTCAACGAAGCGGGACGCGACTTCGCCAGCCGGACCGGCTCGCAAATCATCGTCGTCACGACCGACTCCCTGCATGGAGCCGACGCGATGAAAACCGCCACGGATCTAGGCAACGACTATGGTGTCGGCCATGAAAAGCTCGACAACGGCGTCGTGATCCTCGTAAGCATCGACGACAAGCAGCGATTCATGGCGACCGGCAGCGGTATCCAGGGCACTTTAACCGATATCGCGACCGAACATCTCCAGCAAAAATATCTCGTGCCCGCCTTTCGCGAAGGCGACTACGCCAAAGGCATCCGGGATTTGTATTACGGCACGATCGACGCCATCGAAAACGGCATTGACGAAGGCGAGCTGGAAGCGTATGCCCAGGACGACGACGATCCGGTTTGGATCCTCGGTCTTGTCTTTGGTACGTTTGGCGTTGTCGGAGCGATTTTAGCGATCGTGTTCCTCTCGCTGGCGCGCCGCAAGATCATGCTCCATCCAGGCGAGCGATTCACGCTCCACCATCCAGGCTGGAATTTCATGGATCCCGACACGACGGCGACATCCAACCATCCCGACATCGTGGATGTGGCGGATGGCGTGCTGTACGCCCGCACGTTGGGAAAAGCGAGGATCACCTTGGAAAATCCGGTACGGGGGATTCGCTATGTGTTCGTGAAAGTGACCGACAAACCGGTTTCCGCGGCGAACAACGAAAAATATTTGAACCAGTTTTTTCTGACCCAGATCAGCATCAACTCTGACTCAGACCACGACGACGGCTTCTTTTCCGGCGGCGGTTCGGGTGGCGGCTTTTCGGGCGGTGGCGGCTCCTTCAATGGCGGCGGCTCGGGCGGAAGCTGGTAGCACACAAAAAAAGAGCTTCGCAAAGCAATGTCATTTAGTTAAGAAATGGCAGTCTTAGAGGATACATTTTAAAGTGTACCCTCTTTTTTTTAGATAATTTTCTTATTTTTGTTGACTTCCATCCAAAAACGTGTGGCCAAGTATCATTCATG
>Ga0209694_1003078_pt1 | contig 11799 bp, 11 predicted proteins | sample GluameincwithD2O_FD_187499 | JGI IMG/M metagenome (GOLD analysis project Ga0209694, IMG submission 187499) | Mouse cecum microbial communities from Vienna, Austria - Glucosamine amended microcosms incubated with D2O (SPAdes) (version 2) | ecosystem: Host-associated > Mammals > Digestive system >...
AGTATGTTTTTCGGGCTGTCCCTGCGGCAGCTCGTTTTTTCTGCCCTGGCGGTGGCCGTGGCTGTGGGGCTGTACTTTCTGCTGAAACCCTGCGTCGGCACGGAAACCGTGTCCTGGATGTGCATTGTGGGCGCGGCCCCCTTTGCCGCCCTGGGCTTCTTCACCTACCACGGCATGACGGCGGAGCAGTTTATTTGGGCGTGGCTGCGCTCGGAGGTGCTGGAACCCAGGGAACTGCGCTTTGAATCGTCCACGCTGTACTACGACCTTTTGAAGTCCAGCATGGAAAAGCGTGAAAAGGAGGAATACAAGCGCCATGATTAAGAGCATCAAGACCATCATGCGGCAGGATCGGGAGCCGTACCGCGTCCCCCGCAGGGTGCAGGACGTGATACCCATTCAATGCGTCTGGCCGGACGGCATTTTTAAGGTGGGCATCAAGTTCTCCAAGACCTACCGTTTCACCGACATCAATTACAAGGTGGCAAGCCGGGAGGACAAGGAAACCATGTTCCTGGCCTACTCGGAGCTGTTGAACGGCCTGGACAGCGCCGCCACCACCAAGCTGACTATTTGCAACCGCCGCCAGAGCCAAGCGGACTTTGAGCAGTCTGTCCTTATGGCTATGCGGGGGGACGGCCTGGACAAGTACCGCCAGGAATACAACCAAATGCTCATTGACAAGGCGACCGGGGCCAACGGCATCATCCAGGAGAAACTTGTCACCGTGACCGTCTACAAGCGGGACATTGAGGACGCCCGCGCCTACTTCACCCGGATCGGGGCCGACCTGACCGCCCGCTTCGCCGCCCTCGGCTCCAAGTGCGTGGAGCTGGACGCCGCTGACCGGCTGCGTATCCTCCACGACTTCTACCGGGCCGGGGACGAGGGCAGTTTTCACTTCGATATGGCGGATATGGCCCGGAAGGGCCACGACTTCAAGGACTATATCTGCCCGGACGGGATCGAGAAGCACAGCGACTACCTGAAGCTGGGCGACCGCTATTGCCGGGTGCTGTTCCTGAAGGACTACGCCAACTATATCCAGGACGAGATCGTGGCCGACTTGACCGACCTGAACCGCAATATGATGTTGTCCATCGACATCCTCTCCGTGCCCACCGACGAGGCCGTGCGGGAGGTGGAGAACCGTCTGCTGGGGGTAGAAACCAATATCACAAACTGGCAGCGCCGCCAGAATCAGAACAACAACTTCTCCGCCATCGTCCCCTACGACATGGAGTTGCAGCGCAAGGAGAGCAAGGAGTTTTTGGCCGACCTCACCACCCGCGACCAGCGGATGATGCAGGCCGTCCTCACGCTGGTCATCACCGCCGACAGCAAACAGCAGCTTGACAGCGACACGGAAAAGGTGCGCTCCCTGTCCGGGCGGTGCCAGTTAGCGGTGCTGAAATACCAGCAGCTTGACGGCCTGAACACCGTCCTGCCCATCGGCACCCGGAAGATCGACGCTTTCCGCACCCTGACCACCGAGAGCCTTGCTGTGTTCATGCCCTTTAAGGTGCAGGAGATCATGGACAGGGGTGGCATCTACTTCGGTGAGAACGCCATCTCCCACAACCTTATCATGTGCAACAAGGCGAACCTGCTCAATCAGTCGTCCTTCCGGCTGGGCGTCCCCGGCTCCGGCAAGTCGTTCAGCGTCAAGGAGGAAATCGCGTTCCTGATCCTCAACACGGACGATGATATTCTCATAGCAGACCCGGAGGGCGAGTACGCCCCCCTCATTGAAGCGATGGACGGCTTGGGCAGCGTTGTCCGGGTGGCGGCGGGCGGCAAAGACCGCTTGAACGCCATGTATATGGTGGACGGCTACGGCGAGAACAACCCCATCGTGGTGAAATCGCAGTTTATCATGTCCCTGGTGGAGCGTATCGACCCCAAGGGCGTAGGCCCCCAGCAAAATTCCATCATCGACCGCTGTACGGGGGAGCTTTATGAGGAAGCAGATCGGGGCGGCCCGGTTCCCACGCTGTCCGCTCTCCGGGAAAAGCTGTTGAAGCAATCGGAGAGTGAAGCGCGTGGGATCGCCCTGGCCCTGGAACTGTTCACCACCGGCTCCCTTGATATTTTCGGCCATGAAAGTACCGTTGACCTGGATAAGCGGGTGGTGGTGTTCGACATTCACGGCCTGGGCGAGCAGCTCAAACCCATCGGCCATCTTGTCATTACCGATACTATGCTCAACCGCGTCACCCTGAACTGGAAGAAAGGCAAGCGCACCCACGTCTTTATTGACGAGTTCCATGTGATGTTTGAGAACGAGTTTTCCGCCGCCTTTTTCAACTCCGCGTGGCGGCAGTTCCGTAAGCGCAACGCCTACCCCACCGCCATCACGCAGAACGTGGAGTATCTTCTGGACTCCGTGCAGGCCAGCACCATGCTCAGTAACTCCGAGTTCATTGTCATGCTGAACCAGGCGGCAAGCGACCGGGAGAAGCTGGCCCGCCTGCTGAATATCTCCGAGGAACAGATGGGGCACATCACCAACGCCCCTGCCGGGTGCGGCCTTATCAAGTACGGCTCGGCCCTGGTGCCCTTTGTCAACCGTTTCCCCTCCAACACCGAACTGTACCGCTTGATGACCACCCGGCCCGGTGAGGGCCGCTTTTCCGGGGGACGGGCTTAATGCCCGTCCCTCCCTTTTGAATGGAGGGATAAAATGCCATTGAAAATCAAGCCCTGCCACCTGCGGGCCGCGAGGGACTATGTAAGCCGGTATCACCGGCACAGCATCCCGCCCGTGGGCGGCAAGTTCGCCGTGGCCTGTTATGACGGGGACAATCTGTGCGGCGTTGCCATTTGTGGCCGTCCCGTCGCCCGGTATCTGGATGATGGGCTGACCCTGGAAATCCTGCGCTGCTGTACGGACGGGACGGGCAACGCCTGTTCCAAGCTCTACGGGTCCTGCTGCCGCATCGGTTTTGATATGGGCTATGAGCGCATCGTCACCTATACGCTGGCATCCGAGAACGGAGCATCCCTGCGGGCCGCTGGCTTTAACTTTGACGGCGTGGCCGGGGGCCGGGAGTGGACGGGCCAGCGGCGCAGGGGCTACTATGTGGCCCCCGCCGAGCTGAAACACCGCTGGGTGAAAAGACGGGCGGGTGAGCGGCCATGAGCAAGATCAAGACCCGTGAAACGGGAAAGGATATTAAAGTGCTGGACAAGTCCGCTGTTGTGGGCCAGCGCATGAAAAACGCCTTTATCCGCTCCAAGCGGAACGCTGCGGCGCTGATGGACGACCGGCAGGCCACCCCCAGCGAGTACGCCGAGGACAAGGTGGAGTTTGCCGCTGACGATCTGGCCCATGATACGGCGAATGTGGCCGTGTCCGGGACAAAATCGGCGGTACGCCAGGGGCGAAAGCTGTTCCAGCGCCAGCGGGAGAAGCGGGCAGCGGAGAAGCGCCGGGAGAACACCGCCCCCACGGAACAGGCCCCCGCCCCCGAACCGTCCCAGGGTACGGCCCCGGAGGGCCAGACCCCGCAGCGGCACAGCGGGACGGCCCCGGAGGGGCGATTACCCCGCCAGCGAACCGACCCGCCCAGGAATGGGCAGCGCCCCCGTCAGGGCACCGGCCCCACCCAGGACAGACGGCTCCCACGCCAGCGAACCGGGATGGCCTCGGAGCGCCAGCACCTCCCACGGTATGAGCGCACAGCGGAGCGACCCCCGGCCCGTGTTGACGTTGAACGCCCCGTTGATACGGCAAACTCTATTGTGGAGCGTGGGCGGACTTTTGCCAAGAAGCAGGCCGCAAAGTGGGCTGAACGGAAACGGCAGGTGAAAAACCGGGCTGTCCAGTCTGACCGGCCACCGCAGGTAAAGCCCCAGGACGCCGCCAAAGCGCCCCGGCAGGTGGAAACGGCGGTCAATGCCGTGGAAACACCCGTAAAAGCGCCGAAACGGCCCGCCCAGGCTATGGGGCAGACCGCAAAGGCCACCGCCAAGGGCGCAAAGGGCACCGTCAAGAGCGCCCAGCGGACGGTCAAAACGGCACAGCGCACCGCAAAGGGCACGGTGAAAACTGCCCAGCGCACGTCTAAAACCGCTATCAAGACCGCAGACCATACGGCGAGGGCAGCGCAGAAAACGGCCCAGGCCACCGCGAAGGCGGCGAAAATGACCGCCCGTGCCACAGCCAAGACCGCCGCCACCACCGCGAAAGCCGCCGCAAAGGGCGTTTCCGCCACGGTGAAAGCCATGATTGCGTCCGTCAAGGCGCTTGTGGCCGCTATTGCCGCTGGAGGCTGGGTTGCCATCCTTGCCATTGTGATTATCTGCCTGATCGGTTTGATTGTCGGCTCCTGTTTTGGTATCTTCTTTTCGGGAGAGGACAGCGGCACGGGACAGACCATGCCCGCCGTTGTCCGGGAGATCAATCAGGAGTATGAGGGCAAGCTGGACGAGATCAAGAACGACACCGCCCATGACGCACTTGAAATGTCCGGCTCCCGCGCTATCTGGCCGGAGGTGCTGGCGATATACGCCGTCAAGACCACCACCGACCCGGATAACCCCCAGGAAGTCGCCACGATGGACGACAGCAAAAAAGAGCCATTGAAAGAGATATTTTGGGCCATGAACGAGATAAGCCACCGAACAGAAACCGCCACTACCACCCAAACCGTGGAAACCGACGACGGGGCGGGTAACATCATTGAGGAAGAAGTTGAAGTAACGACAACGACCCTCTATATCACCGTGACCCACAAGACTGCCGATGAAATGGCGGACGCTTACAACTTCACCGCCGACCAGCGGGCGCAGCTTGCGGAATTACTGGCTGAAGAAAACCGCAGTATGTGGAGCAGCGCCCTATATGGCATAGGCGTGGGTGACGGGGAAATCGTGGTGGTGGCCCTTTCCCAGCTTGGCAACGTGGGGGGCCAGCCCTATTGGTCGTGGTACGGCTTCAACTCCCGCGTGGAGTGGTGCGCCTGCTTTGTCAGTTGGTGCGCCAACGAGTGCGGGTATCTGGACGCTGGCGTGATCCCCAGAACAGCGGGCTGTATTTATGGCTCTAATTGGTTCAAAGACCGGGGGCTATGGCAGGACAACAACTACGAGCCACGCCCCGGCGACATTATCTACTTTGACTGGAACAACAAGGGCGGCTCCGGCCCCCAGGACGGCCTTGCCGACCATGTGGGCATCGTGGAGAAGGTGGAGAACGGCCTTGTCTACACCGTGGAGGGCAACTCCGGCGATAGCTGCCGGGAGAACCGCTACGCCGTAGGCCACTATGAGATTTACGGGTACGGGACACCTGCCTACTGAATATAAGGGCCACAGGATACACCTGTGGCCCTTTTTCCTATCTATAAACAGTCCTCAACTCTTTGTAACAGGATGAGGGCAGACAGTTGTTCCCATCCGCAGTTATACAACTGTTAATCTGATTCATTGTCGTTCTCAAAAACTACTTCATCCATTTCTGGAAAATCGACAAACTCAGAAAACGACATACCAAAGGCGTATGCAATTTTATGGAGTGTTTTGGCCTTCGGATTTTTTGATCTACCATGAATTATATTGTCTATGGACGATTGTTTAAGATTAGCCATTTTAGCCAGTTGGTTAATTGACAATTTTCGTTGCCTGCATAGACCTGTGATTCTGTTGGCAATGATCTTATAATATTCCATGTTTTATTCTCCCTGCCATCTACCTTTATCTTTATGTTAGCAAAGAAATAAAACAAACTACCTACGGGTAGGTAGTTTGCAGAATAAACTATTTGTTTTCATCCGAACCGTCTTCAAATGCATAATCGGCTATTTCTGGAAAATCTAAAAATTCTGATATAGTCATGGTAAAAGCGTATGAAATTTTGTGAAGCGTCATAAGCCTCGGATTCTGGGAACGACCATTGATAATATTATCCAAAGTGGACTGCTTCAGATTGCTCATACGTGCCAATTTATTAACTGAAACACCTCGTGCCTTACATAGACTGAGTATTCTGTGTGCAATTATTTGTCCGTACTCCATTAAAACGTGTCCCTTCTCATGTATACTCAATATCATATCAAATAATTTGTAGAATCTACCTATATATAGGTTGACTTCCGGAAAATATTCTGTTAAAATCTTGTTACCTAAATATAGGTAACAAGATTTTATTATTTGAAAGGAGCATCTACTATGGAACGTAAACTGAGAGACATGAGCTGGAAGGAATTTGCTGATTACGCAGAAACCTCCAAAACTGTCATCATCCCCTCTGGGGCCTGCGAGGTCTATGGGCTGAATCTGCCTCTGGGCAGTGACATTCTGGTGGCTAAGGCCGTTTCAAATCTGGTGGCTGAAAAGGTAAACGGCATTGTCGCGCCCTGCCTGGAGATTGGGCAGTCCAAGAGCCTGACCAGCTTCCCCGGCACGATTGCGGTTTCCTCCGAGACACTCCGCGCCGTCTACAATGAGATCGTTGAGAATTTCATCCGGCTGGGCTTCAAAAACTTCTTTGTGGTCAACACCCATCTGCACAACACTCAGCCGCTCACCGAGGTCTTGGTTGACGCTCAGTTGAAGCATGATATCAAGTATGGACAAATCGGCTGGTGGCAGTGGATTCCCAGCTTCACCGATGACCTTTGGGAGAGCGACAATCCCCACGGCCACGCTGCGGAGGCTGGAACTTCCTGTATGCTGTACCTCTATCCTGAGCTGGTCCATATGGATGTGGCCGCCTGCACCAAGAGCCCGTTTGTCAACAAGTGGCCCGGTATCACAAACAGCGTAAAGTATGCCGAGCACACCGATTCCGGCACTCTGGGCGACGCCACCAAGGGTACGGCGGAAAAGGGCAAGATTTGCGTGGAGCGCGGTGTAGAGCGGATCGTTGACTACATCCAGAATTTCCTTGAGAAATAAACCTGCCTGATTTTTGGTATATAAAACTGAAAGGAGTTTAGCGATGAAAAGAATTTTGTCTTTTGTCCTCGCCTCAGTCCTCATGCTGGGATTGGCTTCCTGCGGAAACTCATCCGCTCCTGGCAATAACGCGAACAATGGAAACGGCAGTGGAGCTTCCTCCACCGGGGAAGGGTACGACAAATTAAACCTCAAAATCAGCTACGCTACAGGCGACACCGGAATGGACGGCATTGTGGCAATCAAGTTTGAGGAGCTGGTGGAGGAGCGTAGCGGCGGAGCCATCCAGATCGAGCGGTTCCCTAACTGCCAGCTGGTAGGCGGCAACATGGAACGTCATGTTGAGATGATGGTAGCCGGAGGCGCCTTTGAGCTGGCCATTATTTCCACCAGTTCCTTTAATACGGTGGACAACCGTTTCTACATTGCCGGCACCCCCTTCCTTTTCCCCACCTATGACGCGATGTGGGAGTGTATGGATTCCACTGGCGGCGAGTTTATGAACGATGTCTATGCCGACTACAACATAAAGCGTCTGGATACCTTCCCCAACGGCTTGCAGCACATAGCAAACGACAAACGGGAGATTACCTGCGTCGCTGATATGAAGGACCTGAAGATGCGCGCTTATGGCGATACTCAGATGAAATTGCAGCGGGCCCTGGGCGCTGATCCTGTTAACATGAGCTGGAGCGAGCTGTACAGCGCCCTTCAAACAGGCACTGTGGATGGCAACACCAACGGTTATCAGACCATGTATTCCGGTAGTTTTACCGAGGTGCAGCACTATATTACCGAATGCGGTATCATTGCCAGCACCTACGACATCATGGCCAATATGGGCAACTGGAACAGCTGGAGCGCCGCTACCCAAGAGCTGCTTCAGGAGTGTGCCACTGAGGCTGCCCACTATGGCCGCGATTACATGGTGGAGGAGGAGGCCAAATGCAAACAAGCCTTCTTGGATGCGGGCTGTACCATTACGGTTTTGAATGAGGAGCAGCTGCAAGAGTTTAAGGATGCCGCTGTCGATGTCATTAACGAGTGCAAGGAACTGGCCGGCCCCGAAGCCTGTGTGGCATATGGTCTTGACTAAGCGGTTATCCCGCTGGATTTAACCGCAAAAAGAGGGAACCTCTCTGGAACGAATGGGATGTTCCGGGGAGGTTGCTTATTTGGGAGGAATCTTATGAAAAAGAAACGCACCGAATTTGAAGCCATTGTGACAACCATCATTCTGATTATCATGCTGGGACTGGTGTTTGTTGGCGTTCTTTCCCGCTACATATTCCACTTCTCATTCTCCTTTACAGAGGAGCTGGTATGCGCCATGTTTGTTCTGCTGGGAACGGTAGGCAGTGCGTTGGCTTGTAGCCGCCGGAGCCTATACACGATGGATTTGGTCACGGGTATGCTGAAGCCCAAAACAAAAATCTATTTTTCAATTTTCAACACTCTGCTCACGATTGCGGTTTCTGGCTTCCTGATCTGGACCAGCATTCTGATGATTCAGACACAGGCTAAAATGGGGAGCACCACCGTCGCCCTCAAACTACCCACTTGGATCTATACCAGCTTTGTCCCCTTTGGCTTAGCGCTCATGGTGTTCCGCAATATTCAGAACATCTGGAAGGATATCCAGGAATTGAAACAGTTGGGAGGGGGCATAAACTCATGACAGCCTTAATTCTGCTTGGTATTTTCAGCGTCTGTGTTGCTATTGGAGCGCCAATCGGTACAGCCATGGGCTTGGCCAGTATTACAACATTGGCTACCACCGGGATGGGGTTCAGTATGGTGCCCTACAACTATTATGCTGCTTTAAGCAAGTTTCTTCTTCTGGCCATTCCATTCTTTATTTTAGCCGGTAATATTATGGAAAAAGCAGGAATTTCCGTTAAACTGATCGACTTTGCCCAGACTTTCGTAGGACATATCAAGGGTGGCCTTGCACTGGTTTGTGTAATCGTGGCCTGCTTTTTCGCGGCGATTTCAGGCTCCGGTCCGGCGACTGTTGCCGCGCTGGGCGCAATCGTAATCCCTGCCATGATGAAAGTCGGTTATAAACCTGGAGATGCGTCCGCTCTGATGGCAACCGCTGGAGGTATCGGAATTATCATACCACCCTCCATCTCCTTTGTTGTTTACACATCCGTTGTCGGTATTTCCACAGGCACACAGTTTATGGCTGGTATTATTCCCGGTCTGGTGATGGGCGCTGCCCTGGTATGTGCTTCACTCTGGGTCACTCGGAAAAGCGACTTGGAACGGTTGAAGAAGGCGACCTCACGGGAGCGTTGGGATTCGTTTAAGGACGCATTCTGGGGCCTGATGATGCCAGTTATTATATTAGGCGGCATCTATGGCGGTATTTTTACTCCGACGGAGGCTGCCGCTGTCGCCGCCGTCTATGGCTTATTTGTGGGCATTGTCATCTATCGGACACTCCGTGTCAAGGAGCTCATCGACGTTGTTATTGATTCCGGTCGCCAAGCGGGCGCTATCATGTGGAACATGGGAAACGCCGGCCTGATGGCCTGGGTCATGTCTGTATCCGGCATCTCTGGAACCCTGTCTTCCTTCCTGGATAATGTGACCGGCGGCCACGCCTGGCTCTTCCTGATTATTGCCAACATTATCGTCCTCATAGCGGGCTGCTTTATTGACGGAAACTCCCTGGTGTATATTTTCGTTCCGATTTTCCTGCCTGTAGCGATGGAGCTGAATGTGGACCTGTATCACCTGGGTGTCATGCTGGTTATGAATGTGGCAATCGGGCAGGTTACACCGCCGGTCGGCTGCAATCTGTATGTTGCCTGCGGAATTGCGCACATTAACGTAAAAGATATTATCAAACCGGTCGTTCCCTATATCGTTGCGTCTACTGTCGCCCTTTTGCTGGTTACGTTTATTCCTCAGATTTCTCTGCTCCTGCCTACTCTGCTCGGTTAAACGTGTCCAATCCAATACCCAACTAATTTTACATCTATATCGGAAAAGGAGAGCATTTTCATGAAGAGCAAATTTGTTTTAGCCCAGCTTTCTAATGTGGGTGATGCTGAAGTCAATCTCGCCAAAGCAAAAGAATATATGGCGAAGGCGTTTGAGGAGTACCACCCGGACCTGATCGTGTTTCCCGAGGTATTTATGTCTCACTTTCCTGTTGGAACACCTAAAGACGTTGTTATTGCGGCTGCCCAGCCTGTAGACGGTCCCTTTGTTACCGCGCTGCGGGAAGAGGCGAAACGCTATGGTATGTGGGTCATCTGCGGAATGAGCGAGGCTGTTGAGGACCCGGACGATCCCCGCAAATACAATACAACGGTTGTAATCAATTCCGAGGGGGACCTGATTTCCACTTATCGTAAAACTCACCTGTATGATGCCTTCGGCTACAAGGAATCTGATACCAATAAGCCTGGAGACAAATTCTTCGAGCCAATCGACACCCCATTTGGCAGAATCGGCCTCTTTGTCTGCTACGAGGTTCGTTTCCCAGAGGTGGCCCGTTATCAGAGATCAAAGGGTGCGGATATCATCATCATGCCGACAGCCTGGGCAGAGGGGAAGCTGAAAAGTCAGCAGTTCCATACCTTGATTGACGCACGGGCCATCGAAAACACCGTTTATATGGTTGCCTGTGACCTGTGCGGCGATGGCTCCCTTGGCGAGAGCTGCGTCGTTGATCCGATGGGCGTCAACATTGCCCTTGCGGGGGAAAATGAACAACTGCTTGCCGCTGTAATAGACACCGACCGCATTGAAGAAGTGCGAAAAAAACTTCCGGCCTACAAGGACCGCAGGCCGGAACTCTATACGATTTAACAATTTGTCAAGCAAGAGGAGAGGCGGTCAGGTTTGCGCTTGGCCGCCTCCTACTATAATTTTACAAAAAGATTAGAGGATGGTTATGAAAGTATCTGGCAAAGGATATATGTACGCCCTGTTGAGTGGAGCACTTTTTGGTATTATTCCAATTTTGGTTTTGAATATCTCACAGGATGGCTCAATTTCAAATTCCTTTTGTATCATGGTCCGTTCATTTATCGCGGGCATTGTTCTGCTTCCGGTTGCTTGTAGCCGTATGAAAAATCAGCAGTTATCGAAGGCAAAAATACGGGATATTGCCTTTTCAGGTCTGGCCATGGCGAGTACATCTATTTTACTTTTTACGTCTTATCAGCACATACCCAGTGGAATTGGAGTGACATTGCATTATACATATCCCATGGTCGTGTTGATATTAAGCGCGCTCCTTTTCCATGTGCATATCGGAATCAAAACGGTTATCGCAATGTTCATTTCGCTCATTGGGATTGTAATGCTTTGTGATGCCTCCACCTTGGAAGGAAATATCTTGTTAGGCGTGTCTCTGGCGCTGAGCTCTTCTCTAACCTTTGCCATCTACTTACTTTGGAATGAGCGGCGAGGGCTGGCAATACTTGATTCGATCATATTTGTCTCTCTTATGTCACTTTTTGATACTGGGGATATGTTTATTTACAATCTGATTTCCGATCAGCTGGATATTAAATTTTCTGCAAAGGTCGCAGTGATTTTGTTGCTGGTTGGCTTCGTTGGAATCGGAGCCATTTTAACTCAAATTCTTGCGATAAAGTATGTTGGTTCTGTTCGCACCTCAATTTTAGGTACGCTGGAGCCGATTGTATGTACAATAGGCTCCGCACTTGTTCTACACGATGCAATCAGTTTCCGCACTATTTTAGGAGGAGTTTTAGTTTTAGTTGCTGTTATTCTTGTTACTTTGAATAACTCTAAATGAGCAAATCTGAAAAATAAACAAAGGCAAACCTCAGCGGAAGTGGTAAGATGTGGGATGACGAATCACCACAAGACCACAAACCCAAAGAGGAGTGCCTTATGGCAGACATTATAGCA
>Ga0209694_1003084_pt1 | contig 11757 bp, 7 predicted proteins | sample GluameincwithD2O_FD_187499 | JGI IMG/M metagenome (GOLD analysis project Ga0209694, IMG submission 187499) | Mouse cecum microbial communities from Vienna, Austria - Glucosamine amended microcosms incubated with D2O (SPAdes) (version 2) | ecosystem: Host-associated > Mammals > Digestive system >...
CGCGTTACTTCCTCGACCGTCCGGTGACGATCGTTCTCTCGGACGATTCGGACGACGCCTCGTATGTCGACGGCGGCGATGCCTGGGAGTCGAAGGTCGACAACGACGGCTCCTACACCGATGCCGGTTTCGCATGGTAGCTTTCCGTGCGACGGCGGGGATGCCGGGCGGCGCAGCCGTCTGCGCTCGTCGCCCGGACGAAAGCCTCGCAATAAGCGGGCTGGCTCAAGCGCCCGCGATCATCAGAATTACAAAACGGATATGAATAAAAGTATGAAAAAGTTATTGGTTTATGCAATGGCTGCTATCGCGGCGCTGAACGCCGGTTGCAGCAAGGACCCCCTCGACGCCCTTATCTATACCGAGGCGGGAGGCACTTATCGGTTGGCCACGCTCTCGGCGACGATCGAGGGAGAGGACGCGGACGAAACCCGTTCGAGTTTGCAGACCTCGAACAACAACGTGGTCTATTGGACGGCGAAGGATCGGATCCGTGTGGTCAACACCACGACCTACGAGAGTTGGATCTACGAGTTGGTTTCGGGTGCCGGCACCTCGGTGGGCAAGTTCGAGCCGCTGGGTGCGGCTGCGACTTGCGAGGAGGACCTGAGCAACATCGCGGCGGTCTATCCTGCCGTGGCGGCCATCGTCGACAAGTCGGCCAAGACGCTTTCGTTCACGGTGAACCACGACTGGAACAAGACCGAGGAAGGAAAGGAGCGTCTGACGGAGTGCAACATCCGTTCGTGGAACAACGACAGCCCGACGGCTTTCACCCACAACGACATCAAGGTTTCATACCATGTCAACGGCTCGAAGGAGAACGCCAACTTCAAGTTCCGCCAACTGGGTACGTGGTGCGTCTTCGCCTTCGACTTCACTTCGGATGAGAGCATCCGCAAGGAATCGCTCCAATCCATCGAGGTGACGACGACCGAGGGAGACGTACAGATCTCCGGCACCCAACGTGTAGACCTTACCGACCCCAACCTGCCCCGGCTGGCGGCCAACACGAACCTCACGGATGCCGACAAGACGGTCAAATGGACCTTCAACTCCGCTTCGAGCATGTCTACGGCGTTCACCCGCTCGATGATGCTCTTCCCCGGGCTGGAGAACAAGCAACTCAAGATTACGGCCGAGACCAACATGCACACCTTCGTATTCTATGCCAAACCGCAGGTCAAGCTCGAAGCAGGAACCGTCCTGAAGTTCCCCATCGGATTCAAGCAGAACTTCAACACCGAAATCGGCGAAAGCGACAACCCGCTGGACTATGCCATGGCCTATACCTCCGTCGAGAAGAGCCTCTATCCCTTCTACTACTACGGAGATGCAAACTGCTATCTGATTGCAGGAGCGGGCAAGAACTCGGCGACTATCGATGTGACGCCACATCAGGCATCTCCCTACTACGAGAAGAAAACGGCGAAGGCTACCGACGCACCCAAACCCGCATATGCCAAAGTCATCTGGTACGAGACGGCAATGGGGGCACCGAAAATCAACGGCGCAGGTCAGGCTGCGGCAATCACGGGTGACAACTTCACGGTGACGCTGGCAGATGCCACGAAGTACGGAAATGCACTGATCGGTATCTATGAGAGTGCGGAATCCGAAACCCCTCTCTGGTCATACCACATCTGGCATCCCCAAGATGATCCCACGCAAACGCTACGATACGGATATACCTATTCGGGAGCGTACGATGTCATGCCGATTGCGCTGGGAGCAACGGCTAAGGCGACTGTGACGCCGACCGGTACGGCTACCAACGATACCAATCTCGAATCCTTGGGTTACTATTACCAATGGGGGCGCAAGGATCCGCTCGGTAGACCGAACTCTATTACGGCCACAGCCGAAGGTTTTGTTGCAGCGACCGATGGCGATGGCAACGCTTTCAAATTCGGAGATGCAGTCAATGAAATCGATATGGTCGATCTGCTCGGTGGCGAAGATGTCCAAGAGAAAGACGGAAAATCCGTCGACGTTTGGATGGTCGAATATGCAACCGCTAATCCGACGCGATTCATCAAGGTCTATGGCCCGTATGGTAATGACTGGGCAGGCTTAACTAACAATAATTTGTGGGGCAATCCGCAAGGCTATGATTTTCCGACGATGGGCGGCACCTACAAATCGGCATTCGACCCTTGTCCGAATGGATATCGCGTGGCACCGAAAGATCTCTGGGTTTCATTCACTATTGACGGTAACAACCAAGCGGTCAACCTCAGCAACGAAGCGACTTGGCCTGAAAATATATTCAATATTCTGAATATAAACACGACCACACACACTACGACATTAACTACTCAGCGTGGTTATTTCTTCTGTTACGGCATGAATGAAAATGGAACCAGAAAATGGCAACAAGAACCGGCTGATTTCTATTCTGCTGCCGGTATACGCAATTGCAATAGCGGCTCTTTGTCGTCTGTCGGTAGTAATGCTTTATTTTGGTGTAGTTCTCCGTACAGTAGCGATTCGGGAAATGCCGGATTCTTCAACGGCAGTGGCGGAGGTGTGAATCCTCTCAACAACTACAATCGTTCATACGGCTTTAACATTCGTTGCGTTAAAGAGCAATAATGCTTGTTGTTTAATAAGAACTGGACCGCTGTTTTACAGCGGTCCAGTTCCGTTTATACGTAACGATTGAATTCATCGTATCAGCACCGATGAATCGCCGTAACTCAAAAAACGGAAATCGTGCGACAAGGCATAATCGTAGATGTCGTGCCAAGCGTCGCCGACGTACGCCGACACCAACAGCAACAACGTCGATTTGGGCTGGTGGAAATTGGTGACGATGTTGCGCACGATGCGGAATTCGTAACCCAATGGCGTTATCATGATCTGCGTTGCGGCTTTCAGCCGGTCGAAACCCATGTTATCCATGTAATCGAGCAATGTCGCAAGAGCGTCGCTCCCCTTGAAATCTGTCGGGATGTCGTATAATTCCCACTGCCCGATGACACGGTCGGTCTGCGGGTCGCCGCAAGTTCGGATGCGCCATGCAAGAGCTGTAAGCGATTCGAGCGTCCGCACGGAAGTCGTTCCGACAGCCGTGATGGCGCCCCATTTTTCAGCAAGTTGCTCGATAGTCGACCGCCGGATTTCAAAATGCTCGGTGTGCATCGGGTGCTGCGTCGCATCGTCGGTCTTGACAGGCAGAAAAGTACCGGCGCCGACGTGCAACGTCACCTCCTCGAATGCAAACCCGCGCGCTTGCATCGATGCAATCAGTTCAGGCGTGAAGTGCAAACCTGCCGTAGGCGCGGCGACCGAACCCTCGAATTTGGAGTAAACCGTTTGATAGCGCGTATTATCGACCTCCTCGCTTTCTCGATTGAGGTAGGGCGGAATCGGAATGCGGCCGAGGTATTCGAGCAACTGGCCGAACGTCATCGGGGCCGTCCACTTGAACCGCACAGTCTGTTCGCGACCGCCGTCGCCGATGCGCCACGCCTGCAACCGTTCCTCGTGTCCGTCAAGGGTGAAACGGATTTCAACGGGTCCGTCTTTCCATTTTTTGAGGTTGCCCACAATGCACGACCATGTACAACTGCCCGTGACGGCGAATGCCCGTTCGTAATCGGCAGGTTCCTGCGGTTCCAGACAAAACACCTCGACCCGTGCACCGGAGGGTTTGTGCATGATGATGCGTGCGCGGATGACTTTCGTGTTGTTGAACACCAGCAACTGTCCCGCAGGCAGGACGTCGCCCAAATCGGCGAAACGCCGTTCGGAAATCCGGCCACCCTGCCAGACCAACAATTTCGAGGCCGACCGTTCGGCGAGCGGGAATTTGGCGATTCGCTCCTCGGGCAACGGATAGTCGAATTCGCTGATGGAAATGGATCGGTTCATAACGAGACTTGCTGTTATTAAGCCGTGCAAAATTAAAAATAATCGCCGAAAGTTTATAACTTTGCGACGCTGCAAGGCTGATATTAATCTCGAAAATCATGAAAACCGACTTTTTAGTCATCGGTTCGGGCGCGGCAGGGCTTACTTTTGCCCTCAAGGCCGCTGCATACGGTCATGTCACCATCGTGACCAAAGGCCGAATGGACGAATGCAACACCAACTATGCCCAAGGCGGCATCTGTTCGGTAACCTATGCGCCCGATACATTCGAGAAACACATCCACGATACGTTGGTCTGCGGTGCAGGGAAATGCGACACGGCAGCCGTCGAATTGGTCGTGCGCCGTGCGCCGGAGTTGATCGCCGACTTGCTCGAATGGGGTACGCGTTTCGATAAAACTCCCGACGGACGGTTCGAGCTTAACCGCGAGGGGGGCCACTCCGAACATCGCATCCTCCACCACGAAGACCTTACGGGCGCCGAAATCGAACGGGCATTGGTCGAAGCCGTGCGGAAACATCCGAACATCACCGTGTTGGAGAACCATTTCGCCATCGACTTGCTGACGCAACATCACTTAGGCGAGTTCGTAACCCGCCACACACGAGGGCTGGCCTGCTTCGGCGCCTATGTGCTCGACCTCGATACGAACGAAATCGAAACCATGCTGGCCCGATTCACGGTCGTGGCGACGGGCGGCTGCGGAAATATCTATTCGACGACCTCCAATCCGGTCGTGGCAACGGGCGACGGCATTGCAATGTGCCATCGGGCCAAAGCCATCACCGAGAACATGGAGTTCATCCAGTTCCATCCGACGACGCTCTACCATCCGGGCGAGAAGCCGAGCTTCCTCATCACCGAAGCGATGCGCGGATTCGGCGCCATCCTGCGGTTGCAGAACGGCGAGGAGTTCATGGACAAATACCATCCGATGAAGTCGCTGGCCCCGCGCGACGTCGTGGCCCGGGCCATCCATCGCGAAATGTCGAAGCGCGGCGAGGAATTCGTCTATCTCGACGTGCGGCACAAAGACCCCGATGCGGTGCGCAGCCATTTCCCGAATATCTACGAAAAGTGCAAGTCTATCGGCATCGATATCACGCGCGACCTGATACCCGTCACTCCGGCGGCGCACTATTGCTGCGGCGGCGTGAAGGTCGACACCAACGGAGAAACATCGGTCAAGCGGCTTTATGCACTCGGCGAGACCTCGTGCACCGGTCTGCACGGAGCGAACCGGCTGGCATCGAATTCGCTGATCGAAGCGTTGGTTTATGCCGACCGAGCGGCCTGCCATGCGTCGGCCGGCATCGACAAAGTGGATTTTCAAGAGGGCATTCCCGACTGGGATTTCGAGGGCACGCAGCACACCGAGGAGATGCTGATGATCATCCAGTCGAAACGCGAGATGCAGACCATCATGTCCAATTACGTGGGCATCGTGCGGTCGAATCTGTCGTTGAAACGGGCCATGCGTCGGCTGGAAATCATCTACGAAGAGACCGAAGAACTCTACAACAAGACGAAGCCCAACCGCGACCTCTGCGAATTGCGCAACATGATTGCTACGGCCTATCTGGTCATCAAGCAGGGCCGCGAACTGAAAGAATCGGTCGGCTGCCACTACAATATGGACTATCCCGCGGAATAACCTTTCGGCAGAAAAACGAGCGGGGCGGAAAATCATTCCGCTCCGCTCTCGTATCTCATTCGAAACCTGCTATTTGCGGAACTTCATCCGCCAGCCGTCCTGCTTCTCTCCGTCAAGCCAAATCAAAGAATGAACTTCCGGATCATTCACGCCTTTCCATTCGATGTAAAAATCGAATCGCACGATATTCGAGGTTCCATCGCCCCATTCGAGCGTAAACTCTTTCCCTTTCCAATCGCTTACCGGCGAAAATTCGCCGAATGTAAGCAGATACCCGTCTTCAGATAAAACTTCTTTCCATACACCCTCTACGTTCATCCATTTGTACGGCCATTCCAGCCGCAATTCCAACGGTTTCGGCATAAGCAGTCTCGTGGTTGTCGAGGCGGCGGATTGAGGCATGTCCGGCAACAGCAGGTCGAATCGTTTTCTATCGAAAACGACCGCAATCGGCTGCCCGAGCAGGTTGTGGTCCGCATCGGGGTCGAGCAGATTCGCGCCCGTCGTCGCGTCGACTGCGGCAAATTCGAACGATGCAACGGCAAAATCCCAGATTGCCTGTTATTCCTGTTCCTTGTCGCATCCGCCGAACAAAACCGCTGCGGCAATCATGCCGAGACAAAAAAATCGCTTCATGGATCTTTATCGTATGAGGTTTCCATGCAAATATAGCGAAATCGACCGCTTTTCCCAAAAGTTTTGCGTATTTTTGCCGGGCCGAAAAACCAATCGGAGCAACGATTATGACACAACAGGAAGAAATAATCCGTCGGCGGACGTTTGCTGTCATCGCCCATCCGGATGCCGGTAAAACCACATTGACCGAAAAGTTGTTGCTTTTCGGCGGAGCCATCCACGTCGCCGGTGCCGTCAAGAACAACAAAATCAAGAAGGGCGCGACATCGGACTTCATGGAAATCGAACGCCAGCGCGGCATCTCGGTTGCGACGTCGGTCATGGGATTCGAATACAAAGGGGTGAAAATCAATATTCTCGACACACCGGGCCACGAAGATTTCGCCGAGGATACTTATCGCACACTTTCGGCGGTCGATTCGGTCATCATCGTCATCGATGGCGCAAAAGGCGTCGAGGCGCAGACCCGCAAACTGATGGAGGTCTGCCGGATGCGCAATACGCCGGTCATCGTCTTCATCAATAAGCTCGACCGTCCGTCGAAAGAACCGTTCGACCTCTTGGATGAGGTGGAGAAGGAGTTGCACATCGGTGTGCGTCCGCTGGCCTTTCCCATCGCTAACGGTCCCGATTTCAAAGGGGTCTACAACCTTTACGAAAAGAATCTTTCGCTCTTTACATCGGACGAACGCCTGACAGCCGATGCTTCGACCGTTGAAATCACCGACCTCGCATCGAATGAACTCGACAAACGAATCGGTGCGAAGTTCGCCGATCAGTTGCGGGCCGATGTCGAATTGGTCGAGGGCGTTTACGACCCGTTCGACCGCGAAGCCTATCTGCGCGGTGAGGTCGCGCCGGTGTTCTTCGGTTCAGCGGTCAATAACTTCGGCGTCCGCGAGTTGCTCGAATGCTTCATCCGCATCGCTCCGTCGCCGCGTCCGGCACCGACCGAAACGCGCACAGTGGAGCCGTCAGAGCCCAAGATGACGGGCTTCATCTTCAAGATCCATGCGAACATGGATCCCAACCACCGCGACCGCATCGCCTTTCTGAAAATCTGTTCGGGGGTCTTCGAACGCAACAAAAACTACCACCATGTCGCCAGCGGCAAGCAGATGAAATTCTCGTCGCCGACGGCGTTCATGGCCGAAAAGAAATCGGTCATCGACTTCGCCTATCCGGGCGATATCGTGGGTCTGCACGATACGGGCAACTTCAAAATCGGCGATACGTTTACCGAGGGTGAGAAACTCCGCTTCACGGGCATTCCGTCGTTCTCGCCCGAGCAGTTCCGCTACATCGAGAACGCCGATCCGATGAAATTCAAGCAGCTGGCTAAAGGCATCGACCAGCTGATGGACGAGGGCGTCGCGCAGCTTTTCACCTCGTCGCTCAACGGACGTAAAATCATCGGTACGGTCGGCGCCTTGCAGTTCGAGGTCATCCAGTACCGATTGGAGCACGAATACAACGCCGCGTGCCGTTGGGAACCGATTTCCATCTACAAAGCGTGTTGGATCGAGAGCGACAATGCCGAACAACTGGCCGATTTCAAGCGTCGCAAACACACGAACATGGCAGTCGATAAACATGGTCGCGATGTTTTCTTGGCCGATACGAGTTATGCGCTCGCTTTGGCGCAGGACAATTTCAAGGAAATCCGCTTCCACTTCACGAGCGAATTTTGAGCCGTCGCATCATCATAGAGGACATTGAGCCGGAACTCGTTGCGTATGTCGAACGAACGATCATTCCGCACTATGCGGAATTCGACTCGGCGCACGGCATCGATCATGTACGGACGGTCATTGCCGAGAGTTTGCGGCTTGCCGAGCATTATCCGGTCGTGCCGGCCATGGTTTACACGATTGCGGCATTTCACGACACTGGCCTGCGCAACGGACGCGAGCGTCATCATCTCGATTCGGGAATCATTCTTGCAGGTGATCCGTTCGTCGGAGCGCATTTCACGCCGACGGAAATCACGACGATGCGCGAAGCAGTCGAAGACCATCGGGCATCCTCGGAACGGGCGCCTCGTACCGTATACGGTCGAATCGTCGCCGAAGCAGACCGAATCATCGATCCGGAGATAACGCTTCGTCGGACTGTTCAGTATGGCCTCGACCATCTGCCTGCAGCGACCCGCGAGGAGCATTACGCAAGAATGCAAAGCCACCTTCGGAACAAATATGCCGCGGGCGGATACATGCGCTTGTGGTGTCCCGAATCGGGAAATGCCGAGCGATTGGAACAGCTGCGGTGTATCATTGCGGACGAAGCGGGCTTGCGCCGTCGTTTCGACGAAATCTACGACTCTTTACATCCATATGGCCGATAACTCCGATAAACCGACGCTCAAGGAACAGGTCGCGATGCTGCCTTTCTCGCCCGGGGTCTATCAGTTCGTGGACAAGACCGGCACGATCATCTATGTCGGCAAGGCCAAGAGCCTGCGCAAACGGGTTTCGTCCTACTTCGTGCAGAGCAAGGAGCATAGTGCCAAAGTTCGTGTGCTGGTACGGCAGATCGTCGAAATCCGGCACATCGTTGTCGACAGCGAAACCGATGCGCTGCTGCTGGAAAACTCGTTGATAAAGACCCTCCAACCGCGGTACAACATCCTATTGAAGGACGACAAGACCTATCCGTGGATCGTCGTGCGGCGCGAACATTTTCCGCGCGTGCAATCCACCCGCCAGTTGCAGCGTGACGGTTCGCAGTATTTCGGGCCCTACGGATCGTTGATGATGCAGCACAGCGTGTTGGAGTTCATCCGCGAAGTAGTGCCGTTGCGCACCTGCAAGCTCAACCTCGCACCCGAGCAAATCGCCAAAAGCCGCTACTCGGTCTGCCTGCAATACCACATCGGCAACTGCAAGGGCCCCTGCATCGGGGCGCAGAGCGAGGAGGAGTATGCTCGGCTGGTCGATATGGTCACGTCGATACTCAAAGGCGACCTGCGGCCCGTGCGACAATATCTGGAGCGCGAAATGGCACAGGCAGCCGCTGACTTGCGGTTCGAGTTGGCCCAGCGCTACAAACACCGGCTCGACGCATTGGACAATTACGCGGGCCGGTCGGTCATTGTCAGCGCCAAAATCGTCGACATTGACATCTTCTCGCTGCTTCCCGACGACGATGTAGCATGGTGCAACTTCGTGCGCATTCGCCACGGTTCCATCGTGGGCGTTTCGACCGTGAAACTCACCGCAGGCATCGGGGGCGACGAACGCGACATGCTGACGCTCGCTATTCAACACATCGTCGAAAACATCGCCGGCGGCAAACTGGCCCGCGAAGTCATCGTGCCTTTCCTGCCCTCGACGACCCTGTTGTTCGACGGCGTGACGTTCACCGTACCCAAGCGCGGTGAAAAGCTGGAATTGCTCGAATTTTCGCAGAAAAGCGCCCGCATCTACCGCGCCGAGCAGATGAAGAATCTCGAAATCAAGAATCCCGAACGCTATACCGAACGTTTGTTGACCGCTATCCAGCAGGCGTTGCACCTCGACCGGCAGCCGCGGCACATCGAGTGCTTCGATAACTCCAATTTGCAGGGGGCCCATCCTGTGGCGTCGTGCGTCGTTTTCCGCGACGGCAAGCCCTCGCGCAAGGAATACCGCCATTTCAACATCAAGACCGTCGTCGGTGCCGACGATTACGCCTCAATGCGCGAGGTGGTTTTCCGGCGTTATACGCGTCTGATGGCCGAAGAGGCCGAGTTGCCCGATCTCATCATCGCCGATGGCGGCAAGGGGCAGATGGGTGTGATTCACGAGGTATTGGAGCACCTCGGACTGGATATTCCCATCGCCGGATTGGCCAAAGACGACCGTCACCGTACCGCCGAACTTTATTACGGATTTCCGCCGTTGTTGGTCGGTATCCGACCGACTTCACCGATGTTTCACTTTCTGTCGCACATTCAGGAGGAGGTGCACCGGTTCGCTATCTCGTTCCACCGACAGAAACGTTCGAAAGCCTTTATTCACAGCGAACTCGATGGAATCGAGGGTATCGGCGAAAAGACCGTCCGAACGTTGTTACAGCATTTCCGCACCGTTTCGAAGGTCGCTGCGGCCAATGTCGAGGAGTTGACGGCGTTGGTCGGCGCATCAAAAGCGAAAAAAATCAAACGATTTTTCGAAAAATAGACTGCAAAGGTTTGGTAAATCGGGAAGAATGTCTTACCTTTGCTCACCCGATTCGGAGATATGCCCAGATGGCGGAATCGGTAGACGCGTTGGTCTCAAACACCAATGACAGCAATGTCGTGCCGGTTCGACCCCGGCTCTGGGTACACTCGCAAGACTTCTCGATTTTTTTCGGGAAGTCTTTTTGTTTTCGAGGGTTTTTGTCGAAAAGAAGCAAGCCCGCTGTTTTTATACAGCGGGCTTGCTTCTTTTCATGCATATCGCCTCGGGCGTAGCGAAACAGTCCTTAGTGACTATTCACCTATCGACTGTTTCGGCTACGACACGATAAATAGTTATTTTTCTTTGACGCAACGAATAGTGAATGCATATGCACGACCGATGTCACGCGTCGGGTGCACATACGATTTACTGAATCCGAGGTGTCCGGCACTTGATGAACTAACACTGCTCGGAGCACTATTCCAATAGTAACCCTCCTTACCAACATTTGTTAACACACCAGAGGTATATTGACGATAACTTGATGTGGGATAAAAATCCATTGCTCCATCATGCCATTTTTTACTGCCATCGATATTGGCCTCATAATAAAAGTGGTATCCGTATTGCTTGTCTATCGTTGTTTCGCCTTCGGCATTCAAGTTTGCAATATTGAGTAAATCTGCGATCTTCTCATCTGCAGCGTTTTGACTACTGTCACCGTACTTTGTGAAAGAAACCCATATATCTTTCGGTGCTACACGATACCCATTCGGACACGGATCGAAGACAGACTTATAGGTTTCGCTCATCATTGGGTAGTTATATCCCTCCGGATTGCCCCATAGATAATTGTTAATTATACCAGACCAATTGCCGCTATAGAAACCACTGGGCACAATGATCATCTTCATCGGATTCCGGATAATATGGTCGATCATATATCGGTCTGCCGATACTTCCACCGGTTTCCCATTGATGATCTGTTCTACTTCCGTTTTAGTTAAGGTCGTTATGTTCTTATCTTCAGCGTAACCTCCCACCTCAAATATTTCCGTAGCGTTTTTTACATTATTGCCCACCCATGACATGGCAGAACCCGAGCCATCGTTCGTAGCTACATATGCAGAACTGCTGTTAATATTTGCCGGTCGTCCGAGGGGGTCTTTACGGCCCCATTGGTAGTAAAGTCCGAGTGCTTTTGCGTTGGTTTCGTTTGTTGCTGTTCCGGTGGGGGTTACGGTCGCCTTAGCCGTTGCTCCCAGCGCAATCGGCATGACATCGTACGCTCCCGAATAGGTATATCCGTATCGTAGCGTTTGCGTGGGATCATCTTGGGGATGCCAGATGTGGTATGACCAGAGAGGGGTTTCGGATTCCGCACTCTCATAGATACCGATCAGTGCATTTCCGTACTTCGTGGCATCTGCCAGCGTCACCGTGAAGTT
>Ga0209694_1003087_pt1 | contig 11747 bp, 10 predicted proteins | sample GluameincwithD2O_FD_187499 | JGI IMG/M metagenome (GOLD analysis project Ga0209694, IMG submission 187499) | Mouse cecum microbial communities from Vienna, Austria - Glucosamine amended microcosms incubated with D2O (SPAdes) (version 2) | ecosystem: Host-associated > Mammals > Digestive system >...
TGTAGATTGCACCAAGGGCTGTTGCGCCGAGCTCGCCTTCGAGCTGACCGCTCACAGTGAGGGCGGTTGGGCGGCCGAAGAAGTCTTCGCTATAGTCGATAGCGCCGTCTTCGGTGCGTGGAAGGTCGTTGAGTGGCAGGGTTGTTACCTGGAACATAGCGCCGGCGCCTTCGCAGTCACTGCCTGTGATGAGAGGAGTGTGCAGATAGAAGAAACCTTTGTCGTTGAAGAACTTGTGGATAGCGAAAGCGAGGGCGCTACGGATGCGCAGGATAGCGCCGAAAGTAGCGGTACGAGGACGCAGGTGAGCCTTTTCGCGCAGGAACTCCATTGTATGTCCTTTCTTCTGCAGGGGGTAGGTCTCGGGGTCGGCAGTGCCGTATATTTCGAGAGTATCGGCCTGTACCTCGCATGTCTGGCCTTTACCCATAGACTCAACGAGTTGTCCGGTCACATGTATCGAAGAGCCGGTGGTAACGGCTTTGAGTTCCTCGTCGCTGAAACGCGAGAGGTCGAATACAATCTGCAGATTGCGCACCGTCGAACCATCGTTGAGAGCCACGAACTGTACGTTTTTGTTGCCTCGGCGGGTGCGAACCCAGCCTTTCACGTCTACCTCGGAGCCAATCAGCGCCGGGTCGAAGATATCGCTTATCTTTGTTCTTTTCATCGTTGTTAGTGTCGTTTTTCTTTTCGAACCGCAAATATAGTCAAAAAATTAAAGTTTCGCAAACTCAACTTGTTTTTTGCTAATGTGTTATCGGGCTTTAAAAAGCGGTTTAGGGCCTATACATCGGGATTATTGCGGCTCTTGTATGTCTGTCGCAGTGCCCGTATTTTGCCGCTAATGGTCTTTGGCAGTTCGTCGACAAACTCTACGATTCTCGGATACTTGTATGGAGCAGTTGCCTGCTTTACAAAATCCTGTATCTCCTTTGCCAAAGCGTCGCGGTCCTTGTCGCGGTATTCCTCCGCCAGTACTATCGTGGCCTTGATAATCTGGCCGCGTATTTGGTCGGGAACACCTGTTATCGCACATTCTACCACCGCCGGATGCTTCATCAATGCACTTTCGACCTCGAATGGGCCGATGCGGTAGCCCGATGATTTGATTACGTCGTCGGTGCGTCCTACGAACCAGTAATATCCGTCGTGGTCGCGAATCGCAACGTCGCCGGTGTGGTATAGTCCGTCGTGCATTGCTTGGGCTGTAGTATTGGGGTCGTCGAGGTATTCGCGGAATAGTCCGGTGGGGCGCTTGTGGTCGATGTGTATCACAATTTCGCCCTCGTGGCCGTCGGGCACGGGATTTCCTTCGAGGTCTACCAGGTCGATATCGTACAGCGGCCCCTTCTTGCCCATTGAACCGGGTCGAGGCTCTACCCATGGGTAGGTGCCTATGGTAAGGGTGGTTTCGGTCTGACCGAAGCCTTCCATAAGGCTTAGACCTGTGAGCCATTTCCATTCTTCGAATACCGAGGGGTTGAGAGCCTCGCCTGCTATTGTGCAGTGGCGCAAGGCCTTTAGATCGTAGCGGCTCACGTCCTCGCGGATGAGGAATCGAAATACCGTCGGTGGTGCGCAAAATGTAGTTATATGGTTGTCGGAGAGAATGCGCAGAATGTCGGCCGGCACGAATTTATCGTAGTCGTAAACGAAAACATCCGCCCCGGCAATCCACTGTCCGTATAGTTTGCCCCATACCGCCTTGCCCCAGCCGGTGTCGGCAATGGTGAGGTGTCGGTCGGTCTCGCGCAGGTCGTGCCAGCACGAAGCTGTGATAATGTGTCCGAGCGGATAAGTGAAATCGTGAGCCACCATTTTGGGCTCGCCGGTAGTGCCCGAGGTGAAGTAGAGCAGCGAAATGTCGGTATTTGTATTTACAATTTCGGGGCGTACAAATGGCGCTGCGGCCTCGATGCCGCTGTCGAAGTCGAGCCAGCCTTCGGGTAGGCTCGGGCCGGTAGAAATGCGGGCTTCAACCGTGGGACATTGTGGCATGGCGGCATCGATGTGCGCCGTTATCTGCTCTTCTCCGGCAGCGATTATGGCTTTGATGTGAGCTTTGTTGCAGCGGTATGCTATGTCGTGGGGCATCAGCAGGTGTGTGGCGGGTATGGCTACAGCCCCCAGTTTGTGGAGGGCTATAATTGCAAACCAGAACTGGTAGCGCCGTTTTAGCATCAGCATCACTCTGTCGCCTCGGCCAATACCTAAAGATGCTAAAAATGAAGCTGTATAGTCGGTTTCGGCTTTGATGTCGGCAAAGGTAAAACTGCGCCTGTCGCCGTGTTCGTTGGCCCAGGTAAGGCATACTTTATCTGGAGCCTGCTCAGCCCACACATCGACGACATCATAGCCGAAATTGAAATTTTCGGGCACTTTCAGTTCGAAATGTTCCATGAAGTCGTCGTAAGAAACAAATCCGGTTTGCTTTAAGAAACGTTCAAGCATAATGTATTCTAAGTCAGTTTGTAAAATGCTTCCGTATGGGAGCAAAATTCCAAGTATACATGTGTAATTGCTGCAAATGTAGCACAAATACACCACATAGGCAAACAATCTGTTGGCTTAATATGTTTTTGCTCAAAATAAAATTTATGTAGTTACAAAAAGCACCCGCTTGGCAGACTACTGCCAAGCGGGTGCTATATCTTGGATTTGGGATGTCTTTTTAGATGAGTGCTAATATCTAAACTCTCACCTCTCAACTAAACTTAGAAAAAGTAAGCCACGCGAACAGCCCACTGGCGGTTGCGAGCGCTCAGGTTGTCGAGCTTTCGTGTTTTAAGCAGATAGGTCATACCCCATGTGTACTGTAGCGACACCTGCCAGCGTTTCCATAATTCGAAACCGCCGCCGGCAGTAAGGCCGAGGTCGCCTCCGGAATACCTATAAGGGTTTTTCACATCGTCATTTCCTTTGATGCGGCTGTGGCCAACGAGAATACCGAAGTCAGGACCGCCGTATACGAAAGGTGCGATATAGTCTTCGAGGCCGTTCATACGAGTCCATTTGAAACGGACATGTACAGGAATCTGAAGAGAGTGTAGAGTTACTCGTTCGTTTCCGAAACCGTCGACAGCCCATACGGGGCGGCTGCCGATGTTTGTTTTAGCACCCATTTGATTGTACAGCAGAGCAAAGTCCATACCGAATCCGATACCCGGGAACATGAGTTCGCCCTGAACACCGAGCTGGAATCCCACCAACTGCTTTACGGCGAAAAGGTCTTGCTTGAATTTAAGGTCGCTGATATTCACACCGACTACAGGCGCGTATCTGAACTGTGCCGCGGCGGGCAAAATAGCGATTGTGGTGAGGAGTGCGAGCAACAGTGCGCGGAAGCGTTTCATATTGAGATTTTTGTAATTTCGGGTTTAACAGGGCAAAGATAGCTTAAAAAAACGAAACACACAGGCTATTAACTGTTTTTAATAGTCTGCCGCCCCTGTCTGAGATTGCAAAAGAAAGGTGCTGAAGGATGTCGGCCCCAGCACCTGCCGGGCTTTTCGAGCCCGCTGAAGTTGTCATGGTTTAAGTGATATCTTGGTCTTTTCAAATATGAAAAGTGGGTATATACGTCACCGAGCCGCTACGGTTGACCGAGCGACTATAATGCGGGAAAAATAGAAGAAGTGTTGTGATTAATGAGTTCATATAACTGCATAAATATGCCCGGCATTTTGGATGCCGACGATATTTACTGCAGACGGGACACAGTTATATGATTGTCGAAATGGATAAAGAGCCGTCCCATTGCTTTTGACATCCGCGCGATGCGAGGCTGTCAAATTGCCAAGGCAATGTAATTATCCTACACGATAATAGTGTTTTGCGCTTACAAAGTTATTCTAAAAAGGCGTGAAATGGAAATCTTTCAATGCTTTTAACATATGTTAAAATCAGAGCCCTAGCATATCGCTATAGCATGGTATCTCTCGCAGAAATGTGTAGCCACTTTCCGAATAGCGGCAGCAATAGTGGTGCATGCCGTTGCTAACAATCAGGTACGGGGCCTCGATTACGCTGTTGTAGCGGGCAATCTGGTCGAAAACATTCTGAGTCAGTACTATGTCGGGGGCTTTGTATTCTATAACACACAGAGGCTTCAACGAGCGGGTGTAGACCAGCGTGTCGGCTCGTCGTGCGGTGTTGTTGAGCTTCAGCGCCACCTCGTTTGCCATAAGTTCGCCGGGAAAGGCGCGGTGGGTGATTAGGAAATTGACAAAGTGCTGCCGCACCCACTCCTCCGGGGTCAACGCTATCCATTTCCTGCGCAGACGGTCGTATATCTCCAGCCCTCCACGCCGCGAATCTTCATCGCGACGAAGTTCTACATCGTAAGCCGGTAAATTTAATTGCGTCTTTGCAGCCATGTCGAAAAATTTTTGTAAATTTACGAATAATTTCGCAAACAATTAAGACCCCACATGGCCGCAGCCCCTGCAACAAGTTTCGAAGACATTCGCAAGTCGCTTAAAAAAGGCGAGATAGCGCCTGTATATATACTCCATGGAGAAGAAGGCTACTTTATCGATGCCCTCGCCAAAGACTTCGAAAACCTGCTGCCCGAGGCCGACAAGGAATTCAACCAATACGTAGTCTACGCCCCCGAGACCGAGCCCGAGACTATAATCAATCTGTGCCGAGGAGTGCCTATGATGGCCGACCGACAGGTGGTGATAGTAAAAGAAGCCCAGTCTGCACGTGCCGACAAACTTGCAAAACTCAAAAATTACCTTGCCGCCCCTGTATCGACTACCGTGCTGGTTATATGTAGCCGAGGTGCTGTCCTTAAAGGAAAAGAACTCTTCGACGCTGCTAAAAAAGGCGGTGCAGTGATTTTCGACTCAAAGAAAATCGCCGACTGGAATATTGCCGCTTTTATCAGCGAATATATACGTAAAAAAGGTCTCAATGCCGATCAAAAGGCAGTAGAGATGCTCCACGACTTTGTCGGCACGGATTTGAGCCGCCTATTCAACGAGGTCGATAAGCTGGCATCCTTGCTGCCGCCTAATGCGTCGATTACCCCCGAGGCTATAGAGCGCAACATCGGTGTCAGCCGCGAATACAATAGCTTCGAACTCGTAGATGCCATTGCCGCCCGCGACCCACGGCGTGTATTCCGCATACTTGCCTACTTCAAGAGCAACCCAAAGGCAGTGCCACTCGTAATGGCCACAGCATCGATATTCAACTTCTTTACCGACCTGTTGGTAGCATACTACACCCCCGACCGAAGCGATGCCGGCTTAATGGCCGCGCTAGGGTGCAAACCATTTGCGCTAAAGCGTATAAAACTCGGCATGAGCCGCTACAATGCCCTGCAGATAGTAGAAATTATCGGTGCAATACGCGACTTCGACGTGAAGAGCAAAGGTGTAGGCTCGCGCCAGAACGAACACGAACTCTTCCACCAACTCGCCTATCACATCCTCTCAGCCCCGGGCCGTGTGTGATAGGTGGCTTGTCTCGGATAGCCGGGCTCTTGTCGAGCCAAATCCCCGTACGTTTTTTGATAATTTGCGGTAATAAAGTCGAAAGTTATTTTGCAGAGATATAAAAAAAGCATTATCTTTGCCTCAAACCGATTAAACGCCTTATAAAAATGAAATTCGCAGAAAAAGCTTACGCAATTTTCGAGCAGAGTGTTGCAGACTACCATATAGACGATGATGTAGACGCAACCAGCCGCCAGCCCTACGAGCCGACGAGCATAGAGGGCGTACTATATGCCAAAAACCGTATCGATGCCGTGCAGTGGCATCTCGAAGATATTATCCGTGACCCAGATATCGACCCGTTGGCAGCGTTGGCGCTCAAACGCCGTATCGATAAGTCGAATCAGGATCGTACCGACATGGTCGAGGAACTTGATTCATACTTCCGCGACACATACAAGGACGTGGCTGTGGCCGCCGATGCGACAATCAACACCGAAAGCCCGGCATGGGCTCTCGACCGCCTGTCGATTCTCGCTCTCAAGATTTATCATATGCAGGCTGAAGTCGATCGTACCGATGCCTCGGCAGAGCACCGCAACCGCTGTGCATCGAAACTTGCAGTACTCACCGAGCAGCGAGCCGACCTTACCGAGGCTATCGACACCCTTCTCGACGATATTGCTGCCGGACGCAAGTATATGAAGGTGTACCGACAGATGAAGATGTACAACGATACCGATACCAATCCGGTACTGTATAAGAAGTGATATGGAAGGTCGCACGGTGCTGTTGACGCGCTTCTCGGCTTTGGGCGACGTGGCCATGACAGTGCCGGTAGTGTATAGCGCATGCCGTTGTTATCCACAGACTCGCTTTGTGTTTGTAACACGCCCGGCAATGACATCGATATTTGTCGATGCCCCGGCCAATCTTACCGTGCTTGGCGCTGATGTTAAGAAAGACTACAATGGCATTGCGGGCTTGAACCGACTTGCTTCGGAGCTTGTAGACCGTTATCATCCTGATATTTATGTGGACCTCCACAATGTGCTTCGCACCAAGGTGCTGGCGGTGTTGCTCAAGCTTCGTGGCGTGCCCTCGGCACGTATATTCAAGCCACGTGCCAAGCGGCGTGCCCTCACGCGCCGACACAACAAGGTGATGTTGCCCTTGATTTCGCAGAGGGCCCGTTACCGCGAGGCTTTCTTCAAGGCAGGGCTGCCCCTGACCGACCAATTCAACGGCCTCTACAATGGCCGAGGGAAGGCCGACCCGGCGGTTTTTGCCGCAATCACACCACCAAAACCGGAGGGTGAGATGTGGATAGGAATAGCTCCGTTTGCCGCTCATGAGGGCAAGGTGTATCCGCCCGAAATGATGGAGAAGGTATTGGCGCGAATTCAGCAGGATGTCGACGGCGGTAAACGCATCAGGGTATTTCTGTTCGGCGGCGGAGAGTCGGAGCAGGCTGTCCTTGGCCGCTGGGCCGCAGAATATAGCTGTGCGGTGTCGCTGGCGGGGAAACGCTACGGTTTTGCCGTTGAGTTGGCCCTGCTCAATCACCTCGACATTGTAGTGACCATGGATTCGGCCAATATGCATCTTGCTGCCATTGCCGGTGCGCCGGTGCTTAGCATTTGGGGTGCGACACATCCCTATTGCGGCTTCAAGGGCTGGCGTCAGACCGATGCCGATACCGTACAGTTGCCTCTCGACTGCAGGCCGTGTTCGGTTTTTGGCAACAAGCCTTGCCACCGTGGCGACCACTTGTGTATGACTGCAATAAATCCTGAATTGATATACAAGAAGATTTTTAAGGTTTAGGTTTAACCCCTCGGCGCAATAATTCTAAAATCTAAACTCTACATTCTCAATTTCCGGAAAACTCTCCCCTAAAAAAGGAACAAAATAATTGGAAGAAGAAGAATTCGACATACGTCGCCAGGCTGTAGGCAGCTCTGAGTCTGATTTCGAGAAAGCGCTCCGTCCGGGGCGCTTTGAGTCGTTCAACGGACAGGAGAAGATTATCGAAAACCTGCGAGTGTTTGTAAAAGCCGCCACGCTTCGTAGCGAGGCGCTCGACCATATCCTGCTTTTCGGCCCACCCGGCCTTGGCAAAACCACCCTTGCCGGTATCGTTGCCAACGAACTTGGTGTAGGCCTTAAAATAACATCCGGCCCGGTACTCGACAAGCCCGGCGACCTCGCCGGCATATTGACCTCGCTTGAGGAAAACGATGTGCTGTTTATCGACGAGATACACCGCCTGAGCCCTGTGGTAGAGGAGTACCTTTACTCTGCCATGGAAGACTACCGTATCGATATTATGATCGACAAAGGTCCCGGAGCCAGGAGCGTGCAACTTTCGCTCAGTCCGTTTACCCTCGTTGGTGCGACTACACGGTCGGGCTTGCTGACTTCGCCGCTGCGTGCCCGCTTCGGCATCAAATGTCACCTCGAGTATTATGACCACGCGGTACTGCGTCGTATCATATTGCGTTCGGCATCGCTGCTCGGCGTTGCCTGCAGCGATGATGCCGCCGACGAAATCGCTATGCGTAGCCGAGGCACGCCCCGTATTGCCAATGCTCTCTTGCGCCGTGTGCGTGATTTCGCCCAGGTCAAGGGCAACGGCTCTATCGACCTTGGTATTGCACGCTATGCGCTCGAGGCACTCAATATCGACCGCTACGGCCTCGATGAAATCGACAATAAGATACTTCATACTATTATACGCAAGTTCAAAGGCGGTCCGGTGGGCCTTACCACTATTGCGACTGCTCTTGGCGAGGACCCGGGCACGATAGAAGAAGTATATGAGCCATATCTTATCAAAGAGGGTTTTATCAAGCGTACACCGCGAGGCCGCGAGGTGACTCAGCTGGCTTACGAACACCTCGGCGCTAAGAGAGATGATGATTTTGGCTTGTTTGGATGATTTGTATTAGAGCTTAGAACTTAGTTTAGAGTTTAGCAGTTACCAACTACAGGTTCATTTAGTGTTGGGTCGACTGAAGCTATTGTCTAAACTCTAAACTCTCAACTAAGCTCTAAACCATAGACTAAAAGCAATGAAAAATACTATATTTATCACCGGCGGAAGTACCGGTATCGGGGCTGCCGCTGTGAGGCGCTTTGTAGCCGAGGGCTGGCAGGTGGCATTTGCCGATATCAACGATGAGGCCGGGCAGGCCCTTGCCGCAGAAACCGGCGCTCTATACCGCCATGCCGATACCCGCGATGCCGCCGAGGTGCAGGCTGCGGTAGATGCCGCTGTAGAGGCTTTCGGCGGTCTGACGAGTGTATTCTGCAACGCCGGTATTCATCGTCGAAATACAATGCTCGATACGCCCGAAGAAGAATTCGACCTCGTGGTAAAGACAAATCTTTACGGCACATTCCATACCCTCAAGGCCGCAGTTCCGGCCATTATAGCATCGGGCGGCGGTACGGTTGTAATCAATGCCTCGGACCAGTCGATGACCGGCAAAAAGGCCAGCTTCGCCTACGGTATGACCAAGGGTGCGTTAGGACAGATTGTGAAAAGTCTCACCCTCGACCTTCTGCCAAAAGGGGTACGTGTCAATGCCGTATGCCCCGGAACGGTGCGTACACCGCTCGTCGACAGGCTCTTCAACGAGGTTTCTGAGCGCACCGGCGAGAGCGTTGAATCGATGTGGGCTGCCGAAAATGCCGATTATGCCCGAGGCCGTGCCGGAGAACCCGACGAAGTTGCCGAGCTTGTGCACTTCCTTGCCTCCGACCGTTCGAGCTTCTGCTCCGGCGGCCTCTACCTCATCGACGGCGGCCTATCGGCAGGATAACATCAGGAGTGAGGTTAGGACAAAAATAAAGCCATACAAACAATTTATGTCTTGTATGGCTTTTATTCTTAGATACTTATCTAAAACTCTGTTTGGTAAATATCATGGAGCTTGGTAAGGAGCATAAACGACAATAATTAAGGGCTAACGAGTTTTGTGTCTCGTTAGCCCTTAATATTCTTCTTATTTTTTACTTTTCGCGCTTCTTAAACATCTGGCATGGGTGGCAGCTGCTGCCGTCGAAGCAGTGGGTGCAGATGCGTTCTTTGGGTAGGCCTATCGATGCGATAAGGTCTTCCATTTTATTGAACTGCAGAGTGCTGAGGCCGAGCTGACGTGCTATTTCTTTTACCATGTTTTCGTACTCGGGAGTACCTGCTGTGGCATAGCGGTCGAGCTTGGCTGTATGGTCGCCTTCGAAGTCCTGTATGATTCGGCGAGTGATGAGCTCGAGGTCGCTTTTCGACGATGTGAAGCCAATAAAGGGGCAACCGTAGATGAGTGGCGGGCACGAAATGCGGGCATGTACCTCGGTGGCGCCGGCTTCGAAGAATGTCTGCACGTTGTCGCGGAGCTGGGTGCCGCGTACAATAGAGTCGTCGCAGAATACTACCCTCTGGTCTTTAAGCAGAGCGGCGTTGGGTATTAGTTTCATACGGGCTACCAGGTCGCGACGCGACTGATTTCCCGGGGTAAAGCTACGAGGCCATGTGGGTGTATATTTTAGCACGGCCCTGCGGTAAGGTATGCCGTGTCCTTCGGCGTAGCCGAGAGCACATCCAACGCCCGAATCGGGTATGCCGCATACGCTATCGGCTTCGGTATCGTCTTTTTTACCCATAGCCTTGCCAACGGCCTCGCGCATGGACTCGACATTGATGCCGTCGTATGTGCTGGTGGGGAAGCCGTAGTAAACCCATAGGAACGAGCATATTTGCTCGTGCTTTGCAGGCTCTTGCAGCACTTCCATTCCGTCGGGGCGGAGACGTACAATTTCGCCGGGGCCAAGGTCGCGCTCGATAGTGTAACCGAGGTTTTCAAACGCGCCGCTCTCGCCGGTCACGGCATATCCGTCGTCGTTGCGACCGATAACCACCGGTGTTCGTCCGAGATAGTCGCGGGCAGCGATAATACCGTCCTCGGTAAGTATCAGCATCGAGCAAGAGCCTTCGATTTTGCTGAATACAAGGTTGATACCGTCTACGAAGTCCGAGCCCATATTGATCATCAGCGCTACGACTTCGGTCTGGTTGATATTGTTTGCCGATAATTCGCTAAGGTGCATTTTCTGAGCCAGCAGTTCGTCGGCAAGTGCGCGAAGATTGCCGATTTTAGCCACAGTTACCACCGCATAGCGTCCCAAGTGCGAGTTGACCAGGATCGGCTGGGGGTCGGTATCGCTGATTACACCGATACCGGCATTGCCGGTAAAGCTGTCGAGTTCGTCTTCGAACTTCGAGCGGAAATAGTCACGCTCGATACTGTGAATCTTACGGTTAAAACCCCATTCTCGGTCAAACGTGACCATTCCGGCACGTTTAGTGCCAAGATGCGAGTTATAATCTGTACCGTAGAAAACCTCATTTACACAAGGCTTGCGCGAAATTGCGCCGAAAAAACCTCCCATAGGATTGTTCCTTTGAATTAAAGTGCAAAATTACAAAATTTCTATGAACATTGCCTATCTTTACTATAATTTCTCTGAAAAAATCTACGGGAGCCATGTTAAATCGAGCGGTTATTATAGTGGATACAATTGTAGGATAAGCTACAGGTGCTGCTCCCAACGAAATGAAAAAAGTACGGCGATAGAGGTGTGTCAGAGTACGTTTTTGTATTTCCAATTGCGCAGCACATTGTCAGCCTTGGAGCTGAATGAGCCATGCCTGTACGATGATTCTTGCATCAGTCTGACGCCTTTGCGCCTATCGGGAGTGCAGCCTTTACCATAATATGTCATCAAAGCCAGCCTGTACAAGGGCTCTGAATCATGCCTGTCGAGTTCGATTATTCTTTGAAAAATCTTATAGGCATCATTATATCGTTTTTCCTGATAAGCCTGTGCTGCTCTGACTTTTAATAACTCCGGATTGTTGTCGCCACCGTCAGGACCCATGCCATTGACAATGACACTTATCTTGTTTTGTATCACATGTGTATAGACGGTATCTGTAAATTCTTTATGTACAGTTCCTGATACGGTGTTATAGGAAAACTTCTTCCTTACGATAGTCTCGACGTAGGCGTCTTCGGCACTCATTTTTTTGTCGAAAGTCGGCAGGGTACCTGTTTTTCTGCTATACGAACTTATCTTGACATATGGCTTCAGACTCTTGTCGGTATATATGTACTTACTCAGTTTGTTGATATAGTTGTTAGATGTGAGCATGTCGTTTTGATGCGACGGTGACCCGGCGTCGATATCTATGTGCTTGAAATCATTCGGCAGGTTCATGCCGCTGTTTTCATGCCC
>Ga0209694_1003095_pt1 | contig 11719 bp, 9 predicted proteins | sample GluameincwithD2O_FD_187499 | JGI IMG/M metagenome (GOLD analysis project Ga0209694, IMG submission 187499) | Mouse cecum microbial communities from Vienna, Austria - Glucosamine amended microcosms incubated with D2O (SPAdes) (version 2) | ecosystem: Host-associated > Mammals > Digestive system >...
TATTCCAATCATCATGCTGACAGCTCTCGACAGCGAAGAAGATCAATTAAAAGGTTTTGACTTGCGGATTGACGATTACATTCCAAAGCCCTTTTCCATGCCGGTCTTGCTCCGTAAAATTGGTGCAGTTCTGCGCCGTACAATGGGAGACAGCATTTCCGGTCGGATAACATATAAAGCTCTGACCCTGAATTTGGAGGGATACAAGGTCTGCATTTCCGGTCAAATCGTTGATTTGACCCAAAGAGAATTTGAACTGCTGAAGGTCCTGCTCCAAAACCAGGGGCGTGTTTTATCCAGGCAAACACTGTTGAACCGGGTATGGAGTTATGACTTTTACGGTGACGAGAGAATTGTCGATACGCATATCAAGAATCTGCGAAAAAAGCTGGAACTGGATTACATCGAAACAATCAGAGGGGTGGGGTATCGCATTGATTACGAAGCTGAAAGATAGTCTGACAACAAAAATTTTCCTGGTCACCTGCCTGCTGCTGACGGCGGTCTGTGCTTTGACCTATGGCCTGATTGCCCAGCTTATGCCGCTGACCTACACAGTAGATCAGGAGCGTCTGCTGGCTGCCCAGGCTGAACGTCTGGTAAAACAGCTGGAAGAATATACACTGGCTGACTGCGAACCGCTCCTCTCACAGTTCACGTTCCAGTATGGCGTCCCGGTGAGTATCCAGGATTCTGCGGGGAATGTTGTCGGTGGCGTTGACCCCTCCGACATCATACCGACAGGAGAACATGGGCAATGGGAAATGACACCGACCCATTCGTCGGTCGAGGGCATTCAGCCCAACAAAGAAAACGAGGATTATATCGTACATTGTATTGGAACCGAGTTTTCTTTTCAGGATTCCTCCGAAAACTGTCAGCTGCTGATATTTGCCAGCACTCGCGCGGTCAACCAGGCGGCGGAGGCTTTGGGACATATCTGGCCCTGGCTGGCTGCGGCCATTCTGCTGGTGTCTGTGCTTACCTCCCTGTTCTACGCGCACTTCATCACACGGCCCATTGTGCGATTGAGCGGAATTTCCCAAAAACTGTCTGAATTGGATTTCAGCTGGCGGTGCAAAGAACAGCGTACAGATGAAATTGGTACGTTGGCCCACAATCTTGACGAGCTGGCGAACCGCCTCTCTCATTCCATGCAGGAACTCCAGGCCGCAAATGACACCCTTCGGAAAGACGTGGAACGAGAACAGCAGCTGGAGCAGGCCCAGCGGGATTTCTTCTCGGCGGTTTCCCATGAGCTGAAAATCCCCATCACCGTTTTGAAGGGTCAGCTGGGCGGGATGTTGGACGGAATTGGCGTCTACGCAGATCGGGACAAATATCTGGCCCGCAGCTTGGCTGTGGCGAACCAGATGGAGTGCTTGGTGCAGGAGTTTTTGACGGTCTCCCGTATGGAAAAGGGCGGAGAACTGCCTGTGGTTCCCGTGGAACTGACCGCTCTGATTCGGAACTGTCTGCAAAATTACGATGAACTTTTCCAGCAGAAAGAACAAACAGTTATCGCGGATTTACCGTCGGAAATCTGGAGCGCAGGAGATCCGGCTCTCTTGAAAAAGGCCCTGGGCAATCTGCTTTCTAATGCCGCGCTCTACTCGCCGGAGGGCATCAAGATTTGGATTTCCGCCCGTAGGAAAGAGGACAATATTATTTTAAGTGTAGAAAACGAAGGAGCGCATATTGCCCCGGAGCAGCTGCCGCACCTCTTTGAGCCGTTCTTTCGCAGCGACCCATCCCGGAGCCGTCAGACAGGCGGAAGTGGATTAGGGCTTTATCTTGTTCAGAAAATAGCGGAACAACATGGGGGCAGTTGTCAAATCCAAAACTCCGCAAGAGGTGTCTGTGCGACACTAATTCTGCCAAGCTCCACACAAACCACATATTAACCACAAACGAACTCCACATTCTTCTGTTATCCTGACTGCAATCTCAAGCAGAAAGGATGAAACACAGATGAATGTGGAGATTTTTAATCTGTCCATGACCTACCCATCAGGTAAAACCGCCTTGCGGGAAATCAATCTGAACCTGAGCAGCCCAAATCTTATCGGCCTCCTGGGGCCGAACGGAGCGGGAAAGTCCACCCTGATGAAGCTCCTGGTGGCAGGCCTGCTCCCCACGGAGGGAGTGATCTCGGTAGACGGGAAACCTTTGATGAAGCAGGAGCGCTTGTTGAAAGCCCGCTTGGGCTATTTGCCGCAGTCCTTTGGGCTGTTTGACGAGCTGACGGTCTGGCAGTTCCTGGACTACATGGCGGCGCTGAAAGGAATCGTCAACAGCAAGGAGGCCATTGCCGCCGCTATCCAAAGTACCAATCTGGAGGAGAAGCAGAAAGCAAAAATCCGTACTCTATCCGGCGGACAGCGCCAGCGGGTGGGAATCGCGCAGGCCATCCTGGGCAATCCTCATTTCCTGATTTTCGACGAGCCTACGGTGGGTCTTGACCCGGAGGAGCGGATCAGCTTCCGCAATCTGTTTTCCCAAATGGCCCAGGACCGGCTGGTGCTTTTGTCCACCCACATTATTGAGGATGTTCAGTCAGTATGCAATCAGTTGATTGTAATACACCAGGGCCGTATCCGCTTTGTTGGTACTCCCGCCGGGCTGATCGCTGGAGCTGTGGGCCACGTTGGTGTATTTCGGGAGAAAGACCGGCGGCAGGAGGTGGGCCTGCATATTACCTCCCGTGTCAACACGGCCCAGGGTATCGTCTGCCGCGCCGTGGCGGAGGAACTTCCTGATTTTGTGGAACAGGTGGAGCCCGCGCTGGAGGATGCCTATCTTTATCTCATCTCCAGGGAGGCGATTCAATGAACACCCTGCGGCAATTTCGTTTGGAGCTGACTCGATTGCTCCAGAACCGCCTTACTTGGCTGGCAATTCTTTTGACCGCCCTCTCTCCGGTTGCCGGTCTGACGGTCTACCGGCCTCTGTATTCCAGCAGCGACAGCGGCTATGTTACCACCATGCAGGGGATGTATCTTGCAAATCCGGCCCTGGCTGGCGGTATTTTGGGGGCTGTCGTATTTGCGATTCTCACTGTCTGGAGCATGGACAGGCTCCGGCGGGACGGCATGGAAACCTTGACCCACGCGGTGGTATCTCCCACGACCGCCGCCCTGACCCGGCTGGGGGCGCTGCTGTGTATCTCCGTTATGGCCCAAGCCATTACCACATTGGCTTGGCTTCCGTATGCCATAATGAAACTGGGTGCGGTCTTTGATCTGAAAAGCTATCTGCTGATATACCTGATTTTTATGTATGGAGCGATTCCTCTGGCGATTTTGTTCGCCTCCGCCGCCTATCAATTCACCCGGCGGGCGGATCTGTCTCTGGTCCTCTTTGCCGCCTTTGCCGCCCTCAGTCTGACGGTCTGGAAGGAGAAATGGCAGCTCTGCTGGCTGAATCCATGTGTTTGGGCAGTCTCCGATGATTTTTCCAATTACCGTATTTTTCGCTCGGTGGCCTATATGCGGCTTACCTGGCTGCTGGCAATAGCCGGACTGTGGGCGCTGTCCTATCTCTGTGTGCGTCAATACGGGAAGGGACCGCTCGGCTCATTTGCTCATAATATCCGGCGATTTTACCGTCCGGCGTTAGCGGCGGTATTGGCGGTCTGTTCCATCCTGCTCTATACGGGCCAGCCCTTTGTTGACCGCAGTACGGCGGAGATGGACTATGATTTTCTCTTTTGCCCGGCCCCTCTGGAGACCGTCACCTGCTCTGGCCGATACGCCGACGTGCGTCCCGACCCGAAAACGGGCTGTGTTTACGGTCAGGCGAGGTTTCAGCTTCAAAACACCGGCGGGCAAGAGCAGGATGCCCGGTTTCAAATCGACCCCGGCTATAAAATTGCCTCCGTTCGGGCCAACGGAGCGGATGTACCTTTCTCCGTAGACAGCTATCAGGCGATGGGTGAAAAAATGTTCACTGTCACCCTCCCGGCTGAAGCGGAGATCGAGCTTGTCATTGACTACGGCGGCTTTCCTCAGGAGTGGAACCTTGTTTCTGCCACCCAGGGCAGACATGAAATCAGTGATACCTACATGAGCTTGGAAAACCACCAGCTTTCCCCCGCCCCCTTTGATGTGCTGTATGCGGGGGAGACGCTTCCCGCCATGATGGATATTGTTCTTCCCGGCCACATGACGCCGGTTCTGTTTGGCTCAGGCGCCACAGAGCTTCTCAAAGAAAACGGGGACGGTACAAAGACTTGGCGCATGACCGACGAGGGGTACAGCATGATCCTCTACGCCGGGGATTATATCCGGGAGGAAATTCCGGTGGAACCGGCAGGTATTACGGTCAATTTCTATTACAGCCGCAGGCACCAGTCCGTTATGGAGGCTATGGACGCCGCGGAAATGATCCGCCGGACGATTGAATTTTGTACCGAACATATCGGCCCCTTGTCTTTTTACGGCGACGGGTCCTTCAATCTGATTGAAAGCCGGTGCAGCGGCGGAGGCTATGCGGGGGACGGGGCCAGTTTAGCTGACGAGCTGGATTTTACCGCAAATAACCTGGCAGACAGTTCAAAGGGCAGCTCTTCCGCTCAGGTGACCATCCATGAGCTTGTCCATCAGTGGTGGGGCCTGGGCAATATGTTCGATCCTATGGATGAGAGCGGTATTTGGTCTGCCGAGGGCCTGACCTGCTACACCACCTACCGCATTGTCAAGGCGCTGTATGGGGAACGCGAGGCCCAGGCCAGCTTTGTGGACGCTTGGCAGGAGGCCGCAGACGACTACTACAAGGATTTCTATGTCCGTCACCCGGAGTACCTGTCCGCCTTGCCGGAGCAGTATCAGGCTGACATTGCCAACAATCTGCGAGGAATGCGGCAATACAACGAAATGCCCTTGAAAATCTGGAAGGCTGAACAACTGGTGGGCGGGGAGGAGGCTATGGACGAGATTTTGAAAGGTCTCTTTGGCCGGGAACTGAACCCGGAATACCCCTATCTGACCTATCAGGAGTTTTTGGACGCCTGCCATCTGACAGAGGAGGACTTAAACCTTGAATAAGATATTTCGATATGAGCTGCGGCGCCTGCTGTGGAACAAGCTGTTCTTCGGTATTCTGCTGGTGTCCCTGGGATATGGCTGGCTGACGCTGACTGGCTCTGTGATCCGGGGCGTGGCGCACACAGCACCTTTTTCCCCATGGAGCTTTGGATACTATCTCAGCCAAGCTCTGCCGCTGATCTGCCTGGGAGAATTGTTTTTCCTTGCGTTCTTCTTCTCCAAGGAGGAGCGTCTGCTCCGGCCCTTGACCCAAGCCACCCCAATCAGGCAGCGGCGGTATGCGGCTCTGCGGTGTGGAGCGGTGCTGACAGCGACGGCTATTCTCTGCCTGTGTCTTGCAGCCCTGGCGGTTGGATTCTATGTGTCGCTGTTTGGGTGGGTGGATTATGGGGAACTGATTTTACCCGCTCTATTGACCCTGATCCCGCCCATTGTCTTTTGCCTGGGAGCAGGAATGATGTTGAGCCGCTTCAACCATACTCTGATCTACGCTCTTATGGCGGCGGTAATTTTATTGACTGTGTTACCCTTGCCCCCGCTAACCAATTTTTCGTTGAGCGGTTTTTTCTCTCAATTTCCGTTGACGGTTGAAAAATTAGACCCAGCGTTTCATGTTCCAGGCTGGCTTGCAATACATCAAATCAGCTTAACCGTCCTGGGGGCTTTTCTTGCTGTTTTTGCTGCTAATGTACAGAGAAATAGCAGCTGCCAAACTATGTGACTCAGTATGACAACAAGACATATTGCTGCTTCTTCTTCGCGACACTCAACGGTGTCATTTTCTATAGATCAGTCGCTCTATGGGTAATTAATGTGTAAAGTAGGAAACCCATAAAATTGCAAGCTGTGCGTTCCATTCAGCGTGGAGCGCACAGTTTTTCTCACTTATTTCAGTGGATGCCCAATCAAATTTTGCATAGCAGAAAACAAGGAAATAGTGCCTTGTAACCAGAGGCTTTATCCATTATAATAAAATTATAATTACCTTGAAGGGAATACAACAATGAAAGAATAAAATGAAGAAGTCGTTAAGTACATTTTTGTTCTATACGTTATACAACAGCAGCAAAAGTATTTTTCTCAAAAATGGATATTGTTTTGTTGGCCTGTAACAACATAAAAAATGACAGACACCGCCCTGTAATGAGCCAAAGCCTTGCGGGAGAGTATTTTGAAGAAAGAATTTGAAGAGGGGCTTTAAAATGATTAGAAAACAGATTATTGCTACATCCGGAGTGGACCGGCAAAATCAGCAGTTTTCAATAGAAGTACTGGCCGAGAATGCAAAAGCTTTTTCTGCTGAAACTGCGGTAACGCGTATGAGTATCAATCATGATTGTACACTGCTTCCAATCGGGAAAATTTTATCAGGTTCTTTAAAACAACTTGATAGTGGAGACGTTGCCCTTGAAGTGTTGATTGACGATTTTGCTGACTCCTTTGTCCCTTTTAAGGGTCCAAACGGCGAATCATTATATTTTGCTGAAAGTTCCTATGATTCCAGGCCATTTATAGACTTTCAATCAGAAACACTAAAAAAACTCAATATTATGATCAATCCTCTTAATTTCACACAGGATGATTATAATGATATTGTAGCTTACTTGTGCAATTGTTGTGATGCTCAAGTCGAAACAACGATTGCAAAAAGTTTGCTTCCTACTCCAGAAATAGTCTTTAACTTTGTAACAGGTTATCTGCTCGGCGCACTATGTAAGCAAACTTTAAGTAAAACAAATGATAAACTTTCTGATGATATTTCAGACGATCTTGCAAAATGTTATACTGCTATAAAAAATGCCATTAAAAAGATTATGCAAAAGATTACATCTCGTGGACAAGTTGTCTATATATTTACGGAGCCAAATCAGCCCATTGAATTAGTTGTAAAAGCTAAAAAAGTCGATACTGTTCTAAAAGCTCTCGAAGCATTGAAAGAATATGATATTTCTCAAAAAGTTCAGCAATTTAACTACTATACGAATGGAAATTTAAAAAAGATTCAATTTATTTATGATGAAAATGAATTCAAATGGGAAATGAACTATCTTACAACTAATACTGGGCAAGTAATCGGAACGAAAGCTAATTACAAACGCACTATTCAAATGTATCACTCGGTTTTGGAAAGCCCAACTGCCGGATTCTCTATTGGCGGTACCGCAACTATGGAAAGTCAGGAAGAATAAAATCCCTGGTAAAAGTTTTCAGATAACCGTGATTATTGCCAACTCAATACAAGGCCACCCTGGAAAAACTGGGTGTCCATGTCCTCCGACGTCAAGGGTGAGATCTATGAGGGCCTGCTCCAAAAAAACGCGGAGGACGTAAAGAGCGGCGCAGGGCAGTACTTCACGCCTCGCCCTCTCATCCGGGCTATGGTGCGCTGTGTTCGCCCGGAGCCAATGAAGACCATCGCGGACCCCTGCTGCGGCAGCGGCGGATTTTTTCTTGCCGCGCAGGAGTACATCGCCGACCCGGAACGATACGCCCTGGATCAGGAGCAGAAAGAATTTTTGAAAAATCAGACCTTTTACGGAAGCGAGATTGTACCGGCCACCTACAAAACCGCACTGATGAATTTGTACCTCCACAACATCGGAGACATCTACGGAACCGTCCCCGTTACCTTGGGGGATGCGCTGTTGACCGCCCCCGGCTACCGAGTGGACTACGTGCTGACCAATCCGCCCTTCGGAAAGAAGTCCTCCATCACCTTCACCAATGAGGAGGGAGAGCAGGAGGAGGAAGACCTTGTCTACAACCGGACCGACTTCTGGACCACCAGCTCCAACAAGCAGCTGAATTTTGTCCAGCACATCAACACGCTCCTGAACGCCAGGGGCAAAGCGGCGGTGGTCGTACCGGACAACGTACTCTTCGAGGGCGGGGCTGGCGAGACGGTGCGCCGGAAGCTCTTGGAGACTACCGATCTGCACACGATCCTGCGCCTGCCCACTGGGATTTTCTATAAGCCGGGCGTCAAGGCAAACGTGATTTTCTTTGACAAGCGCCCCGCCGGCCCGGAGCGGCAGACGAAAGAGGTATGGGTGTACTACTTCCGCACCAACATCCATTTCACGCTGAAGCAGCATCCCATGACGGACGCCGATCTGGAGGATTTTATCTCCTGCTTCCATCCGGAGAACCGGCATCAGCGCCATGAGACATGGTCGGAGGATCACCCGGATGGCCGCTGGAGGAAATTTGCCGTTCAGGAAATTCTGAACCGGGATAAAGCCAGTCTGGATATCTTCTGGATCAAGGACAAATCTCTTGCGGACCTGGACAGCCTGCCCACACCGGATGAATTGGCTCTGGATATTATCGAAAATCTCCAGAGCGCACTGGATGGTTTCCAAGAGCTTATGCAGCAACTAAACACGATACCGGAATGATAGTTCTATGCACATCTATCATGATGTTTCACGAAATACACCTGCAAGGGTCAACCTCTGCGGGTGTATTTTTTCAGTGGCACTCACAGCAGAATTATTTATTATGTCCAGTTGCAAAAAATTTTATACGCTCCCTCTTGACAAAGCTTACTGAATCAAGTATCCTATATATAGAACATATATTCGATTACAACAACTAAACAACCTGCCTCGCTCTACTTCCGACTTACATATCTGAGGCTGTGCAAGACCTTGCGGTACGACATTCTGTACCGCTGGTCGTTTTGCCAGCAAGGATGTGTAGGTCTTTTGTTTTTCTGGTATGGAGGGAACAGCGTGGGCGGCTATCACACTCTGTCCTGTATTCCATCACAGAGAGAAAAGACCGTCACAACTGACAAGGAGGCAAGTCCTATATGAAAGAATCCGCCTACAAGAACTATGACGAGCTGCCGCTGTTCCTGAACGCAGCAACGGTAGCAAAGGTGCTGGACGTCTCATCGTCCAGCGGCTACGAGTTGATGCATGAACCGGATTTTCCTGTTCTGAAAATCGGCAATAGGCTCGTAGTGCCCAAAGAGAAATTCGTGGAGTGGGTGTCGCAGCACACCCAGGGAGGTGCAGATTGAAGTACACACCGTGGCCCAAACGTGATCCAATCAAGAACTACTTTCAACTGCCCAACGAGATATTCCTGCTGGGCCTGTCGCCTGGTGCGCTGGCTGTCTACTCGTACCTGCTCTGCTGCGAGAACCGAAACACCTACCAGTGCTGGCCCAGCTACAAGACCATTGGCAGAGCAGTGAAGATGAGCGCCAACACCGTCCGCAAGTATGTGTGCGAGCTGGAGGAGCGGCAGCTCATCAGTACAGAGAGCACGACAGTCACTACCAGGGACGGTATGAAGCGCAACGGCAATTTGCTCTACACCATCCGCCCGATCCAGTTGGCGCTCGACCAGTTCTACGAACAGCAGTTGGCGCAGATGGATGTGGCGGCTGAGCGTCAGCGAGTCGCAAAGGCACTCGCTCTCCGCAGGGATAAGTGCAGCTCAGCGTGACGGCCTGTGCGCCGCTGTGTAGCCTCGCTGGCGTCCAAAGGGTAACAAAGCCACTGCTCACCGCAGACGCAGTTGTGTCCAAAGCGTGTGGCCTGTGTGCGCCATCCAGCGGAATTAGCACAGCCGAAAGTGGCAGGTGAACCGAGGGGTCGAAAAAGGTGCAGGATAAAGGCAGGTGGTCGCTTACACGCCCCCCTGCCAACCACACCGCCCCGCAACGCGGGCAATGTCATTAAATTAAGGATTTCCCGTACCTGAAAAAAGCGCCCACCCCCTTTTGAAAATGTAAAAGGTGGTGGGTGCTTTTTCATAGCCTACATATTGCCAAGACGGTGAAAGCCGCCCGGCTTTACTTCCCCATAGCGCGATAGAGGAAGGTGACAATCTGTCCACGGGTACAGGTAGCGTTAGGGGAAAAGTTACCGCCGCCCGTTCCGCTGGTAATCTTGTTCTCTACCGCCCACGCTACAGCCTGCGCATAGTCCGCATTGGTGGGAATGTCGGTGAAGCTGGCGTTTGCGGAAGGCGTGGGGCTTCCTGCCGCCTTCCACAAGTATTCCACGGTCATGGCTCGGGTACAATCGGCGTTTGCGCCAAAGGTAGAACCGGACACCAAGCCCTTTTCAGCGGCCCACAGAGCCGCTTTATAGAAGTAATCGGTGGTCTTAATATCCGTGAAGGGATTAGCCGCTGTCGGCTCTGGAGAGCCGTTAGCGCGCCACAGGAAAGTCAAAATCTGCGCCTTACTGCAAGTCGCGCCGGGGGAGAACGTGGTCTTACTGGTACCGCTGGTGATCTTCTGCTCTACCGCCCATTGTACTGCATTGGCAAAGTAGTCGCTACTGCGGACATCCTTGAACAAGGTAGACACGGACGTTGTCCCGGGTTCAGGCGTTCCCGTTGGAGTTGTGGGCGCTGTTCCGGTTGAAGAACGAGCGATTCCGCCCTTTTCAGCAAGCAAATCTGCGAGTTTGACGTGATATGTGTAGTTGTATATTTTTCCCTCGCCACCGCTTGACCCGCTTAAACTGGCATGGTATTTTCCTGTCCAATGTCCACCATGCACATAGCCATCGTTGTCAATATAGACGGATTCATATTCTCCAAATGGAATCAGATATTTGCCATAGCCATCAATCAAGGCATTGTAGGTTTCATCACTTTCTACAAGGCCCCCAATAGAATCCGACACATAAAGTTCCTTATCTTCTGGGTTAAAGAATTGTCCTACAATAAAACAGCCTTCTTTATATGCCAAAATATCCTCATATTCAAAGGGTAAAATCTGCTGCCCGGTTTTATCCACCACTCCACATTTTATGTCGGAATCTACCACCATAAACATATCATTTTTCAAATTGCGTACATACTTATATTCACAGGGAACAACTACACCGATACCATATTCATATACACCGCGCAAATCGCTCTTCTTGTCGCAAAGAAGAAAATGATTTTCTCCTATGCTCCGTATTGCTCTATACGTTCCCATGGGAATGATAGGGTTTGCATTCCAGTCGTACAATCCCGTATCTACTGGTGAGCCATAATTTTTTCCAAACGTATCGTCGATCCCCTCACCAATCACCAACAGAGGGTAGTCTGATCCGGAAACCTCTGCCGCTCTAATTTGACTGGCTGAAAAAGGATATATGATCGTTCCCTCCAGCGTGATAACACCAAGACCGCTTCTCGGTTTTCCCGCCAAAAGCCGGTTTGGGCCAAGATACTCCAGCCGCAGATAATCAGCCGGTAACACAACGTTTCCGAGCGCATCCTTCAGGCCGTAAAAATCATCAAGACCGCCTTTTCCATCCACACTCCATATGTGAGGGCTTATTTTTTCCTCCGTGAACATGGTCAGTCCGGTTTCTGGTTTTCCTGTTTTCTCCCAGCCTAAAATGGTCGAGTCCACGGCGCTGGCAGGTACAGCCATATTCAAACACAGGCCCACCATCATTGCCATGGTTAATGAAAGGGAAACTATTTTCTTCATTTACCTTCTTCCTCTCAAATTTGATTTCCAACGAAGCCCCGAAGGGCGGGCGGGGGGATTGCCCCCGCCCGGGGCTTTCGTCGGAAACATAAAAAACGGTGTTGAGCGTATAACTCAACACCGCCTGACTGAACTTCAATCAAAGCGAAACACCAAACCCATTTCCTGTTGCAAATTGGGCGATATGACAGTATAATGGGAGATACGGTGTAGTCTGGAT
>Ga0209694_1003098_pt1 | contig 11715 bp, 8 predicted proteins | sample GluameincwithD2O_FD_187499 | JGI IMG/M metagenome (GOLD analysis project Ga0209694, IMG submission 187499) | Mouse cecum microbial communities from Vienna, Austria - Glucosamine amended microcosms incubated with D2O (SPAdes) (version 2) | ecosystem: Host-associated > Mammals > Digestive system >...
AAGCGTGCTGTCGAGGAGGCCGCAAAGCGAAAGTCTATGCTCAAATATGTCATCGAGAAAGCTGCTAAAAAGACAGATTCGACTGAAGCCTTTATTGCCGCACTTGCGGAAGAAGGCATAACACTGACCCGTGATGAGAAGAAAGGTATCTGTGCTGTGATGACAGACCCCGGGGGGAAAGTCAGGAAATATTCTCTTGCCAAAGACTTGGGTGTCGACATGACCCTTATTCCGAATCTTTCAATTCAGGATAAGCCGGTTGTCAAAACGCAGCATTCTTCTCCCTATAAGCCCTTGCATCATGCGCAGCTCAATGTCGATGGCAGTGGCAGTTCACGCAACGCCGAACATGAGATAAACGACGGACGCAATTCCGATGATTCTGACGAGGAATGGAAACGCCGAAACGGATATAAACTGTAAAAACTGAAAACTATGAAGAAGAAACCATCCGTCCTGCGAAACAGCAGGCGAAAACCGGACAATCCGGAAGAAAATTTGACGGGGCGCATCACGTTCCGTCTCACCTTCGCTGAAAAGAATCAGCTTGTCCTGAAAGCGAAAGAGCGTGGCATCAACCTCAGTCTTCTCTGCCGACTTATAGTCATGCGGCGCAGAATCCCCGACCGTTCGTCTCAGACGCTTCAATGGTTCCGCGACCTTGTTGGCATGAAGAACAATCTAAACCAGATTGCACACCACCTCAACACTACAAAAGAGTCTGACCGATGGGCTATTGAGGCTATACGCTTCATAGCCTCGGAGATTGACAAAGCAAAAAACACTTTAACCGAAAGCAACCATGAGTAATCCATTTGAAAACGTGCCGGCTTCGGCAGATGTGCCCGGCACCATCGACAAGAAAACGGTCTCTGCATTGTCAGGCATTGCCGACCGCTTCGAGAAAGCTGCCTCAAGAAACGAGGCGATTGTCAAGAACGAGGAGGAGCTTGCAGGAGTAATATTCGACCTGCTCCTCGATGACGACGGCTCAGTCAAGGACTTCGGTCATGCAGCTGAGATTCGGGCACTGATTGACAACGCCCGGAAGCTGCAGGAACGATGCATCGCCAACCTTGGCGAGATAATAAGATCCGTACCTACAAGCGTCAAAGCAGAACTTGGCGAGGAAGACCGCAAACGGCTCGATTCCAACTTCAAGAGTTGGAAAGACGTGTTCCGGCTCTACCTCCCTTCCTTCGGCATCGTTGGGGCGATAGTCGGTATAATACTGACCGGAAGTATAATGCTCTCAAATTCTGCATCAGACACCAAGCGAGAATACGAACAGCGCATCGGTCAGCTCGAAAGGTGGTACGAAGACAATGCCGACGCCATAGCCTTCGGGCAATTCTACCGCGAGAACTACCCCAAGCAATACCGCCAATGGCACACCGGCCAATGGCAGCAGGACATCGCCTACCGCGACTCCCTCCGCCGCGCCCACTCCATCGACCGCCTTAAACGCCGCTACGAATATGGGGATTAATACAGCCAAAACTCTACACCAAGCAATTTGCCTGATGTATAGTTTTTTCCATCCGTTTTCCTGCCAAAAATATCCCCATTCTCGGAAAAATTAGCTAACTTTGCATTTATAGCAACGACAAACATCTGAAAATGGCCGAAACAAGTTAAAAAGTTGGCAAGTCACGCCACACAACCAACCATTCTAAACTCCCAAGCAGTCGTTGCAGGCTCGGCCATCCCTCAGATAACTGCCGCCGGAGTTTTTTCATAAAAATATGGAGCTGACCGCAGCGCAACAGAAATATTTTGCCTATTGGCTTACAAGGAGTCTGCCCTCTGACAGCCTCGGTAAGCTGACGGCATCTTTGCAGGATGCGCAGGTCGATTTGACTCCGCATCAAATCGACGCGGCTCTTTTTGCATTTAAGTCGCCGCTCTCAAAGGGTGCAATTCTTGCCGATGAGGTCGGACTTGGTAAAACCATCGAGGCCGGCATTATCCTCTCGCAGTTTTGGGCTGAACACCGCCGCCACCTGCTTATCATTGCTCCGGCCAACCTCCGCAAGCAATGGGCGGCTGAACTTTTGGAAAAGTTCTTTTTGCCGTCGCGTATTCTCGAATCCAAGACTTTCAACAGCTACATCGAGGACGGCAATCTCAATCCTTTCAACTGCGATGAAATTGTCATTTGCTCCTACCAGTTCGCAAAGACTAAGGCTCCGTATCTGAAACAGACTAATTGGGATTTGGTGGTTATAGACGAGGCTCATCGCCTACGTAATGTCTATAAACCCACAAACAAAATATCCAACACCATAAAGAACGCGCTCGCCGACCGCAAGAAGATCCTGCTTACGGCTACGCCTCTCCAAAACTCTATCCTTGAACTTTACGGCCTTACTACCATAATCGATGATTATGCTTTCGGCGACCTCAAAAGTTTCAAGATGCAGTATAATCGCAATCTCGATGAGACCGATTATCAAAACCTGCGCCGCCGTCTCGCTCCACTATGCAAGCGGACGTTGCGCCGTCAGGTTTTGGAATATGTGCGCTACACCAAGCGCATCGCCATTCTGCAAGAGTTTTTCCCAACCAAACAGGAACAGGAACTGTACGACCTCGTTTCGGAGTATCTGCAACGTCCGCGCCTTTATGCGCTCCCCAACAGTCAGCGTCAGCTCATGACGCTTATACTCCGAAAACTTCTCGCATCTTCGACCCATGCCATTTATGGCACTCTCTGCGCCCTTATTGAAAAGTTGGAGTCGAAACTCAAGCGCCAAGGCTATGAGCTATCCGACGAGGACATTTTCAAGTATGACTACGAGGACTACGAGAGCGAAACCGAAGAATGGCTTGATGATGAAGAAGACGAGGACGAGCCGGACGAGGAAGAATTGCTCTCGCCCGAAGACATCGAGCGCGTTAGAGAGGAAATTAAAGACCTCGAAAAATTCCGCGACCTCGCTTTCAAGATTAAGCGCAACTCAAAAGCCGAACAGCTTTTTGAGGGCTTGAACCAGGGCTTCGCCCAGCTTGAAGAACTCGGCGCACCCAAGAAAGCCTTGATTTTCACTGAATCCCGGAGAACTCAAGATTTCCTTTTCGACCTGCTCGAAAAGAGAGGCTACAAGGGTCAGGTCGTCCTTTTCAACGGCTCAAACTCCGACAAGCAATCCACAGCCATTTACAAGGCGTGGAAAGAAAAGCATAAGGGCACACCGAAGATTACAGGCTCGGCAACCGCCGACAAACGCGCCGCTCTCGTTGACTATTTCCGCGACGAGGCAACCATCATGATTGCTACCGAAGCTGCCGCCGAGGGTATCAATCTTCAATTCTGTTCGCTTGTAGTCAACTACGATATGCCGTGGAATCCGCAGCGCATCGAACAGCGCATCGGACGTTGCCACCGCTACGGTCAGAATTTCGATGTCGTTGTTATCAACTTTCTCAATAAGGCCAACGCAGCGGATGTCCGCGTCTATGAATTGCTCGACCAAAAGTTTCAGCTTTTCAGCGGCGTTTTCGGCGCCTCTGACGAAGTTCTTGGCGCTATCGGCAATGGCGTTGACTTTGAAAAGCGCATAGCGCAAATTTATCAGCTTTGCCGCACCCCCAAAGAGATTAAAGAGGCTTTCGACGCACTCCAAGAGGAACTGCAAGAGCAGATTTCCGACAAAATGCTGAAAGCCCGTACTACTCTTTTAGAGAACTTCGACGAATCCGTTAAGCAGAAACTTCGCAGCGACCTTGCCGAGACCCGTGGCAACCTCGACCAGTTCGAGCAGACCCTATGGCAACTTACGCGAAGCTACTTTGCCAACTATGCCGACTTCAATGATGCCGACCACTCCTTTATCGTCCACCCGTTTGTTGATAACGGAGCGGTAAGTTGGTATCGTCGTTTCCCCGGCGAGTATATGATGGTAAGTTCCGAGCAGCGACGCACAACCAAGTTAGCCGACGGTGTACGCCCTTACCGAATCGGCGACCCGCTCGCTCAATATATGCTCACCGGTCTTAAAGCCGCTCTTGTGCCTATCTTGGAAGTAGTTCTCGATTACACCAATTCACCGCTCAATGTGGCTTTAATCAAGCGACTTGTAGGTCAATCAGGCTGGCTTACCGTTGAGCAGCTTACGATTGATTCTTTTGAGAAAGAGGATATTCTTCTCCACGCTTGCATCACCGACAAGGGCGAAACCGTTCCACCCGACATTGCCGAGTATCTGCTTCGGCTTTCCGGCACGGAAGATCCCCTGACCGCGGAACTGTCCGAATCGACAGCCACAGTTCTTGCTGATGCAATTACCGCCCAACGTGCGGGAATTACCTCAGCAAACGCCGAGCGCAATAACAATTTCTTCGAGGAAGAAATGGAAAAACTCGACAACTGGTCTGAGGACGTAAAAGCCGGTCTTGAAAAAGAACTGCGCGACCTTGACGCTGAAATCAAGCTCCGCAAAAGCGAGAGTAAAAAGACTTCGCGACTTGATGAAAAAGTGCGTCTGCAACGTCTTATCAAAGACCTTGAAAAGCGACGCAGTGAAAAGCGCCTCAATCTTTATCAAGCCCAAGATGATGTTGACGAAAAGAAAGAAACCCTCCTCGCCAAAGTCGAAGCTATGCTCGCTCAAAAGATTGAGCAAACTAAGTTAATAACTTTTCATTGGAGGATAATATGAGAAAACGACATAAAGTCTGTATCAATATTTTGTTCATTTTTGCCTTAATATTTGCTCTGTTTGTAATTATACCTATAATGGTTAACATTATTATCGGTAGCACAATTAATCCAACGGCTATTCAGTTGAACGGCACAACGAGCGGTTGGCACAATTTTTGGGCTGTTTATCTCGGTGCCCTCATTGGGGCGTTTGTACCTTTCATAATACTTTACAAGACAATCAATAATAATAATAAAGAGAATTTCGCGAATCGACAGCTTCAAATTCGCACCATCGCATATCAAACACAAATACAGTGGGTTAATACTTTAAAAACCTCTATACAGCAAATTTATAGGGCGTTTAATGTCCTATGGCTTGATGAAATATATATAGTTTTCAAAGAAACATACGACCAAAATAATTCTGAGAACTACAAAATTGTTATTGCCAAAATTAAAGAAGTATGTGACCGCGTCAATGGGGCTACTGACAATTTTAGACTAACATTTATTCGTGATAATGATTCGGAAGAGCAAAAATTCATTGAAGAGTTTGAAATTCTTAGAGAAACCTATTGTAACCTCGTCGGTGATATCTCCGCTTTATCTCAGATTTGCTTTCACAATGGGACAGACGATATGCTCAAAACTCAATTCCAAGCTGCTGTTGATGAACATAAATCCAAGAGTACACAAACTAAAGATGACTCTCATCGTTTATGGTTTATTGCTGATAAATATTCAATGAAATTGAAATCAAAGAAAGCCTATATCGTAAAAGATTTAATTGAAGCATACAACCCGATTTATATTTATGAATGGTGTAAAAATGTTCTTAAATATGAATCTGATAAAGCTAATATGATTTTAAATGACACAGAACAAGATAAATAAACTGGAACTTACATGGATTGGCAAGGAAGACGAGCCGCTTGCCATAGAACCGCGTCTGCTCCTTGACACTCCGGAATATAGTTTTGGGGAGATCGAAACCAGCACGCTTCCCAATGGGAAACCGTGGCCAGGCAATATGCTCATTCACGGCGACAATCTTCTTGCACTCCGCGCACTCATTGATACATTTGAGAATCAAGTCAAATGTATCTATATCGACCCTCCATATAACACTGGTAATGCGTTTACGCATTACGATGATGGGCTGGAACACTCCATTTGGCTCTCACTTATGCGAGAGCGATTGACACTTCTGCATAAGTTACTTAAGCCGGAAGGTTCCATTTGGATTTCCATAGACGCAGACGAAAGCCATTATCTTAAAGTGCTATGCGACGAAGTGTTTGGGCGCAGAAACTTCGTTGATGAAGTTATTTGGCAACGGTCATATTCGCCTATCAATCTCAAAAAAACGCTTTCCCGATGCCATGATACTATACTTGTTTATACCAAGGAACGTACAGACAAGTTTGAATTGAATCGTCTGCCCCGTAGTGCAGAGGCAAACGACAGATATAAAAATCCTGATAACGACCCTCGCGGAATCTGGAAAGCAGGAGATTTATCAGTTGGACCTGCTGTGCAAGAAAACATTTATCCTATTACTACTCCTTCGGGGCGTGTTTGCTATCCCCCCGAGGGATATTCATGGCGACTTAATAAAGAACGATTCCAAGAATACGTTGATGATAATAGAATATGGTTCGGACCTGACGGCAATAATGTTCCGGCGATAAAGCGATTCATCACAGAGGTCAAGGATGGTATCGTAGCTATGACCTTTTGGCCGTATCAAGAAGTTGGTCATAATCAGGATGCGAAAAAAGAGATTAAAGCTCTAAACTTCGAGTCTATCTTTGATACTCCTAAACCAGAAAAGTTGATTGAACGTATTCTTATTTTGGGTTCTAACCCCGGGGACATCGTTCTTGACAGCTTCCTTGGATCTGGAACTACGTCAGCAGTCGCTCATAAGATGGGGCGCAGATGGATAGGAGTGGAACTTGGCGACCACGCTTACACTCATAGCGCAGTCCGCATGAAAAAAGTTATAGAGGGCGAGCAAGGGGGCATCTCAAAGGCTGTAAATTGGCAAGGTGGTGGCGGCTTTAAGTTCTATGAACTTGCACCGAGCCTTCTAAATAAGGACAAATACGGCAACCTTGTAATCAACAAGGATTACAATGCTGATATGCTTGCCGCTGCAATGGCTAAGCATCAGGGCTTCACCTACTCGCCCGACGCTGAAATGTATTGGATACAAGGCCATAGTTCGGAGCACGACTTCATCTTCACCACAACCCAACTGATTACAGCCGAAATGCTCGAAACCATTCACGACCAGTTAGGTGAAGATGAATCGCTACTTATCTGCTGCACTAAGTTCCAACCTGAGTGCCGCAACAAATTCCCGAATATCACCATCAAGAAAATCCCCAAAGTTCTCCTTGATACATGCGAGTTCGACCACGATGACTACTCCCTCAACATCGTGTCAGTACCCCCCATCGACAATGAGGAATGGGATGAAGCAGATTCGGAGGATTATGTCAATTCTGATGATTATACATCTGTTGACGAACCCAATCTATTTAACCAATGAGTAACGTAGTATATCTTTTAGGGGCTGGTGCCAGCTATGGTAAGCGGCATGAAATAACATTAAGAGGTATTGGGGGACGTCCTCCCAAATCCTCATCAGGACGTTATGCTATTGACGAAGGCTTACCTGTCGTAAACGAAATAAATACTGAAATTTCTTATTTGATTGAAGACCTCAAACAGTCAGATGAAAATTACGAAAGTAATGGTAGCAAGGTCGGACAACTAATAAAAGATCTTATCTGGTTACGGGATGAATCTTCTCGTCACATGACGGTTGATACTTTTGCAAAAAAACTATTTTTGCAAAACGACTCCTTATTATTTGAGAGACTCAAGAAAACATTGAGTAGTTTCTTTATTTTAGAGCAATTGAAATATCCCGCGGACAAACGTTATGATGCGTTTCTCGCAAACATACTGTCTTATCCAGAGAAAAAAATTCCAAATGAGATTACCATCTTAACCTGGAACTACGATAGTCAATTTGAAATAGCATATCGAGAATTTAATACCATTAATCAGCCGAGTGCAAGCTATTGGAAAGAAGTTAGGAACCAGCTTGGTATAAAGGATTCTCACGATACCAAGTTTGAGGAAGGGAAAATCTTCAAACTAAATGGAACTGCAATTTTTGATTATTTTCACTCATTCTCTCTATTAGGTGAGAGCTGTGGTGAGGATTTCAAGAACACTATTGGCTCTATAGCTGAAGTGCATAGCCAATTCAATCCCAACAATCATTTATATTTTGCTTGGGAAAATAGTCCAACATCGCCATATTTCAGAGAATTATATCCGCATATTAGTAATGCGGAGACTTTAGTCGTTATAGGCTACACTTTCCCTTATTTTAATAGAGTGATTGACCGTTCTATTTTTGAAACTATGGGGTCATTAAAGAAAATTTATATACAAGATCCCTTTGCAGAAAGAATACATCAGAATATCAACCCCGTTCTATCGGTTACGCATACAAGCATTAACAAAGTCCAAATTTATGAACTAAAAGATGTTGACCAATTTTATTTGCCAGCAGAACTATAATTATGGATTCACAGGTTAACTACATACGTCAACGCCTTTCGTTGCGCAAACCGCTGGCGAAAGCACTTGAACTGACGGCAAGAATAACGGATAAACTCTCGTTGAAAAAGCCACCGACAGACCCGGATCAGCTCGAAATGTTCATCGCAGCTGAGCTTGCGAAGGTAAAATCTATCGTGCCTACGGTCAAAGGTTTTGACCGCGACTTCCCCTCACTTGCTTTTTCCATTGCCACCGGCATCGGAAAAACTCGACTGATGGGTGCAATCATCGCATATCTCTATCTCAAAAAGCGTATCAAGCACTTCTTCGTTCTCGCACCTAACCTTACGTTATATGAGAAGTTGATAAAAGACTTCGGTGACGAATCCTATTCTAAATATGTATTCAAAGGTATAAGCGAATTTGTCGCCGCACCTCCACGCATCGTTACAGGAGAAACCTATAACGAGCGCACGGGTAGTCTGTTCTCTGATGTAGAGATTAATATTTTCAACATCTCGAAATTTAACAAGGATAGCAAGGAAGGCTCGAAAGGTCTGCCGCGTATGCGTCGCCTGTCGGAATACCTCGGTCAATCCTACTTTGATTATCTTGCTTCTCTGCCCGATCTCGTTGTGCTGATGGACGAGGCACACCGATACCACGCTGATGCCTCGAAACGTGCTATCAATGAACTTCGCCCGGTTCTCGGTTTTGAAATGACTGCCACACCTTTCGACGAGAAAGGACGTGCGTTCAAGAATATTGTGTTTGAATACAATCTCGCCGAAGCCCTCGACGATGGGTTGTATGTCAAAAATCCGGCTATCGCCAAAGCCCGAAATTTCAACAAGGATAATTTCACTCCCGACGAGATAGAAATTATCAAACTGGAAGACGGTATAACCTGCCATGAGCGAACAAAGCTCGCTATCGAGATGTACGCCAAGCAGAACAGCTTGCCGGTAGTCAAACCATTTATCCTTGTGGCTTGCCGCGATATTAGCCACGCCAAGTATATCGAGGAACTATTGCAGAGTGACCGCATTTATCACTCCGCATACAAAGGCAAGGTCTTGCGTATTGACAGTAGCTCAAAAAAGGATGAGGACATCGAGCGTCAGTTTGTCGCTCTCGAATCGCCCGACAATGGGATTGAAATTGTCGTGCATGTCAATATGCTCAAAGAGGGCTGGGACGTGAATAATCTATACACGATTATTCCGCTCCGAGCCTCCAATGCGGCTGTTCTCATTGAGCAGACTATTGGACGCGGTCTGCGCTTGCCTTACGGCGGTCAGCGCACCGGCAATAAGGACGTTGACACTTTGACTGTAATAGCTCACGATAACTTTCAGAAAGTCATAGAGGAAGCGAATAAAGGCAATTCGCTCCTCAAACGAGTTTCATTTATCGAACTTGAAGAACGCGATGAGAGGGAGCAAGGTGGTCGTGTGGAAACCACACCGACCTCTACGGAGCAAAAGATTCATAAGCAGATTGAAAAGGTCAAAGGCGAAATAAGTGAGAAGTCAAAGCAGTATGTTACCCAAGTCGGCAAGGCTGTGGAAACCGCTATTTCCAACATTGCCGCCGAGGGCGTGGCTTCTTTCGGAGACCTCCAAAAGAAAGAGGTAAAGGAAAAACTTCGCGAAAAAGCCATTGCCACAATCAAAGAGAGTGTCAAGGATAGCCTGTTCGCCGAGCAGGATGCCGCTGAACAGATTGCACAGGTCGATGAAGTAATAAAGATTGTAGTCGAGGACTACAAAAACAACGTTATCGAAATTCCGCGCATCGTTGTTGAACAGCAGAATGTCAAGGCCATATTTGATGATTTTGACCTTGACACCTCCGAGGGCTATAATCTCGACGAACTACGTCGCGAGATTATCCGTCAGGGTCTTACTGATTCCACCGACTTCGAGGTTTTCGCAGGGAAATCGGGAAGCTCCAAGCGTCCTGCCATTGAACAGCTAATCGCAGCTCTTATTGACTTCGACGATGTAGATTACGACGAAATTTCAGATTTGCTATATAAACTTGTCGGCCAGGCCGTCGACGCCATACGCAACAACGCCCCCGGCATCTCCGACGATGATTTGAACGAGCGTGTTCACGCTTTTAAACAAAGCCTCGCCGACAACATCTATAAGCAGATGAAAGAACACTACCGCATTATTCCGGGAGAGTTCAAAATAAACAGAGTGCTGCCATTCTCAAAAATCCTCGACCAACAAATTATTATAAATAACTGGGGCACATTAGATTTTCACAATCCGATACCGACTCAAAAATCAACCGTTGTTAAGTTTGTATATGTAGGCTTCAAAAAATCCTACTACACAAAATATCGTTTCGACAGTTCCACCGAGCTTGACTTTGCGTTTATTCTCGAAACCAACAACGAGGTGCTTAAATGGATTCGCCCCGTACCTAATCAGTTCAACATATACTGGTCGAGCGGAGCGAAAAAATATGAGCCGGACTTCATTGTGGAAACCGCCGACGCTATCTATATGTGCGAGACCAAGGCTGAGAAAGATGTCTACGATGCGGATGTGCAAGCTAAGGCAGAAGCCGCCCGCGAGTTCTGCCGTCGTGCCTCTGAGTTTACCGCTCAAAATGGCGGCAAACCCTGGCACTACATCATCATTCCGCACACACTCGTCGACCGTAGTTATTCCTTTAATTACATCCTCAATCAAGTAAAACTCAAATGAAGATCTGGAATTACATAAGCGAGTTTCTGTTGTTTCGGTGGATGTTTGGCAATCGGGGCAGGAATCATAGTGCAGATAGTTCTTATACTGCAAACTCGAACGGCTACTCGGACCTGCATTATACAGAAGATGATGATTTTAGCTCAATTGGCCATCACGATGCCTCTGAACCGTTATATAACGGTGCCGACATATACGATGATGAGGACGATACGCTCGATGATTACGACCCGACAGATAGTGACGACTACCAGTCCAATAGCTATACCAAATACAACCATCGCGATTATGACTATTCCCAGTCACACGATGATTTCCACGAAGAGCAGGATGACTACGACATGATGGACGATGATTTTTAGAATGACTGATGCATAATGGATAGCGGACAGATAATATTATTTCAGACGCTGGGGGGGCGAGACGAAGACTGAGGTTCGGCTTGCCAATGAATCTGTGTGTGTTTCACCGTCGATTATTTAGCATAAATTCAATCACCCGATTAATTAAATAGAGAAAGATATGCAAACGCCTCCTTTTATAGTGTCGCCATTGGCAATAAATCTCATTGCGGAAATTTCGGCTTTGTTGGAACGATATGCCATCGCGCTTGAAAACGAAGACGGATTGCGTCTTCGCAAGGCGAACCGCATCAAGACCATCCACAGTTCTCTTGCAATTGAAGGCAATACGCTGTCAGAAGATGAAGTAGCGGATATTATCAACGGCAAGAATGTCGTCGCCCCGATTCGGCAGATTCAA
>Ga0209694_1003109_pt1 | contig 11667 bp, 9 predicted proteins | sample GluameincwithD2O_FD_187499 | JGI IMG/M metagenome (GOLD analysis project Ga0209694, IMG submission 187499) | Mouse cecum microbial communities from Vienna, Austria - Glucosamine amended microcosms incubated with D2O (SPAdes) (version 2) | ecosystem: Host-associated > Mammals > Digestive system >...
CCGCTGATGCCCCTGTCGAGCAAACCAAAGCGAGCACCACTGTCAGAAACACTGTGTAAAGTCTATTCATAAGGTTTAAAGTATTTAGGTTAAAAACTGAATCTGATTTAGTCAAAAATCAAAAAAACGCATATAACGCTTTAATCCAAGCCGTTACCGCATATAACATCCGAATAACCCCGCAAGAACCACATAAGCCCCTATGCAAATGCATAAAATCCGCATACCAGTTGCCAATATTTTGCATATCGACATAATATTGCAACATTAAGACGCATATTGCATCTAAACAGCGGCAAAGATAGCACTATTTTTGAAATTCCAATAATTTTTTAACACATTTCGCCAAAATATATTTCCCTATAAAAATCCGGGCCGCAAAAACTTTTTACATGCCATCGGTGTTATACTCGTGTCAATCGTACTAAAACTTTTTTTAACGTTTTCAACTATGAGAAGGATTCTATTCGCGCTTGTCGCACTCATTGCATCCGCAGGGGCGGTGTCGGCACAAAAAACAGACATTTCACTCAGCTACGGAGGTTACACCCAGATGGATGCGACCGACTGCCACGACGGCTGGCACCATGTCAACAATGCATGGGGCGCACTGAATGTAGGGGTCAACTTCAATGTGGCCCGCAATTTCTACCTCGGGCCAAGCTACACATTCTCATCATGCACCACCAAAGGCGGCCCCGACCATTCCTCAATCGCATATCATGCCATAATGCTCAACGGCCGCTACAACTACTGGCACAACCGCATCGTCACACTCTACGGCCACTTAGGAATCGGAGCCGTAATCTCACATATGATGCCGAAATATCACGACTCGTATAACCAGACCTATTTCGCCTACCAATTCTCCCCGCTCGGGGCACAGGTAGGGATTTCTCGCTCGGCCACAATATTCGGCGAACTTGGCTTCGGCGCACAGGGCTTGCTGCAAGTTGGCTTCCGATTCAACCTGTAATTACCTTCACTTCGATTATGTATGTAATGCGGCAACCGGTGGCTCTGGCGGAGCACCGGGGCCGCATTCCCCATATACGGACACTGTCTCAACGATTGTCTGCTACGAAACAATCATCCTTCCATTCTCTTCAATCCGGCCACGAAGAATATGCAGGATAAGAAAAAAGTCAGGATGACTTCGTATCTTTGCATAAACCATTGAGGCCGGTCCGGCTTTCCCCATCTACAACATGACAACGATTTTCGAACAAACCTTTTTTCTCACCCCTGCCGAATGCAACCCGCAGGGGCGCATGCCTATAACCTTGCTTATCAACCGCCTGATAGAGGTGGCGACCCTGCATGCCGACGAAATCGGAATCGGATATGGATCGCTTGTCGAACACCGCCAGACATGGGTACTGTCGCGGGTAGCGGTAGAAATGACACTCTATCCGGGGGTTAACGACCATTACACCGTGCGCACATGGATTTCCGGCATCAACCGGCTGTTCTCTGAACGTGATTTCGAAATCCTCGACGGCAACGGCAACATCATAGGCCATGCACGCACGGTATGGGCTGTGCTCGACACGGAAACCCGTACCGTGGCCGATATATCACGCATGGAATGGGTGCGCTCCATCATCCCGGCCGACAAAACATGCCCGGTGGAAAAACCAGGGCGCCCACGCCCACTCGGCGAATGCCGCACCGACCATTACAGGTTCACCTATTGCGACGTCGACTTCAACCGCCATGTAAACTCATCGCGCTACATCGAGCTGTTGCTGAACCGGTGGAGCCTCGATTTCCATGACCGCAACAGGCTGACACGGTTCGAAATAGCCTACCACCACGAAGCCTATTACGACGAAGAGGTGGAAGTGCGTCTTGCCGACGACCCCTCGACCGGCGTAACACGTGCCGAAATCCGCAATAACGGCCGCTCCCTCTGCTGCGCCCTGCTCCGGTTCTCGCCCCGCCTCCCACGAGAGAATGCCTGAAACCACGGCCCGGCCGCACACCCAAACCACCCGGCCAGCCTGATTCCGGCCTGGATTGCGTGATTTCCGAAGAATTTTCCGTATCTTTGCACCTCGGAAAAAGACCCACAGCAATGGCCACCACCAGGATAGCCGCGATTATGCGCGCGGGAGCATTCTCCCCCAACCATATAGGCAACGACGCCACGATTATGAACACCGTGGCCGAGCAACTGCGCAAACGCGGCTGCGAAGTCAACATATATAGCGAGGAACAATTCGGCGCAGGCAACGTCAGCGAGCCTGTAATCATCAACATGTGCCGCGAACAGCGCTCCACTGAATTGCTCCAGCATTTTGAAGACAAAGGCATCCTGGTAATCAATTCCGGTTATGGCATTGAAAACTGCATCCGCGAACGGCAGGCACGCATCCTGCTCGGAAGCAACATCCCATACCCTGAAAGCATAATAGTCGACACCGACGAGGTGGTCAAGCAACGTCTGGCACGCTTGGGCATGCAGCAATGCTGGATAAAGCGGGGGGATTTCCACAACCGCCACGCCGAAGATGTGTCGTATGTACGTTCCGCCCATGAGGCACAGGACGTGTTGCAGGAATATTTCCTGCGCGGGTTCAAACGCGCGGTCATCTCGCGGCACCTTCCCGGCCAGCTCGTAAAATTCTACGGGGTGGACGGCACATCATTCTTCCACTGGTTCAAACCCTTCGAACCCGAAGGGCATAAACCCAGCCGCGAGGAACACCGTGCCACCGACGAGCAACTCAAAGCACTCTGCCGCCGGGCCGCACGCGAACTGGGGCTGATTGTCTACGGGGGGGAATGCATCCTGGCCGACGACGGCACCCTGTCGATTATCGACTTCAACGACTGGCCCAGCTTCTCATCCTGCCGTGCCGAAGCAGCGACAAATATAGCAAAAGCCGTAATGACCGCAATCAAAGAACGCAAAGAGGGAAACAACCTGAAAGCATGACCACCGAAAAAACAGACAACGGCATAACCGGCAACGAACCGCCAGCCTCCTGCAACCGGTCATTCCGGCACCGGGCCACCGATAAATTCCTACACGGGAAGGGCATTTTCACCTTCCTGCGGTCATCCGTATCATCACAAATAGCGTCATGGACCGACATGGGCGTATGCTTCGTGTTCTATGCATGGGTGTTCCTACCCCTTGGCAGCGACCCCATGCGTTCATTCCTGGCAACAGCTATCGGCCTCGTGGTGGGTGGAGTTGTAAACTGCTGTATAAATTACAAATTCACATTCCGGGCAGAGCATTGCGCGGTAAAAGCCGTAGCCATAAAATACCTCCTGATATGGGGAGGCAGCTTCATTCTGAACCTCGTAGGCACAACGGCCCTCAACCACCTCCTGCAACAATTCCACTGGCTGGGCAACATCGGGATCCGGCCTGACGGCATATTCGCATTCTCACGTCTGAGCGTGTCGCTTATCGTGTCGCTGGCATGGAACTTCCTATTGCAAAAAAACTTCGTGTACGTATCCACCAAATTCGACCCTTTAGCCATAAAAATCGTGGACGCCGTAACATTCAGGAATCGAAAAAAACAGACAAAATGACCAATAAAAACCGTTACAACAAAGAACGCGACGGCCTTCAGCAAGGAATCTACGCCGTTATCAACCCGTTCGTAAGGCTGTTAATCCGAATGGGCGTAACCCCCAACATGGTCACAACCATCGGCCTGCTAGGCAACCTCGCCGCAGCCGTCATAATAGCCTATGCCGGTTACGACGCACAGGTAAACGGCGTCCCCCGTTTCGACCTTATAACATGGGGTGGTGCCGTCACCATAATATTCTCGCTTTTCGACATGCTCGACGGCCAGGTAGCACGCCTGGGCAACATGGTGAGCCGGTTCGGCGCCCTCTATGATTCCGTGCTCGACCGCTATTGCGAGCTGTTCACCCTGGGGGCACTCAGCTACTGCCTGATTATGAACGGCTACATTGTGGGCGCATTGATAGCATTCGTAGCATTAGTCGGCTCTATTATGGTCAGCTACGTGCGCGCACGCGCCGAAGGCGTGGGGCTTGAATGCAAAGTCGGCTTCATGCAACGGCCTGAACGTGTGGTTGTAACTGCACTGGGATGCCTTGCTTGCGGCATCACCGGCCTGTGCATGCCCAGCCAGCCCGAAGTGGCATTCACAATCCTGGTCATAGCAATGGCTGTAATAGCCGTATTCGCCAACCTCACGGCATTTGCCCGCATCGACGTGTGCCGCCGCGGCCTCAAGAATCAATAACCTCCGACATATCCCGAACTGCCTTGCCAAAACAACGCGAAACCATCATAATGCTGTGTGCCCTGGCCGTGTGGCTGGGGGTGACAGCGGTCTGTGTAGGGTTCCGACCCGAACACCTATGGCTCGGGCTGCTGCTTGCAGCCCTTTTCTTCGCCACCCCTGCCACCCGACGGCTCATGGTGGCACTCCTGCCGTTCATCCTGTTCGGCATTTCATACGACTGGATGAACATCGTTCACAATTATGAAGTCAACCCGGTCGACATAAAAGGCATAAATGATGCAGAGCGCTCCCTGTTCGGAATCATTTCCGGAGGGGTAACCCTCACACCCAACGAATTCTTTGCACTGCACACATCAAAGATTATGGACTTCCTAGGGGGCTTTTTTTATCTATGCTGGGTGCCTGTGCCAATCATTTACGGATTATGGCTCTATTTCAACAAACAGGAGAAAACATATCTTCATTTCGCCATAGTCTTCCTGTTGGTAAACCTCATCGGGTTCGCAGGTTACTATATCCATCCTGCCGCCCCCCCATGGTATGTGGCAAAATACGGCTTTGATTTCATGCTCGGCACCCCCGGCGACGTGGCAGGGCTCGGCGCATTCGACGAAATGACAGGGCTAGGGATATTCCAAGGGCTTTACGGGCGTAACTCCAACGTGTTTGCCGCAGTGCCGTCGCTGCATTCAGCCTACGCGCTTGTGGCATTCATCTATTCACTGCGCTCACGCACACCAATGTGGATGCGCATCGCCCTGGCGGTAATCACCCTCGGCATATGGTTTACCGCCGTTTACACCTCCCATCACTACATTATCGACGTATTGCTCGGCATAGCCTGCGCCCTGCTTGGTTTCATAATCTTCGAATACCTGCTGATGCGCATCCCCCCCTTCGCCCGCTTCATCACCCGCTACGCCGCCTACGTATCTCCCCGCCGCTAACGCACGCAATACGCTGTAGAGACGGGATAGCATCCCGTCCCATACCCTGCATACTCATATATCCAGCATATTCATATACCTTCCTCCATGTGCATATACTCATTCATGCGCATATAACCAACATGTGTATATAAACATGTATATCCACGTATAACCTACTTACACAACCACACATCCGGCTCATATAATCGTAACATATATCCACAATTATCCACAATCCTCACGAGAATTCCCCATTCTGAATCCAACCAGCCACATAACAACCGGGAACATAGTGCCTTGGTTGCATCCAGACCCAATGATTTCGTGGTACTTTGAGACGAGATGCTATCCCGTCTCTACCATGCCGAAACAAAAAGCTGACGGGCAATGCGCTTTGAAGCGCATTGCCCGTCAGGCTTATATATTGCCGCCTGTTAAAGAACGGCATTATGTGTCGTCAATCAAAGACGGGGACCTGCGGCAACGAGTGCCTTGCCGGCTTCGTTATGTTCGAACTTCTTGAAGTTGTTGATGAACATCTCGGCAAGCTTGGTAGCCTTTTCGTTCCAGATAGCGGCATCGGTATAGGTGTCGCGCGGATCGAGGATATTGGGGTCAACGCCGGGAAGTTCGGTCGGCACTGTGAAGTCGAAGATAGGAATCTGCTTGGTGGGAGCCTTCAGGATAGCACCGTCAAGGATAGCGTCGATGATACCACGGGTGTCGCGGATAGAGATACGCTTGCCGCTACCATTCCAACCTGTGTTCACAAGATAAGCCTTGGCACCGCTCTTTTCCATCTTCTTAACAAGTTCCTCAGCATACTTTGTGGGATGCAGGCTCAGGAAGGCTGCACCGAAGCAAGCCGAGAAAGTGGGGGTAGGCTCGGTGATGCCGCGTTCTGTACCGGCGAGTTTCGAGGTGAAGCCCGACAGGAAGTAGTATTTTGTCTGCTCGGGAGTCAGAATCGAAACGGGGGGCAGAACACCGAATGCATCAGCCGAAAGGAAGATAACGTTCTTGGCAGCGGGGCCGTGGCTACCCGGAGCAATCTTCTCGATGAAGTTGATGGGGTAGGAAACACGTGTATTCTCGGTAACGCTCTTGTCGGCGAAGTCGATTGTGCCTTCTTCGTTAACAGTAACGTTTTCCAGAAGCGCGTTGCGACGGATTGCGTTGTAGATGTCGGGTTCGCTATCTTTGTCGAGGTTGATAACCTTGGCATAGCAGCCACCTTCGAAGTTGAACACGCCGTTGTCATCCCAACCGTGTTCGTCGTCACCGATGAGGAGACGTTTGGGGTCGGTCGACAGGGTGGTCTTACCTGTTCCGGAGAGACCGAAGAAGATAGCGGTGTTCTCACCGTTGAGGTCGGTGTTGGCAGAGCAGTGCATCGATGCCATGCCCTTCAGGGGAAGGTAGTAGTTCATGATCGAGAACATACCTTTCTTCATTTCACCGCCATACCAGGTGTTGATGATAACCTGCATGCGCTGTGTGAGGTTGAAGGCAACGCAGGTTTCAGAGTTGATGCCGAGTTCCTTCCAGTTCTCAACTTTCGCCTTTGATGCGTTGAGCACCACGAAGTCGGGGGTGAAGTTTTCAAGTTCTTCCTTGGTGGGGCGGATGAACATGTTGGTCACGAAGTGAGCCTGCCATGCAACTTCCATGATGAAGCGGACTGCAAGGCGGGTGTCCTTGTTGGAACCGCAGAAAGCGTCAACCACATAAAGGGGCTTGTCGCTGAGTTCCTTGTCGGCAATAGCCTTGAGCGAATCCCAAGCCTGGGGTGTGATGGGCTTGTTGTCGTTCTTGTATTCGTCAGATGTCCACCAGATGGTGTCCTTCGAAACAGAGTCCTCAACAAAGAACTTGTCCTTGGGCGAACGGCCTGTGTAGATACCTGTCATCACGTTAACCGCGCCAAGCTCGGTGTTCTGGCCTTTTTCGTAGCCGGTGAGTTCGGGGTTGGTTTCGTCGATGTAGAGTTCGTCCCACGAGGGGTTGTGGTAAATCTTGGGAGTGCCCTTGATACCATACTGGGTCAAATCAATGTTGCTCATTTTGTTTTATATAAAATTTAAAATGAAGTTTCCTATTCCCTATTGGATGCAGTTGCGATAACCATGCATTGTGCGCATTCCTGATTATGGCAATCCTTATAATTATGATGCAAAGTTACGCACCTTTTTTTGAATTGCAAACTACTATTACGGAAATATTTCCGTAATAGTAAATTTTATGATTTATTCAGATTATACATAAACAGCCGCCAAACGCAACCTTCGCTGAATTCCAGCTTTTTAAGCCACAAATTATTCATGCCACGGATACGGGATTCACACTATCAACACCGCTTGCCGCGATTTGTTCGCGGCAACTCGCGGCAATATGTCGTAACCCGGCTATTATTTGATGATTTTTAGCAGAGACCTGACAAATCAAAGCGCTGCATAAACACATCCGGCAACCCAAAACACTTTTATCCTTAAAGAATCGGCGAAAAAAGCCTCATCACGGATTCCAACGCCTTTTCACGCCATGGCCGGTGGCGCCAAGCCGATGATGTGACCCGGCGGCTGTCGCGCATATCGCGCACAAACAGCGCTTTCATCCTGGCGTTGAAATCGGTGGAATAAATCAGCATATTTGCCTCGAAATTATGTTCGAAACTGCGGAAATCGAAATTGGTGGAACCAACTGTGCAGAAATCGTCATCGATAATGATTGCCTTGCTGTGAAGCATACCTTTCTCATAAAGATAGACCTTGATTCCTGCCCGCAGGCATTCCTGCACATAAGAAAACGACGCCCAGCGGAGCATATCGCTGTCTGACCGACGCGGAATCATGAGCCGCACATCAACCTTCGAGAGAGCCGCCACCTGCAACGCATGCACAAGTCCTTCAGAAGGTATGAAATAGGGTGTTTGGATATATATGCACTTCCGTGCACGGGCTATTGCCTGCTGGAACACCAGCGTCATGTTGAGCCACTGGGTGGTCGGGCCGCCTGTAACCAGCTGCATCCCCACCGAATGCCCTTTGACTGCCGTGGCCAAAGGCCCTTCCTCCAAAAGCGGCTGCCCCATGAAATTCCAGTCGACGGCAAACGATTGCTGGAGGGCGAAAACCGCCGGCCCCTCCACACGCAGGTGAAGGTCGCGCCAAACATCAAACAGCTTACCTCCGTCAACATAACGGTCGGCCACGTTCATCCCCCCGATATAACCAACTTTCCCGTCGATTACCACGATTTTACGGTGGTTACGCCAGTTGATGCGTGTACCGAACGGCGGGAACACCACTTTGAAAAACGGATATGCCTCGACCCCGGCCTCTTTCAACCGCCTCAGATAACGGTTCGAAAGCTTAAACGAACCAACATGGTCGTAAATAAGCCGCACTTTGACCCCGGCACGCGCACGCTCCATCAGCGCCTCCATCACCCGGATGCCGATATTGTCGTTCACGATTATGTAGTACTGCATGTTGATATAGCTCCGGGCTGCGGCTATATCAGCCAATAACGCATCGAACTTTTCCTGGCCGTTATCGAAAATCCCGACATCGTTACCTTCGTAATAATGCGACCCGCATAAGGCATAGGCAAGGTTGATTTGCGGCATCACTGCCCCGGCATCTTCTATTTTAGCAGGGTCAGTACCACCTCCGGCACCTAACCGCCGGAGCTTCCGGCGGTTGCGGCGCGAGATGATACGCTTGTTCTGTATGTTTCGCCCGAAAACGATATACAGCACCAGGCCGACCACAGGCACCACAAGCAGCACCGTCACCCATGCCAGCGATTTCACAGGGTTGCGGTTCTCGCTCACCACCACGGCGATGATGCCGAGAATTGTCAAGGCATAGAGGATATTGAGAATCCACCACACCCATGCCATATCGATATTTTCCGCAATCCAATGCAAGGTTTATATGCAATTTTGTCGCGTGAAGCTGTCGGAAACAATCAGCACGCTATTTCGACATCATATCGTATTTTATCATTAAATCAGAGACCGCACGTCCACGGTCGATATGGCCCGCAAGCCCTGCCGGGGCGCCGGAAGTATCGCCGACAACACGCCCCTGGTAGTCAACGGCAAACCGAGGGCATCCGGGAGCCAGTGCCGAGAAACCCATACCGCGCCAGGCATAATCGAGGCCGAGCTGGTCAAGAAGGGTCGTGTACACATCCACCTGCCCCATAACATCCTCTCGGCGACCTGGCACAGGGGCGTTGAGGATTAACAATGGCACATATCCCTCGCCTGACACAAGTTTCGACCCCGTGGGATCCGACCTCAAGGAATGGCGCCAGGATGCCAAAGCCTCATGGTCGCCGACAATGGCGACCATGGTTCGAGACCAGTCCGGCCTCGAACGCAGATAATCGAGGAAGCGCCCAAGGGCCTGGTCGGTATAGTGGACTGCCGTCATGTAGTCGCGCAGACGTTCGGGGAAATCGGCACTGAAACTTATGGTCTTGAATTCGTCGGGAATGCGGAACGGGTTGTGACCGGTGTATGTCACCATCTGCACATACGCCTTCTCCCCCTCAGGCCACACGTCGCCACGCTGCATCTTGGCCACGCTTTGCGTGAAGAACGAGTTGTCGCTCAACCGCCTTGGTGAACCGATACGTTCGGAATTATCCCATGAATCGTTCATCTCCGTATTGTCGATGCCGAACGAACGCGCAACCAGCCCCTGGTTCCAGGTCGACGGCTTGTCGCCACTCAGCAGATAGGTTTTCGCCCCGTTTTCCTTCATTGCCATGGGCAGGGTGTAATATCGGTTATCGGCAAATTTCATCGAATACACGAAATCACGCATCGGGTACATCCCTGCGAGCATAAGCAACTGCCCGTCGATACTGCGCCCGTTTCCCACCTGCGACAGCACCCTGGGTGCATACCATGTAGCAGATGTGTCGCGCAATGCCTCGTTAAGGTTGGGAGTAAGTTCCTTCCCTTCCACTTTTGCCCCGATAGGCCATGATTCAAGCGATTCACAGAAAATAATCACAAGGTTATCCGGGCGCCCCACGGAATCGGCAGGGGCAACGGGCGTAGTGCGGTATATGACATGCTCCGCGCCCCATCGGGCCACCATCTGATATTGCTCCGGGGTGATTTCATCCGACTGTTCCATCGCCTCTGCAGCGAGAGTGCCGAAAAGAGTATATATCACAGGAGGGGTGGTCGCATAATAACACTCCCCCTTCAGTTTCGCGACATGTGCCCTTAGCCCGCCTGAGAACATGGCGGTTATGCCCGACGCCAAAGCCAACAGCCCGAGTGTCAGCAGGTAAAACACCGCGTTAGGCTGACGCTCCCGTTCCTCGGGGTTAAGCATAAGCAAAGTGGCAACGGCAATGCCGGGAAGCACAAGATAGACCCATCGGAAAGAATCGCCTATACTTCCCGTGAAATCAGCCACGTTACCTACAAGCAGATAGCTGGCAAGAGGGATTGAATTGAAGTATGTGCGGCAATACATCAGGTTGGCAACCATAAGCAGATCCACAGCCAGCATAACCGCGACAAGCGGCCATGACTTACGGGTAAACACCGCAGGCATCGACATCAGCGTTGCCAAAGTAAGGGCATTGACATATGTGCCTACGAAGCCCAATGCCCTGAAAGTTGTCTGCGAACACCACAACACATCAAACACAAGCACCGTAAGCAGGCATCCCAGCCATGCCAGGAGATATTGCCGCGTCCAAAGGGCTTCAGGCACCAACAGGCGCCCGACAGCTCCCACCAAGATATTTTTCTTCTTATACAATCCCATTGTTCGATTCATACTAAATAGTCATAACGGCATCTACATCCATACCGCACCATCTTATCACCCCCCGCTGCCCCTTCTCATCCCCCATGTCATGGCTGTCAGGTTATAAGTCAGAAGTTATAAGTTGTCAGTTATAAGTTATAAGTTGTCAGTTATAAGCGAAAACACCCGGTTGGGTACACTCCCGTATCTACTCTTAACTTCTTAACTTCTCAGCTTCTTAATTTCTTAACTTCTCAGCTTCTTAACTTCTCCCCATTCCCACAAATGTAGCAATATTTTAAATTAACAACAAAACAATTACCCGATTCGTCTAAAAAAATCACAAAAAATTTGCGACTTTTCATTGAAACCACTACCTTTGCACTCACATTCCCGCGCTCACATAGCGAAAAGCCGGAATCCCGGCCTATCAAGGAGAATGCCGGTCCTATAGCTCAGTCGGTTAGAGCAGCTGACTCATAATCAGAAGGTCCTTGGTTCAAGCCCAAGTGGGACCACTTATTCAAATGTTAAATTTAGGCAAAACGCTGATTATCAACATAATCGGCGTTTTGCTTTTTATATGCCCTATGCACGCCGATGAAGAACGATGAGGAATGAAGGTTCCCCGTTGGTGCCAATGGCTTGCGAGAGCCTGCTGAATGGGTATCCATGGCTGAGATTTATACTCATTTCATTATTCTTCAACGA
>Ga0209694_1003110_pt1 | contig 11667 bp, 8 predicted proteins | sample GluameincwithD2O_FD_187499 | JGI IMG/M metagenome (GOLD analysis project Ga0209694, IMG submission 187499) | Mouse cecum microbial communities from Vienna, Austria - Glucosamine amended microcosms incubated with D2O (SPAdes) (version 2) | ecosystem: Host-associated > Mammals > Digestive system >...
CTCCGAAAAGACGGATAAAACGTTCCATAATTTTCTTGCGTTCTTCCCAGTTGGAGTTGCCACGTTTCGGAAGAAGGCTGAATATCAAAGGGAAGGCAATCCCTTTATAGGTTATGCCCAACATAAGAATGTTGATATTGAACTCCCCGAATTTCCAGTTGGTACGATCCATGCTGAGCACAAGACCTGTCTTGACAGGAAGCAGCGAGAAAATCATACGGGCTATGACATCAAGGTCAAGAACATACTTGGCAAAGAATCTTTGGAGCCGTCTGAGGTTGGAATCCTTGTCGACAGCCGTAGGCATCGCATCAGCAAGCTTGTGGAGGCTGACAGTCTGCACCACGCAGAGTGCATGGAGCAGCAACGCCATAAGTTTTATGCGTGCCAGATTCATACTTTGTCCAAAATGCTCTTGCATAATCGGGAGGATTTGGTTAACTTTGACTGAGTCCTTGGAATTAGTAGTTTTCATGGAGAAAAGTCGCCAAACTTTTCCTTTAAATTACTAAATTTCAGGGACTTTTGCAGATTTAATCACTTGAAAATTAAATGTTTAACAGCATATATTTAATTTTTGTCATCTACTAAACGGACAGCAATATAATTTTATAAGGGGTTATTCCTGTTCAGTCTGAAAATCCGATGTTTTTTATCTTTCGAATGAAGCTAAACATAAAAGTGGGAGGTGCACATCTATGTGTGTACACCTCCCACTTTTGTGTTATTACAGAACTTTGAATTTTATGATTTTGTTATAATTTATACGTTTTGTCTGTGTATCTGTAATGTCCATATTGGGAACTGATATACAGACTTCCGTTGAGTAGGATACACATGTGTTGGTATGTATTGTCCTTGTATAATTGATCAACTTCCTTAAGTAATCTGCGATCCATTAGGCCTACACGTGCAATGAAGATGCAAGCATCGGCAAACTTTTTGATAATAGATGCGTCTGCAACTATCTCTACCGGTGGACAATCCAGGAAAATATAGTCGTACTGCCGACGTAGCGTGTCGAACATTCTATTCATCCTGTCGCTCAGAAGCAGTTCTGTAGGATTGGGAGGAATCACTCCGACAGGGAGCACGTCTACTTTATCTCCAAATCCATTGGATATGATCAGATTTTCTATACGATCATCTATGCCACTCAGATAGGCTGTCAGTCCATTTTTTATGTTTGTCTTCAGCATTTTGGTGAGAGAGCATCGTCGGATGTCCATATCTATAACCAGTACTTTTTTATCCTTTAACGACATTGTCTTTGATAAGTTGGCCGAGATAAAACTCTTTCCGCTACCCGGATTGTAACTGGTGAGCATAATGGTTTTACATGGTGAAGATATATCACTGATGAAATAGTCAAGTTTTGTTCTGACAGATCTGAAAGATTCGTTGATGAAGTCCTTACAGCCCGATGAGATGACAATTTCATTGTCCAGTTTTTTCTTCTTTTGCCACCACTGTCTTTTACCGAAGATATCGGGTATTTCTCCAATGAATGGAATTTGCAATTGTGCAAGGTCTTTGCGGCCTCTGACAGTGTGGTCCAGCGTCTCGCGGAGGAAAAGCAGGCTTCCCGGTATTGCAAGACCTATGATAACCGATATAAGGAGAATCATTTTTTTACGTGGCGAAGTGGGCATCGGGCTGCCAATGGGAGGCTGGATGATGCGTGTGTTCCACGCTGTGTAGGTCTTGGAGAGTTCGTTTTCTTCCCGTTTTTGGAGCAAGTAAATGTAAAGTGCCTCTTTTACTTTCTGTTGTCTTTCTACAGAAAGCAGTTGCTTGGCCTGTTGAGGATTGGATGCTATCTGCCTGTTGGTTTCCTGCTCGGAACGTTGTACGTTTGCGATCTGTGTTTGGATCTGGGCTATCAGATTCTCCAGAGAGCGGATGATTGCTGTTTTTTGGGATGTCAATGACGATTTCATTTCAGCAACCAAAGGATTGTTCTCATTGCTGTTGGCCACCAGTTCGTTGCGTTGCAACATAAGCGCGTTATAGGAGGCGATGAGTTGCTCGATTCCGCTGCTTGGAATTCCTGTGCTGGAAGGTAGTAATTGATTTTGTTTTGTTTTGTCATTCAGATAGTCGCGAATGTATTTTGCCATGCTCAGCTGGTTGTGCAGGTTGAGTAGATTATCGTAGTTCTTGTTACTCTGCTGCATGTACATTGCGGATGCCGCCTGAATATCGGGCAAAAGATTCTTACTTTTATAGTCAGATATATTCTGGTCAACATTTCCTAATTCCTTAGATAGGGATTCAAGACGTTCAGTTATGAACTTATAGGTACTTTCGGCAATACGGTTCTTATCTTCTATCCACTGCTCATTGAAAACATCGACAAGGGCAAGAAGAACATCGTTGGCGCGTTCGGGAACTTCGTCCGAAAGGGTGAGGTTCAGTATTGTTGCTTCTTTATCGCTTAATGATACATTAAGACGTGCGGCATAGAGTTTTCCGATGAGTTCGTAGGGATATTTGTTGACGTTGATCTGTTTGCCTATGAAGGAGTCGTCCCATGAAGGAGTGGAGGAAATTTTAATTTTTCCGATAGGGGTTTGTATGTCTTTCCCCATTTGAGCTATGATCGGGGCATTGTTGATTTTTTCGTCCAGCAGTATGAAGTCGGACAATTCAACCTCGTTACGTGATAGTATTTTGACTTTGAAGGAAAATGACTGGTTGCCGGATGTTTTTCCATTCTTTATCGTGATGGGGGCATCGTTGTAGAGGGGCCGGCTGCGCAGTCCGTCTTTGATGTCCATTTGAAAGTCCAGTTTCAGCCTTTTCACAACTTCCTGCATCATTATAGGGGCACTGATGGTCAGGATGTCATTGTTTATATTGCTGTTGTTGTTGATTATGCCCAGATTCTGAAAATCTGAGATCATGCTGTTTGCTGCACCGCCTTTTTCATCATTCTTGATCAGCAACATCATGCTACGAGTGTAGATGGGAGTTGTTGACAACAGGTAGAAAATAGCAATACATATAGAGATAAGTACGGTTCCGGCAAACCAATACCAATGGCTCATAAACAGTTTCCAGTATTCTTCCAGGCTAAAACTTTCTTCTCTTTCCTCTTGGTTGTATTCCATATTGATGTATTTGTTTGTGTAAGAAAGTAAAGGAATTGTATTTTGTCCTTTTTTTATTTTGCACTTATATTCCGGTTTATTTACCGAGAGAGTTGACTATGACGAGATCGGTAATTTTGCTTTTGAAGTTCCCGGCCTTTGCAAGTGGAAAGACAAGTGTGCGCTGGTAGTGCATTTTGTCCTTAGTTGTGTACATGGTAGGTTTGAATATCTGATTATCCCCATATTGGTAATCTATTTTGTCTCCCATGACATAAACTGTCTGCGCGTTCAATTCTTCGTGTTTTTTTCCATTGATCAGCAGGCGTGTCATCCGGTTGTTACCTTGAATCGTGATCGTTACTTTTGTGCCGGGCTTAATGGCATAATTGAATTTATTCAGATAGCCGTCTCTGGCAAAAGCAAGTTTTCCGCTTTGAGGGTCGGACAAATAAAAGACTGCGTTCTTGGAACGGAAGAGTTCGGTCCCCTTCTTTTCTTCAGCTCCGTCTACGGTGAAACTTACACTGTAGTCGTATCCAATCTCCTCTCGCGGCATGTTCATACCTGGTGTTACCTCTTTGATGGTGCAGACGGTCTCATTGGCAGGGGCGAGCCGGTGATTATCAGTATACCATCTTCCTAATTCGTTGACATCGGGTGCTTCCGAAATGTTTTTACTCTGCTTTTCAAATTCTTCGTACGGAAGTTTGGTATTCTTCCCAGTCCAGCATTTCACAGCCAGCGTCTGAAGGGCGGGATAAATACGGTGATGGATGTCTTTTGTCGAGATGCCGTTTCCTGCGTGATCGTTCCATACGGCAAACATTCCGCCTTCAATGGCTGGATCGTTTTCTTCAAACTTCTGATTGCCAATTGTAGCAGGAGTCCAGTTGTCGTACAGATGCTTACAGTTCAGATAGTCATAGTAATAACCCGCCGCCGGAACAATATAGACCAAACCGTCTGGAATGCTTACAAGCTGATAGCCTTTTTCTTTCATGTCCTTGGGATCGGCATAGCCGTTGTACCAGCAGAACATAAGTACGTCATCGGCTTTGACAGGAGTGTCGCCTTTCGCGTGTGTCAGAGCTCCCCACAAGACTGCTTTTTTTCCAAAACTTTCTACATATTTGATGTAATGGTCTGTAAATGAACGGAATTTTTCTACTACATCTTTTTTTGCATTGGAGTATTCGTCCGTACCGATGTGAACGCGCGGGCCTCTGAATACGGGATTTTTTCCTTCCAGATACTCTTTGAAGAGTCCGTCCACGAATTCATAGGTTTCAGGTTTGAACAGGTCAAGATGGTCTTTGCCGTAATCTTTTGAGGCAATTTCGGGTCTGTAACGTGTAAATGCAAGAGAGTGGGCCGGAACGTCGATTTCAGGAATAATTTCAACAAAGTTGTTTTCTCCAAGAATCTGTAAGTCGATAAATTCTTTCTTTGTATATGAGCCGTCCTTTGCCGTAAGCCCAGGATAAGTGTCACATTCCAGACGGAAGGCAGCTTGTGTTTTGTCCCAGTCATTGTCAAAGTATTGGCGGAAACCGTTATCGTTCAGATGAACTTCCAGCGTATTCATCTTATAGTAAGCCATTATTTTAACCAAGTTTTGCAGGTAATCTATGGGAATATATTTTCTTCCGCAGTCAATTACCATACCTCGCAGTTTGTATTCGGGTACGTCTGTGGTCGTTCCTTTTGGAATGGAATTTTCTGTAGTCTGTTCTGATATCTGGAGAATCGTTCTTGTCCCCCAGAACAGGCCTTTCGCTGTTTGGGCAGACAGACGGGCAGTGTTTCCTATTTCCAAAGAGTAGCCTTCTTCTCCCAGTGCCTTGTTTTTTTCAGACAGTTCAAAGATGAAATCTCCCGGAGCTGCTTTGCCTTTTGCAATGGACAAGTTCTTTCCTGTCAGTTGTTTATATTCGGTAATAAAATCTGTGGCGATGCGGAATACCTCTTTATTCCCTTTCACGATGACTCGACCTGTAGGCATGAATTTTCCTTCAGCGCCGGTCCACGACGTGAGTTCAGGGACTACAAACGGTTTGGGATTTACTTCAGCATAGGTAATATAACCCGTTCCCAAAAAGAGACCTAATGTTGCGAACACTCTGATAAGGATGAAAGACAGTCTTTTCATAGCTAAACTATTTATGTTATTGTTATTTGCAAATATACATTATTTTGTTGAACTGTGTAATTTTTCTTTTACATTACTGTTTGCCTTTTGTTTTCAGAATACAAATTTCATGACATCATTGAATATTGCGTATGCCATGAGGCCGAAAAGCAGCCACATTCCGATTATTTGAGCACGTTCCATGAAAGTGTCGCTGGGCTTGCGGCCGGTGATCACTTCGTATAAGAGGAAGAATACATGTCCTCCGTCCAATGCAGGGATCGGGAGAATGTTCATGAATGCCAGCATTAAGGAAATGAAAGCCGTCAATTCCCAAAAGCGTTCCCATTGCCATTCGGACGGGAATAGACTTCCTATGGCGCCGAAACTTCCTACACTCTTGGCTCCATCTGCTGTGAACAGGTATTTCAAGTCATTTACGTATCCTGTCAGGACGTTCCACCCCCGGTGTATTCCGGCCGGAAAACTTTCAAAGAATCCGTAGCTGACAGTTTTTTTCTGATAGTTCTTGATAGGAGAATTCCAAAACACTCCCATGTTGAAATTCTTATCCAGCAGGAATGTAACAGTGTCGGGGCGGGTATTGTCGGCATGAAGCAGTACCATAGATATTTTGCGGAGACGCAGACTGTCTTGTTTGTTCCCTACGGACAGGACATCGTTCATGCGCGCACGCATATCTATGTATTCGTTCCATGTCGTTAGATTTTTGTGGTTGAACGCGATAAGTCTGTCTCCGGCTTTTATACCGGCTTTATCCGCAGGCGATTTCGGAGCCACGCTGTCTATGATGGAAGGCATCAGTATGGTAGCAAAAGGAGGTTCTTCCTTGATCATTTGCAGCATATTCAAGTTTCCCGGGAGGCTGAGTGTGACTTCCTTTCCTTGCCTTAGAACGGTGGCGGAAGTCGCTTCAGACAGGTTGCGATAGAAATCTCCAATACTTTCATTGCTGTCAAAGCGTTCAAAACTGCCGATATTGGTGTGAAGAGGTATGTCTCCATCTTTAAATCCCAATTGAGTTGCGGTCTCGTTAAATTTGAAACCGTGTGTCATGTTCTTGATGGGAACATAAGTCTCTCCCCATGTGAAAAGAACCATCGAATAAATGAAAAATGCCAGCAGGAAGTTGACCAGTACACCGCCAATCATGATCAAGAGTCGTTGCCAGGCAGGTTTGGCTCTGAACTCCCAGTGTTGTACAGGTTTTTTCATTTGTTCCGTATCCATCGATTCATCTATCATTCCGGCAATTTTCACGTATCCTCCTAAGGGAAGCCATCCGAGAGCGTAGGTCGTATTGCTTTTACGGGGTTTGAATTTGAAAAGCGTGAAGTAGGGGTCAAAAAACAGACAGAATTTTTCAACGCGTACTTTAAACAATTTGGCAAACAGAAAATGTCCGCCTTCATGTAGCAGAATTAGAATTGAAAAGCATAAAATGAGTTGTAATGCACGGATCAGGAATATTTCCATTGTATGGTTCGGGTTTATGGGTTATACATAGTTCTATGTCGCATGGTTAAAGTCCGGAGATCAAATCACATGCTATGCGTCTTGCTTCAATGTCGGTATCGAAGTAGGTGGTCAGTGTGGGAGTGTTGCTGAATGTGGCTTTTTGCATGGTTTTCTCTATGATTTCCGCCATTTGGCAGAATGAAATGCGTTCATTGCGGAATGCTTCGTTGGCGATCTCGTTAGCAGCGTTCAGTATGCAGGGCATGTTTCCGCCTTTTTCAATGGCATCGTAGGCCAGTTGCAGACAACGGAACTTATTGCTGTCAGCCGGTTCGAAATGCATGGCTTTCAGTTGAAACAAGTCCAGCCTGTCACCGCTGAGAGACAACCGTTCGGGATAGGTCAGGGCGTATTGGATGGGGAGGCGCATATCCGGTATTCCCATCTGAGCTTTAACGGCTCCGTCTTCAAATTGTATGGCAGAGTGGATGATGCTTTCTGGATGTACGACAATTTCTATTTTTTCAGGGGCAACTCCGAAGAGCCATTTCGCTTCAATCATCTCAAAGCCTTTGTTCATCATGGACGCAGAGTCGATAGTAATCTTTGCACCCATTTTCCAATTGGGATGCCGCAGTGCCTGCGACGGAGTTACAGTATACAGTTTTTCTGGGGACAGATTACGGAACGGACCGCCTGAAGCAGTGAGAAGAATTTTGTCGATGACGTTGCTCTCCTCGCCAACGAGAGACTGGAAAATGGCGGAGTGTTCGCTGTCTACAGGTAGTATGGGCACCCGGTTTTCAATTGCCAGTCGTGTAATCAGCTCGCCGGCCACGACCAGCGTTTCCTTGTTGGCCAAAGCGATGCATTTGTGTGCTTTCAGTGCGCTGATTGTGGGACGCAGTCCGGAAAATCCGACCATGGCGGTGACCACCGTGTCGATTTCCGAAGAAGCTACGACTTCGCACAAGGCATTATTGCCTGCATAAACTTTGACAGGATAGGGGGACAAGGCTTCCTTTACGTGGTCATATTTGCTTTCGTCAGCTATGACAACGGTGTCCGGCAGAAATTCCAAGGCCTGCTTGATCAGCAGATCTGCATTTTTACCGGCAGTAAGGGTATGGGCTTCAAAATATTCCGGATGTTCTCTTATCACATCCAAGGTCTGTGTTCCGATCGAGCCGGTAGATCCCAGTATTGCGATTCTTTTTTTCATACTTTCTAATTCAGATCAACAACGCCTTCAGGCAAATTGACTTTAAGTTCTCTGCGGGACATGTTGTAATCCAGCAGGAAATCATCGTGGAAAGGAATGATGATTTCTTTTCCGTTTTCAGTGTCCAGATAAAGCAGGATATTTGAAGACGAGGTGTCGACTGCCGATACGGTTCCGATATATTGTCCATTTCCGTCTATGATTCTGAAACCTGTCAGGGCATTGAATGACGGAAGTTCCGAGGTGTCTTCGTCCTCGGGGATTTCGCTGATCGGATAGAACACCTGGCAGCCGAGTAGTCTGCGCGATGTCTTGTCATCGTGTATGTCTTCAAATTTGAAGATGGCAGTCTTGTCGTTCTTGAATCTGTATTCTTCCCAGAAGAACGGAACCAGAATGCCGTCGATGTCCAATATCAGATATTCGGATTCGCCGCGATCGAATATATCATCCGTGAAGTTTAACTCGACTTCACCGACAAGCCCCCGTGTCTTGGAGATGTGCCCGATGCTGAAAACTTCATTCCTGCGTATCATAGTTCGCGTCTGATTTTTGCTCCGAGAGCGTTGAGCCGCTCCTCTATACATTCATATCCTCTGTCAATCTGTTCCACGTTTTCAATCCGGCTGATTCCTTCCGCACTCATGGCTGCGATGAGCATGGCGATGCCGGCGCGTATGTCAGGGCTTACCATTCTTCGTGCGCGGAGTCTTATCTGGTTGCTGTGTCCCACAACGACGGCTCTGTGTGGATCACAAAGAATGATCTGTGCTCCCATGTCAATGAGTTTGTCAATAAAGAACAGACGGCTTTCAAACATTTTCTGGTGGAAGAGTACGCTTCCGCGTGCTTGTGTCGCCACAACGATCAGGATGCTCAGCAGGTCCGGGGTAAGTCCCGGCCATGGAGCGTCCGATAGAGTCATGAAAGAACCGTCAATGAAATTCTCAATTTCATATATATCTTGTCGGGGAATGTAGAGGTCGTCACCTCTTCGTTCGATGTGTATGCCCAGACGCATGAATGAGTCTGGAATTATCCCGAGATTTCTGTAAGACACATTTTTGACGGTCAGTCCGTTCCCGGTCATGGCTGCCATACCTATGAAGGAGCCGATTTCTATCATGTCCGGCAGTATCCGGTGTGTGGCTCCATGCAGTTTGTCTACGCCTACAATGGTTAGCAGGTTCGAGGCTATACCGCTGATTTTGGCTCCCATTGCGTTAAGCAAATGGCAAAGTTGCTGGATATACGGCTCACAGGCAGCGTTATAGATGGTGGTAGTACCTTTGGCCAATACGGCCGACATGATGATGTTTGCCGTTCCTGTGACGGAGGCTTCATCCAGTAGCATGTAGGTGCCTCTGAGTTGTTCCGCGGTTACTTGGAATATGCCTTTTTCCTCATCATAGCTGAACGTCCCTCCCAATTTCCTGATGCCGTAGAAGTGGGTATCCAGACGGCGGCGGCCAATCTTGTCTCCGCCCGGCTTGGAAATGACCGCACGTCCGAAACGGGCTATCATCGGACCGATAAGGAGAACACTGCCCCGCAGACGGGAACATTCATCCAGAAATTCCGGGCTATGCAGGTATTTCAGGTCGATGTCGGATGCCTGAAATGTAAAGTTGCCTTTTTCGTGTCGCGTTACCTTTACGCCCATTTCTTGCAGCAGGTGTATGAGGTTGTTTACATCCAGTATGTCCGGAATGTTTTTTATGCAGACCTCTTCGTCTGTAAGGAGGGTGGCGCAGATCACTTGCAGCGCTTCGTTCTTGGCTCCTTGAGGGGTGATTTCACCGCTCAGTCTATGCCCGCCTTCTATGATAAAGGTAGCCATATCTTTTTTATTTGTTATGTTTGTTGTGGAAGCCCGCGGGAGAGACCGGAGCCAGTTTGTTGTTCTGGAAATCCGGTTTCATTTTTCCTTGAGTATACAGCTCCAGGTCGTGTGCCACTTTTTCGTCTTCCACACCGTCACCTTTCCAGTCGGCCAGGTTTCGCTTCATCCTGTTGGCTATCAGCATCATCAACTCATTTCGTAAGGTTTCATCGGAGGTTTCCTCCATGATTCTGACCGCTTCCTCCACCAGATGCCCGTAATGTCTGAAGCGAATGTGTGTCTGCGGATATTTCAGACGGGACGGACGGTTGTTTTCCTCTTTTGGAGTGATGGGCTGGGGATAGTCTATATCCAGTTGATAGTCTGTCATGTAGGCCAGATGATCCCAGAGCTTGACATGATAGTCCGGGACATTTTTCATCTGGGGATTGAAATTGGCCATCAGGGCGATGATGGCTTCGGCGTATGCCTGTCGTGCGTTGCGGTCTTCGATAGTTACCGCGATTTCTGCCATTTGCTGCACCAGTCTACCGTATTCGGGCAACTTCAACCGTTTGCGGGACGTATTGTAGGGGACGGGATTTTTTCTTTCCGGGGTATTTATGGGATGGACATCCATCGTGTCCTCATGATGCGGATCTTTCATTGCTGCTGATTGTATGTGTGGATTTATCTGTCAGAGAGGCAAGTTACTGCGTACGATGGGGCAGGATGCTTTTTTTCGACAGTGTGGTTACGAATTCTTTTAGATAAAAAGGTTCAAAATAGGCTACGTCCTCATACTGCATCCGGGCTATGCGCTGTTCGGCCAGTGGAAACATATATTTGGCTGAAGGATAGATGTCTTCGATAAAATGCGCATTGGGATGGACCAGTACGGACCGGCATTTGTCCGCTCCGTTCCCAAAAAAGAAAACAGGATGTTGGTCCAAATATTCAAGGTAGGAATTTGCGTCAACGATGTCGGCCTGTGTCTCTCTGACGGCGGACAGCCCTGTGTCGTATAGCGCTGAGTATACTTCCATTCGTCGTGCATCGATCATGGGGCATAGCAGAGCGTTCTCGGGAAGTTCTTCACCATATAGCAATAACGGGGTGCAGAGCAGTTCAAGCGTCGGAATGGCAATCAGCCGGGCGTTTCTTCCATAGCATACCCCTTTGGCGGTGGACACACCGATGCGGAGACCAGTGTATGAGCCTGGCCCTTTGCTGACTGCAATGGCATCGAGGGGAATCGCATGGCTGTCGGCAAAAGACAGGGCCTCTTCCACGAAAGGTGCCAGAACAGAAGCATGAGACGGGCCGTTACGGTCTTCTTTGCTCATCAGGCACATGCCATCCTGGCTCAGGGCAACGGAACAAACGTCTGTAGACGTTTCAATATGAAGAATACAGGACATGTCTTTTTATGCTTTTTATTTTTTTCTTTGCAAAGTTAATGCAAGATGGGCGAAGGGCAAAGTAAAATAGAGTATTATTTCCGGAATGGACAATTGTAATGCTCCGGATTCAGGTTGTTTGCTGGAAAGATGATGAATTGGTCTTTGCGGTTTTGCAATATCTTTCCGATTTAACGGGTTGTGTTTTTTCTCGTTCTGTCTGTGCACTGGGCCGGATCGGTGTAGATATTGAAAAGCATCTTGTCGCAAAAGTATGACAGATTTTTTTTAAAAAAACGTACATGAATTTTAACTTGCATCTTTAAAGTTTAACTTTTGACTGGAGCGGAATTTGAACGGGAACGGACCTGTTTTTTACAAGATAGTATGTTTTTTTTAAGTACGAACTATATTAAAATCCAAATAAAATGAGGCAAAAATTACATCCACCTTAGATTATTTGAGAATAGTCATGCCTCCGTCCGCTCTTGGGGGCGGTTTAGGCCGCCCCCGCCGCTGGG
>Ga0209694_1003119_pt1 | contig 11641 bp, 17 predicted proteins | sample GluameincwithD2O_FD_187499 | JGI IMG/M metagenome (GOLD analysis project Ga0209694, IMG submission 187499) | Mouse cecum microbial communities from Vienna, Austria - Glucosamine amended microcosms incubated with D2O (SPAdes) (version 2) | ecosystem: Host-associated > Mammals > Digestive system >...
AAAACTTGAATTTAATTGACTATACTATACTTGTCCTGTCAATTAAATTCAAGTTTTGGAGGTGAACAGAACACATGACCATCAACACACAGCGCATTGAGGTGATGCTGGCGGAGCGGGGCCTGACCAAAGCGGCCTTTGCGGAAAGCTGCGGGATTTCCCGGCAGAATGTCAGCACCATCCTCCGCCGGGGCACGGCGGAGCCGAAAACCATCGGCAAGCTGGCGGCAGGCCTGGGCGTCCCCGTCACGGACATCATCAAGGAGGTTTGAGCACATGAACGGCACCACAACGCAAGCGCCCCTGACCCTGGACATCAAGGGGGCCGCCGCCCTGCTGGGCGTGTCCGATGATCTGATGTACCGCATGGTACACATCAGGGACTTCCCCTCTTTCCGCATGGGGCGGAAAATCCTTATCGACCGGCGCAAGCTGGAGGACTGGCTGGAGGCCCAGACGGCGGGCCAGATCGAAACTTGGAGGTAACGAACATGAAAAACGAGATCACCATCATCCTGCGGGCGTTCCCCGTCATCGCCCACGACCACCGCACGGGCCGGGAGGAGGCCCTGACCATCACCGTGACCAAGGAACAGCTCCAGGCGGCTACGCTGGTAGGCCAGAGCTCCAATGAGTTGCTGGAGCGGATGCTGGACCGGCAGGGATACACCCTGCTGGAGGCGGGCACCCCGGACAAGCTCACCGTCAAGCTGGACGTGGCGGAGCTGTGGCGCATCTACGGCGGGGAGGGGTGAGCTGTGAAGATTGACCGGCAAAAGGTGGACAAGCTGATGCTCAAGCGGGGCATAACGGAATACAAGGAGCTTGCCCGCCGGGCTGATATGAGCCCCAAGCACCTCTCCGCCGTTCTGTGCCGGGGGACCTGTCCCCCGCTCACGGCGGCGAGGATTGCCGCCGGGCTTGACGTGCACGCTGATACCATCACCATCCAGGACAAGCCCGCCGTCAGCTACACGGCCCCCACGGCGGAGGAGGTCCTGCGGGACAGGACCTCCAAGGGCTTGCCCGCCATGGAGCTGGCCCCAGACCCATCCATTGAGCGTATCAAGGCCCAGGCGTTTGCCACCACCCCTGACCCCATCTGGGAAACTGACCCAATGCGGATAGAGGGGACCATCCGGGAATTTATCAGCAGGGCCGTCCCGGAGAAGTGGCGGTATTTCGGCGTGCGTGACCGGCTTTCATTCTGGGCGGGCCGGGGCCGTGGGGAGCTCCTGGTCCCCCGTGACAGGGTGTGCGCCGCTGAGGTGTGGCAGGAGGCTCTTGACCGGCCCGTTGAGGGCATGAGGCGCACGGACGTGCAGAAGATAAACGCCATTATAGCGGCGTCCCCCGGCTGGGAAATGGCAGAGAAACCCCTGCGATTTGGGCCCTACGGCTTTTGTCGGGGCTTTGTAAAGTGCAACGTATCATTTTCAAGATAGGATTTTGCAGACTTACCGCCAAAGCCGTTTTTAATGTATCGTTTTTGAATGTAGCGTTTTTTCTGTAACATTGCGAATGTTACGTTACACCCCAAACCCTTGCGGCGCAAGGCTTTCAAGGCCCTTGTATCATGTAACATTTGGTTTATAAAATTTGTGAAAATCTGAAGTTATTAGGGATTATAGAAAATATAATATTCTCTAATCCCTAAAAACAGGGTATTTATAACAATTATGCAAAAAGGGCTTGTTACAAAGCCAAAAACCCCGCAAACAGTTGCGGCGCAAGGCTTTGGCCCGTAACATTGAATGTTACGGGATGTTACACGGCCCGGAAAGCGAGGGATGTACCTCATAAAACCTCATATTCACCCGGCCCGGAGGCGGCAACCTCTGAGCGGGGGAAGTAAAACCAGGTCAGCTAAACAAGGCACCCCTGCGCCCTATCTGCGCCGGGATGCCGGAAAGGATAGGAAAAACATGGAAAACTGGATAAAGACCAACCGGGAGGCCCTGGGGCTGTCACAAGCAAAGCTGGCGGCGGCTGTGGGCGTGGGCAAGAGCACGGTGAACGCCTGGGAGCATGAGGAAAAGCGGCCCAGCGCCGAGGCCTGGACCCGTCTGGCGGCGTTCTTCCGGGGGCATGGGCTGGAGGTCCCGCCCATGCCGGACGATCTCCCCCACGAGCGGCGGACGTTCCAGCGGGCCCGCCTGGGCACGGACCCCGGCAAGCTGCGGAAAAAGCGCCTCGCCGCTGGCCTGACCGTTGCGGCCCTGGCGGCGGCGCTGGGGGTGAGCAGGCACACCATCACCGACTGGGAGCACGGCACGGGCACGCCGTCTAAAAAGGCCATAGCGGCTCTTGCGGAGTTTTACCAATGCACCCCGGCGGAGCTGGGCTTTCCCGACATCCGCAACGGCCTGACCGTGGAGGAGCGCAACGAGCTCTTGCGGGGCTATCTGGAGGACATCAGCAAGGCCGTGTACGGTATGCGGCGGCTGCTGTGGGCGTCCCACACCGATCAGGAGGAGGCACGGCAGGACGCCGCCCTTGCCGTGCTGGAGGCTATCAACCGGGCGGAGGACCCGAAAGACACGGAATCCATGCGGCGCTATGTGTTCGCCACCATCAAGGGCTCCGTACTTAAAACGGCGGCGCAGAACACCAGCCGGGGCTTTACGCAAGTGCCCGCCGGAGTTTTCCCGGTGGTCATCTCCATGACGGGCTTTTATGAGAACACCATCCCGGACCCGTGGGGGCTGGAGGATGACGAATAGACCTTGCAGGGGGAGCTGTGCGGCTCCCCCTTGCTTTTTTGGCAACCCCTAAAATTAGGTTGATGGGCCGGGGCTGACAACCCTTTGGTCCCGTTGTGGCCTCCTTTTTGTATAGGGCAAGAGGGGCCTGGGCAATCGTCCGGGCCCCTCAAGCTCAACCACGGGAGGCCGCAAAAATAAGCCCATCCAGGGCGTAAAATTGGAGGTAATACCATGAGCGAGGAAATCAACACCCAGCAGCAGACCCAGACCCAGCAGGACCCCACGCCGGGGGCAAAAGGCGGCAGGACATTCACCCAGGACGATGTAAACCGCATCGTGTCTGAGCGGCTGGCCCATGAGCGGGAAAAGCTCCAGGCCAGCGCCAAAGACACCGAGCGGGAAAAGGCTTTAGCGGCCCGTGAGGCCCGTCTGGATTGCCGGGAGTACCTGGGCACCCAGGGCTATCCGGCGGCGCTCCTGGACGTGCTGGACAGCTCTGACACGGACAAATTCAAGGCGGCTGTGGAAAAGCTGGTAAAGGCTTTCCCGGCCATCACCGGCAGCGGCTCCACCACCCCCCGGCAGTATGTGGGGTGGTGCCCCGGCGAACACTCCGCCCCCAAAGACGGCGGCGGAGGCCCGGACCCCATCAGGGCAGCTTTCAAGCCTAAAATCTAAAAAATTTTAGGAGTGATTTTTAACTATGGCAATCAATCTTGTCACCAAATTCCAGCCCTACACTGACGAGCAGTTTTCCACCGAGAGCAAGAAAGCGCTCATCACAAATCAGGACCTTGCCTGGACCGGGGCGCACACCATCAAGGTCTACAAGGTCACCACGTCCCAGATGAACGACTACGGGCGCAACGGCCCCGCCCAGGGCAACTGGTCCCGCTATGGCGCTGTGTCCGCCCTGGACGCCACCACGGAGGAGTTTACGCTGAAAAAGGACCGCTCTTTCACGTTCGCAATTGACAAGCTGGACACGGACGAAACCGCCGCCCAGCTCCAGGCCGCTACGGCCCTGGCACGGCAGAACCGTGAGGTGGTCATCCCGGAGGTGGACGCCTACGTCTACGGCGTCATGTGCGAAAAGGCCGGCCACAAGCCCGAGGCAAAGGCCCTGAGCGCCACCAACATCTACGGGGAAATCCTTGCCGCCTCCCAGGCGCTGGATGACGCCGAAGTGCCCGAGACGGGCCGGGTGCTGGTGGTGACCCCCGCCGTGTATGCCCTGCTGAAAAAGAGCAAGGACATCACCATGGAAACCGACATCGGCAATGATCTGCGCCTCAAGGGCGTCATCTCCAACCTGGACGGCATGAGCGTCCAGAAAATCCCCGCCAACCGGCTCCCCAAGGGTTTTGGCTTTATGGTGGCCCACCCCTGCGCCACCGTGGCCCCCGTTAAGCTGGAGGACTACACCGTGCACGAAAACCCGCCCGGTATCTCCGGATCGCTGGTGGAGGGGCGCATCGTGTATGACGCCTTTGTGCTGGACAACAAGGTGGAGGCTATTTACTACCAGGCCCAGCCCTACACCGAGCCCACGCCCCCCGCTGAGGAGGGCGGCAAGGCATAACGGGAAAACAGGGCCGGGGCTGGTAGGCTCCACCCCGGCCCTACTACTCAAGAAAACTCACGTTTCCCCGGTTTTAACTACCTTATAAAACCTAACATTTAAGGAGGTCATCTAATGGCAACTGTCACCCTTGGCAGCAAAGCAGAGGGCAGCATCATCAAGCTCAAAGAAAACGGCGTGCTGGTGGACTTCTACATTGCCAAGCAGAACTATGAAAGCGGGCTGAACGGAGCCGGGCGGGTGCTGGTGGTCCGCAAGGACTGTTATGACCAGCGCCAGTGGCACAGCTCCAACATCAACGCCTACGCCAGCAGCGCCATTGACACCTGGCTCAACGGCACCTACAAGAACCTGCTGGACGCCAACATCCGCACGGCGATGGGCACCACCAAAATCTACTACACTCCCGGCAACGGGAACAACAGCAAGACCACCTTGCAGCGGTCCGTGTTCCTGCTGTCCGCCACGGAGCTGGGCCAGTCCCACACCTACATGAACGCTGAGGGCACGGCGCTGTCCAGCACGGTCCTCAATCTGCTGAAAATCGCAAAGCTGAATGGCTCCGCATATCCTCAGTGGACCCGTTCCCCGTACACGAACGGCACCCACTACGCCTGGTGCTTGAATTCCGATGGCGACCTCCACTACTACTACTGCTCCAACACCTACGGGTCCCGCCCCGCTTTCACTCTCCCCTCCTCCCTCTATGTCAGCGATGACGGCTCTGTGTCCGTCAACACCGCCCCCGGCACCCCCTCCAGTATCAGCTATCCCACCAGCATCAACGGCGGCACGGACATCACCGTGAGCTGGGGAGCGTCCACGGACGCTGAGGGCAACCTTGCGGGCTATGTCGTGGAGCGGAGCACCAACGGCGGCACCACCTGGGCCCAGGTCTACCAGGGCAGCGCCCGGAGCACCACCAACAACGTGGCCTTTGGCACCGCCTCCGTCATGTTCCGGGTCAAGGCCTATGACACAGAGGGCCTTAACTCCGGCTGGAAAACCGGCAGCAATGTCACGGTGGTCAACAACCGGGCCCCCTCCGCCCCCGGCTCCATCACGGTGCCCGCCGCCGTCCGGGGCGGGGCCACCCTGCCCATCTCCTGGACCCGTGCCACGGACAGCGATGACAACCTCAGCGGCTATGAGCTGGAGCGGAGCGTCAACGGCGGCGCATGGTCCCAGGTCTACAAGGGCTCCGCCCTGACCTTTACGGACACCATCACCGCCGGGTGGAATACGGTGGCCTACCGTGTCCGGGCCTATGACACGCTGAACGCCACCAGCGCCTATGTCACCAGCGACACCCGCACGGTGGACAATAACGCCTATCCCGTCATCACCAGTGACACGGCCTCCGGCACGGACCTGGGCACCAAAAATGTGGGCTTTGACCTCACCTATACCGTCATCACCAGTGACACGGCCCCCGGCACGGACCTGGGCACCAAAAATGAGGGCTTTGCCCTGACCTACAAGGTGACCGATGCGGACGGGGACACCGTGACGGTCAAGGAGTATCTGGACAACGTGCTCCAGCGGTCCTATACGGCCACCCTGGGCCAGTCCAACACGTTCCAGGCCGTCACCGCCGCCAACTATCAGAAAATCCTCAACGGGGCCCACACCCTCAAGGTGGTGGCCAATGACGGCAAGGCGGACAGCGCCCCCTACACTGTGACCTTTACCAAAAAGGTCATCAGCGCCAGCATCACCCTGGCGGAGCCCCTGGACGCCGATGACGCCATCACCGTCATGGTCCTCAACATCGTGGGCGCTCTGCCCGTTGACGCCGTGCTCCAGGTCCTGGTCACCAACAACGCCAAGGACGCCGCCCCCGTGTGGGAGGACGCCACGGCGGACATCAAGAGCGGAGCCAACCATGTCTTTGAGAACAAGACCGCCGCAAATGGCTTTGCGTTCAACTTCAAGCTGGACGTGAGCCGGGGGGGCAGTGACACCGGCGGCTATATTTCCAGCATCGGAGGTGCCTTTGAATGAGCGTTGAATACACCCAGAATAGCCTCAAGGCCATCAATGAGGCCAAGCTCTACGCCAAGCAGCGGGAGGACGCCGCCGCCATCGCCTTTGTGGTGCTGGCGGAAAACGGCCAGATTGACGCCGTGACCGCTGCCGAACAGTCCACCCTCTTTGCGGAGTGGGTGCCCGGCGTCAACTACGCCGTGGGCAACCTCCGCCGGTATGGCGGCACCCTTTACCGCTGTGTCCAGGAGCACACGTCCCAGGAGGGGTGGGAGCCGGACAAGGCCGCCTCCCTCTGGGCGGTGACCTCTGACCCGGCGGAGGAGTGGCCCGCCTGGAGCCAACCCCTGGGGGCCCATGACGCATACAGCGCCGGGGCTAAGGTGAACCACAAAGGCAAGCATTGGACCTCTACCGTGGACGGCAACGTCTGGGAGCCCGGCGTCTATGGCTGGGATGAGGTCACCGAATAAGGAGGGGGACATCATGGTCATTGAGCTTTCTGTCGGGGGCCTGGTCACGCTGCTGGGCCTCCCCACCGCCATTACTGCCTTTTGTTTTTGGCTGCTCCAGCAGCGCATCACAAAGCGGGACAAAGCCCAGGAGGAGCGGGAGCGTGCCCGTGAGAAAAATGAGGTGCTTATCATCAAAGGGGTGGGGGCCGCCATCGCTCTGGGGGAGGCTACGGCGGAGGCCGTCCAGCGCATCCCGGACGCACACTGTAACGGTGATATGCACGCCGCCCTGGAATATGCCCGCAAGGTCAAGCATGAACACAAGGAATTTTTGACGGAGCAAAGCGTCCAGGCGCTTTACTGAGGAGGGCGGCATTGGATGGAGTTTTCCAAGAAAATGCTGGTGCTACACATCTTCATCTCCGTGGTCCTGTGCGCCATCACCGTGGCCGGGACCCTCCGGGGGTGGGATGTTACCGCCATTGCCGTCCTTGCGGGCACCTCCCTGGTGACAGACGGAACCTGGGGCGGCTTTTACCTGTGGAAGTCCAAGAACGAAAACCGGGCTAAATATGCCCAGCGCTTTCTCAACCGCTTTGCGGACAAGTATGGGGCGGACATCGCCCTCCGTGCGGCTGAAATCGTGCTGAAAGACTAAAGGAGGAAATCACGTCATGAACAAGAAACCCGTTTCCTACCTCCAGACTGACCCCCGCTGGAAATCCAAGCCCTACCGGGTCAAGGGCGAAAGTGCCACCATCGGCGGCTCCGGCTGTGGTCCTACGGCGGCGGCCATGATTATCGAAACCATGACCGGCAAGAAGTACACCCCAGAGGACGCCTGCAACTGGAGCATGGCCCACGGTTACAAGGCCCTGGGCAACGGCACCTATTACGGTTATTTCAAGCCCCAGTTTGCGGAGTTTGGCATTGACTGTGATATGCTGAACTGGACCAAGACCTATGGCAAGCCTGACCACGCCAATCACAAAAAGGTCTTTGAAATGCTCAAACAGGGCTATTATTTTATTGCCCTTATGGGTCCGGGCCTGTGGACTACCGGGGGCCACTTCGTGGTCCTTTGGTGGGAGGACGGCAAGGTCCGCATCAATGACCCCGCCAGCACGAAAGATGCCCGCCTCAACGGGGACCTCAAGACCTTTAAGAGCCAGGTGTCTTATTATTGGTGGATTGATGCCCGGAAGTTTAACGGGTACGGCTCCGCTGTCAAGCCCCCGGTGGCCTCTACCGGCACTCCTGGAACCGTCAAGCCCCCGGCCAACGGCCCCAAGGTGGGTGACATCGTGGAGTTTACCGGCTCCGCTCATTATTACAGCGCCAACGCCACCAAGAGCTCCCCCTGCAAGCCCGGCAAGGCCAAGGTCACTCAGGCCTTTAATGGCAAGCACCCCTATCATCTCATCGCCGTCAAGGGCGGTGGCTCCACCGTCTACGGCTGGGTGGACGCCGCTGACATCGCCGTGGAGGCCTCCGCCGCCATCGCCAAGGGCTCCACTGTCAAGGTCAAGGCCGGAGCCAAGACCTACACCGGCGGGGGCCTGGCCTCTTTCGTCTACGCCAACACCTACACGGTGCTGGAGCTGTCCGGGGACCGGGCCGTCATCGGCCAGGGCAAGGCGGTCACCGCCGCCGTCAACATCAAGGACCTCACCCTTGTGGGGTAAAATAACCGGGAGGTAAAAAGTTATGGAAAGCATTTTCGACTGGTCCGTCATTCTCAGCATCGTGGGCGTCCTGGTGGTGCTCACTAACATCATCGTCCAGGTCCTCAAAAAGCTCACCTGGGACCGGCTCCCCACCAACATCCTGGCCGTCATCGTGGCCATGGGCCTGACCCTGGCGGCGTTCTTCGCCTGGTCCCAGGTCAAGGGCCTGGCCGTGGTATGGTACATGGTGGTGGCCGCCGTTGTGGTGGGCTTTATGGTGGCCTACGCCGCCATGTTTGGCTTTGATAAGCTCAAAGAGGCCATCATGCAGCTTGAAAAGAAAAAGGCGTAAAGCCCCCGGCGGGAAATGCCTCTATTTGGCCCGTAAAGGCCCCCACAAGGGCCGTCAAGGCCGGGAGGGGTAAAGATACCCCCGGCACCGTGACCGGGGGTGTTTTTTCCAATGGAAAAAAGCCGGAGGGGCCTGCTGGCCTCTCCGGCTTTTTATGTTTTTACTGCTGGATGTATTCCGTGCCGCCTATGTTCAAAGATACCGGCTCCCCGGTGCTCCTATCAATCAAGACCTGGAATTTTTCCGTACTTTCCACGCCCATGGCGTTTTGGGCTGTTACGCTGGATTGTATCACATCATAGCCGTCCTCATTGACCCCAAAGGCCCACTTGGATGCGCTGCCAAACTGGGCACTGTCCGGGTGGCTCAGGCACTCCTTGACCAAGAGCTGGACGCTGACCCGGTACTCATCACACTGGGCAGAGGACACATAAAAGCTGGGCACCTGGGCCACCACGGCCCCGTCCACATAGATGTCCTGGTCATCAAAGTAAATGGCCTCAACGGCCTTTGTACCGTTGTCCAGCCACACCACGATGGTCCCGTCCATGCCCCGGTAGTGGTCCGTTTCCACGTCCCTGACATGGTAGGAGGTTTGGCTTTCCCCCTCTTTGAACTGGGTGACCTCTTTGACCTCCAGAACGCCGCAAGCGTCAAACACCTCAAGCAAATCCCGCTCCTGCTGTTCTGTCAGCCCTATTGTTTCCGCCAGCAGGCTTTTGGGCTTTTGCCCTGCCGTGCCGCTGACCCCTGCCGCTATCCCGCCGATGATAGCAATGAGGACAACGGCAAAGATGGCCAGCGGGATGAGGCACCCCCGGCGCTTTTTGGGCTCATTATTTGGCATCCCTCTCTACCTCCTCAAAAATTCTGTTTTCGGTCTTTCTTGACCTTTACAAACCCCATTATATCTGGCCTCTGCCGTGCTGTCAAGCAACAGAGCCTATTTGATAATGACTTGACGGCCATGCAAAGTATAATTACTTTGAAAGGAGGCGCTGCGGATGATTGCGGAGAAAATAAAGGCGTTAAGAGAGGCACGGGGCTGGACACAAGCGGAGCTTGCCCGCCGTATGGGTATCACCCGCAACGGCGTGAACTCCTGGGAGCAAGGACTTTCCATCCCGTCCCCGGCCAGCATCGTGGAGCTGGCAAAGACCTTTTCCGTGTCTACAGACTATCTTCTGGGCCTGGAGCCGTTGGCCAGCATTAACGTGTCCGGCCTGGATGAGCGGGACGTTGCAACACTTGCCATGCTTGCGGACCGGCTGAGGGCCACAAAGGATTAAAAAATTGCCCGGCAAAATTTCTTTTTGCACGGGCTTTTTTCTATCTTGACATTATATACCTTTTGGTATATAATTCGTTTATAAACATCAAAGGAGGCCGCACCTGTGGACAGCAGACTAAAAACAGCCCGCCTTGCACATGACCTGTCACAGTCACAATTAGCCAAGGCCGCTGGCATCAACCTCCAAATGCTCCAGCACTATGAGCAAGGCGTGAGGGACCTGAGTGGTGCCAAGCTGGCCACGCTGCTCAAGCTGTGCAGGGCGCTCCAGTGTTCTTTAGAGGACATCCTGCCAGACGGAGAAACAACGGAGCTATTGAGGCTATACACAGCAGAGCAAGCGGGGTGAACAGCCCCGCTTTTCTTATTTTCTGGAGGTGCTATAAATGAACCACAAAGGAGCCACCCATTTCACACTCAATGACCGGCAGACCCTGGAGCGGATGCTGAGAAAAGGCTTTTCAAAGCCCGCTATTGCGGAGGCCCTGGGCAAGTGTGAACGGTCTATCTACTATGAAATAGGCCGGGGCCTGTGCGTCCAGCGCACCACGGACCTCATTGACGTTGAGGTCTATTGTGCGGACGTGGCACACCGCAAATACAAGGCTTTCCTCAAGGAAAAGGGCAAGGAGCTCAAAATCGGCCATGACCACGCCCTGGTCCAACGGCTGGAGGAGCTCATCATGGTCCAAGGCTTTGCCCCTGGTGCCGCCCTTGCGGAAATCCGAAACAACGGAGAGCATTTTGACACGGAAATCTGTGAGAATACGGTCTATAATTACATCTACCGTGGGGACGTGTTCCTCTTTCTGACCCCGGAGCACCTGCATGACAAAGGCCGCCGCCACTACGCCGCCAAGAGCAAAAAGGAGGCGGCCAGGGCTCCCCGTGGCCAGAGCATCGAAAAGCGCCCGGAGGAGGTCAAGAGCCGGGGCAGTTTTGGGCACTGGGAGATGGACAGCGTTATGGGGTGCAAGGGCTCCAAGCAAGCCCTCCTGGTGCTGACAGAGCGGAGGACCCGCATGGGGATTGTCCTGCTGGTGGAGGACCACACGGCGGCCAGCGTGGTCAAGGCCATCAATAGCCTGGAGCGGCGCTTTGGTAAACTGTTCTATAAACTTTTTAAGAGCATCACCGTTGACAACGGCTGTGAGTTTCAAGACTTCGAGGGCATAGAGATGTCCCACCGGCGCAAGGGCAAGCGGACTATTGTGTTTTTCTGCCACCCGTACAGCGCCTATGAGCGGGGCAGCAATGAGAACATGAACCGGCTGATTAGACGGTTTTTCCCCAAAGGCACCAACTTTGATGAGGTCACAAAGGAGGAGGTGATGGCAGCGGAGCGGTGGGTCAACAACTACCCCCGCAAGATACTGGGCTGGAAGTCCGCCACCATGCTCTTTGACCAGGAGCTCCAGGCGGCGTAACGCCCCGGTCCTATATAAGCGTACCAGCCGAATGGGATTGACCCATCCGGCTGGCTTGTCATGTCATTTTGTTGTGAAAACGCATAAAATATGCCCGCCTCACTTATGCAAGGTGCTATTCTTTCTTGTCTTTTGCAAATTTCTCTTGACTTTTAGGAGCGCAGGTCAATACCGGT
>Ga0209694_1003120_pt1 | contig 11638 bp, 6 predicted proteins | sample GluameincwithD2O_FD_187499 | JGI IMG/M metagenome (GOLD analysis project Ga0209694, IMG submission 187499) | Mouse cecum microbial communities from Vienna, Austria - Glucosamine amended microcosms incubated with D2O (SPAdes) (version 2) | ecosystem: Host-associated > Mammals > Digestive system >...
AGCCGATAAATCAACGACCCGTCAAAAATATTTTTGACGGGTCGTTGATTTATCGGCAAGATATTTTGCAAAGGAATATTCTTAATTTTAAACGTCATTCCTACCATTGGCTGCCGGAAGAAACCGAGCGAGTATAAAATACCCTATTCCACCTGCCAGAAGTGAGCCGACAACAATTCCGAGCTTTGCATCATTGAGCAATGCAAGCCCAGACGCATCTCCTTCTCCAAAGGACAGATTGGCAATGAACAGCGAAACTGTAAAACCTATGCCTCCGAGCATAGCGACTCCCGCAATCATCTTCCAGTCTGAACCTTCAGGCATAGGTGCAAGCCTAAATCTGACCGTCAACCATGAAAAAAGCAGAATGCCTACAAATTTACCGACCACAAGGCCGATGATGATAGCGAGACTTATCCCGGACACGAGCGTCATAGGATTCATGTCGAGCAGATAGATGCCGGCATTGGCAAACGCAAACAACGGTATGATAAGATAGTTGACTACAGGATGCAGCGAATCTTCAAGATCCTGAAGAGGAGAAATGACCTTGTCTGAAGCACTTTCTATTTCCTTAAGCCAGTCCATCTCTTCATGGTTTAACAATTTTCCGTTTCCAAAGTCCTCATCGTCGGCCTCATCGAAATTGCGGATGGAGCGTCGTATTATCTTGACATATTTGCCCGGAGCATAGACAGGAACAGAAGGCACGCAGAATGCCACGAGGACACCAGAAATTGTCGGATGAATACCTGAATTGAGGACGAAAAACCATACTACACCTCCGACAAGCACATAGAAAATCTTGCTCTGAATCTTAAGCAATCCCCCTCCTACTATGAGGACGGCAAGTCCGACTGCAGCATATCCGATGAATGCGAGGTCTATATGTGTCGAGTAAAAAGCGGCAATAACAATAATACCGCCGATATCATCGACCACTGCGAGTGTGGTCAGGAATATCTTGAGCGAAAGCGGAACACGCGAGCCAAGTATGGCCAGCACTCCAAGCGAGAACGCGATGTCGGTTGCCATTGGAATTGCCGCACCGTCAATATAGTCCGTGCCTGCCGAAAGAATAAGAAAGGATCCTACAGGAAAAACCATACCTCCGATCGCCCCCATTATAGGCAAAAGAGCCTGCCGGAACGACGAAAGTTCGCCAACAAGCACCTCTCGCTTGATTTCAAGACCTATCGTAAAGAAAAACAGCGCCATAAGCGCGTCGTTGATAAACTGTAGGACAGTCATCGGATGTCCTCCGTGAGAAAAAATGTTGAAATCACCAACTTGCAGACGCATCTCCTGATTCCAGAAAGACGAATAAAGACCGTTGATACCAGGAATATTAGCCACTATAAGCGCAAGCACAGTGGCCAGAATCAACACATTGCCGCCGGTGGCGTGATGACGGAGCGCCTGACGCGCCGAATAGAAAATATGATGGGCAAACCCGCCTGACTCGAAATCGACGGGATTCAAGTCCGGCTTGCCATAAGATGATCCGTGAGCTGACATAATACTAACTTGATTTTATAGGCTGTAAATTAACGACGGATTGTCAAGAACGTTTTATGTTCTTAACAATCCGCATGGGATTAAAGTTGCGTTTCGTCAGAATTTGGTTCTTTCCACCTGCGTTTGCTGCGACGGTGGTAGCGGATATGCCATGCAACCAAACGACCGCTGCGGTCAAGCACCATTATAATGAATATTATACCTGCAAACGTGATGGATAGCAGATAGAGATAATAGGTCGGTTCAGGATCAAGAACCGAAAGCAGTTCTCCGGCAGGAGTGCCGGTAACCGTCGGATAGGATATGGATGAAAGCGTCCGTTTCCACTCCACCACCCCATCTTTAAGGTAGACTATTGCCGCACGGCCACGGGCAAGCTCCTTGATCATCGTAGGCTCTGCGCTGTATATCGGATAGGAGGCCATCGAGACATCACGCCACCACTCGATGTCATCATCGTTACCGTTGACAATCGCCACCATCGAACCGCCACGGCCAGTTATAAACGTATTGAGTTCGTTGAGAAGATATGTATATGACAAATCGACTCCACGCATATCCGGGACTGTCACCAGAAACTGCTCCGAATCAGGCGAAATAATGTCAGCGGCGATATCCTCTCCATCCGCTATGACTGAAAATCCGTCGGAAAGCTCTTCAGATCCGCCACCGACCACTTTACGGTCAACGAAAGTCCATGTCGAGTCAGGAAGATTATCAATGCTGAAGCTCTGCTGTCTGCCATCCTTCTCATATATGAACTCATAGTTCACCTCAAAATCTGAATCATCCTCGCTGTCATTGTCGACAGGAATGAGCGAGACTTCCGGTCCAAAACGTCGGAAATCAATCAGAGGCTGCACATTGAAACCAATCATTGATATGATGACAATATAGAGCGTTACAAGTCCGCCGACAACCCACTGGACATAGGGGAAAAACAGTCCGTCGACACGGCTGTTGAACACCGCGAGATAGAGCAGAAACAGTGTTATGACGACATTTTTGAGAAACGTAGCCGTATTCGAGATAATCAGAAAGTCACCGAAACACCCACAGTCGGCAACCGGGTCGGCCACTACTATATAGAGTGTCAATGGCAACATGAATGCCATCATCAGCAGGAGAAGCCACACGGCCACACGGCGGTAACATCCCAACGCCAACAGACATCCCCACACAAATTCAAAGCTACCCAAGGCAAAGGCTGCAAGCACCACGAGCGCAGACGGAATATCCCATCCCCACACATCAAGATACTCACCTATTTTATAATAGCTGCCCCATGGGTCAATACCTTTGGCAAAACCCGAAACGATAAAGACCGCGCCGATGACGACACGGAACACCCAGACCAAAGCCGGGTGGTAAATAACGTTAAGCTTCCTGAGTAAGCTTGATGATTGCGAAGACGGCATAGTTGATAATATCCATGTAGTTCGAGTCAATTCCTTCGGAGACAGTCGTAGCACCGCCATTGCCTTCGATTTCCTTGACACGCTGAAGTTTTGTGAGGATAAAATCCGTGTAGGAATTCACCCTCATTCCGCGCCAAGCGTCTCCATAGTCGTGGGTCTTGGCCGCCATTAAGCGACGCGCTTCTTCTGCATAACGGTCATAGAGGGCTGTGGCCTCGCCGGGATTGATGTCAGACTCGTCGGCATAACCGAGCTGGAGCTGTATCAAGCCTATGAGACCGTAATTGACGATAGCCATGAACTCTCCGAGTATTCCCTCGTCGACCATAGCCTCACCCTCTTCAAGCGTGCGGATGCGCTTGGCCTTGATGTAGAGCTGATCTGTTATCGAACGTGGACGCATGATGCGCCAAGATGCGCCGTAGTCGACAAGCTTGTTTACAAAAACCTCACGGCATTTGCCGAGGGCACTGTCAAACTGGCTGAGAGTCGACCGGACTGATGATGTGGTTGATGTCATTTTGTCTGTTAATGATGAATAAAAGCCGTGGCACTTTCCGGGACTTATTGTCAATCCGGAATCGTGCCACGGCTCAAGCGGTTATAATCAGCAGTCACAAAGTCAGACGGAGAGCCGGACACATCCGGGACATATCATCATGAACCTGACTGCAAAATTTGACAGAAAGATTACTTGCCGAGGAGACCTTCGACACGGAGGAGGTTGTCGCCGTCGTTGAGAACATAGTAGATGTTCTTAAGATAGCGGAGGGCATCGGTCTGCTCGTTGTCAAGCTGATAGGCTTTTTCAAGATACTTGACAGCCTCAAGGATGATGGGACGCATAGTCTCATAGTTATACTTGTTGTATTCCTGCTGTGACATATTTGCTGCTCCCTCGTCGAGATCATTGTATTCCTGCACGAGCATACGGCCAAAATAAAGGTTGTTGAGTGCTCCATCAGGTTCAATAGTCACTGCCTTCTGATAGGCTTCCTTAGCACCCTTGAAGTCATTCTGCTGTTCAAGAAGCACTCCGAGCGAAAGATAATAGGCTGCATTGTTAGGATCGGCTGCGATAGCATTGTTGAGCATAGTCTTGGCCTTATCGAAATCCTTGCTTTCGATATAGCTGTTGACTACACGCTGAAGGAATTTGGGATCAGATGTACCGAACTTGTCAAGAGCCTGCTGCGAATAGCGGAGCTTGCGGGGTTCGTCCTGCATCTGATATGCCACGCTGTAGGCATAGTCATACGCATTCGCATCGTCATACCCCTTTTCAAGAAGAGCGTCGAATGTTGCGGCAGCCTTGTCGAGCATCTCAGCCTGCCATGCGGCAAGCGCGCAGTTATACATAATCTGTGTAGCTGTCGAATCTGGAAGTGCTGCGGGTGCATTCTTGCCGAGACGCGGATTGGCGGGAATTTCAAGATAGTCGTTGAAAGCCTCATAAGCCTTCTTGTAGTCATGAGCTTCCCAGTAAGCAGCACCGGCGTTCAGGAAGTCATTTGCATGACCGGCAATCTGGCTTACGATATCCTTGGAAAATTTAGTCTTCTGCTTGCCTTTTGCATCAACAACAGTATCGACATCCAGAGCTTTCATTCCATAGTTATAGCCGTCAAGAAGGGCGTTGCTCATGTCAATGATGTTTACATCCTGACCGAAAGTCTTCTTGGCGAAAAGATCGTCATAGAGTTTGAAACCGGCCTTACCGGGAATCCAATAGGTCTGGGCATCCTTGTCGGTTTCAGGATTTGAAAATGCAGGTGTGATAGCCTGAAGTGCTTTCTGATAGGCTGCATAGCTATCGGCGCTCTTGAATGCTTTCTCGGCTTCCTTAACCACGGCCACCTGTGCGGTCATGGAAGCTGCGGTGAGAAGTCCCACGGTTAAGACGCAGATTTTTTTCATAATAGATTTAATTAGTATTAGGGGATTAATTTATTAAATTCTGAATTGTTTTACCTGATTTTCCGATTTTGTTGCGGTTCAAGCTTCGTCGTCATTGACATCGGGCTCTTCCTCATCAATCTCGTCATCCTCGATAATCTCTTCATCATCCATGTCATCGAAAGCAAGGACTCCGTCAGCAGGAATTTCGGAAACCACTTCCTGTACCTCTACCTCCTCGACTTCCTCCTCGGGATCGGAATCGACACAGCATACGGATGCGATGGTATCGTTACGTTTCTCAAGATTAATGATACGCACACCCTGTGTAGCACGTCCCTGCACACGGATGTCGGCCACATGGATTCGGATAGTTATACCGCTCTTGTTGATAATCACAAGGTCATTATCGTCATTGACACTCTCAATAGCGACAAGACGTCCGGTCTTTTCCGTGATATTCATAGTGCGAACGCCCTTGCCGCCTCGGTTGGTCACGCGATAGACGGGAACTTTCTCGGTCACACCTGCTTCATTCGTCACTTCAGCATCAAGAGGAGTGCGTTTGCCATAGCCACGTTCACTCAGCACCATGACATCATTGGCAGTGCCCTCGGGCATACATATCATGCCGACAACCTCGTCGTCATCATTGTCAAGAGTCATGCCACGCACGCCGGCCGACATACGGCCCATCTCGCGGACCTTATTCTCGGGGAAACGGATGGCACGGCCATTACGGTTGGCAAGGAGAATCTCACTGTTGCCATCGGTCATTTCAACTGTAAGCAGTTCGTCACCCTCACGGATGATGATTGCGTTGACACCACGTGCACGCGGACGGGAATAAGCCTCAAGACGGGTCTTCTTGATCACACCCTTCTTGGTCGCGAACACGAGATTGTGTGTGCGCACGAAATCGGCATCACCAAGCGACTTGGTGCAGATGAATGCCTTGACTGAATCGTCAGGCTCGATGTTAAGCATGTTCTGGATGGCACGTCCCTTCGAGTTTTTCGCCCCCTCGGGTATTTCATAGACTTTAAGCCAGTAGCAGCGTCCCTTCTGAGTGAAGAAGAGCATATAATTGTGCATTGAAGCCGGATAGATATGCTCGATGAAATCTTCATTTCGCGTGTCTGATCCCTTTGCGCCTACACCGCCACGGTTCTGTGCGCGGAACTCGCTGAGCTGTGTGCGCTTGATATAGCCGAGATGCGAGATAGTGATGATCATGTCATCATCGGCATAGAAATCCTCTGCATTGAAGTCACCGGCGGTATAGTCGATATCCGTACGGCGTGCATCGCCATACTTGTCACGGATTTCTATAAGTTCGCTCTTGATAAGCTCACGGCAGGTGTGCTCGTCGGAAAGGATCAGTTCGAGGCGGGCAATCTCTTTCTCAAGAGCCTCGTATTCATTGCGAAGTTTATCCTGTTCGAGACCGGTGAGCTGGCGCAGACGCATCTCGACGATGGCGGCAGTCTGCGGGTCTGTCAGGCCGAAACGGGCTTTCAGCGACTCGCGGGCACTCTGGGTGTCGGATGCTCCACGGATAATCTTGATTACTTCGTCTATATTCTGTGAAGCGATGATGAGTCCTTCCAGAATGTGGGCGCGTTCCTGAGCCTTGTTAAGCTCAAACTTCGTGCGACGGATGACAACTTCATGACGGTGGCTGACAAATTCGCCGATAAGATCCTTTAGATTGAGCGTTTTCGGCCGGCCGTTGACAAGCGCGACATTATTGACACTGAATGAAGCCTGCATCTGGGTCATCTTATAGAGCTTGTTGAGCACGACACTTGCGTTTGCGTCGCTCTTGAGCTTGATGACTATGCGCATGCCCTTGTAGTTACTCTCGTCGTTGATGTCGGCAATGCCGTCGAGCTTCTTGTCGTTGACAAGCTGGGCTATGTAAGTGATGAGTTCGGCCTTGTTTACACCGTAAGGAATTTCAGTAACGATGATATTTTCATGATTGTCCTCGACCTCGATTTCAGCCTTCGAACGGATCACGACACGTCCGCGGCCTGTCTCATAAGCCTCTTTCACACCATTGTAGCCGTAAATCGTACCGCCGGTGGGGAAGTCGGGCGCGGGGATGAATTTCATGAGCCCCTCGATAGTAATCTCAGGGTCATCGATATACGCCACACAGGCATTGATTGATTCAGCGAGGTTGTGGGTCGGCATGTTTGTGGCCATACCGACGGCGATACCAGAAGCACCGTTTACAAGCAGATTCGGGAAACGGGTCGGAAGGACAACGGGCTCATCACGCGTATTGTCATAGTTGCGCTGGAAATCTACCGTATCACTGTCAATATCAGCGAGCATTTCTTCACCGAGCTTGTCAAGACGGACTTCGGTGTAACGCATGGCGGCAGCGCCGTCTCCGTCCACAGAGCCGAAGTTACCGTGACCGTCGACAAGGGTGTAGCGCATGGCCCAAGGCTGCGCGAGACGAACGACCGTACCGTAGATTGATGAGTCGCCGTGAGGATGGTACTTACCCATAACCTCACCGACACAGTTGGCCGATTTCTTGTGAGCGCGGTCAGACGTATTGCCCATTTCGTTCATTCCGAAGAGCACACGGCGGTGTACAGGCTTCAAACCGTCTCTGACATCAGGGAGGGCTCGCGACACTATAACCGACATCGAGTAGTCGATGTAGGCGCTCTTCATCTCGTTTTCAATATTGATTTTAATGATGCGGTCTGCTTCAATCATAGCTTTTACAATGCGGAGGCCGATATTCCCCGGAGATAATTCAATGCGGAAAAGCGGCCTCGAAAAACTTTTTCTTCTTTATAATTAATGTGTAGTCGATGAAATCCTAAGGATTTTTCCCGACAAAGGTAAGAAATTTTTTGTAAAAATCGTATCTTTGCAGAGCAAGAAATGTTTTTTAATTGTTATTAGAATATAAAGGCTGACTTTGGCACAGTTTTTGTTATATCAATCATCGCCGGAGCCATCCCCCACAATATGACAACCATTCATATTTTACGCTTCAGTGGCCCGACACAAAAAACGACTTAAACCAAAACCACATCTTCTCACACAAGCCACCGACACACTGTAACCCATGTCACGATGGCTTAAACAATTCACCACTTAACCAAGACAAGAAAGGTAAAAAAACAATATGGACACCGTTTATTCAAGAAAATTCAAAGAAATAATCTCCGATGCTCCAAGGCAGGCGGCCCGCCACAACAGCCGCTATGTCATGCCAGAGCACATGCTGCTGTCACTTCTGACAGACATGGAGGGAGATCCCGCACGCCTTGTCGACCGTGCCGCCAAAGGAGTGTCAGCCTACGAGTTGCGCGAGAACCTTGACAAAGCCTTGTTCAATGCCGCAACCGAACAGGGCTATCAGGGGACGGTCGGCATAAACGAGGTGAGCCTCAGCGATCTTACAGGACGAATCATAAAGCTCAGTGTGCTTGAAGCAAGAATGCTGAAAAGCAACGAGGTCGACTCCACCCACCTGCTGCTTGCCATATTCCACAATTCCGATGCCCAGAACTCGGAATTCATGGAAGCGTTCAACCGCGCAGGAATAACCTACGAGGCACTCTACAGACTCGTAGCCGCCGATGCCGACATCCCGACCGCACTCAATTCCGAGTTTGCCGGAGACGAGGACGATGATGACGAAATGCCTCCCCGTCAGTCGCCTGAAAGCCACAACTCGCCTCAGTCAGACCGCAAACGTCAGGCATCCACCGCCCAGCGTCGAGGAAATGACACGCCTGTGCTTGACAAATATGGCAATGACATGACACTCGCCGCCGAGGAAAACCGTCTTGATCCGGTCGTCGGCCGTGATGTCGAGATCGAGCGTCTTGCCCAGATTCTCAGCCGACGCAAGAAGAACAACCCGGTGCTCATCGGCGAACCCGGTGTCGGTAAATCGGCAATAGTCGAAGGGCTCGCCCTCCGCATTGTCCAGCGTAAGGTGTCGCGCATTCTTTTCGGCAAGCGCGTGGTGTCGCTCGACATGGCATCAATCGTGGCCGGCACAAAGTATCGCGGTCAATTTGAAGAGCGCATCAAGGCTATACTCGACGAACTGTCGAAGAACAGAGATATCATCCTCTTTATCGACGAGCTTCACACGATAGTCGGCGCAGGCAATGCCGCCGGCTCGATGGATGCCGCCAATCTGCTGAAACCGGCACTCGCACGCGGCGAAATCCAGTGCATAGGCGCGACAACACTCGACGAATACCGCAAGAATATCGAAAACGACGGTGCTCTCGAACGCCGTTTCCAGAAAGTAATGGTCGAACCGACGACTTCGGAAGAAACACGCATCATTCTCGATAATATAAAAGACAAGTATGAGGAGCACCACAATGTGAACTATACCCCCGAAGCTCTCGATGCCTGCGTACAGCTCACCGAACGCTATGTGTCTGACCGGAACTTCCCCGACAAAGCTATCGACGCAATGGACGAGGCCGGCAGCCGCGTACACGTGACAAACATAGCCGTTCCCAAGGAAATCGAACAGCTCGAACAGCACATCGAAGAGGTCTCGGCACAGAAGCTCCGCGCCGCACAGTCACAGAACTTCGAAAAAGCCGCATCTTACCGCGACAAGGAGCAGCAGCTAAAAGCGATGCTTCAGGATGCGAAGACAAAATGGGAAGAGCAGCTCAACTCAATGCGTGAGACTGTCGATGCCGACAAGGTGGCTGAAGTAGTGGCCATGATGACCGGCGTACCCGTCCAGAGGGTCGCTCAGGCAGAAGGCAAGCGACTTAAAGAGATGTCGCCGGCACTCAAAAGCATTATAATCGGACAGGATCCGGCTATCGACAAAGTGGTGAAGGCCATCCAGCGCAACCGCATCGGCCTCAAAGACCCAAATAAACCGATCGGTACATTCCTGTTCCTCGGCCCGACAGGTGTCGGCAAGACCCACCTTGCCAAAAAACTGGCCGAATACATGTTTGACTCAGCCGACACACTCATCCGTATCGACATGAGCGAATATATGGAAAAATTCACCGTCTCGCGTCTTGTCGGAGCGCCTCCGGGATATGTAGGTTATGAGGAAGGCGGCCAGCTGACTGAAAAAGTACGCCGTCACCCCTACTCTATCGTGCTTCTCGATGAAATCGAGAAAGCCCACCCCGATGTGTTCAACCTGCTTCTGCAGGTGATGGACGAAGGACGCCTGACCGACTCGCTCGGACGCCGTATAGATTTCAAGAACACCGTTGTCATCATGACATCCAACATCGGTTCGCGCCAGCTCAAGGACTTCGGTGGCGGCATCGGATTCACATCGCGTCCGGCCGACGACAAGGAATATAGCCAAGGTGTGCTGCGCAAAGCGCTCAACAAGGCTTTTGCGCCGGAATTCCTCAACCGTATCGACGACATAATCATGTTTGATCCCCTGTCGAAAGAAGCCATCTTCAAGATAATCGACATCGAGCTCTCCGGCTTCAACAAACGGGTAAAGGAACTCGGCTACACGCTCAACATATCCAACGAAGCCCGCGACTTCATCGCAGAGAAAGGCTACGACGCTCAATTCGGTGCCCGTCCATTGAAACGAGCCATCCAGAAATATCTTGAAGACAAGCTGGCGGAACTCATTATCGAAGCGGAGCTGCATTCCGGCGACGAAATCAGAGTGACATACAAACCGGGCGACGATGAACTCACCACTGAAATCATCAAAGGCTGCTCCACGCACCCTGAACTCCCCGAAGCAGACACTGTGGGCAATACCGACAGCCCTGTGACTTCTGAAGACAACAAATAAGCCAACTGCCCCTACACATACAAGGCTGTGTCGAAATCAAACGTTCCGACACAGCCTTGCTTGTATCCTTATGTGTGTACAGCTGTCGTTATGAATCTGAAACCGCCGTTTAGGCTTAAGAGAACGACATCCGCATATCATATCAAGACACGCTGCCTTGCATAATAAATTTCAAAATGACACGTCCCTTACTTTTTCAGAATTTTCAAAATCTGCGAGAACAGCCATTTTATTAAGAACCAGAAGACCAAATATGATGCGGATATGACCAACAGTGCAGTCCAATAACCGGGACAAGCACAAGTAACGATAAAAAGTATCAGTATCGCCCAAAGAACTATTCCAATCATAGCAAGTATACGATTTATAGGTTAATTTTTTGCCTCTTTTTAATCTGTATTTTAATCGATATTCGCACCATCTTTCAGAGCCTGTGCGAGCCATGCGAATACGCAGAGAATAATAATGATGAATGACATATCTGACCTGATTTAGAAGTTACACTGAAAGTCTTCATGACTTTCAGTGGCGAAATTAACAGCACAACGGGCAATAACACTGCCCATAAAAGTTAAATAATATTATCAAGGCATATTATAACATGTCCTTGGCTCCGGCAGTTCGGTTTAATATCCGAAAACCGGGTAAAAGAAGACGCACACCACCTGAAAAGCCGTGAAAAATTCGTAACTTCGTAGCCGGAAAAATTTTTATAATAGTTTGACTCTGAATATGGTTGTCGGCAAACAGATTTATAAGTACCCTCTATTACTTATGCTTGTTGCGTTTATCGTGGCAAGCTTGGCTGTGTCGTGTGGTAGCAATCCGGAAATAGACCGTCAGTTGACCAAGGCGGAGGAAATTATGGAGCAACACCCTGATTCAGCCTATATGCTGTTGAATGGTATTGACAAAGAAACTCTTTCAACCAAGAAAGAGAAGGCTCGTTACGCCTTGCTTATGTCAATGGCTCTTGACAAGAACTATATTGACACGACCACTTTTG
>Ga0209694_1003125_pt1 | contig 11617 bp, 11 predicted proteins | sample GluameincwithD2O_FD_187499 | JGI IMG/M metagenome (GOLD analysis project Ga0209694, IMG submission 187499) | Mouse cecum microbial communities from Vienna, Austria - Glucosamine amended microcosms incubated with D2O (SPAdes) (version 2) | ecosystem: Host-associated > Mammals > Digestive system >...
CTAACAAAAAAAGTGCTAGTCCATGCATAGTAATAAAAATATCACTAACATGGTCAAAGCACTTTCACTACTTTAACGAATATTAAATTTATAACCGCTCATATTCTAAGATCATTACCAGAAATTGTCAACAAATAAGTTAGTCCTTGGGCGCAATCACGATACTCCGGTAAGGTTCCCGACCGTGGGAGTATGTTTTTACGTGGTGATTATTCTCAAGTTCATGGTGAATTTGTTTCCGTTCGCGAGCGGGCATGGGATCCATAAAAACTGCTTTCCCGCTTGCAACTACTTCCATTGCCGCCTTTTGTGCTAAGTTATGAACGGTTTCTTGACGGCGTTCACGATAATTGGAGGTATCAAGTTCAACATTTACTTTCGCCGCTCCATGGTAATCCATGAATATATTGCTAAGCTGTTCCATCGCGTTGATCCGGCGACCGTGCTTCCCAATCACCCGTCCATTTTCCTCAGTCTGGAGATCAATTTTGAGGTCATGAGCTTCTAAATTAATAATCCGTGGTTCAACAGTAATACCCAATTCCTTAAATACTGTTGTTAGGTATTCAATCAATTCTTTACTAGTTGCTTGCACTTTTTTTAAGTTTGCTTCTTGGCGACGTTTGATTTCAGCAGGATCGAGCTCATCTTCAGCGGAATTTAAACTTGCAGGCTTTTGTTCTGGCTCTTTTACCGGTTGCCTATCTTTTTCTTCCAGTGAGGGCATCGCAATTTCTTTATCTTTTATTACTGCATCCACTTGCGCTTGGCGTCGTCCAATTCCAAGAAAACCGTGCCGCGGCTGTTGAAGAACCATAAATTCAATTGTCTGATTAATGGTTGGCTTCAATTGCACACGTGCCTTTTCTTTCGCTTCTTCAATTGTTGTTCCAGTAAAAACTGCCATTTCTATCCCCCGTGAATTTAATTAATTTCCACTCTTTAAATTTATTACTAACATAAAAAGGCTCGCAACAACCTTTACTGGTTATAATGCCCTCTGAGTATACAGATGAAATAGAAAATTCATCTTATACTCGGAGGGCTTTTTCTATGGGAAAGAAATCTAAATATTCAGCGGAAGAAAAAATCTCAATCCTTGACGAAGTTTTACGTGATGGAGCTCCTAAAGTTATGGCTAAGTACAATATCAGTCAGGATGCCATTCATCGGTGGAGACTTCTGTACAAGTATCAAGGGCTTTCTGGTCTTCAAACTGAGCAACGATATCAAAGCTATTCAAGGGAATTCAAACAATCTTTAGTTGAAAAGTATCTACGTTCAAATGAATCTCAGCTATTATTTGCGATAAAGCACGGATTGCGGTCAAAAACACAGTTACAATCATGGATTATCCAGTATAATGAATCTAACTTAAAGGCATATATGCCAGGAAAGCGAGATTCAAAAATGAGTGGAAGAAAAACTAGCTTTGACGAGCGACTGACGATTATCGAAGAACTCATCAAACATGACGTTAATTACAATTGGGCAGTTGAAACATACCATGTTAGCTATCAACAAGTTTATGGATGGTATCAGAAATACCTCAAAAGTGGTAATAACCCAGAATCACTACGTGATCGCCGAGGTAAAGCTAAACCTGAGAAAGAATGGACAGAAGTTGATCGCCTTAAGGCAGAAAACCGTTTACTGAAAGCCAAATTACAAAATCAGGAAATGGAGATTGCTTTCGCAAAAAAATTAGTGGAAATACGCAATCGGGAGGTGGACAAGGGTACCAATTCTGGGCAATTAAAGAGTTAAATAGCGATAAGGGCTGGCCAATCAGCCAATTATGTAGGGTAGCTGGCGTTTCACGAGACGGTTATTATAAATGGCTCAAACGCAAGCCAAGTCGTTATCAGAAAGAACAGGCAGCGCTTCTCAAAGCAATCTTAGACTTAGAAGAAATCCATAAGTGGACGCTGGGACATTTGGCGATGACGACACAGTTAAAATTTGAGAACCGATTAAGCTTCACAGTAGGAATAAAGCGAGTAACTAACTGCATGCGCAAACATGGAATACAAGTTAATGTTAGAAAGAAGAAACATAACCGTATTCAACGCCATGAAGAATATATCAATGGCAATCTACTGAACAAGCAATTTGATCGTGAAAATAAAAATGAAGTATGGGTCACCGACACAACGGAAGTTGCATATGGCGACCACACACTTCATAAGGCACGAGTACATGTTATTCTGGACCTATATGGCCGCTATGCTTTAAGCTACAACATTTCGGACACAGAAACGGCTTCAGCTGTAATTGAAACTTTTAATCGCGCTTTTGAGATTGAAACTGATGCGCACCCAATGATCCATACGGATCGTGGAGCAGCCTATTGTTCTAGTGTATTTAACGATTACTTAGCTTCCAAGAATTGTGTGCATAGTATGTCACATCCAGGTCACCCTTGGGAGAACTCACCAATGGAACGTTGGTGGAACGACTTTAAGTTGGTTTGGATGAACAAGCACGCGCGTCCAAAGACACTGGAAGAACTAGAACAACTTATTAAAGGAGCAATAGAATACTTTAACAAAAAGCGTGCATATACAAGCAGAAACGGCTTGACAGCGGAACAATTCCGCAATCAAGCCGCCTAAACTAATTTTATCTATTTAACCTGTATACTTGACGGGACCTAGTGCCAAACTTTTGTTTTTTCAACAGCCTCGTTTTTTTATACGAATATTGTTACGATATCGCGACACTAGCCTCGAGCCTTATCGCGGAGATTATTTCCCGCTTCCATTTCTTATCATTCTTTTTTATCTACTGGTTGTTTAAATAAATCATTGAACGCTTCGCTAATTGTTGGGTGGGTATAGATTTGGTCACGAAGCATTTGATAGGGAAGTTTTGCCCGCATTGCCAGAACAATCATGTTGACAATTTCTTGTGCTTCTTGGACATAAAGGGTAGCCCCAATAATTAAGTTCGTTTGTGGATCGACCAGTACCTTAAGCAGTCCACGGGTATCCTTCAATACTTTTGCTTTTGGAATTGCAGCAGCTGGCATCTTAAAGAGCAAGTACTTTTTCCCTTGTTTTTGTGCTTCTTTTTCTGTTAAACCAACTTGTGCAAGGGAAGGTTCGATAAAGACATTGGTTGGGACAACTAAACGATCACTAACTCGCCGTTCCTTGTTACCGAATAATTCCTCTTTAATAATCCGGAAATCATCAAGTGAAATGTAAGTAAATTGGGGACCACCTTTAACATCCCCGATTGCCCACACATTAGGAACACTAGTGTGGAGGAGGTCATCGACAACAATCGCCCCGTTTTTAGCGACCTTAATATCTGTATTTTGCAAATCAAGGGCCGCTGTTGCAGGTTTTCGGCCTGTTGCCACTAAAATCTTATCAGCAAAAATGGTTGTTTCACGATTATCAGTTCTGGTAAAAGTAATCGCAGCTTGATTATCTTGTTCGCCAATCACTTTAATATCAACCCCAACTTCAAAGCGAACCCCGTTATCCTTAAAGTTTTGGATTACCATTTCAGCCACATCATCATCTTCACGTGGTAGTAAAGTCTGATGGTGATCAAGAACCGTGACGTGTGAACCAAAGGAAGTGAACATATTTGCGAATTCAAGACCAATATAACCGCCACCGATAATCACCAGTTCATGTGGTAACTTAGGCTGATCCATCGCTTGAGTAGAATTCATAAGAAAACGATTATCCTTTAATCCAGGAATGTCGGGGATGGTTGGTGTTGCACCAGTATTGATGAAAATACGTTCGCCCTTGTAGGAAAGTGTTTGACCATCTGGAGTTTGTACATCAATTGTGTGGTTACCAGTAAAATGAGCGGTTCCATCTAAGACAGTGATATTATCTTCACTTGCTAACATTTGATAATTCTTTTGGCGGAGTTGGGATGTCATCACATTTTTCCCATCGACTGCGTCTTCAAATGAGGTTCCATGAGCAGCTTCAATAATTAGCCGTTTGGAGGGAAGGCAAGCAATATTAATGCAGGTTCCCCCGTACATTTGCTTCGATTTTTCAATAACAAGCACTTGTTCCCCATGCTGAGCGAGAAACTTCGCAAGCGTTTTTCCGCCCTTGCCAAACCCGATAATAATATTCTTGACTGTTTCCATTAAAAAGCCTCCAAAGTTGAAATTATTTTACATACTTTGAAATTATACTAAGAATAAACGTCTTGTCACTTAAAACGCTTAAATAAGCCAAATGTGCAATTTGCATTTTACTGAACAAAGTGTTAGGATGATATCGTAAATATATTAGTCCCAACTGCAGTCAGAACTTGTATATTAAAGAAAAACGTATTAGATGAATATTGTACATTATTGATCATAAAGAGTGTACTATCGAAATAAAACGTTTTACTGATTTACAAAAAGTTTTGATTGAGGAGAGATTATAATGAAAGCTGCACATTTAGTAGAACACCCAAAAAAAGTAAATGAAAAGAAACCAGTTATTCAAGAGACCAAGTTTATCGACATCTTGAGTAAAGTTGCAACAGTTGTAGCTATTTTGATGTATGTATCTTACATTTCACAGATTAAGAATAATTTGGCAGGAAATTATGGTGCTCCTTTACAACCATTAGTGGCAGCGCTTAACTGTACGTTATGGTGCATTTATGCTTACTTCAAACAACAACGTGATTGGCCAGTCTTCTGGGCAAATTTCCCTGGCATTATTTTTGGCTTAATCACCTTTATCACATGTTTACATTAGGAAAAATAGGATTGAGAGAAAATGAGATTTTCTCCAATCCTATTTTTTATACGCTAATTCTCAACTCTATGATATAATTAATCGAACATATGTTTAGAGGTGAGTAGAGATGCTAAAAGATGGGATGTCAGTAGTTCACTTTAGTTCTTTTGCGCCGGTGACAGAGATGATTTTACAGTCGTTGCCGGTTGAGAAGGACAAAGAGGCTCAGAAAGCGCCAGCCATTAAAAACTTCGATCAATTGCGTCAACGATTAAATAGTCAAGCACGATTTCTTATTTTGGACCTTGAGTTTTTTCAAGATCAGCAGAAGCATCGAAATGGAGTTGCCCAGATTGCAGGGAGAATGTTTGAAACACAAAGCAGCTTTAATTACTACCTCTATGCTCAGGATATGTCTGCTGAGCGGCAATTGGCTTTTTTACGACAATATGACCTTCGTCTTTCGGAAGTAAATGAATATGAGGTTAGACAGATTTTTAACCGGATTTTTCATTTCATTGCGGTGGAACGCCCCGACTATATTGTGAGTTGGGATAATGGAACTGACTTTGAATCGTTGAATTATGAAGCAAATCGATTAAAGATTAGGAAAGAGGATCGTCCCTGGCGCACAATTCAGTCGTTAGATCTGGAAAAATTAGTTGCTAAAGAAGTCTGGAAAAGTAAAAGTGGGATCAGTCTGGAAAAGATGTGTCGGTTGTTGCATCTTCCCCGGGTTAAATACCATCAAGCCCAAAATGATGTGATAGCGATTGAACAAATCTTGAAATTTTATGCTCGCGATTTAGAGCGTGAATTAAATTATCGCTGATCGTTACCAAAATTTAAAATTTAGTTCATGATTTATCCCGATTGACTTTTTATAATTAGTAACAATTGAAAGAAGGTGAACGAGATAAATTTCATTTTTCGGCTGCTTAAGCGGATATTTATAATAGGACTTTTAGTAGGTGGAGGATGGCTTTATTTCAATGATGCACGGGTTCAAGCAACTGCAAACCAAACTGCATGGAACGTTCGTGATCGTATTGCTAAGTTAATTGGCAAAGACGATACAAATTCAAACGATAATTCTAATCTGCACTTAAACGATGCAAATAACAGTTCTTCTAAAAATGAACAAGAACCAACGACAGAACAACAAACGAGTACACAAACTTCGATTCCGTCTACTGGACGATGGGCGACTAATCAAGCAACGGTTTATGTAAATACAAATAATGCTCAACTTGATGCAGCTACTAATACTGCAATTCAAAACTGGAATCAAACTGGGGCATTTACATTCAAACCAGTAAACAATCAAAGCAAAGCGGATATTGTTGTTACGACGATGAACCGCTCTGATTCAAATGCTGCTGGGTTAACGAAGACGTCCTCGAATTCGTTGACAAGAAGATTTATGCATGCAACGGTGTATTTAAATACATATTATTTAACTGACCCAAGTTATGGCTATAGTCAGGAACGAATTGTTAATACAGCCGAACACGAACTGGGACATGCGATTGGACTTGATCATACCAATGCTGTTTCGGTAATGCAGCCTGCTGGATCATTCTATACGATTCAACCAGATGATGTGCAAGCGGTGCAAAAACTATATGCTAATAATAAATAAAAATAGCGAGACTGAAAGGATGAATTTCTCTCAGCCTCGTTATTATAGTTAGTCTGTCATTTTTCGCGCTTTTAGTGCCCACAGGATAGAAACAGTATCAATTATTTCCTGTAACATGGCGCCAAAAAAGGCTGGAATAATTCCGGTACTAGCAATAAGCATTAGGATAGTACAGATTGTAATTCCGATTAGGACCGCTTGTTTTGCGATTCGCAGAGTTTCCTGAGAAATGCTAACGGCTTTTGCGACTCGCGAAAGGTCGTCTTTTAGGATGACAACTGCAGCGGATTCACTAGCAGCAGTTGATCCGTGAGCCCCCATTGCAATTCCAACATCAGCTGTCACAAGAGAAGGTGCGTCATTTACGCCATCGCCAACCATGAAAACAGGATGTTCATCTGTTGGAATGGCTTTAAGTGCATTGATTTTATCTTGTGGAAGAAGGTCGGCTTTAACTTGGGTGATCCCTACTTGTTGAGCAACTTTATCTGCAATAACAGCTTGGTCGCCAGTTAACATTAATAGATTGGTAATACCAAGCCGTTTTAACTGGTCCATTGTTTTCTTTGCTTCAGGACGAATATGGTCGGTAAAAGTGATTGCGCCATAGTATTGCCCATCAACGCTCACATAGATAGCTGTTGCTGCTAACATCTGGTCAAGATTTTCAGGTGATACGAATTTTAATTTTCCTACTTTAACTTCCTGCCCATCAACAGTTGCTAAAATTCCTTTACCGGTTATTTCTTTAAGTTGATCAACGGTCGATAAGGGAATGTTATACGCAGTGGCGTAAGAAAGCAGTGAGCGTGCTAGGATATGTGATGATTGTTGTTCGGCGCTTGCTGCGTAATGGAGGAGCTGGGCTGAATCGATTTTTCCTGTTGGTAAGATTTTATCAACGGTCAATTGACCACTTGTAATAGTTCCTGTTTTATCAAATGCACCAGTTTTAGCAACTGCTAGTTTTTCCAGTACGCTCCCTGTTTTGACAACAATTCCGTTTCGTGAAGCTCGGCTCATTCCAGAAACCATTGCCACAGGAGCTGCGAGGATTAACGGACATGGTGAAGCGACAACGAGAACTTCCGCAAATCGTTCGGGATGCCCGGAAAGTGCCCATGCAAGTGAAGAGATAATAATAGCAATAATTGTAAATGGTACAGCGTATCGGTCAGCTAATCGAACAAAGTGGGCAGGAGTTGATTCAGCTTCCTTAACCAATTTAACGAGTTGCTGATATTGACTATCTTTTGCTAGTTTGGTGACCTGTAAAGTAATCGCATTATCACCATTAACAGATCCAGACATCACTTCATCCCCGGCTGTTTTGGAAACTGGCCGTGATTCACCAGTTAATGACGATTCGTCGAACAATCCCTCACCATTTTTAATGATTCCATCGACTGGTACTAATTCTCCAGGCTTAACGATAAGCTGGTCGCCAACTTTGACATCGTTAACTGGGATGTCGCTGGTTTTGCCATTGGTGACTAAATGCGCCGTTTGTGGTGAATTATTAAGTAATGCTTTTAATTCGGTGCTTGCTTTTTTGGCAGCATAATCTTCTAAGGCATCTCCTCCGGTTAACATTACAAGAATAACCATCGCTGCCCAATATTCGCTAACAGCTAGCGTTGCGACGACAGCCATAATGGCAAGCAGATCAACGCCATATTTACCACTGCGGATAGTTTTTATCATGCCAATAAACATTGAAAAGGCAACAATTGCGCCGACGACAGTAACTAGAATTTGAGCAAAAAGTTGTAAATGAAATCCAAATTGGAGCACGACTGCGATTGCTGCAATTACTAGGATAATGATTAGTTTTTGCTTATTAGATAGTTTTTTCATAATACCCCCGCTTAGTTCTAATACTTTCTACACTTTAATTATAGAGTTTTTGTGCAGTGATATAATAAAAAGTTAGAAATATTAAGGAGAACTGGTGAAAAATAATGCAAAATGGACAATCTTATCAACGAATTTTTGTAGTGATAATTGATTCATTAGGAATTGGAGCAACGGCTGACGCCAATCGTTTTGAGAGTCTAGGGGCTGATACGCTAGGGCATCTTGGGGAACACTTTCGGATGCGGTTGCAATTGCCGACTTTTCAGAAACTAGGTCTAGGAAACCTGCACCCAATTATGGGGATGCCTTCGCTTGCAAATCCTCACGCCACTTATGGGCAAATAAGTTCAATCTCAACGGGCCTGAGTGATCGAGAGAGCCAGTGGGAGATGATGGGCTTAGCAACGTCCGCTGAACCTGACATTTTTATTGATGGTGTGCCGTTGGAAATAGCGACTAATTTTGCGAACAAAGCCATGCGCCCGGTTTTAAGTAATTCGCTACTGAATATCCAGACGGCATTGAAGGATTACGGACTTGAACAATTGGCAACAGGTGGTCTGCTATTGGCGACGGCTAGTTCTTCGAGTGTTTGGTTAATTGCGCATGAACATACTATTTCGGTTGCCGAATTAAAAGAAGATTGTCAGATTTTGCGAACAATGCTCAATAACTCTCCGTATACTATTGAAAATATAAATGGCCTTCTTTTTAGTGGCAACCGGCCGACTAATTTTTATCCCCAAGAACTTTATAAGTTTCCCTTAGCTCCACCAAGTCCAACAGTTATTGATTGTCTTCTGAAAGAAGGCTATGCGGTAAAATTAATCGGAAAAAGTACCCAGTTCTTTGATTTAGCTCGTAAAGAAATAATTGGAAATAATAAAGAGAGTTTTGTTCAGCTACAAGAGCTAATCGACAAAAAATTTACAGGTGTTTGTATAGCAGAAGTAGGAGAGATGGAGCAATTTGGTAAAGCGCGTAATCCTGAAGGCTTTGGAACAGAACTAATGCGGATTGATCACGAACTTACAAAAGTCATCGATAAACTACAAGATGATGATTTGCTGATTGTGACGGGGAACTTCGGGAATGATCCTACTTATCCTGGTGAAAAACATACGCGTGAATACGTACCGTTACTTGTAACATCTCCGCATCTTAAGCAAAATATTTCTCTTGGTGGCAAAAGTTTTAGCGATATTGGGGCAACAATTCTTGATAATTATGATTTAGGAGATAAGTTGCCAGTTGGTAATAGTTTTTTAAGAGAATTATTTTCTGCATATCAATAAAAAAGGATGGAAAAATTCTGATTTTCCATCCTTTTTTATTGTGACTATATTAACGATGAAATTTATAGTAAATAGCAATTCCTATAATCAAAAGAAGGACAAGAGCAGCAAGACGCGGATGTTATCTGGGGATGAAAGTTTGCTTAATTGCTTAACAACGTGTTGGCTAAGGTGCCCGGTTGCACCAGTAACCATATACTTCATTATTAGTTTCTTCTTTCTTTTTCGGCATCTTTCATTGCTTGCTTAACGCGAATAGTGTCGATGACATCTTGTAAACTGGTTCTCGCAAGTTTAGCTTTCACGGCTGTTTCTGCTTGCTGGTAAAAGCCGTTAAGCGTCTCTTGAATATTACCGCCAACGATGCATTGGGGATTTGTTCGTTCATCAATTGCAAATAGATGAGCATCCCCTTCGATCGCAAGAAAAATATCATAGAGTGAGATGTTTTCGGGTGATTTTGCAAGCGCTGGATCTGCTGCCCCGTGGACAGTATTGATTAATCCAGCTTTATTGAGCGCACTCATCAAACGTCGGACGACAACTGGTGAAGTTTCGATGCTGCTAGCGATATTACTACTTGTTAACGGAATAATTCCTTGATAAATATTAACGAAAGCAAGAATATGGATGCTATCACTAAAACGGGTTGAAATTTTCATATTATCATTCCTTTAATCGCAATTGTAATTTATAAAGTTACATGATGTCAAGGGATTAAATTTAATATTGCCTTGACAATTATTTTTCTAGGATATAGTATTAGCTTATTGATTGAAACTTTTTTAGTTACAAGTTAGGAGAAAATAAATGAGATTTAAGAAAATCGTTGCTCTTTCATTATTAAGCATTGCTGGTTTACTAGCAGGTACTATTATGCCAGCGGTAGCAAGTGCGGCCAGCAACAAACCAATTATTGTGGGGTCAAAAAACGTCTCAGAAAGTAAGACTGTCAGTGAAATTTACGCGCTTGCGCTGGAGCATGAAGGATATAAGGTTACTCGGAAACCCAATATTTCAAATAATGTAATTTTTAGTGCAACGCAAAAAGGCGAAGTTGACGTTTATCCTGATTATACGGGAACAATCGTAGAAGCATATCTCAAAAAGAAGGGGACTGGCAAGAGTGCTAGTCAAATGGCTAAACTAGCACATGATGGTATTCAAAAAGACGGCTTAACGACATTTAAATACGCACCAGGTGATAATCGCCAAGGTGTCGCAATGCCAACTAAGGATGCGAAGAAGTACCACATTACTAATTTAAGTGAACTACAAAAGAATGCAAAGAAGATTAACTTTGCTTCACAGGGTGAGTTCGAAAAACGTGCTGATGCCCTTCCAGAAATGAATAAAGTTTATGGTAAGTTTGATTTTAAGTCAATTAAGGACTATGACGTAAATTTACTCTATAAGATTATGGAACAAGGAAAAGCTCAAGCAGCCCCGGTTTCAACAACTGATGGTCAATTAGCAACTAGTAAGTTTACTTTACTAAAAGATAATAAGAATATTTGGCCACCATACAATTTAGTACCAGTCGTAAATAAAAAAGCTGCCAAAAGTCATCCCAAAATGGAGCAAGCCTTAAATAAGGTTGATGCGAAGTTAACAACTAAGCAATTAACAGATTTAAATAAAAAAGTTAATGTCGACGGGCAGAATTCTAAGGCTGTTGCTAAAAATTGGTATAATCAAAATATAAAATAAGTGCCAGAGGGGCAGATAACTAGTTTTTATTGCTAGGTATTTGCTCTTTCGTTATAGGCAATAAATGGGGAGTGGTAGCTTGCTAGGGCAAATAATTCAATATTTTCAAACAAATGGCGGACAATATTGGCAATATGTTGGTCAGCATATTGTTCTGACTATTGTAACGCTTGTAATTTCAATGATCATTGCACTGCCATTAGGATATATTGGTTCGCGAATTAAACCGGTTGCTCAATTTTGTGTGATGTTTGCGCAACTGTTACGGATCATTCCTAGTTTGGCATTACTGTTCTTATTAATTCCATTTATTGGAACAGGGGTTGTCCCTGCGTTAATTGCTTTAATTGTTTTAGCGCTTCCGCCGTTGCTAATCAATACAATTCTTGGCTTTAATG
>Ga0209694_1003136_pt1 | contig 11582 bp, 10 predicted proteins | sample GluameincwithD2O_FD_187499 | JGI IMG/M metagenome (GOLD analysis project Ga0209694, IMG submission 187499) | Mouse cecum microbial communities from Vienna, Austria - Glucosamine amended microcosms incubated with D2O (SPAdes) (version 2) | ecosystem: Host-associated > Mammals > Digestive system >...
CAGAGCAAGCAATAGACTATATTGAGCAAAACATAGAGCGGAAGAAAAACAATCTTGCTAAACGGCGAGTACGTTTATGGCGAAAGATATACTTGCAAGAGTGGAATTACTTTGTTACGTTTACTTATGTAAGTGTTTTTTATGGACATATTTTACTCCGATTGATTTAGCCTTTTCGGCGTTTAGGGGTAGCACAGAGAAAAGCGGAAGTCAACGGAAAAACCTTTTGCTTATAAATCGAATAGAAAAAGAGTAACGCTCGGCGAGTAAAACGTCGGGCGTTATTTTTATGCAAAACTTTTTTCTTTGTCGTTGACTTCCGTGTAACAGACGGATAGAAAGCAAGCCCGTAAACTTTTCTCCGTGCTTTTTGTTGTCGTTGCCGAAAAGGCTAATCAAATCAATCGGAGGTATTCCAAAATGAAAACAAAAAGCACAATGCAAGAGAACAAAAGAAAGTTTTATCTTTCCGAGTTTTCCTACTTCGACGGAGAATACGACGTTACATTCAATATCGTAGATATAGACTTTCCTCGTCAGACAATCACCGTAGCAATATCCCGTTGCGGTAAGATAACGCAAGACACGTTCGACCTTATACGCGACGATAAAGGCAATCTGTATTTCGAGTACGGCAAGTTCTACGAAAACAAAATATCGATTAACGACTTCGAGGAGGTTGACTGATATGAAAGTTAAAGTTCTCGATTTCAGTATTCAAAAAGAAACTATTTCGCCCGACAACGTGCTTGCTATGGCGGAAATTATAGCGTTTACTGAAACTCGCTATCTCATAGGCTATATGGGTAGTCGTATGCAGAAACTATACGCAGACTTATATTCCGACATAAAGAACAAAAACAATAAGAACCACGTTTTCAGCGACGGTTACGATTTGGTACAGGAAGGCGCATTATTCCTTTGCGAACACTATGGGGAACATTTGTATGACGTTCTCGGTTATACCAAGAAAGGCAAAACAATAACGGTTCGTATTGCCTGCATTAAAAAGATGATGAAACTCATAAACCGTAAATGGAGCGATAATTACCGTTGTATGAGTGCAGACGATTTAACGCCGGCGAACGAACCGTCCGTTGAATTAAAAGATGAAACGCCGCAAGACTATACTCTTTATGATAGAATCGTCGCAAGTCTTAACCTAACGGATAATATGCGTATTGCTCTCGAATGTCGCATAAAGGGTTTAAGTTATCCCGAAATAGGACGAATACTTGAAAGAGCACAGTCTACCGTTTTTGAATACTTTATAAAAATGCGACAGAGATATACGGCGATTTATGGGTGAAATGCGGTATATAAAAGCCTAAACACATACATCATGTATGCTATTACGAAGTTATTGATTTAATCAATGCATTGTAATGATCCTTGTCTGCACGTTCAATAAGAGATAAAACACTTGCTACAATGGAATCTAATTCCCCAAAAATGATGTCGGTTTCCCCGCAATCTTCAAACACATCAAAATGAGAAAATGCGTTTATAAATCGATATATTTTTTCACATTCATTTTGTTCATCGGCAGTCAATGCATATCCTATTGGGCGATTGCATTTATAAAGCGACACTAATTTTTGAGACAAGTCACTTACGTTGTATATTTTAAATGAGGCAAAACTTTCAACAATTTTACGGCAAATATTTGCCATTTGCATATAATCGTCAAATTCAATTTCCGTATCTGAAGTATAATTTTTATGGAAATTATATATTTTCTCGAACAAATAATCATATTCTGACGATGCTTGCTTAATTGATTTGGGTAAATTAATTATCGTGGCGTTACGAGTCTTGACATCATTAACTACTGTATATCGGCTTTCTATTAAGTACATAGATGCTTCTTTTTTATATTTCTTTCTCAACAACTTAAAAAATTGGAAATTGTGAGTTAAAACAAATAATTGTTTGCATTTATTGAAATAAGTTTCTATAAAAGCATAGGCATTAAAAAGATGATTGGAGTCAAAACTTGATATAGGATCATCAAAAACAATGGTGCTATTTTCTATATCATTGCCATTTTCTTTTACTTTTGTAAGAAAATAGACAAACGCAATAGCCGTTTTTTCACCCTCACTTAAAAACTGCGCATTACTTCCAGATTCTTTCCTAATTATTTTATATCCTTTGGTTGTTGAATCATATTGCAATGCCAATTCGTTGCGTCCTAAAAATTTGGATAAAAGGTCATTAAAATTAGAACTCGCTTTGAGTACATCTATCAAATCGTTCTCGCTTTTTGCAATTTCGCTGTCTAATAATGTAATTTGAGCCTCTATGTCTTTAAAATCTTTTGTCGCTTTTTTTAACGCACTGTCTAACGAAATAATATCCCAACTAAAATAATTACTATAAACTAAGAATTTTTCAATCTCTTTAATCGCAGATAGTTGTTTATCTGAAAATTGCTTTGTAATTTCATTATTTGAGCAAATCAAAGATTTCAACTCATCGGCGGATTCTCTATAAAGTGCAAATTCTACGTCAATATTCTTTGATATTTGTATTGGATCAAAAGGATTTTTTTGTTTATCTTTTAATCTGAACAACATTTGCTGGATAAATTCATTTATATGCAATTTTGATTTGTTTATATTCGCCAAAATGTTTGTAGCGGAACTACGCAAATTCAAATAAAAAGCAGACTCGGGAATATTTATTTCTGGCAACAAACTATTTTCTAAACGATACTGCATTTGTATGATTTGTGTTTGCAGATCTTGCAATTCTGTATTAAATAAATCGTCTAAATACTGTTGGCGTTCGGAAGAAATATAGTTTCCGCAATATTTGCAATGCGCATCTCCGTTATGTAGACGATATCCTTCTTCTAACCATGTAAATATCTCATCGCTGATTTTTTCTTGAATGCGAGATTTTAATGTGGTGTTTAAAATATGAGAGGCATTATTTAGTGCCTCTGCTAATTTTTCAAAGTCATACTCTGAAAAATCTAATATAAGATCTTTGACTTCATCTTTTAATCCATTTTTTAGTAAATCTATTTTCTGTAATATTTCACTTAGATCATGTTGTTCTGATAAGAACTGCTGATATCGCGTAATTGCTTGCTGAAAAGTCGCTTTTGTATAGTTTGAATATATATTTGCCACTCCTCCTATAACATGAAATTCTTCTTTAATTCTTTTGGCAATAGAAATAAAGGCATTATCCAAATTCTTTTTAGCAACTTCATATATTTTATTAGCACTTATTTGTTTGCCAACTAATTTTTTTCTTTCCTCTCTTAATTGTTCTAACGCTTCTTTGGCTGTTTTATTTGACTCTGAAAGATAGACTATGCCTTTCAATTTAGAAAACTCACCAATATTATCTTCAATAAAATGGGAATCAAAAACATATATATTATAATTTTGATTTTCCAAATTGTCAGAGGCAAATGCACCTACCTCGTCGTCGCTTACTTTAAATTCCCCCAAAAAATAGCGTTGTTCCTTGTTTTTAATATCATCAAATAAAGTAGAAAAAGTACTTTTACCGCTACCATTCAATCCATAAAATAGATTAATTTTATCGAACTCTTTTAAAGCAGACTCCCAAACAAAGTCTCGAAAAATGCCATAGTTTTTAATTTTTAAAATTTTTCTTATCATAGTGTTTCTGCAAAATTTTTATGCAACGTACTCCAATTCGATTTTTACTTTTATTCCGTCGTAGTCATTTGGCTCGATTTCAAGGAAAGCGTCCTCGTTAAACCCGACAAACAAGACGTGCAAAAAGTCTGTGAAAGAGTAAATTACTTCTTCGGATTGCTCGATATTTTCTCGAATCGCATCCGTCTTTACAAGTAAGCAATCGTGTTGATAATCTCTATTGACTGCGGTTGTTCTGCCGTCGGGATGAGCATTATTCAAATGCTGATTGGGTGTCAATGCCATTAAATTTTCAAGATAGTATGAAATTTCAGGGAATTCACCGGCAGGGAATATATGATGAATGTGCGTAGCGTGTTCGGTATCGCCAAGCATTTCACTTAAACCGTTACGATAATTATCGTTGTACTGTTTCAAACGGCGCTTTGCTTTTGTTGATAAATAACGATAATATGCTTCGTTGATAACGATATGCTGTTGTGCTATGTAATCTTTTCTCGATATTGATTTGGGTTTTTCAGCATAAATATCTCTGAAATTATCTCTATTGTACATAAGCATATCATAAGTAATTGCATGTTGAGAAATACGACCTTTTTCCGTACCACGCTTATTAAGATTAAACGCTAAAACATTTAATACTTTTGTAAATATTCTTCCGCATTCAAGTTTTCCGTTTGAACCTTTACTTCCAATAGCTGTATTAGCCACCGTAAATGTAAAAAACGTATTCTTCAAATTGTCATATGCCTGTGAATTTTGTTGCTCGAAAAATTCGTTAAAGACAATGGTTAATCCGGAATCTTCAACCACTTTACCGATATACTTGATAAGAAATTGCAAAGCATTTCTTTCACGTAATGATATGTATTCCAAAAGGCTGCGGTTTATCAATCTATATTTGTTTTCTCTGCCGAATTTTTCTTCTTCCAATATTCCGGCATAAGCAAAAAGTTTAATGGGTTGTCCGAAAAATTTATCATATTCATTGGATGCGGAAGAACTGTCCACTTGCACTTTCCGGAAAATATCGTGAACATTTTGAATGGTATAGTCGGAAAACCAAATATCTTTTGATGTGAAATCTAAATTTCCGTTAGTATCTATGTAATTCAAAATGCAATCGGCAACAATACACAAAACATCGGGCGTACATTTTTGATCTATCCATCGTGCATTGTGCGTAATGCGTATATCATAATTTTTTGTTGATAAAAATTCGATTATTTCTCTTTCGGTCATTTGATTACCTCCTTATCCCAAAAAAGTAAACTGAGTTATTGTCTATATTTAGCGAGCGCGTTCCATAATTTCGTGCAATTCGATAATATAAGGTGAATTCCTTTGTTGCATACAATGACAAATCTTGTTCTGTTATTTTACGCTTACGGTCTTTTAAAGTCAATAGAGCAACCGACCCGTTAGCGATCGTATTTTTAGGCAAGAAACACGCTCTTGGTGCGTAACTTAAATTCGGGATTAAAACCACATCATCTTGATTAAGAAACTTTGCAACGAGTAGGTTAGCTGTATTCGTTATATAAGAATCATAACCGTTAATATTCACAATACAATTCGAACCAATATTCCGCGATTTCAATACTCTATATTTGCCCATTGACGATAGCATTGAATTTACGATTTGCCTATCCCTAAACGCTTCGAACACGCCCAATTCCATAGACTCTGCAAATTCGTCAAAGAACGTGTTTCTATATAATAGCCAAGTAGGATATTGCTCGTCCGTTATATATTCTTGTTTCTGAACAATATCAATTTTTTGCGTTATAGAAACGATATGCGTGTTGTTGGGAGCTTGAGTTTGAGTAAATAGCAAATTCACGGTTTCGATTTTTACGCCCTTAAAACCGTTTTCTCCAAAATCCAATATAGTCTGAATATGAGAATGTTTTAATAAGCAGCGTATTTCATTGTATTCAGGAGCATTCAAAACGCTTTTAGGCACAATAAGTGAAACCCAGTCTCCATCATTATACGCTTTTTCTAAAAACCAAACAAACAAGTTATTGCTTTTTGTTATAGCGCTATTCTTCTTATATGTTGTCAGTAATTTATTATCCGTAACTTTTGCATAAGGTGGATTTCCAATAACAAGATCGAATTTTTTTCCTGATATTGCGAATTGCAAATAATCATCATTGATATATATAATCGCAGTATTCGGATATTTTTCTCTAAAATAAGTTTCAAATATCAATTCCGCAATTTTCAATTCACTTTCATCAATATCAATCAAATAAAATTCAACTATTTCTTTATCCTTGTATTTCTCTGCAAGAAAAGGTAAAAAGTTTCCTGCGCCGACAGACGGCTCTAATATTTGTATATGTGATTTACCATTAAAATCTGGCAGTTCAGCCATTATACGTTTGCAAATCACCGTATCGGTATAAAATGCCGCTGTTAAATCACGGTTGGGGTTTAAATATTCTGCGGCTTGATAAACAAGTTCTACGGGCAATTTTTCGCCGAACTTCTTTATTCTTTGTACAAGGTCATCTAAAACCGCAATATTATATTTTTCTAAAAATTCGTTGAGTGTCATTTGTTTTCTTCTTGTGCTATTTTATATGCGATTTGTCTGAATATTTCCGTAGGTACTGCTTCGCCGATTGACTGGCGAATATTTATATCATTTTGAGATAAATATTTTTTCTTCTCATCAAGAGATAAGTGATTTAGTTCTTCTAAAGAATGATTTGTCCATCTGAATTCTTGCGGAATTGACATCATACGCATAAGTTCTCGAACACTAAAAACTCTGTCATCAACGGGATGTACGGTATTTTGGCTTGCCAAAATATCATTTCTCGTGTGAACACAAGGCGGGACTTTATCCCAATATTGTCGAGTATATTTATCTGCATTGCCATTCTTCGTAAATACCTTTACCCCGTTTTTATAATAATGCGGTAAACGGCTTTCATCCGTATTGTCAAATGCGCCTTGTCCTTCTTGTAAGTTTTCAATCCAATGACGCATTTCCGGACTATAACTTCTAAACGAATGATATATATCCGTAGGACAAATTTCACCCATTTGCGAAAGACTCGGCAAATCACCTATAACTTGCCTTAAAGTAGGTTCTTCTCTGAATGTAGGATAAAGCGTATCCGGATTGACTGAAATATCTTTTCTGACGCCTATTACAAGCGTTCTGGTTCGACTTGAATTTGCACCGTAATTCTTGAAATTCAATGCCTTATATTCGATATTATAGAATTTTGCAAGATTGTCGTTTATTGCTTGCCGTATACGCTTATCCGAACCGTCTACATCCGTGCAAATCGTATTCAAAAATGCTTTTACGTTTTCCAATACAAAATAGCGAGGCCGTATTTGTTGAATTAGCGACAACGATGCTACAACCAAAGAATTTCGTTTGCTTTCGTCTTTCTTCTTATGGTTTGCAACAGACATTCCCTGACAGGGTGGCGTAGCAATTAGAACGGTTAATTCTTTCATATTTTCTTTTTGTTTCCACAAATCAATTTGAGACAATATTTCATTGCGTATTGCATCAAGTAGAATATCCCCTAAAATATAGCCCGAATCATATTTGCATTTATTATTGCACTTTTGGACATCCAATCTACGAGGCAACAATTCATTGGTCGCAACGCAATAAAATCCTTCCATTTTGAAACCATAGCATCCCACGCCGGCACTGCTGAACAAGGATATATAAGTTAAGGGTTTCATTACTGTACCTCCGTAGGGATAATATCCATAACATCTGCAATGTTACAATTAAGGACGCCGCATATTTTCATCATTACGTCCATACTTACAGGTTGATTTTTTCCTAATTTTGCCAATGTCGCCGTTCCTATATCCGCTTTTACTCTTAAATCGGTTTTATTCATATGTTTATCGACTAAGAGTTTCCACAATTTATTATAACTGACAGCCATAAAATTTTACCTCAAATTATCTTATAGATATTATATCATTTTTGTTTAACTTTCGCAAGTTATATATTCGTGATTTGAAATAAAATATTTCATTTATTGAAGAATTATATGTGTCAATTTGCCATTTGGCACTTTTGCGGGTGCTTGTATAAACGAGTGCGACGCTACGCGGCGCAACAAGCACCCGCAAAAACCAACTGACTAAACACAAAAACTAATCGCTGCAACCGCCTAAAAAGCAAGGCGGCGGCTAAAATACGGCGACACGCGCAGGCTTTCCGTGTTCGCCGTATTTTTTTACGCCGCCGCGTTTTCTGCTTTTTTATACGGCGTGTTGTTCATTTCGGACGGGGTTATTCGCACCGTCTTTTTTTTTGTGCCGTATATGTTCCGTTACCTTGCCGCTACCTTATGCGCTGTGTTATTACTTTGTAACACTTTTTGCACCGTAAACTGCCTTTCAATGTAACCGCATTATTTTTCGTTTTGTTTTACAATATCAAGTAACGTCAAGCGATGTTGTATCAGCGTCAAGTAATGACGGATAAAGGATAGGTAAACGGCAAGTGATGTTATTCACTTTTCCCGAAAACCTTTGTAAAATTTTCTTGTAAAAACTTTTTCAAACTCGCAAAAAACTTGCGAGTTTGAGATTTACAGTATAAGCACGGTTTGGGTAAAGTACGGGTTTGTTTGTAAACATCACGGACAAGTCGGGAAACTGTACGGATAAAGTATATTACATTTTCAACCGAAAAATGCTATGCTTTATTCATCGTCGAAAAAAAAGTCAAATTATTTTTTCAAAGTGGCAAAAAACTTGCCCCTTTGACCGCTAAACTGCAATCACAAAAAAGAAAGGAGTGTAACAAAATGAACGAAAACAACCAAAGGAATTATCCCAATTCCAAAGTGTACAATGACGGAAGTCATTACATAGCCATACCGCAAGGCAGTTATCCGAGCGGCAAAGGCTGTAAGAAAACGCATAAGCCACCGCCTACGCCCGAGCAAACGGAACGAAAACAGGCGTTTGAAACGGCGTATAAGGACAGCAAAAAAGTGCCGTATAAACAACGGGATAAGTATTTGGACGAGCATTTGAAAGACGCTATTCCCGACGGTACGGAACGCAAAAAGTTTATAGCCGAGAACAAAGACCGTAAAAAGCGCAATCTTTCAAAACGATATTCTCTGTTATGGCGCAAAGTGCGTTTGCAACGGTGGAACTGGTTTTGTACTTTTACTTACGATTCGGCTAAATGCTCGGAAGAAGAATTTAAGTCCAAACTGAAAGATACTCTGAAAAAACTCGTTATGCGTAAAGGCTGGAAATATCTCGGCGTATGGGAACACGGCGGCGAGAACAAAAGACTGCACTTTCACAGGATATTCGTTATTCCCGAAAACGGTATGGTCGGAGAACTGCAAACGGTATCGGATTACAGCACGAAAAAACATAGGCGGCAAACGAAGATACAGAACATCTACTTTCTCAAACGCTTCGGCTTGAATGAGTTTGAAGAAATAGTAAAGCCCGAAGTGGAAGCGTCGGTAAAGTATCTCATTAAGTATTTGGACAAGGACGGCGGTCGTAACTGTCAGGGCGGAGATATTAAGCCGTATTTTCGTTCTAACGTATTAGGCGAAGACATTGTTACGCCCTACGACGAAGAAGGAAGAAAGTTTATTCTATTCGATGATTTCACCTGTATTGACGAGGACGGCGTAGTTCACGGCAAAGTCCAGTCCGGATGTAATAGACAAAATGCCAAAAAGCAACTAAACAAATTATTTTGTCTTTCGGGCGGTGAGCGTAAACGAAAACGCACTTTTCCGCAAGGGTAAAATGCACTGCTTGCGCAGCCCTTGCAGAAAAGAACGAAAAGCATTTAATAGTAAAGATTTCTGCGTTTCCGTTTATTGTTCGCTCCCATTGAAAGACAAATTCATCAAAATAAATCTAAAAAGGAGTTTTCAAAAATGAACAAATCAATGGCAAAGCAAAGGGAAACCTACACGAGCGTCGAAGATTACGAGAATAACTGCTATCTCTTTTCCCCGTCTATCAGCAAGCGCAAAACAATCGGCGGTAAATCTTATTATGTGCATAGGTATTTCAAGGGCGGCAACGACTTTGAAATCGCTATGTGCAAGATAGCCGTAAAACAGGCTAACAACAAAAATGCGGGGTGAGCGTATGAAACGGAAAAACTACATTGTCGGGTTATATTTGCGGTTAAGCAAGGACGACGAACGGCAAGGCGAATCGCTGTCAATAGAAAATCAACGGATAATTCTTCGTAAGTATGCCGAAGAACACGGCTTTCAAATCTATGACGAATACATAGACGACGGCGTTTCGGGTACTACGTTCGACAGACCGCAAGTGCAACGGCTTTTGGACGACGCTAAAAACGGAGTTATAAATACGATTATAGTAAAAGACCTTTCGCGTTTCGGCAGAAATTATATCGAGGTCGGTCAGTACGTCGATTATGTGTTTCCCGCATTCGGGATACGTTTTTTAGCGATACAAGACGGTATCGACACCGAAAACCGCGACAGCAACGCTATGGAAATGATGCCAATTATGAATATTTTTAATGAGTGGCATGCGGCGAACACGTCGAAGAAAATTCGGGCGGTATTCAGAGCAAAAGCCAAAGAAGGAGTATTCCACGCTAAAAAGGCTTCCTACGGGTATATTAAGGGAACGGACGAAAAACGTACTCTTGTTATTGACGAAGAAGTTGCACCCAATGTCGTAAGAATGTTTGAAATGTATGTTTCCGGCATAAACCCCAAACGGATAGCGGAGATTTTCAATTTAGAGGGTATTCCTTCGCCCGAACAGTATGCTTTCGATAAGCACGGGTTCAAAGGACAAAACAGCGCATATCGGTTATGGACGCATACGACCGTAAGAAGAATGTTGAACAATATGGAATACATCGGACATATGCCGCAGTTACGCACGACTTCCGTGTCCTATAAAAATCATAAAAAATATGTAAAAGACGAAAGCGAATGGGTTATCGTGTATAACACGCACGAGCCGATTATTTCGCAGGAACTATGGGATAAAGTGCAAGAACGGCAAAAATCCAAAGCACGCGGCAGAAAGACAAGTTCGGGATATGTACACCCGCTGTCGGGTTTTCTCTATTGTGCCGATTGCGGTGCGAAAATGAAAATGAAAAGCGTCGGAAGACAATCTGCGGAAAAGCCGTGGTACGGATTTAATTGCGGCGATCACGAAAGATTCGGAAAGGCGTACTGCTTTTCGCATTTTATAATGGCGCACGAAATCGAAGAAATCGTACTTGACGATATACGCGAAATGGCGCAAAGAATTACGCTCGACGAAACGAGTATTCGTGAAGAATTTGTACGCCAAAACGCCGAACTTGCCGACAAAGCCGTTAAAACTGCGAAAAAGGAATTGCAGACGAAAAAAAGGCGTATAGAGGAATTATCCCGACTTATGGATTTGGCTTACGAGGATAGAATGAAAGGTATAATGCCCGAAAAAGTATGTATGCGATTTATAGAAAAATACGCCGCAGAGCAAGAAACGCTTACGGCGGAGATTGTAACTCTCGAAGAAAATATAACGCATACGGAAACCGAAAAACAAAGCGTTGACGATTTTATTCGAGATATAAAGAAATATCTGAATGCGCCTATGCTTACGAGAGAAATGTGTTGCACGCTGTTAGACCGAATTGTGATAGGCGGCTTGCCGAAAGTTACGGGCAAAGAGCGTGAAATAGATATTGTCTACAAAATTGACATTATGTCGGTTTTACGGCATAAATTGCCGCGATAATGCCTTATATATTGCCTTTTTTGATGTGTCCATAAACAACTTTTACATACGATAGCCAAAAGCATACGGAAGAAACCTTTAAGGCAAAGATACGCAATACACTTAAACACCTTATAAGCCGTAAAGATTGGAAATACATAGGAGTTTGGGAGCGTTCTCCCGACAAGCAAAGAT
>Ga0209694_1003144_pt1 | contig 11547 bp, 9 predicted proteins | sample GluameincwithD2O_FD_187499 | JGI IMG/M metagenome (GOLD analysis project Ga0209694, IMG submission 187499) | Mouse cecum microbial communities from Vienna, Austria - Glucosamine amended microcosms incubated with D2O (SPAdes) (version 2) | ecosystem: Host-associated > Mammals > Digestive system >...
CCTTGAATACTCTGAACTTTTGAACTCCTTTGATAGTGGAGCGACTACGAAAATCACAATCAATAATCGTAGATTGAATAGGCTTGACTTTGAAAAGACAATCCTTATTCCTACAAAGGGTGATGAGCTTGATATGTACCGTGAGGAATATAACAAAATGCTTTTGGAAAAAGCAACCGGAGCGAACTCTATCGTTCAGGATAAATATGTTACCATTTCTATCAATAAAAAGAATGTGGAAGATGCAAGAACCTATTTTGCCCGTGTGGGTGCAGACTTAATTGCACATTTCGGCAGACTTGGAAGCAAGTGTGTAGAACTTGAAACGGACGAAAGACTTCGCATTATTCACGACTTCTATCGTGTGGGAGAAGAAAGCTCTTACCACTTCGATATTAAGGAAACACGAAAAAAGGGACACAGTTTCAAAGATTATGTGTGTCCTGATACAATGGAATTTGAAAAGGACTACTTCAAAATGGGAAACCGTTACGGAAGGGTCCTTTTCTTGCGTGAGTATGCTTCCTATATCAAAGACAGTATGGTGGCAGAACTTACGGATATGAACCGTAATCTTATGATGTCTATTGATGTTGTACCCGTGCCTACGGATGAAGCAGTACGAGAAGCAGAAAGTCGTCTGCTCGGTGTAGAAACAAACATCACAAACTGGCAGCGTAGACAGAATTCAAATAATAACTTCTCTGCAACCGTACCGTATGATATGGAACAGCAGAAAAAGGAAATGAAGGAGTTCCTTGATGACCTCACCACTCGTGATCAGCGAATGATGTTCGCTGTACTCACTATGGTTCATACGGCGGACTCCAAAGAACAGCTTGATAATGATACGGAAGCGTTGCTTACCACAGCGAGAAAACATCTGTGTCAGTTTGCAGTTCTGAAATATCAGCAGATGGACGGTCTGAATACGGTAATGCCATTTGGCACAAGAAAGATTGATGCGTTCAGAACACTTACCACAGAGTCCCTTGCAGTATTTATTCCGTTCAGGGTTCAGGATATCTATCACGAAAACGGAATTTACTACGGACAGAATGTAATCAGTAAGAATATGATTATTGCTGACCGTAAGCAGCTCCTTAACGGTAACTCGTTTATACTTGGTGTTTCCGGTGGTGGTAAATCCTTTGCAGCGAAAGGAGAAATCGTTAATCAGGTGCTTTCGAGTGATGCAGATATTATCATCATTGACCCTGAACGAGAATACTCACAGCTTGTAAATGCTATGGGTGGCGAGGTTATCAATATCTCGGCTACTTCCCCTAACCATATCAATGCAATGGATATGAACAAGGACTATGGCGATGGTGCAAATCCGGTCATCTTGAAATCTGAGTTTATTATGTCCCTTTGTGAACAGCTCATCGGTGGGACTCACTTAGGTGCAAAACAGAAATCTATCATTGACCGTTGTACTGCAAGTGTTTACAGAACTTATCAGCAGAACGATTATCAGGGCGAAGTTCCTACGCTTCAGGACTTCCGAGCAGAACTCTTGAAGCAGGACGAACCTGAAGCAAAGGAAATTGCTCTTGCTATTGAATTATTCACTCACGGTTCTCTTAACACGTTTGCGAAGAAAACCAATGTAGATACGAATAGTCGTTTGATTTGCTACGATATTCTTGATTTAGGTAAACAGCTTATGCCTATTGGTATGCTTGTAGTCCTTGACTCCATTCTCAACCGAATTACGCAAAACAGAGCCAAAGGCAAAAACACGTTTATCTTTATTGATGAGATTTATCTTCTGTTCCAGCACGAATATTCAGCCAACTTCCTCTTTACACTCTGGAAACGAGTTCGTAAATATGGTGCGTATGCTTCAGGTATCACACAGAACGTAGATGACCTTTTGCAGAGCCATACAGCAAGAACAATGCTTGCCAACTCTGAATTTATCATTATGCTGAATCAGGCATCGACAGATAGATTGGAACTTGCAAAACTCCTTAATATTTCAGACCTTCAGATGTCCTATATCACAAATGTGGAAGCCGGACACGGTCTGATTAAAGTGGGCAGTTCCCTTGTTCCTTTTGCGAATAAATTTCCTAAAAATACGAAGCTCTATAAACTAATGACAACCAAGCCGGGCGAGAGTGCTTAACTCTCGCGCCGCTTGTAGAAAGGACAATACAATGAAGAAAAATATCTATGTATCCATTATTGGAATATTTCTTTTAACTATAATCGTGAGTGGAATAATGATTTGCCACCACTACAAAGAAGCAGCCGAGCAGAACGATTTATACGATAACCTTGTGGAAATTGTAGAAGATTCAGAAGAAACACTTGAATCTGAAAGTGAGGAATCAGAAGCGACAGATGATACTACTCCTTTTTCGGAATACGAAGAATTGTATCGTCAAAATCCCGATATGGTAGGTTGGATAAAGATTGAAGATACAAAAATCAATTATCCGGTTATGCAATCCATTGATGAACCAAACTTTTATTTGAAGCACGGTTTTGACAGAAATTATACAGATTACGGTTGCCCATATGTTCAGGAAAACTGTGATGTCCTTGTTCCCTCAGACAATGTTGTAATCTATGCCCATCATATGAATGATGGCTCTATGTTTGCTGCTCTTGATGATTACAAATCAAAGAGTTTTTGGGAAGGACACAAGACAATTACTTTTGATACGCTGACACAGCACAATGAGTATGAAGTCGTTGCAGTATTCAAGACGGTAGTTTATACAAGTAGTCCGGAAAGCTTCAAGTATTATCATTTTACGGATGCAGAAAACGAAGCAGAATTTAATGATTATGTTGCAAAGTGCAAGGAACTCTCACTTTATGATACGGGAGTATCTGCCGAATATGGTGATAAACTGATTACACTTTCTACTTGTGAGTATTCTCAGACAAACGGAAGAATAGTTGTTGTCGCAAAATTGATTAAATAATTTATGGGGTAACGAGAAATCGTTGCCCCTCTTTACGCTCAAAGAAAGGAGGAAACCAATGGCTGATATTAAAACAAGAGATGTCGTGAAAGGTTCTATCAAAACCTTAGACAGAGCAGCGATTGCTTCAGAACGAATGAAACACGCCTATATCTCCACAAAAGAAAAGGCAGAACACTCTACACACGCTTCGGAAAATTCTGTTGATGAGTATGCTTCTGACCGATTTGAGTCAGCAGTTGATACCACCGTTCACGAGGGTATTCATCAATTTGATAAAGCTGGAAGAAAAGGGATTCAGAATACAAGAGAAAACTACCACAAAGCAAAAGATAGTATTCAGAATTTCAAAGAAAAACGAGCGAGTCAAAGTTTGGAGCGACAATCTGTAAATAGGCACGGAAAAGGAACAATTAAAACTGTGGAACAGATACAGAAAACTGTTAAAGAGTCGGCAAAGTCAGCCGGAAAGAAAACCATTAAAACAACCACCAAAGGAGCAACAAAAACTGCTTCTAAGTCGGTTAAAACAGCAGAAAAGACAGCGAAAACCACGATAAAAACAACACAGCAAGCAGCCAAAACTGCACAGAAAACAGCTCAGGCTTCGGCTAAGGCTGCACAAAAGGCCGCCCAAGCAGCGAAAGCCACAGCAAAGGCAACCGTAGTTGCAGTAAAGGCAGCAGTAAAGGTTACAGTTGCAGCAGTAAAAGCGATTATAGCAGGAACTAAGGCACTTATATCTGCTATCGCAGCCGGAGGTTGGGTTGCAGTTGTTGTGATAATTGTATTATGCTTAGTTGCCCTTATTTTATGTTCCGTGTTCGGTGTGTTCTTTTCGGGCGAAGATTCCGGAACGGGTATGACAATGCAGACCGTAGTTCAAGAAATCAATACGGAGTATGATACAAAACTTGATGAAGAAAAGGTTTCTGTTTCTTATGACGTTCTTGAAATGAGTGGAAGTCGTGCAGTTTGGAAAGATGTATTGGCTGTGTATTCTGTTAAAGTCAATACTGACCCTGACAATCCACAAGAAGTTGCCACTATGGACGACAATAAGAAACAACTCCTAAAAGATATATTTTGGGAAATGAACTCAATCAGCTCAAGAACTGAATCAAAGACGGAAACTGTTGTTACAGAAACCGATGACGGAAACGGGAATATTGTTCAGACGGAAACAACCGTCACAAGAACGTATCTTTATATTACTGTATCGCACAAAACAGTTGAAGAAATGGCAACTCAATATGGCTTTAATGAAGAACAAAAAGGTTATCTTACCGAACTTCTGAAAGAAGAAAACAATTCTTTATGGTCGGCTGCACTTTATGGCATAAAGGCAAGCGATGACCAAATCGTAACTGTTGCATTGTCGCAAGTTGGCAATGTAGGAGGTCAGCCATATTGGTCTTGGTACGGTTTTGAAGGTCGTGTGGAATGGTGTGCTTGTTTTGTAAGTTGGTGTGCAAATGAATGTGGCTATATTGATACTGGTGTTATTCCTAAATTCGCTCTTTGCTCTGATGGAGCAAATTGGTTTAAGAATAGAGGTCAATGGGCAGACAATTCACACGAACCAGTTGCCGGAACGATTATTTTCTTTGATTGGGAAGCTGATGGAGAAACTGACCACGTTGGTATTGTTCAGAAATGCGAGAATGGAATTGTCTATACCGTTGAAGGAAACTCAGGAGATACTTGCAGAACCAAAACATATAGTGTTGGATCTGCATCTATATATGGCTATGGTATTCCGGCATATTAAAAAAGATGGCTGCTCGTGTGAGTAGCCATCAGGTACATTTAATCTTCCCAATCTAAATCTGTGATTTTTCTTCCTTTGAAATAGATGTCGTGTGTATGATATGTAAGTGATAATAAGATAGCATAATCGGCGTTTTCTTCTGTCGGTGGGAAAATACTCATTTCATCAGCCATAACGAGTATGCCTGAGAACAATTTTTTGAGATAACCAGTATAAGAAGAACTTTCTAAATACAAATTGCAAATTAAATAAGTGTCATATTCTATGATGTCAGCATCAATTTGATACGAAGTAGATAGGTCGATTACTGCCCTAACAAACATATCCTTTTCTGCAATTCTTTCTTCGTTAGGAACAGCTTTTCTATTTCTTTCTAAGAAGTCAAGAATATGCTCTCCTTCAGGAATATCATCTTTCATTTTCAATTCTTTATTAAATTGTTTTGTTTCTTCGCTCAATTCAGCAATAGTTTCTTTTGGAAATCGTTTGCTATAAAGCACTTTCTTTTCTTCCATAATGCTATTTTCTCCTTTGTCTTTACGACCATATCATTGAAACCCAAAAACATTGTAACACATCTTTCTTTGAAAATCATCACTAATAGTTATTTTATCTTCCTTATAGTTCGTGTATAGATTTGGGTCGATAATCTATACTATTAGTTATGGTAACACACTAAGGGAGGTGATGAGATGAAGCTTGATACAATCGGCAAGAATATTAGAAAGTATCGTCTTGTAAGAAAACTTCGTCAAGAAGATTTGGCAGAAAAAGCCGGATTAAGTGCAAACTATATTGGTATGGTCGAGCGTGGAGAGAAAATTCCATCACTTGAAACCTTTATATCAATACTGAATGCCTTAGAGGTTTCTGCCGATATGGTTCTTGCAGATGTTGTAAGTACCGGATACACGGTTAAAAATTCAATGCTTAATGAGAAATTATCTAAACTGTCTGCTGAGGACAGAGAAAAAATCTACGAAGTGATTGAAACACTTATCAAACACTCTAAACAAATAATACCATAAAATCTTTAAGTTCGCTGTAAAAAGCGGACTTTCTTTTTTTATGTCCAAAAGTCGATAATTGTCGATGAAAACTTTGTGCCATTCGACAGCCTTCATCTTACTTCGACAGAATGAATAGTGTATAACTATAACTGCTAGTGATGATGACACACTAATAATTGTTATATGGAGGAAGTCACAAATGAAGGTTATCAAAAAGGTAGCGAAGGCACACGGAGTATCTGAAAAGGAAGTAAGAGAAGAAATGCAAAAAGCAATTAGAGCTGGCAGAGAGAGTTCAGACCCTAATGCAAAAGCAATGTGGAATAAATTATTTCCTGATGGAAAAGAGCCTACTCCGGAAGAATTTATAAGAGTTCTTGCTGGAGAAGTTAGAGCAAGGGGTGGTTGCTAATGCAGCCACTCTTTCTTTATATATCGTAAAATAACCGTTAGTTGTTACGCATAACTTGTAATAGGTGTTAGAAAAAAACGACACCTAATTGTAAATTATTTGTTCTGAGTGGCTATTAAGTTGAAAAAATAGATTTTTTGTTGTATAATGTGTAATGACTAACTGTTTATGTATGGAGTTAGTAGGTTTTGTAAAGGAGAAATTGCGTATGCGAGTGAGTTATATGAAACTTCAAAAATTGATGCTTGAAAATCAAATGAAACGAAATGATTTGATGAGAGCTGCCGAAATAAGTGGTACAACAGCAACAAAAATAAATAAGAACGAACCCGTTTCCCTTGAAGTCCTAATGCGTATATGCAAAGTCTTTCATTGTGACATTGGCGATATATGCGAAGTTATTTTAGATGATTAAAGTGTTGTAAGGAGATAAGAAAATGGCTACATCAGATAACAAACACAAAAGAAGTATGTTTAACGAGGCTACTCGTGTCCAAATGCCTGCTCTTGTTCATCTTACAAGACTTGGATATAAGTATATAGGCAAGATGACGGAAGAAATGGCTGGGTCTGTATATGACCCTGACACCAATATTCTTATCAATGTATTCAAGGAACAATTTGCAAAATTGAATCCTGAACACGAGGGCGAAGCGGAACAAGTATTAAAGAGTATCCGTCAGGAATTAGATAATGATGATTTGGGTCGTAGTTTTTACAATCGGTTGACAACAGTATCACCGGTTCGTCTTGTAGATTTTGAAAACCTAAAAAACAATACATATCATTTTACTGCTGAGTTTACTTGTAAACGTGACCAAGACGAGTTCAGACCGGATATTACTCTGTTTATCAACGGACTTCCACTTGTCTTTATTGAGGTTAAAAAGCCTAATAATCACGGTGGTATGGTTGCTGAAAGTAAACGTATGAACAATCAGCGTTTCCCAAATAAAAAATTCAGAAGATTTATTAACATCACACAGTTAATGATTTTTTCTAATAATATGGAATACGACACTATGGGTGGAATTGTGCCTATTCAGGGTGCGTTTTATTGCACCGCAGCTCGTGAGTCTGCACCATTCAACTGTTTTAGAGAAGAAAATCCAACGAATTTAGATGTTGCACCATATAATGCAGAGTTTCCATATCTGGATATTGACCCGATAGTTGAAAAGAAAATATTATCTGATTTTAACTGTCAAGTAATACATACTGCACCGGAATATCAAACGAATTTGAATACCTATACCCCTACAAATAGAATTATTACTTCTATGTGTAGTCCTGAAAGAATTTTATTTATTCTGAAATATGGTATTACCTATGTAAGACTTCAAAAAGAAGTTGACGGAAAGATAGAATCGACAGACCAAAAACATATTATGCGTTATCAGCAGATGTTCGCTGCTATGACAGTACGAAAGAAAATTGATGAAGGCATTACTTCAGGTGTGATTTGGCATACACAAGGAAGTGGTAAAACTGCACTCTCCTACAACCTGACCTATGTTCTTTCCGATTATTTCAGTCAAAGAAACAAGGTTGCAAAATTTTATTTTATCGTTGACCGACTTGATTTGCTTCGTCAGGCTTCCGATGAATTTGAAGCTCGTGGATTGGAAGTAAAGACAGCGAACTCTCGTGCAGAGTTGATGGAACAATTTAGAACTAACCAAGCACTTGAAGGGCATAGTGGCAAACCTGAGATTACAGTTGTTAATATTCAAAGATTTGCTGAAGATAAAGAAAAGGTCAAATTGCCGGAATATGCAACTAATCTGCAACGAGTTTTTATCATTGACGAAGCCCATCGTGGATATAAGCCGGAAGGTTCTTTCTTGGCAAATTTGCTTGATGCAGACCAAAATGCAATTAAGATAGCTTTAACTGGAACTCCTCTTTTGAAAGAAGAAAGAGAATCGTGGAGAGTGTTCGGTAACTATCTGCATACATATTATTACGACAAATCAATTCTTGACGGATACACTTTGAAGATTATTCGTGAAGATATTGAAACTCAATACAGAGAAAAATTATCTGAGATTTATGAAAAACTCGAAACATTGGTCGAAAAGAAAGATGTTAAGAAAAATCAGATAGTTGAACACGATAACTACGTAAAAGAACTTCTGAGGTATATTATCTCTGACCTGAAGAAATTTAGACAAATTCAGGGAGATAATACACTTGGTGGTATGGTTATCTGCGAAACAAGCGAACAAGCAAGAAAACTCTTTGCTTATTTTGATGAAATACAAGCTGAGTTGAATAAAGATGCTTCCGTTAAGAGCCATCTGAAAGCAGGACTTATTCTTTATGATAGTGACGATAAGGAAACAAGAGATACCATCGTTAATAACTTCAAAAAGAATATGACGATTGATGTTCTCATCGTATTTAATATGCTTCTTACCGGATTTGATGCTCCAAGACTTAAAAGATTGTATTTCGGACGTAAACTCAAAGACCATAATCTTTTGCAAGCAATTACTCGTGTAAACAGACCTTATAAGGATAACAAGTACGGTTTTGTAATTGACTTCGCAAATATTAAAAAGAACTTTGAAGAAACAAACGAAGCATATCTGAAAGAATTAAATAGATTTAACGACCCTAACGAGGTTGGTCCGGGTAATGAAACGGACACCTTTAAGCAAGTGATTGAAGACCCGGCCGCACTGATCTTGCAAATGCAAGAAGTGCAGCAAGTCCTTTTCAGTTATTCAACAGACAATGCGGAGATATTTAGTTCTGAGATTTCGACAATCGAAGATAAGCAAGAATTGTTGAAATTAAAGAAAGTTCTCGTTGCTGCTCGTGATTGTTGCAATCTCGTTAGAACATTTGGCGATGAAGCACTAAAAGAAGCCTTTGCCAAGATGGAATTAACGAAACTACCTATGCTTATTTCGGAAGTTCAGCACCACATTGACAACATCAATCAAAAAGAGATGTTCGCAAGTGATGACACAACGAAACTTCTTGTAAATGAAGCTATGGAGGATATAACATTTAACTTCAGCAAGATTAGTGAAGAAGAACTTAAACTTGTGGGAGGTAAAGATGCTGTTACAGAGAAATACAGAAGAACTGTAAGAGCCTTTACAGAAAATATCGACCCTGACGACCCTGAGTATATTACCCTTCAGGAAGCGTTCTTGCAGCGATTCAAAGAACACGGTTTTACTCCTAAGAGTATTACTGAGATTGAAGAACAAGGAAAAGAGTTAGACGAAATCATTAAGAAGTTGAATGAATTACAACAGAAAAATATTGTGCTTCTGAGAAAGTATAACGGAGATGCTAAATTTGCACGAGTACATAAACGTATCCGTGAAGAAAATGCAATCCGTAAGGCAGCCAACAAAGAACCTATCGTATCTGATTTTGATATGTCTATTATGAATGTACTTCTTTCCATTAAAGCTGATATAGACCAAAAGGTTTATGACAAGAACGACATCTTGAAGAAAGACGCATATTTTGAACAGACCGTTATGACTCAGATAAAAGAAGGAATGGATAAATTAGGAATTGCGAATAAGCGTGAGGACAGAAAATTTATCCAAAGTAGAATTACAAGACAATACCTCAACCAATACAACGCAACCTATGCTGTTGCATAAAGGAGAACCTTATGAATATTAAAGAAAAAACAATAGCATTGATTGACTCACTTAAAGCTACTTGTCAAACCTACGGAATGGGAAATGACGGTAATGAGTATAAGATTATTACCCAAGTATTCCTGTATAAATTCTTGAACGACAAGTTCGGATACGAAGTTAAGAAATTAAGTCCTAAGCTTCGTGAAGCAGAAAAGTGGGAACTTGTATATGCACAAATGGATGAAGATGATGTGCTTGATATTTTTGATGGATTATCACCGGAAGTTCCACGTTTATATCCTGAACACCTTATTGCAAATCTGTGGAATCAGCAAGCTAAAGGAGATTTTGACCTTATCTTCGATAGCACGATGACAGATATTGCAGATAAGAATATGGATATATTCTCTACGCAGACAACACAGAATACAAAGATTCCGTTGTTTGAAAAACTCACACAGTATGTTACTGACGATGCAGCAAGAGCTCCTTTTGCTCGTGCATTAGTTGACAAATTAGTAAACTTCTCTTTTGAGGAAGCATTTGAAGAACACTACGATTTTTTTGCAACTATCTTTGAATATTTAATCAAAGATTACAATACTGCTGGTGGTGGTAAATATGCAGAATATTATACCCCTCACTCTATTGCAACGATTATGGCACGTTTACTTGTAGGCAATGATACTGATTTGCATAGTATTGAGTGTTACGACCCTTCTGCCGGAACTGGTACTTTATTGATGGCATTAGGACATCAAATCGGAGAAGATAAGTGTACTATTTTCGCCCAGGATATTTCTCAGCGAAGCAATAAAATGTTAAAACTCAATTTGATTTTAAATGGATTGGTTTCTTCGCTTGACCACGCAATTCAGGGCGATACATTAGTAGCTCCTTATCACAAGTCAGATAATGGACAAGGACTTAGACAATTTGATTATGTAGTATCTAATCCTCCGTTCAAAATGGATTTCTCAGATACGAGAGAAAAAATTGCTGCTATGCCTGCAAGATTCTGGGCTGGTGTACCGTCAGTTCCACCAAAGAAAAAAGAAAGTATGGCGATTTATACTTGCTTTATTCAGCACGTAATCAATTCTCTTAAAACAAATGGTAAGGGTGCAATCGTTATACCTACGGGATTTATTACTGCCAAAAGTGGTGTTGAAAAGACGATTCTTAAACATATCGTAGATGAGAAAATCGTATACGGTTGTGTTAGTATGCCTGCAAATGTTTTTGCCAATACCGGAACTAACGTATCTGTTCTGTTCTTTGATAATTCAAAAAAGACAGAAAAGATAGTTTTAATTGATGCCTCTAAGCTTGGCGAAGAATATAAGGAAGGCAACAATCAGAAGCGTAGACTTAGAGATTTTGAAATAGACAAAATTGTAGATACTTTCTTGAAAAAAGAAGCGGTTGAAGATTTCTCGGTTACGGTAACCTATGATGAAATCAAGGCGAAAAAATATTCGCTTGCAGCAGGTCAATATTTCGATGTGAAAATTGAGTACGTTGAACTTTCACAAGAGGAATTTGTGAATAGAATGACAGCATACACAACAAAGTTGCAGAGTTATTTTGCAGAAAGTGAAAAACTGCAAACGGAAATTATGGAGCAGTTAAAAAAGGTGAAATATGAGTAAAGAAATATTTTCCTATGTAAAATTAAAAGATGTTGCTGATGATATTACCGATTCAGTTACGGATAACGGCATTTATAACAGTTTTATAAAATATCATTTAATTGAGCCAAAATAATGTTTTGGTTCTTTTTTTATAATCATTTCAT
>Ga0209694_1003150_pt1 | contig 11510 bp, 9 predicted proteins | sample GluameincwithD2O_FD_187499 | JGI IMG/M metagenome (GOLD analysis project Ga0209694, IMG submission 187499) | Mouse cecum microbial communities from Vienna, Austria - Glucosamine amended microcosms incubated with D2O (SPAdes) (version 2) | ecosystem: Host-associated > Mammals > Digestive system >...
AAAGTTGCCGGCATGGTCAGCGTCCCCAGCCATGATACATTTAATCGGATATTTCAGGCAGTAAAACCTGAACATTTTGCAGAATTTCTGACCCGTGTCACTGACCTGATCCGTGAAAACATAAGCGACGAGATTGTGCCCTTTGATGGAAAGACGCATCGCGGCAATGGCCTGGCTTCCGCTTTGCATATGCTCAATGCATGGGCGGTCAAAAACCGCCTTGTCCTTGGCCAGTTGCCAGTCCCAGACAAGAGTAATGAAATCTCCGCGATGCCGCAACTTATGGATATGCTTGAATTAAAGGATCTTTTGGATTAAGCTGATCAATAAGATCTGGATAAAGAAAAGTCCCCTGAGAAATTTGGGGAGCCGATTTGGCCTTCATATAAAAAACCTGATCAAATTAAACCGTAAAATGGGCTATTTCAATGCAATATGTGTTTAAAAGAATATAGAACCTTGGAGATTTTATCAAGCTATTTCAGAAGGTTGAGCAATTTTTAAGGGCCAACTACAATAAATAAAAAATCAGATTTTTTTTATAGCCTCAAGTACGGAAGAATCGAGTGTAACAGGACTCTTGTATTCTTTTTTCAGAGTGGCATCTATCATATTTGCAAGAAAAACCAACTGTTTCAATGTCAGCAAATCTGGTTTTATGCCATTTGTTATAAGAATACAGGACAAATCATCTTCAAGGCCGCAAAATTTTTGGCGCAGACGGCACATACGTTCCGCACATTCCTTGGAAGGCAAAAACTCGATTGGCTTGTCGCGGGAAAAATCGTTGCGGGCTTCCCTTATTTGCATTCCAAATACTGGTTTTGCAGGGCCATCAGCCTTGCCCAGGGGGGCGTATCCATCAGGACAAATATGTACAAGAAGATTATTGCTTGAATTGACAATTCCTTTGGCCCAGCATTCGAGGTCATGCAGGCGGGATGCCGCATCAAGTACGGCCCACACAATTTCTGGGCCTGTCTCATAATGCCCGCATCTGGCAACTGGTTTGAGAGTACCGTCTTTAAGAGTTTCCAAACCATACACATCGGCCTTGATCCAAACTTCCCTGGCCATCATCATACTCCTTTATGAAGAATTTTCCCGCGAATTGCAAATTATGCCATTTGCCTTGAATTTATCTATTCCTGCTGAAATTATCAATTTTTCTTTAACTCTTTGCAGGAACGCCTGCTCCAAGTTGAAAGAAGTCTTCAACCGGCATCCGGAACACTACCCCGCTGCCTGGTTCCGAAAGGCATTTTGCGCCTGCAACGGCTTCCGCTATAGTATCGGCATGTGCGCGAGAAGAGAGAATCATCAAAAATTCCTTTTCAGGAACAATAGCGATCCCAAAAAAACTACAGTCCTGACCTGTTGCCGTCCCTCTGGCCCTCAGTATTGTACCGCCGCGAGCGCCTGCCTTACGCGCATCATGCATTACATCGTCAGCCAGACCAGCGTTTACAATGGCACAAATCAATTCATGGCCTGATTGTTTCATCTGGTTCCTCCCCTTCGGGAAAATGGGCCTTTTATCATTTACATCAGATGGCCTGAAAAAGGATAAAACGTCAATTACAAATCCGATGCCAGAAACTTTACGGCATAAATCTGGGGTATTTTTAAGGATATGTATTATTGCAGGCATTAATTGCTTGTCAGAAACTGTAAAAACAAGTTCTTTTTCCGTGTCCGCCAGCCCAAGCAACCTTAAAATAATATTGTTGGAACCAGTACCACGCCCAAAAAGAACAGTACAACCTGTCGCTCCTGCTTCCCTGGCAAGTTTGGCCACATAATCTCCACGTCCACTGCGTACTATCGCAACCAGAAGTCTTGCAGCCTGAACATGGGCCGTCATGACACTCTCCTTGCCTTGTGGGCATAGATAAGCCCCAGCAATTGGATAGCAATAAGCGGTGTCATGGCAATAAGCGCAATTACGCCAAAAGCATCTGTAACAGGATTGCCTCCAAGGCTGGAAGAAGCTCCGAGTGCGAATGAAAGAATAAAAGTGGAGGCCATCGGCCCTGATGCCACCCCACCGGAATCAAAAGCTATGGCAGTAAACATGGGGGGGCAAAAATACATTAGGCCAAGCGCAATTGCATAACCTGGTATGATAAAAAACCACAGGCTCAAACCACTGGAGACACGAATCATGGCCAGGCCTACAGCAAGAGCAACTCCGAAACATAAAAATCCCAGGATTACACGACTTTTTACAGTTCCGCTTGAAACCTGCTCTACCTGGTTTGTCAAAACCCAGACAGCCGGTTCGGCAAGTACCGCAAGCGCTCCAAGCATAAACCCCGTACAAAAAAGCAAGCCGCCATTCTTGACTGCCAGAATTCCTCCCAGCTTTGTGCCCGCTGGAATAAATCCACCCTTTACTCCCACAAAAAAAATGACAAGTCCAATAAATGTATAGGCCAGCCCTATTGCAGTGCGTGTAAGCCTATATCGCGTCATTTTGCGCAACAGGATAATTCTGAAGAGGATGAATAAACCCACCAGAGGCGCAATTGCCATGCCGACTTCATAGGCCACTTCAGGAACAAGTTCCCAAAAATGCCCAAAAATCCCCGTGTCGGCAATTATCTCTGCTGCTTCATCCACATGGCTTTCCGCATTGCTGAACATTCCAAGAAAAAGAACCGCCAAAACAGGACCGATGCTGGCCAGGCCTATAAGTCCAAAGCTATCATCAATGCCTCCGCCGGCGCGCACTGCAGCTACACCTATTCCCAAGGCCATTATAAAAGGTACTGTCATTGGGCCGGTCGTGGCGCCACCCGCATCGAAAGCCACCCCGAGAAACTCTACTGGCACAATGGATGCGCAAACAAAGAGCAACGTATAAAAAATCAGAAGCATAAAGGGCAAGGGAAGTTGTATAACAATACGTAACAAAGCAATTGCCACAAAAATCCCAACTCCGCCTGCAATCATGATAACCAGAGCCAGGCGATTTATTTGGGGAGCAACATCTGCAACTTGTTGTGCCAAAACATGCACATCAGGTTCAGCAATTGTTATGAAAAAACCTATTATAAAACCTGAAAGAAGTAGAATGAGAAGATTGCGCTTTGCAGTAAGGGCAGATCCTGCGCGCTGGCCGATTGGTACAATGCCGATTTCCGCACCCAGTAAAAAAATTGCCAGACCAATAATTAACAGGATTCCACCCACCATGAATTGCCAGATTGTTTTATCAAGCGGCGCAATGAGCAGGTGAAGCAGCCAGACAAGAACCATTACAGGAACAACAGAAATGGCGGCTTCCTTCAGTTTTTCCATAAGTATCAATCGTTATACCCAATTATTACAGGTTGATCTCCATTATGGAAGTTTCCCCGCAAAGTTGGAGAAGGGCCCGCATCTTTGCAAGAAAGGCCGCGCTTCTGCGTTCTGCAATGCCATTTGCATTTCACGGCAATCGTGTTTCCAGGCTGCAATAGATATTGACAAGATTAATGAGTATGAAGCAGACCGCAATAACCCATTGGAGCAGCGCAATTTTTTGAAAATGTCACCCAGACTGCGCAGTCAATCCCCAGACATTTTTCCCTGTTTATAGGACAGGTAAGGTTCATTGTTTCTGATACGCCAGAATGGTAGTATTTTCCATGGGACATATTGAGGCGACATTCCTGTCTGAATTGTTCAAGTTCTTCATCTGTGGCAAATTGCCGTTCGATTGTGCCGGCATTTTCTATGCGAATAATCGCGCAAGGCGGTGTGGCGTTTTCCTCATCAGTCTTAATGAAAGCTATACTGACAATTTTGTGCCATGCAAGAAGAAAATTTGTGCCCTTGAGACTTGTAAATTCGAGAATATCTCTCATGCTCGTCCTTTGTTTTCAATCTGATATGTAAATTGCAAATCAAATTTGGCAAGTGATGGATGGTATGAAAAAAACCTTCCTGTCAATAAAACCTTAAAAAACCGCACCCCGTATTCGAGGTGCGGTCGAAATTGCCAAGCTGTCAGAAGCCTGAAAATATATTAATACATTCCGTCCATTCCACCCATTCCGCCCATACCAGGAGCCATGGGGGCGTCCTTCTTGGGTTCGGGCTTTTCAGCAACAGCTGCTTCTGTGGTCAGAAGCAGAGAAGCGATGGAAGCGGCATTTTGCAATGCTGTACGCGTGACCTTCTTCGGGTCGATTACACCGACCTTGATAAGATCTTCATATTCACCCGTGGCAGCATTAAAACCAAAGCCATCCTTGCCTTCGCGAACCTTTTCGCAAACAATGGCGCCTTCAAAACCGGCGTTATGAGCAATCTGGCGCAGAGGCTCGGTGATGGCGCGGCGCACTATGTCAATACCGGCCAATTCATCATCATCGGCATATTTGATGTCGTCAAGAACCCTGGAGACACGGATAAACGCGGTGCCGCCGCCAGGAACAATACCTTCCTCAACAGCAGCGCGGGTGGCGTTGAGGGCGTCTTCAACGCGATCTTTCTTTTCTTTCATTTCCACTTCTGTGGCAGCGCCAACTTTGATGACAGCCACACCGCCAACAAGTTTGGCAAGGCGTTCCTGCAGTTTCTCGCGATCATAATCGGAGGTGCTTTCTTCAATCTGGGCACGAATTTGTTTGACGCGGGCCTTAATAGCATCAGAATTACCGGCACCATCGACTATGGTTGTATTATCTTTGTCAACAACAACGCGCTTCGCTGTGCCAAGGTCATCAAGAGTAAGGTTTTCAAGCTTTGTGCCAGTATCGTCGGAAGCAACCTGGCCGCCAGTCAGAACAGCAATATCCTGAAGCATGGCTTTCCTGCGATCGCCAAAACCGGGCGCCTTTACAGCAACAACCTGCAAGGTGCCACGCAACTTGTTGACAACCAGGGTCGCAAGGGCTTCGCCTTCCACATCTTCGGCAATAATAACCAGGGGGCGATTGATTTTGGCAACCTGCTCGAGAACAGGCAACATATCTTTCATGCTGGAAATTTTCTTTTCTGTGAGAAGGATATACGGATTATCCATCTCGCAGATCATCTTTTCCGCATTGGTAACAAAATAAGGAGAAAGATAGCCACGGTCAAAACGCATGCCTTCCACCACATCCATGGTGGTCTCAAGACCCTTGGCTTCTTCAACGGTAATAACGCCTTCCTTGCCAACCTTGCTCATGGCCTCGGCAATGATATTGCCAATCGTTGCATCGGAGTTGGCGGAAATTGTGCCGATCTGGGCAATTTCTTTTTGATCGCGGGTGGGTTTGGCAAGGTTTGCAAGTTCTGCAATAATGGATTCCACAGCCTTGTCGATGCCACGCTTGATGGCCATTGGATTGCGGCCCGCGGCAACAAGCTTGCTGCCTTCATGATAGATGGATTGTGCCAGAATGGTGGCAGTGGTGGTGCCGTCGCCGGCAGCATCAGATGTTTTTGAAGCAACTTCTTTAACCAGCTGCGCACCCATATTCTCAAACTTGTCGTCAAGCTCGATTTCCTTGGCAACGGTCACGCCGTCCTTGGTGATAACAGGCGCGCCATACGATTTTTCAAGAACGACATTACGACCTTTGGGGCCAAGGGTAACTTTCACGGCATTGGCAAGCTTGTCCACGCCGCGGGCAAGTTTTTCACGAGCTTTGACATCGAAGAGAATTTCTTTGGCAGACATTTAAAATATCCTCCTTAAATAAAGGAAAAAAAATATATTAATTCGGAAATTGATTTATTGGAATTCGCTACTCGATAATGGCAAGGATATCTTCTTCACGCATGACGAGATGGTCAACATTGTCCAGTTTTACTTCTGTACCGGCATACTTGTTGAAAAGCACTTCATTGCCAGGCTGTACGGTCATGGGGATGCGTTTGCCTTGTTCGTCAAATTTGCCAGGACCAACGGCAACAATCTGGCCCTTAGATGGTTTTTCCTTGGCTGTATCGGGGATATAAAGACCACCGGCAGTTTTTTCTTCGGATTCCAGACGTTTTACAAGAACACGATCGTTAAGTGGTTTGAGTTTCATGTCTTTTCCTCCAGAAAATTATTAAAAGCCCAATGGCTAAAACGGCGGCCCTGAATGGACGCGCCGTGTGTGCGCGTATTGGCCGCAAGAGGGTATTGCCCCCTGACGGGCAAGAGATAAGTCCTTGTTTGGTTTTGAAAAGGGGGGAATTTATTGTTTTTTAATTTTACCTTGAAATTTGTTGCCTTTTCAAAAAATCTATGGTTGGAAATTCTGATTAATTGAACTATTTGGTCTTCCAGTGCATGATAAATTATTTTTGACATTTTTATGAAAACAATGCTTAATACTACAGTTGCAAATTGAAAAATGGGTTGATTTTTGACAGATAATTGCCCGGTTGAACCATGATTTTTTTGGCTGAAAGCAGGCTTAATAGTCAATAGTGGGGTCAAAAAGATCAAAATTAAAAAATCGCAACTGTAGTATTAATCCCGTACACATCATTCCATGTCCATAATGAGATAAATTTTCAGCGAATTTTTACTGGCAAAAAAATCTTTTCTTTCTCCATGAGTTATATTTCAGGAAAATAACAATGTTCAAAAAAATATCTCCAGGCCAAAATATTGAACAAAACGGACTTCTTGATGAAATAACAAATGCCCTTTGCATGCCAGACTCCCTGAATACTGTTTGGCGGAATATACCTCCAAATACTGCCAGTCTTTCAGTGGATGCTCTTGCAGAAATAATGCAAAGACTCAAGGCGGCCATCTTCCCTGGATATTTTGGAAAACCTACAACAAATATTGATTCCATGCGCTATCATCTTGCAGCCAATCTGGACAGCATTTACCAGCTTCTTCGCCAGCAAATAGTGGCTGGGCTTTGTTTTGGTTGCGCAGGTGAGGGTCTGCCTTGCATGAATTGCGAAGTGGAAGGCAATAACAAGGCGTTGGACTTCATGAAAAAGCTACCGGACATCAGGCATCTGTTAGCCCTGGATGCCAAAGCTGCCTATGAAGGCGATCCGGCAGCAAGGAGCGTGGGGGAAACAATCTTTTGTTACCCCTCTATTATAGCAATTCTTTATCACAGGATAGCTCATGCGCTTTATGAGCTTGATGCCCCGATGATTCCCAGAATAATTTCGGAAATGGCTCATTCACAAACCGGAATCGATATTCACCCTGGAGCATCCATAGGGAAAGAGTTTTTCATTGATCATGGTACTGGCGTTGTGATTGGCGAAACTTGCATAATTGGGCATAAATGCAGACTTTACCAGGGAGTGACCCTGGGAGCTCTATCTTTTCCAAAAAACACGGACGGCAGCCTGACAAAGGGTATCGACAGACATCCTGTTCTTGAAGATAATGTAACTGTCTATGCAGGGACTACGATACTTGGCCGTGTTACAATAGGTAAAGGCGCGGTGATTGGGGGAAATGTCTGGCTTACAGAAGATGTGCCCGCAGGAGCGCGGATTTCACAGAAGTGAATGAATGGAGTTTTTGTAATGTTTATAAGGAGGATTCTATTACTGTTATTGTGTATTTGTTTGATTGCAGGTCTTTCGGGATGCGCTTGCAAAAATATTGAGCTCAGGCCCAGAGGTCAAATTGACATGGGTTTTGGTGTTGGCAGCAGGTAACAACAGTTTTAAAACAGGAGGGAAAGAAGTGGATTGCTGTAAAAAATGCTTGGGGACCGGAAGAATTTCCTGCGGCGCTTGCTGGGGAGGTCAGCGTAACCTCATTTGCCCGGATTGTATGGGCAAAGGTTGGGATAAAGAATCCATATGCCAACGTTGCCACGGCACAGGCAGGATTATCCCCCAAAGCTGTCCATTTTGCGGCAACAGCAGCCCATGCCCGGACTGTGGCAATGCTATATAAAGGAATGAAGGAATAAATCTTTTGCTTCAGGTCGCTTATGGTTGATGGACTGACGTGGCAACCCCAAAAATGCTTCGGTTATGTCTTCCACGCGGCGTACTGAAACTCCAGCCAGATGCATCTGGGCGAGAGATTCGTCCACGGATATCTCTCGCCTGCGGTATCTTTTTATTATTGCCGTTTCAAACGGAGTATTCCGTAATTTGGGAACATTGAGCTTGACATGCCTTGATGTCGTATGCAAATTGCGCGTATAGTGGCCGGCACGCGTGCTTGTGCGCGACCAGCATTTCTCTCATATTTTCGCGCATTGCATAGTTCATGGGCTTCAGCCTCCAACAGTCTATTCAAGGTCTCTTCCAGGTGGAGTTGATTTGCACCACCTTGAAACGCGCAACGTCCGGCGCACACCAAAAGGCCAGCACCTTATAAGATGCTGGCCTGGAAAAAAACAGGAAATAAGTTTATCAAATCATGGGCAAATCAGCCAAAAACAATTATCCAGCTAATTTAATCCAGGAGGCTGACTTGGCAATGTTGACCAAACATAGTTTGTGCGGCTTTGGCAAATAAATAGCTAGAGACGCCTAAAAATTTTATAGCATATATTTTTGAGATTTCGAATCTCTTTTATGACTTTAGGCGTACAGGAATAAATTACATTATTCCAATGATAATCCAATAAACGATTGCCGCAGTTATAGCACCAAGCATAGGCCCGATAATTGGTACCCAGCTATATTCCCAGTCATTTGACCCCTTATCCTTTATAGGACAAATTGCATGCGCTATTCTTGGGCCAAGGTCTCGGGCAGGATTAATTGCATAACCGGTTGTGCCACCCAGTGACATACCAATAACAACGATTAGAAATGCAACCGGGATTGCCCCAATTGATCCAAGTCCAACCTCGGGTGTATTTCCACTTTCACTCATGAACAGGATGACAAGAACAAGGACAAATGTACCTAATACTTCACAGACAAGGTTTCTGCGATAATTACGAATTGCCGGAGACGTACAAAATACTCCAAGTTTGATACCCTTGTCCTCCGTGACATCAAAATGATCTTTGTAAAATACATAGACAGCAACGCCACCCAGGATACCCCCAATCATTTGGGCAATTATATAAGGAACCACAAATGCCCAGGGGAACTTGCCTGCAACAGCCAAACCGACACTCAATGCTGGATTAAGATGCGCGCCGCTGTATGGCCCCGCAACAAGAACACCACACATTACCGCAAGCCCCCAGGCAAGGGTAATGGTAATCCAGCCTCCTCCAGCCCCTTTTGATTTTTCAAGAAGCACACAGGCCACCACACCGCAACCGAGGAGAATAAGTATAAAAGTTCCCACAGCTTCAAAAACGCACTTTACAAAAAGTGAAACTTCTTTTTTTTCTACAACCTTGTCAATATCAGGCGCAACTGGAGCTTGTTGAGATACTTGAGCTTGGATTGAAGATGAATCAGCGGCCAATAAAGGAGATGCCAACAACAGGCTTGAAACAAACATAAACAAAATAATAAATGTGAATTGGCGCATTTATTCAATACTCCGCGTTGATATTTTATAAATTATTGTCCGTTATAAATATCTATTTGGGATATTGACACATAACAGCTTCAACGGCCTTGTGCCAGCCTTCAAGTTGCTTGGCAACTTTTGCCGTATCGCCCATAGGTGTAAATACGCGTTCCACTTGCCATTGTGATTGAATTTCGCCAATACTTTCCCAATAACCTACAGCTAGGCCAGCCAGATACGCCGCGCCAAGAGCGGTAGTTTCTGTTATACGCGGTCTCAGCACTTCACATCCCAGGATATCACTCTGGAATTGCATCAGGAGGTTATTACGTGACGCCCCGCCATCCACCTTGAGATTGGCAAGCGGCAGGCCCGCATCCTTTTCCATTGCTTTGACTATATCATAGGTTTGGTAGGCAATGCCTTCCAGAGCGGCACGTGCTATATGCGCCAAGGTGCTTCCGCGGGTCAGACCGGAAATGGAGCCTTTGGCATATTGATCCCAATAGGGCGCACCCAGGCCAGTAAGGGCAGGGACGAAATATACGCCATCAGTATCAGCAACAGATGCAGCAAGAGCTTCTACATCTTCAGAACTTGAAATACATTTCAGATTATCCCTTAACCATTGGACAACCGAGCCTGCTACGAAGACCGATCCTTCAAGGGCATAGGTTACCTTGTCGCCAATTTTCCATGCAATTGTTGTTAATAGCTGATTTTCTGACATGATGGGCTTTTCGCCGCTATTCATCAAAAGGAAGCAACCTGTTCCGTAAGTATTTTTTACAGATCCGGGTTCTATGCACATTTGGCCAAAAAGGGCTGCCTGTTGATCCCCAGCCATACCGCAAATTGGTATTTTGTGTGCAAAAAGTGTAGTGGTAGTATAGCCGTAAATTTCACTTGAAGATTTTACTTCGGGCATCATGGATTTTGGAATGTCGAACAGTTTTAATAATTCATCATCCCATTCAAGCGTATGGATATTGAAAAGCATGGTCCGGGAAGCATTGGTAACATCGGTTACATGTTTTTCGCCACGGGTAAGACGCCAAATCAACCATGAATCGACAGTTCCAAATAACAGATTGCCTTCTTCCGCACGTTTGCGTGCACCCTGTACATTATCCAAAATCCATTTAATTTTAGTGGCACTGAAGTAAGCATCAAGAATAAGGCCTGTTTTATCGCGAATCATGTCAACCTTGCCTTCTTCACGCAAACGGTCGCAATATTCGCTTGTCCTTCTGTCTTGCCAAACAATAGCATTATAAATCGGTTCTTCAGTACGTTTGTCCCAGACAATTGTAGTTTCACGCTGATTTGTGATACCTATGCCAGCAAGGTCAAGACCATTAATATCAATGGCAGATATAGCTTCAGCAATAACGGAAGCCTGTGATGCCCAAATTTGGTGAGGATCATGTTCTACCCAGCCAGCTTTTGGGAAAATTTGTTGAAATTCCCGTTGGGCCGTGGATTTAACGCTGCCATCATGGTCAAAAACCAAAGCGCGTGAGCTGGTAGTTCCCTGATCGAGTGCCAAAATGTACTTGCGCCTGTCCATAAAACCTCCCCAATTAAATAAATTATAAATATTGTATAAATATATTAAAAAATTCTTAAGATTTCTACTATTGAGATTAATTTTTAAAACTATTAAAAAAGTAATTTTACTGTAAAATATGCTATCTCTTAATAATTTATTTGATTAGTAAGTCAAACTCTGCCAGTCCTACAGCAAAGTTGGGGGGCCCTGTTCACTAAAAACACCGGGCTGCATCCACGAAAGGTGCGAAAAATTCTGGACACTACCAACGCTCTAAAATGCACAAGGGGAAAGAATCACACGATTCTTTCCCTGAAACTTGTCCAAAACGAAAAAACCCCGGGATAAACCGGGGTTTTGAAAGATTTGGCAACGTCCTACTTTCCCACACGAAGGAGTGCAGTATCATTGGCGAGGAAGGGCTTAACTTCCGAGTTCGGAATGGGTTCGGGTGTACCCCCTTCTCCGTGGTTGCCAAAATTTTAGTAATTTATATTGACAAGGTGGAAGGAAGTTCAAATAACAAGTCGCTTGGGCTATTAGTACTGGTCAGCTCCACCCCTCACGGGGCTT